>OCHL01000063.1_pt1 | contig 120821 bp, 135 predicted proteins | sample 1538421 | NCBI WGS metagenome assembly OCHL01 (sample SAMN04571690, study PRJEB22368) | human gut metagenome | biome: human gut; material: stool | host: Homo sapiens | place: Luxembourg | collected 2012-06-01 | reverse complement strand
TTAAAATGGCGATATAGCCAAGTGGTAAGGCACGAGTCTGCAAAACTCTGATCCCCGGTTCGAATCCGGGTGTCGCCTCCATCAAAAAAAAAAAAAAAAAAAAAAACGATAAAATGTTGATATACTAACGTTTTATCGTTTTTTATATTTATACTTTTTTAGCTTTCTTTTTAGCAGTTTTTCTCGTTGTTTTCTTTTTTGTTTCTGCTTTTATTTCTTCTGCTTCTTCTGGATTCCATTTTTCACCTGGTTTAGGCTTATTCCAAGATATATAATCACAGCTTTCCGGATTGTTTTCACAAATATAATAATTCCTTTTTCTCTTTGTCTTTCTAACTTGTACTGTTGCACCACATTTTGGACAAGGTACATCAATTGTCTCTATAATTGGTTTTGCATTTTTACATTCTGGATATCCCGGACATGCTAAAAATTTTCCATATCTTCCATATTTATATACCATCATTCTTCCGCATTTTTCACATGGCACATCTGACACTTCTTCTACCAATTCAACATGTTCTAATTCTTTTTCAACTTTTTCTAATTCTTTTTCAAATGGTCCATAAAATTCTCTTAGCATTTTTTTCCATTCTTCTTTTCCTTCAGCTATTTCATCAAATTCACTTTCAATCTTTGCTGTAAATTCTACATTAATAACATCTGTAAAATTTTCTATTAGTAATTTATTTACTATCTTTCCTAATTCTGTAGGAATTAATTGTTTTTGTTCTTTTTCAATATATCTTCTTTCTAGAATAGTTGTTATAGTAGGTGAATATGTACTTGGTCTTCCTATCCCCTTTTCTTCTAATGCCTTTACAAGACTTGCTTCTGTATATCTTGGTGGTGGTTCTGTAAAACTTTGTTTTGGAATTATTTTATCTAACTTAACCTCTTGTTTTTCTTTTAATTCTGGCAACATCTTTTCTTCTTGTTCTTTTGAATCGGTTTCTTCTACATATAAAGTCATAAATCCTTTAAATTTTATGCTTTGTCCATTTGCCTTGAAATTATAGTTATTTGCATTTATTGTTGCTGAAATTGTATTATATATAGCTGGTGCCATTTGGCTTGCCATAAAACGATTATAAATTAATTTATACAATTTATATTGATCTTTTGTTAATGCTTCCTTAATTTTATCTGGTTCCAATTCTGCATAAGTTGGTCTAATACCCTCATGTGCATCTTGTGAATCTTTATTTGTTTTATAATATCTATTTTCGTAATATTTTTCGCCATATGTACTTACTATATATGTTTTTGCTGATTCTCTTGCTTCTTCTGATATTCTTGTTGAATCTGTTCTCATATATGTAATTAATCCTATTGTTCCTTTTTCTGGTATTTTTACTCCTTCATATAACCCTTGAGCTATTGACATTGTTTTCTTTAAAGTAAATCCTAATTTTCTCGAAGCCTCTTGTTGCATTGTACTAGTTGTAAATGGTGGTGCTGGAGTTCTTTTCTTTTCTCCTTTTTTTACATCATCTACAAAATATTTTGCTTTTTCAATTGCTTTTATAATTTCTTTTACATCATCTTCTGAATGTATTTCTTGCTTTTTACCATTTTTACCGTAAAATTTTGCTTCAAAATGTTTTTTGGTATCTGGTTCTTCTAAGTTAGCATAAATATTCCAATATTCTTCTGGTATAAACTTTTCAATTTCTTCTTCTCTATCAACAATCAATTTTACTGCTACAGATTGTACACGTCCTGCTGATAAGCCTCTTCTTACCTTTTTCCATAATAATGGACTTATTTTATATCCTACAATTCTATCTAAAACACGCCTTGCTTGTTGTGCATCTACTAAATTTAAATCTATGTCTCTTGGCTCTTTAATTGCTTTCTGTACAGCTCCTTTTGTTATTTCATTAAATGTAACTCTGGTTATTTTATTATTATCGTCTTTTAATATTGTTGCAAGATGCCAAGCTATTGCTTCTCCCTCACGGTCAGGGTCAGTTGCAAGATATACTTTTTTTGCTTGTTTTGCATCTTTTTTTAAAGATTTTATTAAATCTCCCTTTCCTCTAATATTTATATATTCTGGTTCAAAATCATTTTCTATGTTAACTCCTAATTTCGATTTTGGTAGATCTCTTATATGTCCCATTGATGCTACTACTTTTGTACTACCTCCAAGAAATTTTTTTATAGTATTGGCTTTTGCTGGTGATTCTACTATTATTAACTTATCAGCCATATATTCCTCCTTATATTATGCTTATTATCTATATTAACTTTCTTTGTTTCATATTTTCTATAAGCTATTCTAGACTAATTTTCCATAATATGCAAGCTTTTTAAAAAAATTTGTTTTCATTATAAAAAAAGAATTTCTTTTGAAAAGTCACAAATAACATCTTCCAAACCAATTGGTGTCACTTCATTTTTTTCTAACACTTTTAATATTTCATTTACTTTTTGTTCATTACTAGATAAATATTTAAGCGTTTTTTCTTCTGTTTTGGTATTGTTTTCTATATATTCAGTCTTTACTACTTTTATTCCATATTTTGCATTATTTTTATTAATAAATTCATCTTCATTTATTATTTTATAATACTCTAACTTTATAGGATATTTTACACCTGCTTCCTGTAATTTTTCTTTTTCAATAAAAATACTCCCAAAAAACGTTTTCATTTTTACCCCCTCTTTTGTATTTCACATTTTTTTATAATACTACTATATAGCTGGGTTTTCAAGCTTTTTTCATCGCATTTTATCTTGTTATTTTACATTTTTTGATAAGTATCTACATAATATTTTATTATATTACCTTTTTTTCATACATTTTATTTTCACAAAAACTAAATTTAATATTTTTTATTTCTTTCTACAAATTTCGATATGTATTTTTTGTAAAATATGATACAATTGTTATAGTGCAATAAAATGAATTTATTTTATTTTTTCTTTAAATTATAATTAAAAATAGTAGTAATTTTTTATATTACTACTATTTCTTTAAATCTATTTTAATTCTAAACTATTTAATTCTTCATAATATTCACTCTTTTGAGATATTATCTGTTTTTTTAATACTTCATATAATTCTACTGTTGTAGCAACTTTATAAGGATTTATATAAAATATATTTAACAATCCAAATGTAAATATAGATAATAATTCCCATCCTAGAAAAGAAAGATCTAAAATAAATGTTTTCCATTTGTTTCCTTTCATCATTTCCTTTGAAAGTTTAAATGCCTTTTTTCTTTGTATCTTTGGATTTTCTGCCAAAATATATGGTATCATTGTATATTCATAACTCTTTATAAATCCGTCCTATAATTGTAAAATACCATAAAAAATTATAAATGTCTTTCAAAAAAATTGTTACTGATACGTTTATCCAATTCTTATTTTTAAAAATTTCTCCAATGACTGATATTTTGGTACTTGATTTTTCTCTTGCCTTTATAAAATATCTTTTTCCTGCTACTATAAGAGGATTTGCTATTATAATAGTAAACGCAATTGATATTATCGCCATAATTGAAAGTACTATACCTGAGGTCATTTCATTTAAGTTAAAATATTTTATAGCATCAGAAATTTTAAATACATATTTCTGTGATTTTGTTATACTATCTAAATTTGCTTCAATTGCATTCCATATTTTCAGTTCAATATCACTTAAGTTTTCTTTCTTTTCTTCTATTTTTGTTATTATCTCTTGTTCTTGTTGTAGTTGTTGTTCATTATTATTATTTGTGTTTTCATCTGCTATTTCATCTTTATGCATAAAAATATAATAAGGATTCATTGAATCTTCTTGCTGATATATTCCTAAAATTGATGTGCCAAACTCTCCTGTTAATAACGCTATTAAAAAACATATAACAATTGCAGTCCAGTAATTTTTTTTAACAACTTGTCTGGCTCTACTTTTTAATTCTTTTCTTTTCCACATTACTTATTCTCCTAATATTAGTTTATTTTATTATAAACTAATTTATTAGGATAGGCAAGTTATTTTTATATATGTTTTTAATATTTTATTTTCTTTGCAATTTTCTTTTTTGTATTTTATAAGTAATTTTACTTACTATTGATGCAGGTGCTATTTTAGCTCCAATTTTAGCAAATTTTACATCAATTCCTGGTATAATATAAAATTTTCCTTTTTGTACCTGTTTAATGGCATAGTCTGCAACTTTTTGGCTATTAGCTTCTCGCATGTGAAACTTCACATTAGCAACTTTATTAAAATTTGTATCAACTGGTCCTGGACATAAAATACTAATTTGTACTTTCGAATTTTCTTTTTTCAATTCCTCTCTAATGCTTTCTGATAATCTAACTACATATGACTTAGTAGCATAATAAGTAGACATTAGTGGGCCTGGCATAAATCCTGCTATAGATGCTACATTTAAAATCTTTCCTCTATTTACTTTTTTCATATCTATTAAATATAGTTTAGTTAAAATATGATAAGCAATTATGTTAGTGTGTATCATTGCTATTTCTTTATCTAAATCTGTCTTTGTAAAATCTCCGCAATCTCCAAAACCTGCATTATTAATTAAGAAATCTATATCCTTTACTTTTTTATGCAATTCTTTGCAATTTTCCTCTATTGCTAAATCCATGGCTATGATTTCTATATTAACTTTATATATTTCCAATTCTTTTTTTAATTCTTGTAATCGATTCTCATCTCTTGCTACTAATATTAAATCATAACCTCTTTTACTTAAATTCCTTGCCATATCTCTCCCAATTCCAGAAGATGCTCCTGTTATTAATGCTTTCATATGCAATTCACCTCATTTTAATTTTTTACTCTTTTTCTTTTTTTATCCATTTTTTCATATTAAAAAGTAAGAGAAACCTCTTACTTCTTACTAAATTTATTTAATACTATTCCTACAGCATGAACTATCTTAGTTGAATTGTTATTAGCTACACCTTTTCCTAATGCTTTTCCTCCAACTGTTAAAGCTGCTACTGTTGCACTTAGAATAAATTGTATATTAAAAGACAATCCAAATTGTTCTGTTATTTTCATTGCTATTAAAGCACTAATTGCTCCACTTAATACTCCACATATATCTCCAATTACATCTGCACAAATATTTGCAACTTTAGGAGCATTTCTTATTAATTTTATTGAAGCTTTTGAACCTTCTATTTTTTTACTTGCTTTAGCATGAAATTCATGTTCATTAGCTACTGTTACTGCAACTCCAATAATATCAAAAAATATTCCTATTCCAATTACTAAAATTAGTATTAATATAGCTGGTATTAAACTTAAATTAGATACACCATTTGCTGATATATAAGAAAATAGCATTGATAATATAAATGTCATAATAAATACTTGTATAAACCATTTTATTTGCTCTTTATCCATTATTTCTCCTTTTTAGTTAAATTATTATTTATTTTGTAATATGATTTTAGGCAGATTAAATCTGCCTAATTAATTATTTTTATTGTTTAGATGGTAAAAGTCTAAGTAAATTTTACAGTTTAGGTCTGGTCGAATTTCTCTATTCCTCGCTTAGCATTACTGCTATAGCCGTTTCCGATTAAGAAGAATATCTAATTTAACATAGACACCAGATCGCCACTTAAATCTGTACCTTAATCCCTAGACTTCTATGCTATTTTGATTTAAGCAAACATCCTAGAAGTTTTCCTTAACATACTTTTATTACTTTACTAGTCTTTTTTGCAAATGCAATTTCATAATTAAAAGTATAATCAATTTGGCCAAAATCAACTTTACTTATGAAAAAATTAATCCCAATACACTCACTCGAGACAGGCTACTCTATGTATTTCGTGTCTTGGCACTCAACATAGGTTTTACTTAAAATTTATTAAGCCTCCACGAAACCAGGGATCATATGTATGCCATTACATACTTCCCTAACCTCTTTACTCCCTGAATACACACAAAACTGGCATTTCGCGCACAAACAAGAAACTTCAACGATGTGCCCTTTAGTGGATTTTTAGCCCCACCCTCGTAAAGTTAGTATGACTAGAATAATGCACCATCGATATATATTATAACATTTTTAGAAAATTATTCCAAATTTATTATTAGTTTACATCGGTTCTTTTTTTATTTTTTTATTCTTTCTATTATCTATATCTCTGTATTTTTTCTTTTATCTCTTTTTTTCTCATTTTTTCTCTATTTTTCTATATTCATATTTAACTTTTATAAAATATATTACCTTAAATATGCTTTTTTATTTCATTATAAATTTCTTCATGAATATCTTCAATAGTTCTTATTTTATTATCTTTTACACATTTTATTTCATACCAGTTATATTCCTTTGCAACATCACAAGCTGCTGAATATGCATCAATTAAATGATTTTTATCACTTTCATGAATATCTTTTTTTGCTTCATGAGTAAATTTATTTTCTCTATTTGCCATTAACTCTAATGATTTTTCTACTGGCATGTTTAAGAAAAATACTTCAGAAGGAATTGGTAGTCCATATAAATTAAACTCAAAATCCCACAACCAATTTAAAAATTTTTTTCTTTCTTCTTTGTCTTTTATTTTTCCTGCTTGATGAACCATATTAGCTGTTGTATATCTATCTGCTAATATAATTCCTCCTTTTTCATAATATTCTTTATATCCTGTTTGAAAAGTTGCATATCTATCTGCTGCATAAAATGTTGACGCTATATAAGGACTAATTTCTTTTGCATTTTTGCCAAATTCTCCTGATAAATACATTTTTACTAAAGATGAACTTGGACTTTCATAATTTGGAAAGCTTACTACTTTATAATCAATTCCCTCTTCTTTTAGTTTTTCTTGCAATTTATTAAATTGTGTTTGTTTTCCACTTCCATCTGTTCCATCTATTACAAATAATTTTCCCATTTTCTAATCCTCCACAAATTTTTATTGTTGTTTTTCATCCTTCTTTTCTTCTTCTTTTAATTCTTTATTTTGCTCTAGCATTTTATTAATAGAGTTCAATATATCTTCTGAATTTTCATCAAAGTCATCTCTTACTAAATTAAACATCTTTTACTCTCCTTTCATTTCAAAATTATTATACTCCTTTTCCATTTTATTTTCAATTTATTTTTTATATTTATTTTTTATTAAATATGTAACTTAAACTTGTCCTCTAGACTTTTATTTTGATTTGTTGTAAACTATATTATAATGATTATATTTACAGAGGAGGACATATGAAAAATTCATTTCAAGAAGTAGCTATAAACCCAAATAATTCAAAATGGGAAAATACAATTTCTAGAATTTTACCTTTATCTTATAAAAATTCTGACATTAGAACTGAACTTGATAGAGATTATACAAGAATTATTCATTCTAATGCTTATAAAAGACTAAAACATAAAACACAGGTATTCTTTTCACCTGAAAATGATCACATTTGCACAAGAGGTGAACATGTTACACATGTAGAATCAATCAGCTATACAATTGCTAGTTATTTAGGACTAAATACAGAATTAACAAAAGCTATTGCAGTTGCTCATGATTTAGGTCATAGCCCATTTGGACATAGTGGAGAAAAAATTCTATCCGAAATTTCTAAAAGAGACTTAGGTAGTCCTTTTTGGCATGAAAAAAATGGATTACATTTTGTGGATTCCATTGAACTTCTAGAAGGTCACGATGGATACAAAAATAATTTAAATTTAACTTATGGTATTAGAGATGGCATTATCTCTCATTGTGGCGAAATTACAGAAAATGCACTAAAACCAAGAGATGAATTTATTGATTTAAATAACTATCTTTCTCCCAACCAATATTCTCCTTATACTTGGGAAGGTTGCGTAGTAAAAATTTCTGACAAAATATCTTATATAGGACGTGACATTGAAGATGCTATAACTTTAGGAATTTTAGATAATCATTTACAAGAACTTTACGATTTATTAAATTATAATTCATCTGATTATACATTAAATAATAGTAATATCATTAATTATTTAGTAATAGATTTATGCAAAAATTCTACTCCTCAAAAAGGGTTGTGTTTTTCAAATGATGCATTTAATTTACTAAATAAAATAAAAGATTTTAATTATAAAAATATTTATTTTAGTGATAGAATAATACCTTCAAATAAATTTTTTAATTTAGTTATTAACCAAATTTACGATAAATTAAAAAATTGTTTTGAACAAGAAAATACTTTATCTAACATTAAGAGATTAAATAAATTTTACCCAAAATTAAGTAATGGTTTTTATGAATTTCTACAAAACTATTCTGATTTTGGTAACAGAAAAAACTTAAAATTAAAAAATCAAATTATATTTGATTACAAAAATAAAGAAGATTTTTATAAATCTATTATATCTTATATTTCTGGTATGACAGATAATTTCGCTATTGAAATATATAATGAAATAATTAGATTTTAGGAGGTGGATTTATGGAAAAAATAGCAATTATTTCAGATGTTCATGGTAATATTACTGCCTTAAATGCTGTATTATCCGATATAAAAAAACGCCATATAGAAAAAATATTTTGTTTAGGAGATTATGTTATAAAATGTACACATCCTGATTTAGTAATTGATAAACTAAGAGAAGTTTGCGAAGTTATGCTAATTGGTAATTCAGATTATGCAATTTGCCGTCCTGAGGCTAAAGACAAGAAATTTTGGTCTAGAGAAAAAATCGGTGAAGAACGAGCTAATTTTATTTATAATTTACCAGTATTCCATGAATTTTATATGAGTGGGCATCTAATAAGATTATTTCATGCTTCTCCATATGGCTTAGATAACATCTATAATCCTATGTTCTCAAATAAAGGAACACAATATGCTGGTACAGAATTAAAAGGTCCAGAAGATTTATTTAAAAATACCGAATTTATTGGTAAAACTTCTAAAGATCCTGAACCAGATATTGTTGGATATGGACATATACATACACCTTGTTTAGTTAGATATAAAAATAAAACTTTATTTAATACAGGAAGTGTAGGTATTCCAGTTGAAATGATGAATTCTGATGTAGATGACAAAAGTAACAAATTTTCGACTCTTGCATCTTATATAATAATAGAGGGAAATTATAATTCTAAAGAACTAGATTCTATTTCTTTCAATTTGGTAAGAATACCTTATAATATTCAAAAAGAAATAGATGATTTAGAAGCTTCAAATTTATCTAACAAAAGCATTGTTATTCAAAGCTTAAAAGGAGCACTTCCCACACCATTTAAATTAAATTAGGAGTGACAATTATGGATAATAAATTAACAAAAGCTAAAGAAATTTTACATCATTATAACCAAGAACATTTACTATATTTCTATGATGAACTTTCTGAAGAACAAAAAGAGCTTTTATTAAACCAAATTTTAGGAATAGATTTTAATAAAATCTTAACTTTATATAAAAACTCTTTTAAATCTACAAAATTAGATTTAAACACAGTATCTCCTTTACCTCATATAGAAAAAGACAGAATTTCAAAAGAAGATTTAGAACATTACATAGCTATTGGAGAAAACATAATTAAATCTGGCTTTCTAGCAATAGTAACAATGGCTGGTGGTCAAGGAACAAGATTAGGTTATAAAGGTCCAAAAGGGACTTATGAATTAGACTTTGAACAGGAGCATTGCAGGAAGTCTTTATTTGAAATAATGTGTGAAAATATAAAGAACGCAAACAATCAGTATGATATTACTCTTCCTTGGTATATTATGACTAGTGAAGATAATGATTTTGCTACAAAAGAATATTTTAAATCACATAACTTTTTTGACTATCCAAAAGAAAAAATAAAATTTTTCAAACAAGAAAAACTTCCTATTATTAATATTGATGGTAAATTAATTTTAAAAGAAACTTACTTAATAAAAGATGGTTCTAATGGTAATGGTAATGTGTTTAAAGCCATGAAAAATAATAAAATTATAGATGACTTAGAGAAAAACAATATAAAATGGGTATCTTTTGGAGGAATTGATAATATATTATTAAAAAATATAGACCCTCTTTTCATTGGTTTAACTGTCGATAGTGGTTATCAAATTGCCTCAAAATCTATTTTTAAACAAAAACCACTAGATAAAGTTGCTGTTTATTGTAAAAAATCCGGAAAGCCTTCCATTTTAGATTATGATGATATTGATATAAAGTTATCTGTTTCTAAATCTAAAGATGGTATGTATCAATACAGAGAAGCTAATATACTTTCTCATTTAATGAATTTAGAAGCTATTAAAAAGGTTTCAAATATTCATTTACCTTACCATAGAGCTTATAAGAAAAATGCTTTTGTTAATGAAGAAGGAATGAAGCAAATTCCTGATAAACCAAACTCTTTTAAATTTGAAAATTTTATCTTTGATAGTTTTGCTTTTTTTGATGATATGTTACTTCTTCGTGTTGATGAAAATGAAGAATTTGCACCAATTAAAGATTTTACAGGTATATATAATCCTGATACCGCAAAAGAAAAATACGAAAAATATTGGAATAAAATTAAGATATAAATTTATAAGAAGGAATGTACCTTATACATTCTTTTTTATATTATTAATTTTCTTTTTCGTTATATATAAAAAGCTTGTTTAATATGATTAATATTATATTCATTATTATCTAAAAACACTTCTATAACATCAAATCTTATAGCAGTATTTTTGATATTAACTTTATAAATATAATATTTTGCAACAGATATTATATGCCTTTGTTTTACTTTACTAACAGCTTCACTTGGCCTTCCATATACCAAATTAAAACGTGTTTTTACTTCTAAAAATACTAATTCATTTCTATATGTATCATAGGCTATTATATCTACTTCTCCTTGCTTACAATTAAAATTTCTTTCTATTATTGTGTATTTATTTTCTTTTAGGTATTTACAAGCTAGATTTTCTCCTAATTTACCTATTTGCTGATTTATATACATTTATATTCTCCTTGTTTTTTAGTTATAAATCCATCTATCTCTAGCATAAATAAAATATTATTTATATCTTTTATGCTCTTTTCAGATTCTTCACATATTGCATTTATATTGCTAGCTCCATTTTTTATTAAATTATATATTTCTTGGTATTCTTTTTTTACTATCTTACTTCTTATTGCTTTAGTTTTATTATCATTTATTTCCTTAAAACTTAAAAATTCAAATTCTTCAATAATTTCTTGGGTTGATGTTATTAAAGTTGCTCCTTTTCTAATTAATTTATTTGTTCCTTTTCCATGTATATCTTCTATTTCATGAGGTAATACAAATACCTTTCTACCTTGTTGTGTAGCTAATCTAGCTGTAACACTTGTTCCGCTTCTATCCATTGCTTCAATTACTAATATTCCAATTGAAATTCCACTTACAATCCTATTTCTTTCTAAAAACATTTTTGAATTTGGTTCTACATTTGGAGAATATTCACTAATAATTAATCCTCCGCTTTTTAATATATCATAATATAATCCCTCATTTTCCTTTGGAAAAATATAATTTAAACCACTTCCTAAAACAGCTATTGTTTTTCCATTTTCATCTATTGTTTTTCTATGAACTATTGCATCAATTCCTTTAGCCATTCCACTAACAATAGTAAGACCTTGCCCTGATAATTCTGATGCAAATTTTTTTGCTAAATTTTCTCCATTTTTTGTACAACTTCTTGAGCCTATTATAGCTATGCAATTTTGCTTTAGCAACTCTATATTTCCTTTTAAATATAATTGTTTAGGTGGATTTTTTATTTTTCTTAATTGTTCCGGATAAATTTCATCTCCAATTTTAATTTTTACTATTTCTAAATCTATTGTTAATTCCCCCAATACTTTCTGTCTAAACTTCTATACTGAATTGCTTCTGCTAAATGGCTAATTTCAATATCTTTTTTTCCATCAATATCGGCTATTGTTCTAGCTACTTTTAAAATTTTTGCATATGCTCTCGCACTTAAACCTAGTTTGTTAAATGATTTTTCTAATATCTCTTTACATTCTTTATCTAATTTACAATATTTTTCTAACAATCTTGGTGTCAATTCTGCATTACAAAAAATGTTATAATCTTTGTATCTTTCTAACTGTATATTTCTAGCTTGATTAACTCTTTTTCTTATTTGCTCTGAGGTCTCTATATTTTTTGTTTTATCAATTTTTTCATATGTAACACTTTCTACTTCAATATGTAAATCTATTCTATCTAATAATGGTCCACTAATTTTATTAATATATCTTTTTATTTGTTCTGGCTTACAATGACATTCTCTCTTGTTTGCCCCATAATATCCACATGGGCATGGATTCATGCTTGCTATAAAAATAAAATTACATGGATATGTAATTGCAATATTTATTCTGCTTATTGTTACCTTTCTATCTTCTAAAGGTCCTCTTAACAATTCAAGTACATTTTTGTTAAACTCTGTTAATTCATCTAAAAATAATACCCCATAATGTGCTAAGCTTACCTCTCCGAGGTTTTGGTTTCTTACCTCCGCCTACTAATGCAGCTGCTGTAATTGTATGATGTGGGCTTCTAAATGGTCTTTTTAAAATTAATGGATTTTCTTCAGATAATAAACCTGTAATACTATGGATTTTTGTGACCTCTAGAGCTTCTTCAAAACTTATATCTGGTAATATACTTGCTAATCGTTTTGCTAACATTGTTTTTCCAGCACCTGGACTTCCGAATTAAAATACAATTATGACCTCCTGCAGCTGAAATTTCTAAAGCCCTTTTTACATTTTCTTGTCCTTTTACATCAGAAAAATCAAATTCATATAATTCTGAATTTTTGTCATTTATCTCTTTATGCCTTTCTTTTTCAATATATTTCTCTCCTTTTAAGTATTCCATTAATTGTTTTAAATTATCAACTGGTAATATTTCTAATCCATCTACTATTGCAGCTTCCTTAGAATTTTTTCTAGATAATATAATTCTTTTTATTCCTAATTTCTTTGCTTCAATACATATCGGTAATACGCCATTTATTTTTTCAACACTTCCATCTAAAGAAAGTTCTCCTACAAAAATGCTTTCTTCTAAAAAAGTATTTAAATAATTATTTTCTATTTCTCCACTAGCAATCAGTATTCCTAATGCAATTGGCAAATCTAAACTTGCTCCTTCTTTCCTTATATCAGCAGGTGCTAAGTTTACTACTATTCTTCTACTTAAAAATTCTACTCCTGTATTTCTTATTGCAGTTTTTACTCGTTCTTTTGCTTCTTTTATACTTGTGTCAGGCAGTCCAACAATTTCAAAGCAGGGCAATCCACATGAAATATCAACTTCAATTGACAAAATACGCCCATCTAGTCCCTGTAAAGCTAAACTTTTTACAACTGATAACATACTTTTCCTTTCTTATACATTTGGATATCTGAGGCCATTATAATTTTTATTTAAATGAAGGATGTTTTGCAAATTGCTTTTTATCAATTTTAATGGATTGTGCCGAACAGCGTAGACTTTAATTTATCTTTTTCGACTTAATTTTATATAGGGATTTTTAAACTTATAATTAAATTATGGGGGTTTATAATGACCTCAGATATCCAAATATATATTATTAAATTTTACCTGGTATTTTTGAATCTTTTGATAAAATACTTTTTAGATTCTAATTGAATTTAAATTAATTTGAAATTAATTTTTAAATTGAAATAATATTTAATTCTTTTGTATTATAAAACCGTTTCCATAATTTGTCAACAGTTTTTTTGAATTTTTTTATTTTTTTATTAATATTTAGGCTCATAATTTATAAATAGTTTATATATTAATATTCAAAAGTCCAGTCAAATCAACATATTCCATATGATTTCAATTTAAAAATATTAATATATAAACTTCATAATAATAAATAATTAATTTAATCAAACCAATAATTTCATTTAATTATGTTCAGTAATTCCATATGTCCCATTTGTAAAATCTCTAAATAGATTTACTTGTGGTGTAACATAAGTAAATATTATAAAACAACTCAATAAAAATATAAGAATCCCGCCTGCTAAAATTTTAGTTTGAATTGTGCTTTCATTCTTTCTTTTCATTAATTTATAAGAAGTCCATTCTCCTAAAATAATACTAATAATAAATATTAGAATATCTATTATAAAAAAGTTAGTCCCAATAATTCCTGTATAAGTAAAAAAGCTTATAACAATAAAGCTAATTGCTGTAAATATTCCTATAGCTTTTGCTTCTATGTAATTATTAGCAATATTTTTTACAAAATAATACTCTATTAATCCTAATATTAGCATAGGATAAAAAACTAATTTTAAATGTTCCCATACACTCTCATTAACAGCACTAAAACTAGCAATAATTGCATTATTTCCAGACCATTCATAAATAAAATGCAATAAAGTACCTAAAATTAATTCTAATATTGTTACAATTAATTCTATTTTTAGTAGTTTACTTGTTTTTATTTTATGCAATATTTCTTTAGATTTTTTCATATTATAAATCCCTCCATTCTTACTTAATTAATTTGTATGAATGAAGGGCTTGTTCTTATGCTTATTTTCAATATTTTATACGTTAATTTTATTTTTTCTAACTTCTATTTCTTTTTGTCGATAAGATATAATATTGAATTCATCTTTTTTATTAAATACTATCATAATCACTTTTGTATAATTATCTTTAGCTGGTTTACCATATTCATTAATAGTAATACTTGCTTTATGTTTTTTAAGAGTATCAAAAGTGTTCATAAATCCCATTCCTGTTCCACCACTTTCTTTGTGGGTTGTACTTGGGATTTTTCCTAATTTATGCAATGTATTTATTTCAAATTCAATTCCTGAATCATATATATAAATTGAGTATTGTCCGTCTATTTTTCCTATTCTTACTAAAATGCTTCTATTACTATTATTAGAACATTTTACTGCAATTATTGCATTTTTTACATGGTCTGCTATTAATATTTCTAATTCTTCTTTTGTTATATGATTATTAATCATTTGATATATGTTTCCATTTAATTGTACTTCAAACTTAATTTTATTTTTTATGCATTCTGATTTCATATAATTTAACATATCGTCTATTTCTGAAATGTTTGTCTTTGGAATTTCTATTTCTGGTTCTTCTGATATTTGCTTTGTGATGTTGTTTAGCCTATTTTTTACATCTATTTCTTCTGCTATTTCGTTCTTTAATGCTAGTTCATTTAGTTTGTATTCTAATGCTTTTTGTTTGTGTGCTATTGAATGACTTGTTTTACTAAAGTTTAGATTTTCTTGTTCTAATTGTTTTATTTCTTTTTTCTTGTCCTCTAGTTCCTTTTTGGTTTCTTCTAAATCTTGTACTAACAACCTTTGCTTATAGTAAAGTTGTAATGATTTTTGAATTGTGATGAACATTATTATAGAAAAGATAATAAATCCAAAACCCAAAGCACTTGTAAAAGATTCATTATAATTAGTCAAAACAATAAAAGAAAATATTATAATTACACTTATATTTAAAATTAACATATTAAAATATTCGTTTTTAAGTCTTTTATTTAAAAATATAATACCTTGTTTGAATCTTTTTATTTTTAAAATTCTATTAATTATTATGCTATAACAAATTATTATCACTATTAGACTAATCCAATCATTATTAATATTAAAGATTATATTGGGTATAAAAGCTATTGCTACTGAAAGCAAAAATACAATATAATTTATACTTAAAGAAAATATTATAATTAAAATCGAATAAACTATATCTTCTTTATTAATTATAGAAAATCCTATAGCCAAAGAAGTTGCTAAAAAAATCATACTATTTAATGAACTAGAACAAAATTTAATTTCTCCTCCTATAATGGCAATAACTATAATTATCATGTATGAAATAATTTTTTTATTATCTTTCTTATTTATAATTCTTATAGCAAAATTATATGTAAAAATACTGATACTTAAAATCTTTAATATATAAATAACTATACCTATATTCTCTAGATTATTTATAAAATCCATATTTTATTTTTCCTTTTACAACATTTAATATTATACATATTATATATAAAAATAAAGGGATATTCAATATGAAATATTAATATCTCCTTATTTTTATCCCTTTATTTTTATACTTTAACCAGCCCAATGGCTAATCCATCTCCAAAAGGCATTAAACCAATATCTCATTGTATTCACCACCTTTTCCATTTCGTTTTTTCTCTTGGTGTCAATAAAAAAATACCATTTATTACTTTCAAATAAACGGTATCTAATAATAGAAAAAAATGATGAAAAATGGCGAAAAATAAAAAAATCTAGTATTTACTACTAGATCATCTTTTTTATTTTATCAACATAATAATAAATAAACTCCATAGGCGTTGGTATTCCTGTCTCATAATTCACTTTGGCTGTATAATATGTTGTTAAATCTTCTATTGATGAAACTCTCCAAGCATGTATAATTGCATTTTGAATTCCATTAGTTATAGTATTTCCTGATTTTTTATATATTTTCGTTAAATGTTGTATAACATTTATATTACTATTTTCGTTTTGTATTAAGTATAATATAGCATCATGAATATATTTTCTTCCTTTTAACTTTGCTGTTACTCCTATCAAATCCAACTCATGATAAATATGTTCTGAAATTTTACTTTCACTTTCTCGTAATTCCTCTTCTAAGTTTTTAATATCTGATTGTATTTCTATTTCTCTTAAATTAATGAATTTATTTAAGACTTGATTACATGAATAATTAGGATGATCTTTATATAATATAAGATCAACTCCATTCCTATGTAGTATTTCATAAGTTCTTTTTGAGTTAACATGTGTAGTTACAATTACAATTGGTACATAATTCAAATTTAATTTTTTTAAATTTAATAAAAATTCTAGAGAATCCGTGTTGCCTGATGTGCTATTATTTAGCTCTAAATCTAAAACTATACCTTCTGGGTGCTTCAACTTTACATATTTTAATCCTTCTGTGTCTGAATCTGTTATTCCAACTAATTCTATATCTTTTCTTTCTTTGATACAATTAACAAATCTATTACAGTCATCAATATCATCTTCTATAATTAGTATCTTCATTGCTTTAGATTCCATACTATACTCCTCCTTTTATTCTTATTATGGATAATATACCATAAAACCTCATTGAATACTACATTAATGTAGAATATTTTCCTATATATTTTCGGTTTTTTTAATATAAAATGAACAATAAGTATAAGGAGTGGTTTTTATGAATATTAATCATAGCAGTAAAGAAATAGAATTAGATAAATTAGAACAAATAGAAAGAGGCAAAAGAATTAAATTTATTAGAGAAAATGAACTACATATGAATAAAACTCAACTTGCTAAAGAGATTGGCATTTCTGGACAATTCCTAGGATTAGTAGAAGAAGGAAAAGGTAACCTTGTCTATAAAAGTATAAAAAAACTAAGAAATATTAGTGGACATTCAGCTGACTTTATTTTATATGGTTTTGATGATACAACTATAACTAAAACCAAAGAATGTTTACAACATTATTCTGAAGAAGAATTTATTTATGCTACTAAAATAATTACACAAATTGCTACTTTCATAAAAAACACTTAATGTTTTATGTATGTTTTATATTGTTTTGAATATATCATATTGACTTTTTGTATTTCTTTAAATAAAATATTCCACATAAAGTACTAATATATATACTAAAAGGTGGAATATTTTATGATTACAAATTATTTATTTTTTTTAATAGCTTTACCAAAAGAAGAACTAAAAAAACAACTTTTAATTATTTTATTATTTTTTGTGTTTATCATGTTGACTTATCTATTTTTAAATTATCTAAAATTAAAATTCACAAATGAAAATAGTAAGTCTCTTTTTCAAAAATTTTTAAAAAGGCTTTAAATAACTGCTGAAATCATTTAATATATCACATTGTAAAAAGTTAGAAGAATTTTAGTATTTTCAAATATAAAAATCTTTCTTACAATATAAAGACTTTTTATAGTCCAAATATTTATAAAGAAAGATCTATATGTTTTTTATAAACATTTTTATTTTTGCATTTGAATTAAAAAATTATATTTATTTGCATGTCTTATTTCATCTGTCATTATTGACATAAGTAAAGTATAACTTTTACCACTTGGCATAGTTCCCATTATTTTTCTATACTTCTTAATAGCATCAAGTTCCCCAAATAATGCCTTTTCTAAATTTTCTTTATAACTCATTTGATTATTGCTACTATTTGTTAAATTATCTGCTGGCAAAATTTGACCTGTAAAATCATAATATAATTCTCTTAAAATTTGATTATGTTTTCTTTCATCATCTCTAATACTTCTTATTATATCTTTTTCTTTATCATTTGGTGCTTGTTCTATTAATATACCATAAAACATTTCATCTTCTTTTTCATCATCAACAGACTTTCTTATCAAATCAATTGCTTGATTTAATGTTATAATTTCTCCACTTTGCTCTTTCATCTCACTATTTCTGTAATTATATTCTCTAAATCCATAATATTGATTATACATATTATAATTAGGATACATTTTATCCCCTCCCTTAAGCTATAATATGTATTAAATATTATTTTGTTAAATAGCTTACTAATTTTGCATTTTTATTTGTTCATCTTTTATTAATGGATATCTAATAAGATTTTCACTATTCAAATTTTCTTTATGCATGTCTATTGCAGTAATTTGATGATTATCGTATGTTGTATAATAATAAATTCCCTTACTTGCATTACAACAAGATGTATAAATTGTTATTTCAAATATTCCATCATCTAATTCACAACATCCTCTTTGTTGTTCAACAGAATTAAGTATATGAAAAAACTGGCTAACACTTTCTTTTTCTTCTTCTTTAGATACTGAATTCATTTTTACAAAAGCTGCTCTTATGAATCTAGATTGAGATGATAAATCTCCTGGAAGCCCTATAGCTCCCATACCTCTACTATATTTCTCTAAATTCAACGATTTTGCAAATGTGTTTTTTGGTGATTTAGTTGATAAATTCATATAGTTATTTAATTCGAACATTTGCTTATCAAATGTAGGATTATTGGTTAACACTCCTACTGGATTTTCATATATTTTTATTCCATCTTTTACAGCTTCTACTGTTATAGATTCTATGCTATCTGAAATAATCCAATGTAATTGTGCTAATGGTAAATTTGTGCTAAATGGTTCATCTAAAAAATTTATTTTTTCTATTAATTTTTTTGCTTCTTTTACTGTTGTACTCTGACTTAAAATCCATGGAATAAATTCAAATTGCGTAATATTATCTTTTCCTTTTATTTTTTTATTATATTGTGCATTTCCTACAAAATTTAGTCCTGCTATTCCTAAACCTTTTTCGTTTACTGCTTCATAATATAATGGATAATTTTCTGTAACATATGCCATTCCTATTATGGCATAGTGATTTTTTATATTTTGCTTATGTCTAAAGTTAAATTCATAATTTCTTGGCGTTATTGTTACTTCATCTCCATATGAAATTTCATAGTCTAGTGTCCTTCCAAAATAGAAATCTTTTGTTTTGTATGTTATCGCTGTACACATATTTATTTTCTCCTATTAGTTTTTATTCTTTTTGTTTTATTATATCACTTTTGTTTCTTTTTGTGTTACTTTTTATTATTGATTAATGCCTTCGGGTTATAAGCGAACATTGGTTTTTTTGTGTAGTATTTTCTTTTGTTTTAAAATGTTGTAACTTGTTACTACTCTAAGCATAAACTTGTTTTATTTTAGTATATTTTATTTTGTAATATTACCTCTTATTTTCCATTTTTGAAACTTTCGCCACTTTTTTTGATGGTAATAAATGGATTGTTCGCTTGTTTTAAAGTGCAATTATTTCTCTTAAATTTCTGGTCGACCAATGGTATACCAAATGGCAACCAAGTGGATACATTTTTGATACATCATGTATACAGCTAATGGATAAGAAAAAAGCAGATGTATTACCTGCTTAAATTTTTATTTTATTTTTACTTTTAAATTATCAATTAGAGCATTATAATTGTCTATTATGTTTTTGTCGTCTGATTCAATAAAATTGTTCATCCTTTTTAAGGTTTCATCTTCAAAAAATAATTTGACTTTTGCTGACTCAAATATTAGCATACTTTTTATCTCATTACTTCTATTTCTATAATATTCACTAGCTAAATCAATTAATCTTAATGCAATATCAATTCTTGTTTCGTACAATTTAGTCTTTTTTGAATTTTTATATTCAAGCCACTTCGAAAAATATCCCCCAATAAACACTGTAATTATTAAGGTTATTAATGCTTGAATAACTGTATTGTTAGAAAAATCTTTATCTGCCAGTTTTAATATTAAGTCATAGATTAAATATCCTAAAAAAGCAAATAATGACATTCCTATTATAATTGCTACAATACTATATATCAAATATCCTTTTTTGTTTTCATTCATAATTATTATTCCTTTCTTTTTTATTTTCCATATTATATCATATATTTATTTAAATTACTTGACTTTTAGAGATTTTTAAGTGATTAATAACAACAATTTTTAAGGAGGTATCTTATGGGAAGTTATAGAAAAGTTGGCGATGATATTTTAAAAGAATGGTTGGATTTCAGAGAAGAAGAACTTGGCTCTCTTACTTGCAAGGAAGATAAAGAGCATTTTATCTATTTTGAAGAAATATCAACAGATATTTTAAATAATGTTTCTGGCAATAATATTGAATATGTAAAATCTCAATTAGAAAAGCTAGATGATAATATTATGGAGTATATGCACTATTGGTTTGAGAAGTATTATAGAAATGGCTTCTGTGATGCTGTAGAATTAATTTCAGGCTGTCTTAGGTGATTGTATGAATCAGTATAAAGTATGTCCTAAATGTAAACAAAAATATACTCAACACTCTGCTATTTCTAGAATAGATAATAAAACCAATATATGTCCAACCTGTGGAATTAAAGAAGCATTAATTCAGTTTATTAAACAACAAAATCCCCCAAGGAATTAGTTTCCCCTGGGGTTCTATTTTTATATTTTATACTACTGCCACATGGACATATGTAATTCAACTATTTAAATAATAGATCTCTTGTAAGATTTTTTAATGTTGTTATATTTACTTTTACTTTAAATACATCTTTGCTTATAAGATTGTCATCTACGACAAACAAATATGTAATCTTCCATCTTTTATTAGGTAAATTATATTGAGCTTTTATATCTTCTATATGTTCTGCTACCCAATTTACTCTTTTCATATGTTTGTTATAAAAACTCTTTTCATCATTAAAATCAAACATTTTTTTATATTCATTATGAATCTCATAAAAATTCTTAGACAATGATAAATCTTTGGTTTCAATTAAGTTTATAATTCCTTTTTCTGGTGATATGCAAAGAACATCTATATCCCCCAACTCATTATTATCACTGCTCATTATTTTTTTCTTGTTTATTTTTTTTACATTTTTATCAACAATAATATCCTTGTTTTCGGAAATCACATTGTATACTATATCGTTAAATCTTCTTCCTTTATCCTTTTCAATTTTAGAAATATATGCTTTCATTTTTGAACTTTTAGCTCTAAATTTAGCACTACCAATTAAGTCAAATAAAAACTTAATAGAATTTGATAAAATTCTATACCCATATATTACCTCTCCACTATAAATAATTAATGGTTTTCTAGATAATGACAGCTCTCTATTAAATCTCCAAGGATATACATCCTCCGCAATATATGGCTCAGGAGGTTTTAAATAATCTTCTCTTTCTTGCAAAGATAACCTGTCCAAGATTTTTAATATTACTTCTTCTCTTACCTTATCTTTTAAATGATTAATACATTCATTAATATCAATTTCTATTATTCCATCTAAATACTGATCGCCTTTTTCCGCATTCTCTAGCAAAAATAATATTACTTCTTGAAATTCTTGAAACGTGTAATTAAATTCATCTATAAAAGCTTCTTCGAATTCATCTTTATCAAATTCCATTATATTAGATATATATTTATCTAATTTTCTTGCATCATCTTTACCTTTAGGGCTCATCTTTTCCTCTCTAGCAGTAGCCATTGCCATACCTGCTCTATTCATGATCTCATGATCAAATCCAATTCTATTAGATTTAAGCAATTCAATTGGTGCTTCTAACATTTTATAATGTACTAAATCTCCAATATATGCCCACTCAATAATTTCAGAAGCAATTGCTAACATAAATTCTAAATCATATTGGCTTACTTCCTTTAACCCCGTATTTTTTAAAGAGCTTTCTAATTCTATTAAAAATTTTAATGCTACAGATATCTTGTTCAACTCATTATACTGTTCTTTGATTTCATCTACATGTTCCTCATAACATGCTATATCATTTGAGTAATATGCTCCTCTAACATTTAAATTGGCAATAATATATTCATATTGAAAATATAATGCTTTTATTATCTCTTCTTTATTATATGAAGATATTTTTGTTTTTAATTCATCATATAATTTTTCAACAACCTTATTTATTATTTTGTCGTCTTCTATAGGTCCATAGTTGATTTTTAATTCTCTTAATAAGTATTTGCCTATTTCATCTAATATTATATTTTCATCAGAATGTGATATTTTGATTTGATTTTTATTTTCAATTGGAATCATATATGCATCTTCAATAGAATTTATGGCTATTGTTTTTCTCTTGTAATTGCCTTTAAATACTATATCTAATTCATTCTCATTGATTTCTTGATTTAATATTTGTAATAGTTGTTTAATAAATGCTTTTTCTCTAGAATTATCAGTATATGCAAAGTATTGAAATAATTCAGGAGTTAAATATATTATTATTTCATTTCCATCTTTTTCATATTTTAACAGATTTTCTAACTCCGCATTTGTATTTTTTATTTTCAAAAAATCATAATAGTTTTGTTCGATTTTTATTTTTATAATTATTTTTGCTTCCTTTTCTTGCAAAATATCATTCATTTGATTAAACCAATACATTATTAAATCTATAAAGTTCTTATATATATTATATAATTCTTGATCTTTTATTTCGTCTGTAATGCACCATAAAACAAAATTGTTATTTTCATATACTTGATTCATTTTCTTAGTTAACAATTGTCCTGGTGCAAAATAAATATTTCCATCTAATTTAATTACTTCCATTTTTGTATTATTTCTTATTCCATTACATAAATGCTTTCCTTCTTTTATATATGCTTTTAAGATATAGTCAGCACTATATTCTCCTATCAAGTATAATAATGTTTCTTTAACATCTACGGTATCATTAATATAAAAATTATATCCATTATTTACATATAACGCTATTACGTTTAATTCACTAAAACTGTTTTTTTCATAATATTTTAATTTCTTTCTTGCAACTAAATATCTTTGCAAAAATAAATTCTCATTGTCTTCATTTATCGATATTGCTTCAATTTCGTATGGTGATAGAATTAGAATATCTTTCATTTCACTCTGATACGTTGAAAAATACATATTTCTACCTATAGTTGTAGGTGTAACTATTGTAACAATTTTGTTTTCATCTATGTCTCTTTGTATTAACTTATTTTTTATTATGCTAATCCTTTTAGAAATATAGTCTTCTTTTAATGTAATCTTATAATCCTTATGCTTCATAAAATCTTTACCATCATCAAACAACATAATATCAATAATAATTCCATCGTTTCCATTTGTATACATACTCTCACAATAATTATCTGAGTTAATTAATGATAAATTAAAAACTCGTGAATCTATTGGAGAATGCTTTAATCTAAAAAAATCATGTGTCAAATTTATTTTTGTATATTCATTATATAATTTAATTATATCCATCTTTTTATTTTCAATTAAATATTCAATTGTCTTTTTCATAATTAAACTTATGATTGTCGTAACATCAAGAATTATGAACCCTTTATTAGTTCTTATTAATGGTTTATCGTAAAAGATTTGATTATTAAAATCTGAAATATCTTCCTTTTTTATATCACCAAATTTACAAGTCAATTCATCAACAGTATCATTAAGTCTTTCTAATACATATTCATCCGAAAATTCAATTAATTCTTCATATTCTATAAGCAACTCTGCACTTGGAATATAAATATCTTCATCTTTGTTGTATGATTTTTGTTCTTTGAAATCCAACTTTGTCTTTATAAAAATATCTTCTGAGATATTTAATAATCCTAAAATTATCTTATTTATTCTACTATATGTTTCTATATCAATTTCAGTCTTATGCACCATTAATGTTTTTAATAATGTATTTAAATTTGATGCAGATAATGAATTTGCTCCCATATATACATGATAATTATCATAATACATGATTGGTAGTACGAAAGGGAATTCTGGAGGATCTACCATAACTCTCCTATGTAAGCGTTGAAATTTATTAACAATTTTTCTAAACTTTCCTATACTCATATTATTTGAATTATTTATTTCATCTTTCGGTATTGAAAGCGCTGTACTTATCATACATTGGAAAATAACTGATTTACTTTGATTAATTGGAAATAGCATTAATGCTGATACTTTTTTCAAAAAGTCTAGCATATTATAATTTTTTAAATCATTTCTAAGTTTATGTATTTCTTCTTCATCTTTTCTTTCCATAATCTCTTCATTCATTCTCATCATGTTATAGTATTCATCCAAAATAATATTCCTCCTTTTTTACAACATTAGACATAAAAAAAGCAAAATAATCTTGTATTTTAACACTTAACTATTTTGCTTTCGTACATCAACACTAATTTTTTTTATGCAACTTCACTATATCTTTTTTCCAAATACATAACAAATTTTTCTGATAACATTTCTGGATCTATGTATGGAATTGTTGTAATCTCCCTTAAAAATTCAATTTGCTTTTCAGTTAAATCTTTTCTGTATTCTACCTTACCATCTGATTTTAATACTATTATATTTTCATCAAAAAGTTTATGATGATTTTCGCATAACCAAATACCATTTTCTCCATCAGTAGCATATTTTAATTTTTCATCAATTGTTAAATTATCTTTTTTCTTTATGTTAGAAACAGGCCATATATGTGCTCCTTGTACAATTTCAGGAATTTCGCAATTACAAAGCATACATTTTTTATTTCCATATTTATCAAACAAATTGAAAATAAATCTTGGCGAACGTAAACTATTATTCTCATCAAATGATTTTTTCTCTAATGTAATATCAGTTGGAATTATTTCAATTTTGCCCATTTTCTCAATTACTTCTCTACATGATTTTGGTAATTCTTTTAATGTATTATCCATTACTTCATATAAGGTCATTTTATACTTTGCAATTGACAAATATGATAGTGCATAACAAATCATCGCTGACTCATATTTATTAGCTCCATATGTTTTTCCATATATTTCTATAGTATTAGAAGTACTTTTATTTATATAGGTAGAATTATTTCCACTATTTCTTCCTGCATTAATCCTTCTACTAAATATTATATCTTCTATTGAATTAAATGGTATTATTTCATTTTCTAATTTTTTATCAGCATTTAAAAAATTAAATCCTATAGTATTCATTAATCTGTATATAAAAATTTGATAATCTGTTTCAGCATTTCCTACATAATTTAAAAAATAGTAATATAAATTTTTCTTTTTAGCTGTACTTTTATAAAAAATATTAAAAGCTGTTGGCACACTTTGAACACTTGAATTTCTTCCGCCAATATCTGCTTCTGAAAATGAAATGTAATTTACTTCATCCTTATAATGCAGAATAGCTAATCTTCCTTTATTATATGTAGGCTCCATATATTCATCTTCATAATCATTTTCAACATATTGAACTTCAAAATCATTTAATTTTAATATTTTGTAGCAAACATCTTTTAACACTTGTTTTGTAACACTATCACAAAAATATACTCCTGTAGTTCCAGATTTTTGTAAGTTTTTCTTTATTATAAAGCAAGGTTTTTCTCTATATATCATAATTAATCACCAATACTTCCTTTCTCCTACTTCCAGATATTCCTAAAACATCTCCAAGTTCTATTAATTTATATCCATTACTATTAATCCATTCATTGAGTTCATTATTGAATTTTCCATTATGCTCTAAAACATATGATAACATGCATTTAATATTTCTTTCTGTTAAACTATCGATTACTTGAAATAATTCTTTTTCTAGATAATTATTCCATCCCTTAAACCCTCTTTTTCCATCATTATATGAACCTGTAGTCATTTTATATGGAGGATCAAAATATATAAAATCATCTGATTCATAACTCATCGTTTCAATAATATCAATATAGTCTTTGCTTTCAAAAACATAGTCTTTTTCTTTTATATGTCTTGAAAAACTAATTAATTTTTCTAAAACTTTATCATTAAACCATCTCATACCTACTGGATTGTTAAATTCATGATTTCCATTGAATCTTATCTGTTGCTGATATCCATACATTATAACTGCTAAAAATAACCTAGGATCTCTTTTTTCTTTAGGTAAAGAATTGTAGTATGTTCTTATTTTGTTATAACTTTCAGCGTTTCCTTTTTCTAATTTATATTTATTAATTATCTTTTTTAAATATAGAATGTACTGATAAGTATCAATAACATAAAAAGATTGTATTAATTCTTTTACGAAATAATTAAGATCATTATAAATAATATTTTTTGCATCTATATTGCATCCAACATTAAAACCTCCTCCAAATATATCTACAAAATGATTAATTTTATCTGGTAGATATTTTTTCATCTCTCCAACAATCTTAAATTTACTTCCTATATAATTCAAAGGAGACTCATATATAATATCTTTTTTATCTTTTTTCTCAATATAAAACAAATATTCAAAATGTTCATTTGTATTAGCTGATTTCCAGTTTTGATATTTTTTATATGAAATCTTTTTACACTTGTATGTTTCTTTTTTTCCATATCTTTTCATACATGCTTCTATATACTCTTTTGACATAAATCCATCATTATTATAACTTAATATGATATATTTAGCTTTTGTCTTATATAATATTTCATCTAATAAAATATGGCATTTATAATCTTTAGACCAGTCTGAACGCATTGGTGAAGTACTTCTTGATCCTGTAATCTTACTAATTTCTGGATTATCATTTAATATTAATGTTTCAAGTAAATGATATTGTGTTCCGTATTGATTTTGTGTATATGGTGGATCAAGATATAATATATCACAATCAACATCTTCAATAATTCTTTCGATTTTATCATTATATATAGCTAATGATTTTACATCACTTTGTAAAAAATCCACTTTATCAAACTGTATTGGTTTTAAGGCCCTTGAATCCCACTTTTTTAGAAATGCTCCATAAACTCCTGCTGTATTTGATACATCTGAAACTGATTCTATTAAACAAGATAATAAATAACAATATTCATCTTCTGTCAATAATTTTTTTTCATACCATTTTTCTATCTGGCTTCTAAAATAATCTATTCTTCCAGCATTTTCTTTTGTAAAGTACATTCTCGCAGAACCTCCTGGAGAATAATTATTATACATAAAATTTTTTTCAATTTTTTTATTTGAATTTAAAAATTCAAACGGATCAAATCCAAGTTTATCAAAGGTACATTTAGGAGCAACAATTCTTCCCTTAGTATATATAACACTCCATTTTAAATTATCATTTATTATTAAATCAAATTTGTCTTTTAAATTATCAGAAACTGCTCCTGATCCACAAAATGCATCAAATAATTTATACTTTTTACCTATTAATCCTTTTTCACATAACAATTTGTTTATTTCAGGCATAATAGATTCCTTATTTCCTAAATATCTCATTCTTTCTCCATTCTACTAGCTTAATCTATATTTATTTACATTTTAAATCTCAACGACATCATCTAATTGACAATCTAAAGCTTTACAAATTCTGACTAAAGTTTCCATCTTTACCATTTCATTCTTGCCCATTTTAGCCATTTCATTTGTAGTAATTCCCGCTTTCTCGCTTAATTGAGTCTTATTGATTTTCTTATCTATCATCAATTTCCATAGTTTATCATAATTTACTTGCATAAATTATTCCTCCATAAAACGATTTTTTATTACAAAAATATTCTATCATTTTATCTCTTTTTATTCAAGATTTTCTTGAATATTTCAAGAAGTTTTTTCAATAATATATTTTATCCTAAACTATACTTTACTAATCTATACTTACCTGTGTATACATATTGTATACAAGTGGTCGTCACTTGGTATACCAATGGTTGACCACTTTTTCCAAAAAACTCACGTAAAAATATTATTTTGTGTGAATGTAGGTGGGCTGTGGGTGGTGAAAAAATAAAAGAATTGACTTCCTGTATGTCGGGGGGGATTACCCTTTCTAAAACATTTAATCAATTCTATTTAATTTCGATATATTTTTATATTTTATATCTCTAGATATGTAATTTATTATTATTTAATTTTTATTATCTAATTCTTTTGATTTTCGATAGAGTTAGCATCAAATTTTTGATTTATTTAACACTTCCTATCAATGTAGGTCGAGCTAAAACTGATGTAATTTTTCTTTTATCCTCAAAACTTAATGTCCAACTCACTCCACTTACTTGATCTCTTATTTTATAAACTTTACTTGGCTCACCTAATTTATCTTTTAGTTTTTTTATTACTGCCTTTCTACAACTATACAAATGTATTTGACTTCTTGCATAATCTATATGTACTATAGTTTCTTGTTCTTCAAAATCTGTATTATATAATTTCATTCTTACCTCCTCAATTTTTATCGTATGTTTTTTCACACAACGCATATATGTTAAATCACACATATCAAAATTTATTTTGTGCTTTATCGTTATGTAAAATCCCACAACTGCTATTCTGCTTATAAGTATTGTTATATCAACATTTTTCATCTTTTTTATATTGTTTTCTATTTGCTACTTCAATATATGTGACATCACACATGTTTTATAATATTACCATACCATTAGTATTTTTATTATCTCTTTTTCTTATATCTTTTATCTTCTTCTGGAATATAAAAATTATCAGTTCCATATAATTTCCACTTATCAGAAAAACCATATTTATTTGCTTTCATTAATGGTGCTCCAGAAAAAGTTTGTTTAATAAATCCTCTTTCAATTAGAATATCTATATCAGCTCTGAATGTTCTTAAATCTCCATATTGTTCTTTGGCTTCTGTAGCTGTCATAACAATTTCATTTCTATTATCTTCACCTGTTCTAGGATTCTTTTTATATTTACTTTTTAATGTTAAATATAATCCTTTTTGTCTTGGTTTCAAAGACATCCATGCCTTAGATTCCAACATATCAATACATATTTTTGTAAATCCTGATCTAGATAAACTACTTTCAAAATTTTCATTCATAGGCATTTTAGTCTTTTTCGCCATAAAATCACCTCGAATGAACCAAAAGATGTTGCTTTTTTCTATTGTCTGATGTATACTGTAAATAAGTTTTATGATGAACTCGTAGAGGAAAATAAATATATTCGGTTTGGCTTATGTAATACATTCGTTTTTCTCTATTTTTCATTTCATTCATTTTTCATCACCTCCACACTTCTCATGCATTAGTTTTGAATCCACATATCAATTAAGGCTTTCTTAAAATAAATCCTATTGGCAATTCTAAAGTTTGGTATTTCCTTGTTTTTAATTAACTTTCTCACTGTCGAATCACTACAGCGGAGATATTGAGTTAATTCTTTTACATTTAACACTTCTTCCATCATCTATTCCTCCTCTTTCTTTTTTTCTTCAGCTAATTTTTCCTTAGCTTTTTTAAGCCAATATCTTTTGTTGATTTCTTTAATTTTGTCTTTGTTTTTTCTAGCCCATGCCTTCGATCTTTCATATTTTCAAAGTTTCTTTATGTTGGATTTTGATATTCCAAAGCACAAGATGAGTCAATTCTTTATAGAAAACAATCAAATTACATTGGCAAATAATATGCTACTTTCTTGCTATAAAAACTTGAAAGAAAAGACAAAAAAAGAACATCTTTCTGATGATGAAGTATACTCTGAATTATTTGAGATGAATAAAAACTTACTAAAAGGAAATGAAATATTTACCTTAAGGAATTATGAAATATCTTCATTAAAAGATTTGTTCTGCGTGTTCTTTAATTATTTACTTGAAAATAATATCACAATAAATAAATGTAAAAATTGTGGCAAATATTTTATTCCTGCTAATAGAACAGATGAAAAATACTGTGAAAACATAAGTCCACAAAACTCTAATAAAACTTGCAAGGAAATAGGATCAAAACTATCATTTGCTTATAAGAGAGATTCTGAACCAATCTCTAGAGAGCACAATAAAACTAAAGTTGCTCTATCTATGAGAATTAGCAGAGCTAAAAAGAAAAATGATTTTGAAGAAGTAAATAAAGTTTCAAAACATTTAGAAAAATACTTATCAAATTATCAAAAAAAGTTAAACAACTACAATAAGCATAAGATTTCTGAAGAAGAATTAATTAATTGGATTATTTCTCAAAAAGAAATATAAATATTTTAAAATTTGAAAGGAGGTGAAAATAATGAGCGTAATGGAATTAACTAAAAACAAAAAGTATAGAATTGAAATTGTTCTTGGCTATAATGGTAAGAAAAAAATTAGACATATTGAAACCTACTATGGCAAAAAAAGTAAAGCTAAGGCAAGAGAATTTGAACTTAAGAAACTATTAAGAAACGGATCTGTATTTCAGAAAAAGAATTACACTCTTAAGGATCATAGTGATGAATATCGTGATTACAAAGCTGATCTTGTAGAAAAAAAGACATTTATCAATTATGAATACAGATTAAAATTAGCTATGAAAAAAATGGGCTATGTTAAGCTACAAGAATTAAATGTAAAAATACTTGAAAACTTTTATCACTATTTAAGACACACATACATTTCTGCTAGGAATAAACCTCTTAGCCCAACTACAATCAGAAGTTATTACGATATTATAAACAACATGTTAGATTATGCGATTAGATGTGGGTATATACAAGAAAATCCAAATGCAAAAATTGAAAAACCCAGAAGAGCTCAGCCAAATGTTTCTTGTTATTCAGATGAAGAAGCAAGAGAACTTCTTTTATTAATTTTACAGGAGCCAATTAAATATCAAGCAATAATATTTTTATCTTTAGATTTAGGCTGTAGACGTGGTGAACTTACAGGTCTTACTTGGGATGATATAGACCTTGATTCAGGTAGACTAGAAATAAATAAGACTACTCAATATGCCTATGGCGAAATCTATGAAAAAGGAACAAAAACTGTAAATAGTGAAAGAGTAAATTATGTTTCTGGAATGACACTTGATATACTTAAGCAATGGAGAAAAGAACAACTTCAACAGAAATTACTTCTTGGTTCTAAATGGGAAGGAAGTAACAGAGTTTTTACAACAGATTATGGTGCTGATATTCATCCAGATACTCCTACTAAAATATTTAAAAAGATATTAAAAAAGTATAACCTAAGAGAAATTAAATTTCATAGTTTACGACATACCACAGTTAGCCTAATGATTCGTAAAGGTATTCAACCACAATTAATCAGCAGAAAAGTTGGACATTCAAGTGTACAAACTACAGATAGAATATATTCTCATTTCTTTGAAGATCAATTTAAAGATGTTCCTAATGTTATGGATGATCTTATTAGTGTAAAAGCAAATTAAAATAGACGAGATTTTATATATGATCCCGCCTATTTTTCTATTTCTGCAAAGCCTATAATTTCACAATATTTTTCATCCTTGTATTTTATATCAACTTTATAATCATATTGATTATTCATTATATCTTTTATTTTAAAAATTACTTCATCATTATCATTTAGACTGTTTGAAACATTCACAAATAAATTAAATATTTGATTTTTGTCAACTACATTTCCAAATAATGATTTGTATATTTTACCATTAACTGAAACCCCTTCTATAACTAAAATTGCATTATCCGTATTTTTTATAACTCCATAAATTTGTCCTGCTTTATTATCAAAATTGCCTACTCCTAAATAAAAATCTACTGCTTCCTTATATTCATACTCTTGCCTTGGATCTAATCTATAAAAAAGAGGTTTGTTTTGTAATTTTCTTTCTTCTTGTTCTTTTTTCTTTTCATGCTGAATTGTCATATAAACTCCTATAAAAGTAAAAAGTCCACCGATTATTGAAGCTAATATTGGTATTATTACATCTTTTAATGTTTCACATTCATTCATTTATCTTTTCCTCCAGTTTCAAACCATTGAGATAATTTCTAATTTTTTCTAAAAGCTCTTTTTTTATTTTCAGTATATTATCTTCTTTTTCCATTATTTCTTTTCTTTCCTCTGTTTTAATTGTCAGATCTCTACACCCTCTAAAACTCTCATTATATTTTACATCAAATTCATACATAAAAAACATATCACCTATAAAAAAACATGCTTCCTTGATTTTGTTTAGATCATTATAATAATCTTCTTGGTAAAAAGGTGCATATTTGTCAATGCAAGTCACAAATTCATTAAAGCAATCGGAAAACTCTTTATATTTATTTTCTTTATACTTTTCTAATTCTTCCTTGTCTAATGGAACATTTTCAATACCTCTAGGGTATAATCTTAATGTTTTTGTAACACATTCATTAAGTCTTGGCCATATTTCCATGTAAATTTTAAATTCGTTATCATAATTAAATTTAGATATGTACAAAGCCTTTTCTTCTATTTTATCTAATTTTGATAATTTTTCATTTATTTTCCATTTATAATCTTCCAATTCTTTATCTAATTTATTCTTATATTTCTCTTCAATCCTTTTAGCTAATATATTCCCTATATATTTTGATATTGCCACAATAATAACTCCTGTTCCACCTACTGAAACAATTATTGTCGCTATAATATTAATTGCATTTTGCATATTATCATCCCTATCCTTCTTATTAATTATACTATCTATAGTTCTTATCCCATGGAAGTAACTCATGTGTATTGTATTGTAAATTATGATGTTCAATTTCTTTTGTAATATTATTCATAATATCTTTTGTAGATTCTCTTATAACCTTTTTTACGTCTACATCATTATAAGAATCTTCCTCATAGTAGTATTTAAATAACATATAATGAATCTGATAATAAAAATTTATTACTGAATTTGTTACTGATAACTCTATTAGCGTTGATTCTTTAGATTTTTTTCTATCTATAAAACATTCCCATTTATGTGCATTATATCTAACCAACATTCCGTATGCCATAATTAGTAAATAACAATAAAATGCTACATTAATATCTTTTATACCTTCATCGAATTTTTCGGGAATAATTAAATACCTTTGATAATACATATTATCCTTAGAATATATTCCTTCTTCAATATTAGTTTTACATTTCATATTAATCCAACAGTAGCATCTTTGTTCTCTTGATATAATATTTCCAACTATTCCTACATCTTCCATTATTCTTTGTATTTCATCATTTAATGTATCACCTTCTATTATATATTCAGAAGCATCATTCTTGTTTTGTAATGCCAATAGTGGCATATTTCCAGTTGTTTTAAAATAAATATCGCTTATTCCTGGTATGTGTCTTAATAATTTATTAAACTCTATTTTTTGTGCATTTATTGAATTTCCAAATAGTTTTAATAATGAAACTATTGCACCATGCTCCTTTATGTTTATTTTTGATTTCAGAATACTTTCAAGAATTTCATCATTCTTTACTTGAAATCCATGATTATTAAATCCACTAATTATAGTTTCTTCAAATGTCAATAAATGGCATGTACCTTTTAATATATTATTAATAGCATATGAAAACAATAATGGGCTTGTAGATAAGCTTACCTGGGTAGCTGCTTTGTAATATTCGTTAGCCTGTCTAAAACAAGCTGATGAAATTTCTGCCTGTGCCATTACTTCTTCGTCTGATTTACTACTATTTATTTGTCTTATATACTCAAAACAATATTGTGTTTGTTCGAACAATTTTAAATCATTAATAGTAGATTCAAAAGGATTTTTTGATAATTTAGAATCGTACCTCATACACTCCTCCATATATTACTAAGTTGAATTTTTCCACATTATACCACTTTTTTCTCAAAAAATAAACCGCCTAACACTACAAAATAAAGTGCAAAATTTGCACTTTAAAATCACACAATTGCACTTTAAAATTTCACTAATTTTTCAATCTCAAAAACTTTCGCCACTTTTTCGCCACTTTTTTAGGCAAATAAAAAAATCAAGAAACTTTGAATTCCTTGATAAATCTGGTTGCGGGGGTAAGACTCGAACTTACGACCTTCGGGTTATGAGTAAAGCTCGAAAAGTATTGGTAAATCTGGTTTTGAACTGTATTTGTTGGTATATTTGGTGTGCCCAATTTTTTGACTTTGTAAATTTATGTGATTTTGGTTCATTTTTGGTCAGTTGTGTGCCCATTTTGAGCCCAATTATTTTAATAAATTTATGGAGGTCTTGATTATGAATAATTTTAGAAATGTTAATGATGATATTTTAAAAGAATGGTTAAATTTTAGAGAAGAAACAGATCTTGCTTTTGTTAATGAGGAAGATAGAAAACATACTGTTAAATTTGATGATTTCTCTGAAAATATTTTAAACAGTATTCCTAAACAGAATAGAAAGTTTGTGGAAAAGCAACTTGACTTGCTGAATTCTAGCTTTTTTGATTATATTGTTTATTGGAACGAAAAATATTATAGGAATGGTTTTTGTGATGGTGTTGAGTTGATTATTGGCTGTATTGATAGATAGTTAAAATTAATCCAAAGTTTTTTCAAAATTTTGAAAAAACTTTGGATTTTTACATACTTTTTTCAAATTGGTGAAAATATCGATTATAACATATTTTTTACATATTAATTTTTCTATAATTGTGCGGAAACTTTATGGTTTATTTTATAACTCAACCGCACCTAGTAGTGCAATAAATTGTTCCTTTAAGTCATCTACACTTAAAAAATTAGAAATATCTTTTTGTTTAACAACTTCTTTTGACATTTCCCTATAATTAACTAAACATTCTTTATATTTGTCTGTAAATTGAATATAGTCTGGATTTTTATTTACTTTTCTAAAAGTTATATCACAACACTTTATTATTTCATTTATTTCTTCCTCAAAAAACTTACTTGTTTCATCGCACCAATTTTTATATGTTTCAATCAATATCTCTCTTAAAGCTGTTAGTTCTTCATTCACAGAGATAATATAATTATAGATTAATTTTATTCCTTCAATTTTTCCAGCAGCTATGACTGCATTATACATAAATGAATCATCCTTAACGAATTTATCTTCCTCTATAATTAAATTATAATATTTTTCTGGTTTTTGCAATTTAATTAAATCGTTTATATTTTTAATATATGAAATGCTTTTAAGCTTTATAGTCGAACCTAATTTGGTTAATTTATTATCCACCATGTATATTATTTTTATTTCACTATTTTTTTGATTTTGATATTCTTCTAATAAAAAATCATTATATAAATTTGCTATATCATTAAATGTTCCTTTATAATTTTCATATAAATTATTCAAAAATTGTTCTATTTTAAAAACATCAACAGCAAAATAAGTTTTATTATTTAGTATAATTTTATTTTTGTTTAAATATTTAGATATATAGTTAGAAAACTCTTTGTCTTTATTTTTCTGCAGTAGTTTTATCTCATATAATTTACTTTTATTGTTTCTAAAATCATCTTTAGCAAATATTTCCCAAAATAATGCTAGTGTTCTTAATTCTTTATAAAGTTCTTCATTTATGTTATTGTTTTCAAACAATCTTTTATATTCACAATTATACTTTAAGAAATCTTTTAAAAGTTGGTTTAAATTAAATGTTGACAAATTAATATTTTCATTTTTTTGTTTTTTTATTTTATATAACACTACACTATTTTTTTGATTAAAAAAATTTTGAAAATCGCAAATATAATCAAAAAATAACTTTTCTATTCTGACTTCTTTTTTTCTATAAACTTCTTTATTTTTCTCGTATACAATTTTATTATTTTTTTCTCTGATACTAAAAGATTTTAATTCGTTACTCATACCATATTTATTAACAGTACATTTAGGTGCTTTATACATATTTTTACTCTTTATAAGTATGTTCTTATATAAATTATTTAATTCTTCATCTGCTAATTTTGAAATGTTAGCTCTCCTATAAAAATAATCCAAAGCTATATTATATTTTTTTACAAATTCCAATAATAAATTATTAGTTTCATCTATTGCTATCTTATATTCTTTCCAGTCATTTTTACGCTTTTTATAGTCATCTAACTCCGATAGTTGTCTATTAATATTTGTTATCCATGAAATTATTAATTTATCTGCTTGAATTGTTTTATTAGTATCCGGAATCACTAGGCCATCTATTATTTTTGTACCTATCATTTTTACATTATACATTTGTTTTTTGAAATATAACCTTCTAATACAGTATACAACTTCCATAGTTCTATCATAAAGACTTCTATCATATTCATCATCTAATTTATTTATAAATTTAACTGATATTTCTTTCTGATTATTCTTCATCCAAACAATATTATATCTTTTAATAATTATTTTTTTTATATTTTCTAAAATTCTATTATAATCATTCTCTAAATCCTGTACCTGTAGCCCAACCATAAAATCTAGTAATTCATCTATTTTTGAATAATCCAATTGAATTATTTTTAAATTACTTATAAAAACATTTCGATTCGCCATCCAGAATAATACATAACCTACATTAGATAAATTATCTTCACTACATACATTCTTATTCTCAATATTATCTTTAATATTTTTAATAAACAAGTCAGTATAATAATAATCAATTTTAAATCCTTCTAATTTAATTTCATTTTTAATTGATTGAACTGCTTCAAAGTTTAATTTTTCATATAATTTTAAAATTTCTTCTCTGTTAACATTTATATATCCTGTACAGTCTTGTACAAAAAGCATTATAAAATTGTCATTTGAATATTTATTTCCTAATTCAATATCTTGTGTTTTTTTATTATATAATACAAATGTATCTAGCCAAAGTAAACTATTAATTATAGTTGCATATGTAGACCAGTCATAATTCTTTTCATTTTTTATAGTACTGATTAATAACTCAGCTTTCTCAACATTGTTATATAAATATTCTATTAATAATATTGGGCAATAATCTTTAGTACATTTCAAGACATCAATTATTAAATTATTTTCATCATAATATAACTTACTTTTTATTATATTTACTAATATCATTGCCCTTAATGCATGTGTTGATATAATATAATTCGAATTATTTTTAATTAAATATTCCTCTTCTAAATTTTTTAACATTTTGCTCATATTTTTTGATTTAATTACATTACCTATCATTTTTAAATCTATACGAAAATTTTCTTTTCCTGCATAAGAAACTATTAATAAAAATTTCAGCCATTCATCTGAATCATTCTCTTTTTCAATAATATTATCCACTTGCATTTTTAATCTTTCGGTTAATGTTTGCTTTTCTTTTAATAAATATATAAATTCCATAAAAGGTCCTTCTTTTCCAAAGCTTTGCCATGCATCTTCAAAATTCAAATACTTGTCTGAACCACCATATAAATTATATATTTCTCTTGCTTCATCTTCTTCTAATTTAAGTTCTATCTCTTGTACTTTGAGTCCTGCATAATTTAAATCCGTTCTTCTATAATCTTCTTCTCGAATAGTTATCAATATTTTTAAATTTATTCCTCTTTTATCTATCTGTTCTAATATCCATTTCCAATTAGTATCATATGGAGAAACATCAATATAAATTATTGTCTCTCCTCTTTCCGAATTGAATAACCCATTAAGTGCTAATACAATATCTTCTGCTTGTTTCGAGTCAGTAATATGTTCTATAACAAAAATAAAATCTTCACTAAAATTATCTAACAAATATCTATATGCTAATGTTGACTTGCCTTGTCCAGAAGCTCCTCTTATAAGAACTACATTTTTTTCTTTATATGCACTTTTTATATTGTTAATCCATTTTTTTCTATAAATATCTAAATTATTTCTAATATGATCAGGTCTAGCATCAATTCCCATTCTATATTCTTTCTCTAACTGTTCATATTCTTTTTGACTTTTATACTCCCTTAAATTAACTATTGTTCTACCATATTGATTATACATACCTTTTATACTCATTATATCATTAATTACTCTATCTACTTCAATATTCCAAATTTTTCTATTAGTCATTCCTGTATATCTAGACAATTTGCTAATATAATTAATTAAATTGTTAAAAATTATATTGGATTCAATAGATGTTTTAAAATTTTCTCTTAATTTATTATAAATTTCTTTTTCGAGACATTCTTCATTTTCTTTTTCTATTGCTAGACTTTTTAATATCCAATTAACATCTTCTAATGTATAGCCATAACTCAACATCTTTGCTTTAAAATTGTCTATATCATTTTGATTATGCTTTATAACACCTTGAAATTCTTCTCCTATATCTCCAAAAGATACAACTTTTATTATTACATTTTCTTTTTTATATTTTAATACTCTTTTAAAAAAGGAGTCTTCTTCTTGTGGTTTTAAATCAGATAAGCTTAATTTTTTACTTAAATTTTTAATTTGAATTAACTCTTTTATTTTTTCATTTTTTTTTATCATTAAATCTTCAACTGTTTCTGGGTACATATCCATTTCATCTTCTAAAATCATTAGTCTATATGCTATATATAATGTTTGAGATGAAAAACCTTTCCAAGCAGATTTAGCACCAATATCAGATTTCAATTCCATATATTCCTCCAATTATAATATTTTAATTTAAATAATATTTAATCATCTTTTTATATTGATCCTGTGCATTTAAGCAAGTATCTATTAAATATCCTTTTTCAGTCTTATATTCTTTTAAGCCTCTATAGTAAAATAATTTATCTTTATCTAAAATAATAAATGGTACTATATTATTTTTTAAACACTCTTTAAAAGATATTATTCGACCAACTCTACCATTTCCATCTTGAAATGGATGAATACATTCAAACCTATAATGAAATTCTATTATATTTTCTATTGTTATTTTTCCTAATGAATTATACCATTGCATCAGTTTTATCATATCTTTTTGTACATTTTTAGGTAATGTAGTTTTCATGTTTCCTGCTTCATTTGCTAACTTTTTATAGTCCCCAACATTAAACCAATCTTTTCTACTATCTGACGTTTCCTCTTTCAATATTTTATGAAATTCTTTAATCATTCCTTCTGTTAGCTCTTTATCTGCTACATCTAGCATATAATCAACTAATTTAAAATGATTAACAGTTTCGATAATATCATCTAAATTTGTAATTGTTTCTTTTTCTGTTAATAAAGTATTGGTTTCATAAATGTATCTTGTTTGGTCTTCTGTTAGTTTGCTTCCCTCAATGTGGTTTGTATTATACGCAAAAATTATCTGTGTATTATGATATAAATTTCCTTTTAGTTTCATTTCTTTTTGCTCTCTTAAGACTTCTAATACATTTATTTTAGCAACATCAAATTCATCTTCTTTTAATAATTCATCAACTGAAACTTCAAATAATTCTGCTAACTTTTTTAATGATTCAATATTAGGTTCTAAAGTTTCTGCCTCATATTTAGATATTGTAGCTGGCTTTACTCCTAATACTTCTGCCACTTCTGCTTGAGTCATTTTCTTTTCTTCTCTATATTTTTTTATTCTTTCTCCTAACATAATAAAAACTCTCCTTTTCTTTATAATATTATTATATCATATTATTTCCAAAAAAGAAAGTTTTATTGACTGTATTTTTTATGTTTTCTATAAAAGAATTTAATATTTAACTGTGTTCTTATAGAATAATTTATTTTAATATTTATTTGCACCTGTTTTAGCCAAATTCTTTATACTATTCATTATATTATTTTCTTATTATTCCTCTTGTTTCTTTTGTAATTTTTTATCAACATCTTTAATATAATGTTCTGCCAATTCAAAAATTTTTCTTGAATACTCTTTTACCTGTTCTTTGTTTCTAACTCTTCTATTTAAATTTTCAGAATCCATATCTATATCCATCTCATGTGTTATTTGATTTCTAACATAAAAAACTTTTTTTATATCTTCTATATTCATTGTTTTTATATTAAAAAATGATGCTACCCTTGACAATTCCTCTGCACTTTGTAAACTATTTGCAGTCAGCTCTTTCTTTAATACCTGTATCAATGTTTCTTTTGGTTTTTTATCACTTGTAAATATTTCTGATAATAGTTTTGAATTATTATTTTCTATATTATTTTTTATTTTTTTTTCAACAAAAGATTTAAAATTATTTTCTGCACCATCATCAATCATAATTATTGTTTCCAAAGCATCATTTATTAATTGCTTAATTACAGCATCAATTCCTGAACAAGAAAACAATATTATAGCACGTAATAAATCTTGCTTTTTATTTTCATTATCATCTATTTCTTCATACATTTTAAAAAAAGACTCTACTGTATCTTTCGCTGTTTGTAAAATTATCTTTGAATTTTCAGTTATGCTATCCATTGTTATCCTCCTTCAAAAATTTTTTTGGAACATCTGTTAATCCATTGCTCAATGCACAATACCCTATAAATCCAGGATATCCTGGATATCCTGGATATCCTGGATATCCTGGATATCCTGGATAACCCAAATATGGTTGACTGTTATTGTATAACAACCTTCTTTCTTTATATATCGTTCCTAAATACTCTCCCTCTATTGAAACTGCTATTTTATTATCCCAAGGAAACCATCCAATCCAATCTGCATTTTTATTATATAAATATTTTCCTATTTTAAATGCTATCCATTCACCACTTGAATTAAATAAATATAATACCTTAGCCACTTTTCTCTCCTTTTTAATTAATTCTTATTAATCTTTTTTCTATTTTATTCCTTTACATTTCAATTCAGCTTGTCTTATTACAGTCTGTACTGCTTTTTCACTTTTGTTTGGTGGATAATCATATTTTATAAGTAACTTCTTTATTTCAATTCTCATTCTAGCTCTAGCATCTTTTCTTATATCCCAGTCAATAGTCATATTTTTATTAACTGTTTCAACTAATTCTTTAGCTATTTGCACTAAAGTTTCATCTTTCATTAACTCTTTAACTTCTGGATCATCTCCTAAAGCATCAAAGAAAGCTTTTTCTTCTGTTGATAGATTATATTCATTTCCAGATTTCATTTTCTTGTCTATTTCTTTTTTCAAGTTAATCATTTCTTGTATAATTTTTTCTATATCTTCTACACTTGTTCTTTCATTATATGATGCTACTATTTTTTGAAATCTAGTAGAGAATTTTTCCATCATTACCACATTTTCTTTTCCAACTTGGTCTACATAGTCTTTTAATGCTCTATTTAATATTTCTACTGCTATATTTTTCTTTTTCATCTTAGCAATTTTATTTAATATTTCATCACTTAATATTGATAATTGATTACTATTATGCACTTCACCAATTTGTAGCATTTCATCATCTTGTATAGCTCTTTCTAACATTTTTGCTACATTACTATTTATTTCTTTTACATCAATTTTTCCACCTGATAGTTTTGATATAAAAGAGCGAACTGATACAAAAAATAATATTTCATCTTTTATTTCTTGTGATAATTCACCAGCACACAATGAATATAAACTTTTTACATCATAACTATATTTCATAAATCTTTTTTGTGTATCTTCTGTTTTTAATATCCAGTTAGCTCCAGCTGATATTATCTCATATTTATCACTATCTGTTGTCGTTGCAAAATGTCCATAGTAAAATCCATTAAATAAATCTCTTATTAATTCTACTTTATCCATTAAAACTTTTACTAATTCGCTATTATCAACAATTTTACCTTGATCTCTTTTCGTGTATATTTTTAATGCTTCTAATAGCCATCTCTTTAATCCTATGTAATCAACTATCAATCCGCCTTTTTTGTCTTTATATACTCTATTTACTCTTGCTATTGCTTGCATCAAATTATGTGCTTTCATAGGTTTATCAATATACATTGTTCCAAGTCCTGGTACATCAAATCCTGTAAGCCACATATCTACTACTATTGCTATTTTAAATTCTGAATCCATATCTTTAAATTCAATTTCTAATTGTTTCTTATCTTTTTTAGAACCTATTGCCTTTTGCATTTTTTCATCATCTTTATTATTAGATGTTATTACCATATGTACTTTGTTTTTCCAGTCTGGTCTTAATTCTAAAAACTTTTTATACATTGTATATGCTGAATTTCTTGAATAAGCTACAACCATTGCTTTATTTGCGACTGATGTTTCTATTTGCTCATATTGTTTTATGATATCTTCTACTATCATTTGTAATCTATCTGGATCTTCTATAATTTGAGACATCTTGGTCATTTCTTTTTTAGATTCATTAATCTTATATTCTTCTACATCTTCTTCTCTTTCCAGATAATTATAATAGTCATCTATTTCATCCAGTATCTTTTGATTAAGTCCTACTCTTGCCATTCTTGCTTCATACATAATAGGAACCGTTGCACCATCCATTATTGCTTGCGTCATATCATATGTATCAATTACTTTTCCAAATACATTGCTAGTTGATTTATCTTTTGTCTCAACTGGTGTACCTGTAAAACCTATATATGTAGCATTAGGAAAAGCCTCATGTAAATGTTTAGCTGTTCCATACTTTTTATAAGCTTTCATTTTTTCTTTATCAAATTTAATTGTTGCATCTATTCCATAGTGGCTTCTATGCGCCTCGTCTACTAGTACTAGTATATCATCTCTATTACTAAATAGTCCTGTTTCCTCTTCAAACTTTTGTAATGTTGTAAAGAATATTCCTCCAGATTTTCTATTATCCAATTTATCATTTAAATCTTCTCTATTCTCTATTTGTACTGGATCCTGTTTTAAATAATTTGAACATTTTGCAAATGTTGTATACAATTGGTTGTCCAAATCATTTCTATCCGTTACTACGACTATACTTGGATTTCCTAATTTTTTAATCATATTTCCCGTATAAAATACCATTGAAAAGCTCTTTCCACTTCCTTGCGTATGCCATAATATTCCTGCTTTTCCTGTTTTATTCTCTATTGCTACTTCTGTACTTTTTATTGCTTTCTTTACTCCAAAATATTGATGATATGCTGATAATATTTTGCTATCTTCACTCCATAAAACATAGTTATTGATAATATCTAATAATCTGTTTTTTCTTAGCATTCCATAGAATAGAGTTTTATATGTTGGCATATTTTCTGTTACTTCATCATCTGCCTCTATCTTTTTCCATTCAGAGAATCTACTCCAAGGACTTGTTATAGTTCCTGCTCTTGCTTGTACTCCATCACTTACTATCATAAATTGATTATAATAAAATAGTGTTGGTATATGTACTTCTTGATATCCTTTTAATTGATTATATCCATCTATTAGTTTTACATCTTCTCTTACTGTACTTTTTAACTCTACTACTACAAGAGGTAAACCATTTACAAATATAATTATATCTGGTCTTTTTTCACTATGTTCAATGATTGTATATTGATTTATTGCTTTAAATGTATTATTAGAAATATTATCGAAATCCACAATTTTTATTGTTTTATACCTTGTCTCACCATTCTCATTAATTGGTACAGAAACACCTTCAAGCAAATATTTTGTAAACTGCTTGTTATTTAAAATAGTATTATTATGTTCAAGATTTTTTATTTGTCTTAAAACTTCTGTTGATTGTTCATCTGTAACATTACTATTTATTTTATGAATAGCATTTTTTAAATCATTTTCTAATATTACTCTGGAATAGTCTGCTCTTTCCATCTCGTATCCATTTATACATTCATATCCTAATTCATATAAAATATCTAAAGTTATTCTTTCTAGAACTTCTTCATTAAACATACTCATTTAATCCTCTCTTAATTTAAATTACTATATTCTGACATATCTATACCTTTATTTTTTATCATTTCAAATTGGCTTTTACTTTTATTTCTTGCATTAAAAAATATTTGACTATTAGTATTCATAATTTGTAAAATTTTCTCAATGTCTTGTTTGTTTAATTTATACTTATCTATACAATTTATTAGCAAATCACATGCATTATCAGCAATTGTAAATCCACTAGTCGTCGGAATATTCTTAAATATATTTTCTAAATATTCTATAGCTATTTTCTTATTATCTATAAAATCACTTTCTTGCAACAGTTCTTCTTGTAATTCTACATTGTTTATTTTATTACATAGTTCTTCTTTAGATTTAAAAAACAAATTCCAATAATTTAATACATATTTTTTTTCTTTTAAAATTTCATTACTCAATTTATTATAAACTATTTCATTTTGTGCTCTAAGCTCTTGTATAAAGAAATTATTATATGTTAGTATTTTTAACATATACGTTGTGGCAAACCATTCATTTTGATATACTTCTTTATGGCTATCATCATATATACATTCTTCTTGTATTCTTGCCCAATCGTAACAATTCTCTAGTATATTCATCTTTCCTTGCAAATTCAAATATTCTAATAAACTTTCCATTAGCATCATATTTTGATATTGATAAGTTTTTTCCCATTCTCCATTTTTTATGATTATAACTTTTATTAAATCTCCAAATAATTTTTGAAAATTATTATCACTTAATTTTTCAAAATATTTGCTTGTAAAATTCAATTTAAAAGGTATATAATTATTTTCATGTTTTGTATATCCCATATTAACATCTATTATACTTCCCCATTCTTTATTTTCTATCTCTGGTTTTATAATAGAATATGGATCTTTAATAAAAGCTTCTTTTATTAAGATATTTTTATATATTTTGACTATAAACATATTAACTTCTTCTTGTGATGGTTCATATTTTTCTTCCTTAAAATATGCTGGGTGAGCACATTTATTTCTGATTTTTTTAAAATATTCTATCATGTCAATAATATCATGACTCAATATATGTTTACTTTTATATATATTGAATATTTTTTCTTCTATATCAGAATATTTTTTTGCATTATTTAAATTATCTATTACTCCTATTTCTTCATTTAAATTATAATATTTTCGGTCATTCATTAATATAAGTTTATAATATAAATCATCTATCAACAAACTATATAGTAATAATACTGTTGCTCTATAGTTTTTAGAATAGAATGACTGCAAAACATCTTCAAAATATTTTCTACTCTCATTTTTCTTTATTAAGCTTATATCATAACTATTAAACATATTTATTTCCCCATTTATATTTTTATTTAATTATTTCTATAAAAGTTTTACCATGATTATTTACTTCTACTTTACTATAACTGCTTATCGTTTCCAATGTATTTGCATATACAACATTAATAATTCCTAAAGAGTTTAATCTACCTATTTTATATTTTATATTTATCCCATTTAATTCAATTTTTTCACAATTATGGATTTTTAATAATATCTCTATATCTTCCATAAATAATCTATTGATAACTTCTGCATAATCACAAAAAATATTCCAGTTAATTTTCTCATTTATATATGCTTTAAATATTCTTGATAACATTATACTTTTCTTAATATCGATAAAATTATTTAATAACAATAATATTCTTCCTAATTCCTCTTCACATTTTTTAGGATTATTTTCTATTGTAGATTTATATGCAACTAATTTATCTTTAGATATATTTCCACTATTAAATTCCTTAATAAATGTAAGTGTTTGCCTTAATAGATTTCTATCATGAATGTCTTTTCCTACTTTTAATACTGCTACTATTGTATTAACTATTGGTATTTTGTTTAATTTTTCATTGTTTATAAAATCATCTATTCCTAATTCTATATAATCACTAACTAATTCAAATGAATTTGAAAATATCGATTTTCTAAAATCCTCTACTAACTTATCCATATACTTCTCCTTACAACTCAAATAACTATTGTATATAAAATTTAATTATTTAAAAATTCTTCTGAATCAATAAAACAATTTTCTATCCCATAACTCATCCATTTATTAATTTCATTATTATTTAATTTATATACATAAATTTTTTTACTTTTTATGTTCTTAATTTTATCTATTATAGCTTCATCTCCATAAGGTGACATTCCAAATACATCAACATTTTCAAAATATTCTAATTTTTTATAAATATCTCGTCCTGCATATGGAAATAAATCATTCGCTGGATACAAATTGTTTCTTGGGCACAAACCTTGAACAATATAATTGTATTTATTGATAATATCATTAATTGGCATAAAAATAATATCTTTAAAATCAATTTTTATATAATCGTTAGTCTTAAATTCACAATATTTTGCATTATTACTTAACACCCTTGAACCAATATCACAATATGATTTTATATAATTTTTTAAATTACCATGTAAATAATTTATATTTTTACCTTTACACCAATCTTCAATATAATTCAATGTATATATATTATCATATTTAGTTGTTATTTTATTTATATATTCATCAGTTATTTTCGGAATTAGAAATATATTTTCTTTAAAAAATATCGATTTTATTGCAATTTCTCCTAGTATTTCTACCAATCTATAACTGTCATTCCATGTAAATTCTCTTTTTAGTTTTATCTCATTATAAATATATTGAAAAACCGTTCCAGTAATTTTTTCAATTCCCTCTTTAGGATTTAATTGTTGAATTAAGCTTTTCAAATTCATTTCACTTAAATAAACTAACTTATTAATTATATCCCAATAATTTGTTAAATTTTTTATAAATCTATCATATATCTCATTTGGTTGTAAAAATAAATTCTCTTTATAATTAGTCAAATTCAATCCATTTCCGATTAATAAATTTTTCATTTTTCTCCTTTTAACATTCTATTTTATCTAAATTTATTTCTCCATTCATAAGTTTTGGTAATAATGTGTCTCTTAATTTTGACAAAGTTTCATTTTCCATTATATTTTTCTCTATAATATCGTATAACGGAATAATCTTTTTATTAAACTCTACAATTTCATCATCTGATGGAATTTTAATTATAGAATTTCTAAAATCTGTTTTATTGAATTTTGGTTGTGCAGATCCACCCGTAATTCCATCTATTAAATATTGTCCTGCTATACTCAAAAAGAAATAATATAGATAATAATTATAATTAACTCTCAAGCCTTTAGAATTTACCATTATTATATTATTTCCAAGTGTCATCGGTATTTTGTATGATGGACACAAATAAACACTTCCAACATCTCCTACATTTGAAATAATAAGTTCTCTTCCAATAAGTTTGCTTTTGTTTAAAAATTTATATGAATGTTCATCTACATATTTTCTTTCTTGAGTAAAATTAACTTTTAAATCTGTATTTCTTACAAATAAAGCATAATTCTTGGTGTTATATATTTTAACATTATCTGCCAAACTTTTAAAACTACCATTAGCTACATAGTCAGTTACATATAATCCAATATCTTGTATTTTACAGCCCTGCCAATTTTCGCTTTTCTTGTATAATTCATTAAATATTGTTCTAGATAATTCATACAAATTATTATTTATTTGATTATTTAATTCTATTTTTTTACATATAACATCCATTATATTTACAATTTTATTTTGTTCTTTTAATGTTGGAACTTTTATTATATATCTAAGTATCTGTTTCTTATCTCCTCTTGGCATTTTTGTTCCTTTACTTCCAGACATAATGTACTTAAAAAATTTATCTTCAGATAATAAATAATATAAGTATCTTGATAAAATCATATTTTGATCTTTTACTCTTATTATTAATACATCATTAGAACATCCTCCATCAAATGTTGCATACCATATTTTTTTAAAATATGGTCTAATATTGCTAATTAGAATATCTCCTTTTTTAAAGTAATTTACTTTATTTAGATTTAGTTCTTTATTAGCACGTACTATTCCATTTTTATTTGGTAACATATTTTCAGTAGAAATATATCTACCATTTTCTATTTTACTAACTTTTATCTTTTCATTAACATATTCAGCAATATTTTCTAACTTATATTTCATACCCTATCGCCTCCAAGTTCTTTCTAATTTCATGTTCCAACTTGTGAGACTCTTCAAATTGTTTTCCAAGTTCAGTGGTTAATGTTTTCATTTTCTCTTCAAAAGGAATGCCATCATCTTCCTCTTCTTCTACACCAACATATCTAGCAGGTGTAAGAACATAGTTGTTTTCTCTTATTTCATTAATTGTTGCCACTTTGCAAAATCCTGGTACATCTTCATAATTTTCATTGTTTTGGAAATTATGATATGTATCTGCTATTTTTACAATATCATTTTCATCTAACTCTCTTAATTTTCTTGTAACCATTTTTCCTAAGTTTCTAGCATCAATAAATAAAGCCTTTCCTTTTTGTTTTTTATTTCTATTTAATATCCATATACTGCAAGGTATTGTTACTGTATAGAATAAGTTTGATGGCATTGCTAAAATACAATCTACTAAATCAGCATCTAATATATTTTTCCTTATTTCACCTTCTCCACTTGTATCACTAGATAGAGCACCATTGGCTAATATTACTGCTGCCTTTCCATTAATCGATAATTTAGAAATCATATGTTCTAACCAAGCATAGTTAGCATTTCCCTTTGGTGGTATTCCATATTTCCATCTTGAATCATCTAATAACTTTTCTTGTCCCCAATCTGATATATTAAAAGGTGGATTGGCTAATATAAAATTTGCTTTTAAATCTTTGTGTAAATCGTTTAAGAATATGTCGTCTGCGAATTTTCCTAAATTACCTTCTATACTTCTTATTGCTAAATTCATTTTAGCTAATTTCCAAGTTGTCGGATTTTTCTCTTGGCCATATATACTTAAATTATTTACATTTCCTTGATGTCTTTGTATGAATTTTAAACTTTGTACAAACATACCACCGGAACCACAACATGGGTCATAAACTCTTCCTTCATATGGTTCTATCATTTCTACCATTGTTCTAACTAAACAAGCTGGTGTATAGAATTCTCCACCTTTTTGCAATTCATTTGACGCAAATTGTCCTAAGAAATATTCATATATTCTTCCTAATAAATCTTTATCCTGCGCTTGTTTACTTCCAATTTTAATATTAGTAAAAATATCTATTAATTCGCCTAAGTTAACATTCTTATAATCCGGACTATTATATTGTTTTATAAGTACACCTTTCAAACTTGGATTTTCCTTTTCTATTTCTTCTAATGCATCATCTATAATTTGACCTATATTGCTATCTTTTGAATGTACATTCAAATATTCCCATCTAGCTTTTGCTGGTACATAAAATATATTATCTGCAATATAAGAATCTCTATCTTCTTCTAATCCATATCCTTCCTCAACAAGTTCTTGATACTTTTCTTCAAAAGAATCAGATATATATTTCAAGAATATTAATCCTAATATTATAAATTTATAACTTGATACAGGTACAGCACCTCTCATTTTATCTGCTGCTTCCCATAATTTTTTCTCTAAATCTTTTAATTCCTCTTCTTTCATTTTTTTGCACCTCTATTTTTTATTTATCCATGTTATTTATATCATAAAACAACTTTTTTCTCAATAATTCTATGGTATTTTCTTCCTTTTAATACTAATCTGTAACGCAAATCACATCAACCTCAGTTTTCAAAACCTTTCTAACTTCTTCTAAGCAAAAATCATTACAAATAACTTTAAATCTAGTATTACTAAAAAGACTACTATCTACCATATCATTAATCCAATCCATAATACTAAAATCAGCAAAAGGCATTGGAAAAATATATGTATATAGATCTTCTTCCTTTTTGCAATATATTTCGTATATATATCCTTTTACTCTATAAATATCTTCTCCGAATATATTAATTATTTTATTTTTCATATAATCTTCATCTAGAATTTTTTTAAATATATCCCATATTTCTTTTTGGTATAAAATTGTATAATTTTCGCTATAACTTAGATTTGTAAATTTTGGATGGTTTAGGAGCCATTCATCTCCTATAAATATAATTGCACCTCTAAAATTATTTTTATTTCTATCTAATTCTTTATCTATATATTTTAATTCTCTTGATGTAATTTCTCTATGTAGAAAATAAACTATGTAAGACCTATTATAATAATCTTCATCACTTTCTCCCCAATGTCTTTTTTCTCTTGACATGACACCTATAAATCTATTACCTCTTTTTGTATATGTATTTACACTACACCTCCAGCTTGGCTCAAAGGACCATCCAGCTAATTGTACCTTACAAGATACATCACTAATTCTTTCCATTCTCTTTTTATATGTTTCATTTCTATTTATATTTCTATAACCTAATCCTATTTTATTTAAATAGCTTTTTCCTTTTCTACCTAATACAACTTTTCCATATACTCGTTCAATAAACTCACCTTTTGCTAAACTTGCTAGTCTGTTTTTATAATAATATTTTGAATCATAAAATAATTTAACATTCTCATTTGTTATAATTCCATATTCAGATAAATACATTATAAAATTAAAATCTCTATTCCTTAAACATATCCTCTTTTCTTTTTCCACTTAAATCACTTCCTCCCTTTTTTACATTTCCACCTATCTTCCAACTTACTTTTATGCGACAGAAGACACAAGATTAACATCTTGTGCCTTCTGTCGCCCTTACATGTATTTATATGTTTTTTCTGTTACGTACTCCCTACCTATGTACAATTTTCAAGTATAAAAAATGTCAGTTTTGCTTTATTTTTAAGTATTTATATGTTTGTTAAAAAGTGTGATTTTTTGAAAGTCCCAAAAGTGTGACTAGTTGGATATTTTTAAATTGATTAATAATCACACTTTTTCAAAATATTCTTTTGGATTTATACTGCAAATTTTTAAAATATTTCTTTTGTCTCCAATAAATATTTTTATATAATTTTCTTTGTCATTAATTCCTTCTAACATATAACTTACATATTTAATATTATCATCTGTAATAAGTCCACCATAAACAAATCCATTCAAAATATATCTTAAATCTCTATTGTCTATATCCCAATTATTTCTTGGTACACTTACTTGTACTCTAATAACAACTTCTCTATTTACAAATAAACCTTTATACTTTTCTCCTATTGCTTGGCAAGTATTCTCTAATCTCTTATTGTTATATGGTGTTCTTACTGGTGGCAACAATTCATTAATCCTTATTTTTAAAATTTCATCTGAATATTTACTTTCGTATTCACTTATTCCATCTTCTTTTCCTGGCAATGGTGAATCTACTATTAATGGTCTTTTTAGTTTTATACATTTATATATTGCATTTCTAAATTGTTCTGTTTTATATAAAACTTGATAAATATTGTGTTCATTTAAATCGTCTTGCTTATATACTTTTGCAACTTCTAAAAACTCATTTAATCTTTTTCTAAAGTTAGTTTTATCATATGTTGCAATTTTTCTTTCTAACATCTTTACCTCCTTACTTAGCTATTTTTCTTTTGCTAGTTTGAAAAACTTAATATTATTACCTCTTGATTTTTAATTCTAAATTTCTTTATGATTCTAAAATAAAGATAAATAATGAAACAATAATTTTCCAAACTATTCCCAATTTATATTCCATCACTATTAAATAGCTACATTATTTTCAATTTTAATATTCTATAATTTTTTCTACTTGCATTCTATTCTATAGCACATATTATATAATCTTGATATTATAGAATTTGGTGTTTCACATACTTTGTTTGGTATGATTAATCTTTGTTTTAGCTTGTCCATGCCGTAATTTGTTGTGATAATATATGGCAATTCATTTAATATTCTTTCATTTATGATTGTAAATAATTTAGATAACAACCAATCATTCATAGGTTCTACTCCTAAATTATCTATAACTAATAAATCTACTTTTGTATATAATTTTGTTAGTTCACTTTCTGTATGATTTGTATAAAATTTAGCATACTTATCTACTAATTCTGTTAATGTTCCAAATATTATTGGCGTATTTTCTTTTAACAATTCATTACATATTGCCATTGATATATGTGTTTTTCCTGTTCCACTTTTTCCTTCAAATATAATACCATTCTTAAAGTTTTTGAAGTCTGATATGAATTTTTCTGCTGCTAATTTCGTTTTTGAATTTTGTTCATTTGTAATAAAATTTTCTAAAGTTTTTTGTTTAAATTGTTCTGTTATAAAATCTGTTCCATAATATTGTTTTATTTTTTTGTTGTATTCTTGTTTTCTAAAATTCTCATATTGTTTCATCAATTCTTCTTGTAACTTTTCTTTTGCCTTATTTCTTTCTTCTATTGCTTGTTTACAATTACATTTTTCATTTTCTATAAATACATTTATTGTTTTGCTTATTGGATTTAATATCCCTCTTGGTTTCAAAACTTTATTACAATATTTACATATGGTATCTTCAGGTATATTTGCTTTTATTGGATAACCATTTTGCAAGATTTCTTCTATACTATATAAAATCTTTGATTTTTCCATAACTCTGTTTTGCATAAAATTCACCTCCTTCTGTTTCTATTTCTTTTTTTAATTCTTTTTCTCTTTCTGTATCCACATTTTTTCCTATTTTTGTGGATTCTTTTTTATCCTTTATCCCTTTCTCTTGTAAGTTTTGATACTTATTCCAATTTTTAATTTTATAGCCATATTCATCTTGTACTATCATGCTATATTCCTGGAAAATATCTAATGCATTCTTGATACTTTTCTGATTTCTACCCATATGATGTGCTAATGTTTCTATAGTAAAAAACTTGTTTTCACTTATTTTTAAATATCCTCCAGATTCACAATTCGCTGCAATTGCTAAACAATTTATAAAAATCACAATAAGTCTATCTCCATCTTTTTTTCTTTTGATTTGCTTGATTTTTTCGTTGTCAAAAAAATTATTGTACAACTTAAACCAATATCTCTTTCCTCCTTTCATCAGTAATCACCACCTTTTTAGTAAAATATTTTTTAATTTTAAAAATCATCAAAACTATATTCTATTTTTTTCTTTGGTTCTTCTAGACTATCTTGAATGTATTTGTCTAGAATTTCTTTTGTAAATAATGTTTTAGATTCAATTTTGTAATATGGTATTTTCTTTTCTCTAACTAATTTACGAATTAACCAATATGAAATACCCAAATATTGTGCTGCTTCTACTGAATCTAAAACTCTTTTTTCTTTTGTATTTGAATTTAATTTTTCATTATCCATATCTAATCACCTCCTATCTAATTTGTTTAAAACAAAAACATTATTGTTTTGCTTTAAAACATTTTATTTGTATTTTTGTTTTTTGTCAATACATTTTTAAAATATTTTTGTTTTAATTATTTACAAATGTAAATTATTGTTTTATAATGTTCTCATAAAAATATATTGGAGTGTTTATGATGAATATAAATTTTAGTGAAAAATTAAAGCAGTTAAGAAAAAATAAAGGTATTACACAACAAGCATTAGCAGATGCTATTGGAGAAAAAAGATCAATAATCGCAAATTATGAATCAAATAATTCCACACCAGGATTTGAAGTTTTAAATAAATTATCTAACTTTTTTAATGTACCTGTTGGATATTTAACTGGAAAAAACAATTCTTTAGTTAGTGAATATAGTTTTAAAACTTTAGAAGATTATATTGATATATTACCTAATCAAAAACCATTATGGTTAAAAATAAAAAATCCCATAAAATATTCTTCTTTTACTGGTAAAGAAGTTTATGGTCCTAATAAAGATTCTAAAATTATATTCTTTAATCCATTGGATGAAAAAGAAAAAAATTCAAGAATATATTTAGAGTTTTTAAATATTAATTCTTATGCAACAGATAGAGAAACTTTTTATAAAACTATTTATAGTTTCGCATGCAAATATGGTTTCTTTGGAGAAGTTTATGAATCTACAAATGAAAAGTTTAATGTTTCTTTTCCAATCTTTAAACCATTTGAATTAGGAATATTTGACACAGATTATTATAACCCTTCTTTATTTCAATTTGACCTAAACTTTAAAACAGTTGATTTTCCTGGAAAAGATAGTTTTAATTCAATATTAGAAGAATATAAAATAACAGGGTATTTTGAACCTATATCTTGTTATATAGATTATTTATCAGAAATGCACCGTTTGGTTTATAACTTATCTTGTGATAATAGATTGTTAGAAAAAACTTTAGAGCAAATTTCTTATAGAACTGGTGGAATTAGAAAACGTTTTGTAAGAACTGATTCAGGTGAAATTGTAGAAAGTATTTCTTATAAATCTTTACTTTCTTTGATGTATTATGAATTGTTTTTGGATATAAAAAATGGTAATATTCCAAATTACTGTTTTGAGTGTAATAAATTTTATTTGCCTGACAGTAAGCATAAATGTAAAAATAATATAAATTACGATAAAGAAAGGAATTAGATAATGGAATACAACGAACTTATAGATTTACTATTAAATAGCATTCAAATTGTTGGAATTTTTACAGCAATAGTTGTAGGTTTAGTAGTATCAAAAATTATATCATTAAAAACTGAACAAAATGAATTAGAGTCTAAAATATCTGATATTGATAAAGAATTATTAGTAATTAACAACCAACTTAACAAAAAGAAAGAAGAAAATTATAATTATTACATAGAAAATACAGTATATGATATTCTTGATGCAATTTTTGAAAAAAAGGAAAAATATAATTATCTTTCAGATAATACTCCTTTTGTAGAAAATGAATATAAAGAATCTTTTTGTAATCACATTTATGATATTTTAAAAAAAGAATATGAAGTTTTTAGAGAAAATAGTATGTCTTTAGAAGATTTTAAAATAAAAAATAATATAGATAAAGATTCTATTGAAGAATTAGCTATTGATGAATTTTACGAAAGAGGTGACTTTTAATATGCAATTTGATATAAATGACTTAAATCTTCCTGATTTTGAAAATCTTGTTTTACCACCACCTAACATCCCTGATCCTAGTGCTACGGGAACATCAAGATTAATAAGTGCTTTCGATGAATTACAACGTAATAATTTAATTAGTGAAATTGAACAATTATCATATGATGTAAAAGTTAAAGAAACACTAAAAAATAATTATAAACAACGATTATCTAGTATCGTTTCATCTTCTAATATTGTAGCAGGTATTTGGTGTTCTATAATTGTAGCAATACTTAGTATAGTTATTCCTTTTCTAATTGTTGCTTTTAATAATTATTTAGAACCTTTTAAAGATATTATTTTTGCTTATATGATTATTTCTTTTATTTTATCTATGCTAATTTTATTAATTTACTTGGTTTACTCGTACAAAAAATAATATGCACTTTAACAAATATGACTTATAAAACATAGCAATATATAATATTTAAAAAATAATATATATTCCCTACCACATGAAAGGAGGTGATGAAGGTGTGGTAGGAAATATCGAAAAACGTGGAGAGAATTCTTATAGATTAAGAGTTTCTGGTGGCTACACAGGAGAAGGCAAAAGAATTATCTATAAAAAGACAGTTCAAGCTAAAAACAAAAATGAAGCTAGAAAAGAATTAGCATTATTTATATCAGAAATAGAAACTGGACAAGCCTTATCTGCAAAAAAGATGCGTTTTAGAGATTATGCTGATTTTTGGATTAATAATTATGCTATTCCAAATTTATCTCCTAAAACCTATGAAAGATATAAAAGTATGTTAAGATCAAGAATTCTCCCCTATCTCGGCAATATGTATTTAGACAAAATCCAACCAATGCAATTAATGTATTTATACCAAGAATTAAGTGAAGCAACTTATATTAGAAAAAATATTAAACATAAGTTATCTTCAAAAACTGTACTAGAACATCACAGATTATTACATTCTATGTTACAACAAGCAGTATATTGGCAAATGATTCCATATAATCCTGCATCAAGGGTAAGACCACCTAAAGCTAAAAAGCCAAGTATTAATTTCTATGATGATGTACAAACAATTGCATTAATTAAGGCATTAGAAGGTGAAGAATTAAAATTTCGAGTCATTATTCTTTTAACAATTTTCACAGGATTAAGACGTGGAGAAGTTTTAGGGTTAGAATGGCAAGATGTAGATTTAAAAAATTCTTCAATTACAGTGAGACAGGCTAGTCAATATGTTTCTTCTATTGGTATCTATACAAAAGATCCAAAAACTGAAACATCAAACAGGGTTATTAGTATCCCTAATTCAATTACTAAATTATTAAAAGATTACAAAAGAAAACAATCAGAAAAAAGATTAAAATTAGGAGACAAATGGATTAATACTAATCGTTTATTTGTACAATGGGATGGTTCTCCTATGCATCCAGATACAATTACAAAATGGTTTAGGCAGTTCCTAGAAGATAAAAACTTGCCACATATTACATTTCATGGCTTACGCCATACACATGCAACTTTGCTTATTGCTCAAGGATTAGATGTTAGAACTGTTAGTAATAGATTAGGACATGCTCAAACATCTACAACATTAAATATCTATGCCCATGCATTTGCGAGAATGGACAGAGAGGCATCAGATAAACTTGATAATCTTCTTTATAGGGAAGATACAAAAAAATATTTTAAAGCCAATTAGAGGCTTATCACATAAATTTATACAAAAAATTGAAAGGAAAAAATTCTATGAAAAATTATAATAATAAAGAAGTACATCAAGACATGATAGTTTCTGCTTAAATACTTTTAATTAATTTCACAATTTAATATTTTATAATTTGAGCAGAAACTTTTTTATTTTATTTCAAATAGAATTTAATCAAATATATTTATAAATATCGAAAATTCAAGGTTTACCAAAAACCTTTTTATATAGATTTGTGCCCAAATGGTGCCCAATTCATTTTATGTAACTTAAAATAAGTAAAAATAAAGAGTCCACAATCTCTTGCGACTCTAAGTTTAAATCTTGGTTGCGGGGGTAAGACTCGAACTTACGACCTTCGGGTTATGAGATCACATGCGGGAGAATCTTTATATTTTCAGTATATATTTTTTATTTATATTCAATATTTTCATTAAATCTATACCAATTATCACATAAAAAAAAGTAACTACCTAATTTCTCCCCTAAATATAATTTTTTTATCAATATTTCTATTAATAATACAGTAACATTTTATTCTATTCTATAATTTTTTAGCTATCACATTGAATATATGCCAATGCTTCATTTTACCTAAACCAGTAAAATCATCTTTTTCAACTTCTATAAATTTTATAATTTTAAAATTCTCAAACAATTCTATTACCTGCTCTCTTGTTAAGAAAGTCATCTCTTCTTTTATACTCTTCCATTCATCATTATTTCCGAAGAAATTACCAACAAAATATCCATCTTTTAAAATGCTATCATTTATCTTATTCCATAATTCTTTAAAATTATTTTTATTGCAGAATGGAAGACTAAAATTAGCAATCACTAAATTATTCTTTTCCAATTCAATTTTCTCAAATTTTTGTCTTAAAAATTTAAACTGCTTCGATTCTTCTTTAGATAGTTTCGTTTTAATTCTAGGTTCAATATCTTCTCTATCTATTGCTAATACATTCCAACCATTTTTTATTAAATATATTGTATCCCTTCCTGCTCCACATCCAAGTTCAACCGCATTGCCTGGTTCAATCTTTAATTCAATAAATTTTTTAACAATATAATTAGGATTTGCATCTGCTGTACTTTCATAATATTTCTCTATTTTTTTCATATGTTATACTCCCACAAACTCAATTTTCCTTTTGCTTCTATTGGTTCATCAAATACTTCTACATTTTCCAGTTGCCAACCATAATTTTCTTTAAAAGAACTATCTGTGTATATATCTGCATTTTCTTTTAATAACATCTCTTTAAATTCTGTTGACATTTTTATACAATCTACTAATCTAACTTTTCCTAATATTTTTCCTACTGGCAAATCTTCTGGAATATATTTTGCTAATCTTTTCATTGCCTCTTTATCTATTCCTTTTCCTGCATGTATTAATAAATCTCCTCTATATTTAGTTTGCCAACTTCTAAATTCAAATCTTTTATCTCCTTGCATTATTAGTGTTGCCCAAGGTTGTTTTATTGTTAATACTTTCATATTCTCTCCTATATTTTTCTCTCCTTAAGTATTTTCTTAAACAATTCCCTAGTATTATCATATGTAATTGTTTGCATTGCCTCATCAAAATCCAACCATTTTATATCATTCACTTCACATTCCTGTGCTTTTATCTCTCCACCTGTACATTTTGCAATAAATAGGACCACTTGTTTCAATGTTCCTTTATCTGTTACATATTCCATTGTATATCTTTTATTAGCATCAATTTCTACGTCTAAATTTGTTTCTTCTTTTACTTCTCTAATTGCAGTTTCAATTTCTGTTTCATCTTTTTCGACATGTCCTTTCGGAAATCCCCAATGCCCTTTGGTTTGTTTAATTAATAACACTTTATTTTTATTTATTATGATACATCCACAAGATTTCTCTCTTTCTTTATTAGTTTCACTTAATATCTTATTCAATTCTATTTCCTCCTTTTTAACAAAACAATTATATATATATATATCGGTATGTCCAATTATTTATTTTTTTGATATCCTATTACTTTTAATGAATCTTTCGCATCCTCTATAAAATATCACAATTAATTGACTCTTGTCCTAATATATCCCCTTTATTATTAAATTTCTTAATTTTAGATGTTATTTTTTAATTATTTTATTTGTTCCAAACTTACTAATTTATTTTTTCTAAAAATCATTTTTAACAAACAAGGAGATGTTATATTCAAAATAGTATTATTGTATACTAATTTAACATCTTCATTTACTTCACACCAATTTAATAAAAAGAATTTTCTCGCTCCCCCGATGACTTACAACAGCAATTTTATTTCCTTCATACTCTTTGAGTATTTTATTAAAAAAAATATTCATTCTTTTTCTTGTATCTTCTGCACTTTCACCATTAGAAGTCTTATAATTTCTGTCTAATAATTGTTCTTGAGATGGATCTCTTGTACTTTTGTCTTTCATAAATTTTCCTAATTCTTTTAAATTTCCTAATTTTCTTTCATTTAAGTTACTATCTAAATTAATAGGTAAATTATTAGTATTAGCAATATATTTTGCAGTCGCTTTTGCCCTTGTATAACTACTTGACCAAATAACGTCAATATTCTTTAACTCAGTATTTTCGCTTAATTTCTTTGATTGCTCTTCACCATATACAGACAATATTTCTTTTTCGTTAATTATTTGAGTTTCTTCATTTGTATTTCTAATTCCATTTTCAACAACAGTTTCAGCATGTCTAATTAAATAGATTATAGTATTTTCCATCTTCAATAACTCCATTTCTCATATTAAAAGTTAATATGTTTAACTAATTTTTTCTTAATAATTCTGTATAATATATGACTTCCTTTTCTAATTTTTTCGCATATTCAATTTCTAAACTTGTGCTATCTCCAATATAATTATTTACATTCACAACTAAAATAGCATCAGATAATTCTATTCTTTTAAAATGTTCCTCTTTTAGTTTCGCTAATTGTTCTTCTGTTCTTTCAACATTCTCTATAATTGGATAAATAGGTGTCAAAATACAATTACCTAATAAAGCCATTTTTTCTGCAATTTCCATCATCTCTTTTTTGAATTTTAAACTTCCACATAACGTTATTATTTTCATTTTTTAAATTCTCCCTATCATTTTCCACAATTATACCACTCCCTGTGTACAAATCCAATACATTTATATTTATTTTTTAGTCAAATTAACCCAAAAGATCAAGAAAAAAGCAAATGCTAAAATCTAGCAAATGCTTATAATCTTTCATACCTACATAAAAAGCTTCTTTTCCATCTTTTCTAGCAGTAACTCCTGCTATTGCACCATATTTTTTATTTGATACACCATTACTATAAAATTTTCTCATATTCTTTTCTAAGTGATCATACAGTTTGAAAATATCTGGAATTATATACTTCATTTTTGCATATGGATTTTGCATAGAATTTCCTAATTCCTTATGAATATTTATATGATTTTTAATGCATTGTCCTTTTCCTGTTTATGAAATTATTGGATTTTCATTTTTATCAGGATACTTATCAATATTAAATAAGTTTAATATTGATACTATATCTGTTACATCAATATCTCCATGCACTTCATCATCCTGAAATTCAATTGTGACTAAATCGTTTTTATTGTCATATTTTACTGATTTAGCAGAAATCGTTAATTCCCTATTTAACAAATAAAAATTGTTACTCTTTCCATTAAGTAATGATGCCCTTATTTTTTTGCAACTGCTGTAGTAAGTTTTTGTTCCCTTGGATTAGTTTCCATTGGAATATCTTTAGGATTGTCTTTTATATCACAAATCATTATATACATTTCTGAATTATCCATATAGTTGTTTAAATTGTAAAATGGATTTGGAATTTTCCTAAAAGATTTTGTTTTAAAATTTAAAACTTTCATTTTTTCTCCTTTTCACATATAAGTGATTTTTTATTAGAATACACAATATCCATTGTCATTCTTTTTGCATTTTATAATTAATTTCTATTGAAGTAAACGCTATGTTAAAAAGGAGAAATTTATGAATATAAATGAAAAAATAGGTCTAAATATTAGAAAATATAGGTAAGAACAAGTGTACACACAGAATGATTTCGCAGAAGAATGTCAAATAAGTAGAGCTTATTATGGAAGGATAGAAAGAGGAGAACATAGTATAACAGTAGAAACTTCCTCTTGATTTAATCATTTATTATAATAAAATATTGACAATAAATTTTTTTCTAATATAATAAATATTAAATTATTACTTTACTAAAAACTTATTTTAATAATTATATGGAGGTCTTATATGTATAATCGAATTTCTATTGTTGGAGGATCTGGTAGTGGGAAAAGTACTTTATGTAATATTTTATCTAAAGAACTTAATTTACCTGCCATTCATTTAGACAGTCTAAACTATAAACCAAATTGGGTTGAACTTGATAAAAATGAAAGAGACAAAATTATATCTGCTAAATCTTCTGAAGAGAAATGGATAATTGATGGAAACTATAACAATACTATCAAAGAAAGATTTAATAAAGCTGACTTAATTATTTGGCTAGATTACTCTACTTTTTCTCAATTAAAAGGTGTTTTTAAAAGAATAATAACAACATTCAATAAGGAACGTCCTGAAATCCCTGGTTGCAAAGAACGATTAAATTTTACTTTTATAAAATATGTTGCTACATATAATAGAAAAAAACGTCCCTTGCTTTTAGAAAATTTAAAAGATATTTCTCCTGATAAAATATTAATATTTAAAAATCAAAAAGCTTTAAATAAATGGTTAATTGATTTTACACATAACAAAAATATTTTAAATAACATTAAAAACTAAAATTTTGTAATAAATCTTTTTTATTAGAATATAATATATTATATGACCCTACAACACTAAATTCTTTAATAATTTAATAAAATGTATTGACAAAGTACAGGTTTAGCCTTATAATAATAATTGTTATATCGCGGGGTGGAGCAGTTGGCAGCTCGTTGGGCTCATAAAAATGGGACTACGAAATTTGCTACTGACTAACATTTCGGGACTTTTTTATTGCAAGTATTGATACTGTAGGAATTGCAAAAATGAAATAAAACGAATTTAACAGAATTAAAAAGAAATAAAACGAATTAAAATATAAAAAATTTAGAAAAAAATTAGGGATAAATTAGGGATAAGTCAAAGATAAAAAAATAAAAATTAGGGATAACTTTTTTCTTACTCTCTCTAGCGAAAGAGAGAATATAAAAATTAGAAAAAAAGTTACCCTCTTTTTTTGTCCCTAAAAAAATTAGGGACAAAATAAAACAAAATATCTTCCCTATTTTTTATTTTAAAGGTGGTGATAAAAATGTTCTGGTGTGGACTAATAATTGGACTTGTATTAGGTGCTAATATAAGTCTTTTTTTATATGCAATGATAATTGCGGGAAAAGAAAGCGAAAGGAAAATAAATAATGACCAAGACTAATTTAGAATATTTAATAAAAAATACAGACTTTTTTTCAAATGAATGTGTTTTAAAAAATTCACTAGCAATTAGTGAATCTGAATTAAAATCAATAATAAGTAAAGAATTAAAAAATATGGAAGATACTGAAGTTGAAAGTTTTATATCTTCCCTATTAGATTTTTATAAAATTGAAATATTAAAACAAGATAAAAAAGCATATAGAAGTATCGTACAAGAAATTCAAAATGAAGATATAAATTATATAACAGAACACCAACACCCTAGAGGTAGATTTATAACTGTTTTTGATGACGGTATGGCAATGTATGTTTCCACAATTAATGGATTATCTGTGGAATATTACACTTCAAAAAATGAAATGCTTGCAGATATAATTTTAAAACAATGCTTTAGTGTAAAATATGATTCAAAGCAAAATGATATTACCATTAATGCAATAGTAAAATCAGCAGATTATGTTTTTAACAAAGATATTCTTAAATATATTAAAAATAATTTAGATGATATTATAAAAGAAATATTAAAAAGAAATATATTACTAACATATAAAAATCAAAATAATTATGATTTATTTAAAGAATATTTACAAAATACAGTAAAAAGTATCTTTCATTCTACAGAAAAAGAAATGCCTAAAAATATAAAAATTGGAGATATGCTACAGACAAAATATTGTGATACTGCAAAAGTAATTGATATTGATACAGAAAATAAAACTTTAAAATTAGATAGAGAAATACAAAATGATATTACAGTATTTACAGATGTAATAAGCTATAAAAATGAAAATATTATAACCAAAATTATATCTCCACAAGAAGATATAGAAATGGAAGTATAAGTAATTACATATAAAAAATTATTAAATAATAATATAGCAAATTATTTTAAGAGCTTATAGTTCTTATTTTTTTGCTCCAAAGGAGGTTGATTGAATTGATTTTAGCAAGTCTTTTAGCTAGTAGCAAATATATTATTGTAAATAAAGACTTAATACAAATATTAGGACTAAACGAAGCTATTATTTTAGGCGAATTATGTAGTGAGTATTCTTATTGGGCAAATATTAATAAATTAGAAGATAATGAATATTTTTACTCGACAAGAGATAACATTCAAAAAAATACAGGAATTACACCCCATTTTCAAAGAACAGCAATGAAAAATCTTGAAGAAAAAGGAATAATATATACGAAGAAAAAAGGAATACCTTGTAAAACTTACTATAAAATTGATGAAGTAAAAGTAATTGAATATCTAAAAAAGGCTCAATTATTCCCAGAAAATTCAGTAGTTAATGAGATGAATGACAAGACATCAACAGAAGAAACAACAAGTACACAGCAAGAGAAACAACAAGAACTTAATGATGTTGATATAAATAATAATAATATAAATAATAAAAAAAATAATAAAGAAGAACACACACACGCAGAAGCATTAGAAACAAAAAAACAATTTGCAGAAAAAGTCTTTATGACACAAGCAGAACATGAGGACTTATTAAAGCAATATGGTCCCAATTTAACTAGTCAACTTATAGAGCAATTAAATTTGTATAAACAAGCTAAAGGACAAAACTATGATAATGATTATGCAGCAATACTGCGATGGGTAACAACTAGAATAAGAGAAATGGAAAAGGAACAACAAAGTTATAACAACTTTAAAAATAAACAAAAAGCAAATACGAAAACATTTGCTAATTATGAACAAAGAGAGTATTCGCCAGATTTTTTAAATAGCTTAATTTGCAATTTTGATGGCAATGCTTTTGATAATAACAATTAATTGGAGGTAAACGAGAAAATGAGAAATGTATTTAAAAAATATTATGAAATGACAAATGATACAAAAGAAATATTAGGAGAGTTATATATGATTAATGAACTTGAAAATTTAATACCAGAGTATGAAAACCTTGACATATCAAGTATGAAAGATGAAGAAACAATAGTAAAAATCGCAATCGAATGTTGGTATTATAGCAATATTGATGGTAGCGAAATAATTAGAAGAATTTTAGATGTTTTAAGTGGTAGTGATATTACTGTAGATGATTTGGCAGAAATTGATACAGAATATATCATTGAACTAATTACAGAAGATGAAACGGACTTCAAGGAAGATCCAAATAAGAATATTATATTATCAGAGTTTGTATATAAAAATTACAAGTGTGCATTTTTTAGAGATGGTACAAGATTAATACTTACATTTGAAAAAGATAATAATGTTGAAGTATGTATCTTTAATACTTTTGAGGAGATTCTATGTTTTGTTATTGATAATAAATTGGATTTGAAGAAAATACCTATTGAACAATAATACATACAAGAAAATACAAAAATATTTATATAATTATAAAAGCATAGATAAGACTATAAATGCTATAAAACTTGATATGATAGATTATAATAATCTAGGTTATAATAATTGGCTTAAATCAATATCTGATAACGGTAAAACACTAGAAAATAAAGTCATTGATATTGAAAATAATCGTAAAATATTAAAATTACAAAAATGGAAAAAGCTAATTAGTGAAATATTAGAATATTACAAAAAAAATGATAATATAAAATATCAATATATTTGCTTAAAATATTTTGATAATAAGAATATTGAGGAAATACAGGCTCAATTAAAACTGAATAAAAAAGAACAAAAAGATATGCAAACAGTTATACTGGAGCATGTCTTTTTATATGCAGTAAGGAAAAAAATATTAAGATATGAATAATGAGGTAATTATGAAAGTTAGTAAAAAAAAAGCAAATGAAATTATAAAAAAAATATTAGGCTATGTTCCTAAAGAAATGTCTGATAACGAATTTGAATTTGAATTTTATAGTGGAATGATTAAAGTTTCTATCTTCAAATGTATAGAAAAATATCATTATAGCAGAGAATACAAATATTTTGATTTATATGATAAAGAACATAACAATTTTATTAATTACAATGGGCCAACTATTACTGCACAAATATATATAAGAAATGAGGCAAAAGAAATTATAAAACTAAAAGCAGATAACTTACAAACAATTTCTTTTGAGTACAACGAGGAAATTGAAGAAAATAATATTGAATTTGAATAATAGAAAGGAGAATTTATGGCGAAATATATTATAAAAGCATGGGAAACAGAAGATGAAAGAGAACAAGGATTGTCAGATATATTAGAAAGTAATTTATCTGATATTCAAAAAACTATAGAAAAAGCAAAAGAAATAATGAACTCACAAAATTATATTGCACTAGAAGTTCAAAACTCAAAACAAACAGTTACATATTATTCTCACACTCCAGAGGAAGAAAAAACTTTTGAAGAAGAAATAGAAAGAGCCAAAATTCAAGAAAAAATAAATAAATATGCAAAGCTAGTTTATAATAATGAACTTCAAGATAACGGCGAAGATGTATCAGGGTTAGTAGTAGATGTAATTAATCATTTAAACGAAATAAATAAATATTTTAAAGAAAATGATACAGGATTAAGCCAAGAAGAAATTGATGAGATTATTGAAGAAACCAATACTTTAATAAAAGAATTAGAAATAAATTATGACAATGAAGATTATATTTCATTATATACAGAGCCTATGTCGGGTTTCTATAGTGTATGTGAAAATATTGAAGATGTATTAGATGATTTATTTGATTATTACGAAGATAAACTCGAAACAATGAAATTTGGAGAAACGAAAATCAAAAATGTAGTTGATTATTATTTTGATAGTAATGAAATTAAAAACTTAATGGATTATGGAGCTGACAGAGATGGAGTTGTTATGCCTACTATTTCAAGTATGTATGAAACTATATTAGAAAATTTAAAAATTGATTATTCAAATATTTTTTCAGATGATGTAAATAGTGGTAAATATACAACAATAGTTGAATTTGACGAAAACCATAAAGTGCAAATAGACACAAAATCCAGATATGGTGCTGAAGATATATATGACAATATCAAAAGTATAAATGACTCATATAAAGAATATTTAAAAGAAAAAGAAATTGAAAAAATACAAAAAATTAAAGAATTGGATTTAAAAGAAATTATGACAAATCATTATTCATATAATAATTTTGAAAAAGTGTCAGATCCAGATGAATATAAAATGATAAATAAAAAAGCACTTTTTGCAAGTATGTATGAAAATATTTTGAAAAAAATAGATATAGATGTTGCATTTGTTACTATTGATGAACTTAATAAAAATAGATATAAAACAACAGTGGTATTTTCAAATGGACATTCAGACTATTATTATTCAAGTGATTTATGTAGTAAAGAAACGGCAATAAAAAATATTGAAAATATGAGAGATTCTTATATAAAAATGCAACAAGAAATAATACAAAATGAACAAGATATAGAAATGGAATAAAAAAATTTTGAAAATGGGCTGAAAATCAAAAATCAACATGTTAATATTAAATTAAGGAGGAATAAGTGGAACAAGTACATGACATTAAAGAGGCTGTAGCATTATATGATAAAGGGTTATCAAATTTACTTGGTAATGCTACTGAATGGAAAGAATTTTTAAAATTTAATTCTAAATTCTACAAATATAAATTCCACGAAAATCTATTACTATATGCTCAAGATAAAAATATAACAGCTTGTGCAACATTTGATGAATGGAAAAAAGTTGGTAGATATGTTAAACCAAAACCTTATTCCAAAACATTAAAAACAATATATCAGCAAAATGGTAGATTATATTTAAAGTCTGTATTTGATATAAGCTCAACAAACAGTAAATATGATGTGGATTTTAAGCTATGGGAAACAACAGAAACAGAAACTATAAATATTCTTTCAAATAAATTAGATATATATTTGGGAAATACACAAGGAAAATTGAGTAACATTATATCTAGTTATTTAAGTGATATGATAGTAAACAATGAATTAGCTGAAACATTAGAATTATCAAAAGAGCAAATATATAATGATGAATTTTTAAGTGCATTTTTTGAAAGTGTAATAACTGTAGTCATGAATAGATGTGGTGCAGAATACGAGCCAAATTTAGATACATTTGAAAATATTAATGATGTGCAAATATTAAAAAAATTAGGGTACATAGTAAACAAGTGTAGTTATGATTTAATTAGAATTGTAGAATTAGAAATTAAAGAAAAATTAAAAAAACAAGAATGGGAGGAATTATTTAATGAAAGAAATAATATTAAAGAAAATGAGCAAAACATTGGAGGAAACAAGACCAGTGAAATATCAAGAATTGATAATGATGGGAACAATAAACGAGATACTAGAAAGTTATTCTCAAGAGATAGCGAGTCAAGAACAACCAATAGAAGAACAATTAAGAACAAAATATCAAAAACCAGATACGGACGAATTTATCGCACTAGCACAATACGAAAACATGATACGCAGCTTAAAAATGGAACTAATGAACAATATGATAGAAGAAAAAGTAAAAGAAATGTAGATTATGGAGATGGAGTAGTACAAACTACTCTTTTTAATTTGCCACAAATAAATGAAGAATTAAAAAAACAGACACCAGTAGAAAATACTTTTTCAGGTTATAAAGTTGGCGATTTAGTTTATTTAGAAAATGATAAGCCTCAATATATTAAAAAAATTGATGTTGAAAAAAATCAAGTTTTAGTTAGTATAAATCCTCATACTGATGTTGTTTTGCAAAGATATTCTATACAAGACTTTGAAGATAAATTATACAATAACTCATTAAATGCGACCTCTATAGAAAATAATAAAGAAAATGATTTAGAAAAATTGGCTGAAATAACAGAAATAAACCCATTTACAGAAAATGATGAAATGGTGCAGATACCTCCCCCACCTGCACCTTTTAAAATTTCTGATGACTTAAAAAAAGATAGTATTGGTTTAAAAAAGAAATATGATGAAAATATAGCAGCAATAAAATTGTTAAAACAACTAGAGCAAGAAGATAGAGAGGCAACAGATGAAGAAAAAAATATACTTGCAAAATATAATGGTTGGGGTGGTCTTTCTAAAGCTTTTGAAGAAAGTTCAGAACAATATTATGAATTGCAAGAACTATTATCTCCAGAAGAATTTAAGAGTAGTCGAGAAAGTGCATTGACTTCTTTTTACACAGAGCCATATATTATAGATTTTATGTATAAAGCTATACAAAGATTTGGAATAAGTGGTAAGTGTAGAATTTTAGATCCATCAGCTGGAGTAGGAAATTTTTTAGGCAGACTACCTACAGAACTTGAAAATAGTAAAATAACTGCTATTGAAAAAGATAATTTAACAGGTAGATTACTAAAAAAGATATATACAAATGCAGATGTTCAAATAAAAGGTTATGAAGATACCAAATTAAATAACAACTATTACGATATTGCCATTAGTAATATTCCATTTGGAAACTTTGGTGTTTTCGATAGAAATTATGATAATAGTCTACAAATACACGATTACTTCTTTGAAAAAACGCTTGATAAAATAAAACCAGGTGGAATTGTAGCATTTATAACAAGTAGGTTTACACTTGATAAACAAGATAGCAAAGTAAGAGAATATATTGAACAAAAATCCAATTTTATAGGAGCTGTAAGATTACCAAATACAGCATTTAAAAAAATTGCAAATACTGAAGCAATATCAGATATTATATTTTTACAGAAAAAAGGAAAAGAATTAGAATATAAAGAAAATTGGATTGATACTTTTGAAATAAGAGATGGAATACATATAAATGATTATTTTACAAATAAAAGATATATGATTAAAGGAAATATAGATTTCTCTACAAATCAATATGGGGAAACATTAGATATTGTGGCAAATGGAGATTTAAAAGAACAATTAGATGAAACATTAAAAATGTTACCTAGTAATATTGTTGATATGCAAGAATTAGGACAAGTATATATTGAAGAAAAAGGAGAATCAATTCCAGTAGGCGAACAATATAACAATGTCAAAGATTATACTTATACTGAAATTAATGGCAGAATTTACTATAGAATTAATGATTATTTATATGAACAAAATAAAAATCAAACAGCTATAGAAAGAATAAAAGGACTTATAAAAGTAAAAACAGCATTAAAAAATCTAATTGATATTGAAAATAAAGATGTTTCAGATATTGATATAATTCCATATCAAACAAAATTAAACCAGGTATATGACGAATTTGTTAGAAAATATGGCTACATTACAGATAGAGGAAATGACCTAGCATTTAGAAATGACGCTGATTACCCTTTATTAATATCACTAGAAAGACAAGATAAAAAAACAAAGCAAATCACAAAAACAGATATATTCACTAAAAGAACAATTAAACCGTATAAAGAAATTACACAAACAGAAACTGCAAAAGAAGGTCTAATTGCAAGTATTAATCAAAGAGGAAAAGTTGATATAAAATACATAATGAAATTATGTGGTAAAGACTATAATTCGGTTATAGAAGAATTGAAAGGACTTATATATCATAACCCAGAACTTGCAAAACAAGGAATAGACGAAGATTTAGCAGGTTGGGAAACTGCTGACCAATATCTATCACGGAAATGTAGTAGAAAAGTTAAGAATAGCCGAAAGCTATGCTAAAGAAGATGAACAGTATGAGGAAAATGTAATGATATTAAAAGAAATACAACCAGCTAGAATACCAGCAAGTGATATTGAAGTAAAGTTAGGAGCAACTTGGATTCCAGAAGAATATATAACACAATTTATTAAGGAGAAATTCAAATTAGAAGATGAAGATATTTCTGTATTTTATCAAAAAACATTAGGAAAATGGGTATTTGATGTAAGAGGCTATTGTAGTAATGTTGAAGTTAACACCATTTATGGAACAAATGAGGTCAATGCACTAGATTTAACAAAAGACGCATTAAACCTACATGCAACAAATGTATATGACAGAATTGATGATAAAAGTGTGTTAAATAAAGAAAAAACAATGTTAGCTAGACAAAAACAAGATTTAATAAAAGAAGAATTTAGAAATTGGATTTTTGAAGATACAGAAAGAAGAAAAGTATTAGAAGATATATACAATAGACAATTTAATTCAATAGTAGATAGAGAATTTGACGGAAGTCATTTAACATTTCCAGGTATGAATCCAACAATAACACTATTACCACATCAAAAAAATGCAGTTGCAAGAATATTATTTAGTGAAAATTCTACCCTACTTGCTCATGTTGTTGGAGCTCGGCAAAACCTATGAAATGATAGCCGGTATAATGGAAATGAAACGACTGGGAATTGCCCATAAACCTTTGATAATTGTACCAAATCATTTAGTGCAAGAAACTGCTAAAAGTTTTTATGAACTCTACCCCAACGCTAATATTTTAATATCTAATAAAGATGATTTTCAGAAACAAAAAAGAAGAATATTTGCGGGTAAAATCACTACTGGAGAATACGACGCCATTATTATGGCTCATTCTTCCTTTGAAAAAATGCCTATGAGTAAAGAGGTTGAAGAACAACATATTAATAGACAAATTGCTGAAATTGTCGAAGCACAATCAGATTTAAGAAATCGCTCAACAGTAAAACAATTAGAAAGTGCAAAACAAAGATTAGAAAAAAGATTAAAAACACTATTAGAGTCTAAACCAAAAGACAATGTTATAAACTTTGAAGAAACTGGAATTGATTACTTAATTGTTGATGAGGCACACCTATTTAAAAATTTAATGATACAAACAAAACTTAATGATGTAGCAGGAGTAACTGGAGCAAATTCTCAACGTGCTTCAGACCTTTATATGAAAACAGAATTTTTATTAGATAAACAAAATGGTAAGGGTGTAGTTTTTGCTACAGGAACACCTGTGTCAAACTCTTTATCAGAATTGTATGTAATGATGAAATATTTAGAGCCACATATTTTAGAAAAAATGGGAATATATAGTTTTGATGAATGGGTTTCTACTTTTGCAGAGGTTACAAATTCTTTAGAATTAGCACCTAGTGGAAATGGTTATCGTGTTAGGCAAAGATTAGCAAAATTTCATAACCTACCAGAGTTAATGTCAATATTTAGAATGGTAGCAGATATAAAAACAAAAGAAGATTTGAATTTGCCAGTACCACAAATAAAAAATGGAAAACCAACAGTTATAGCACTAGAGCCTAGTAATGAATTAGAAGAATATATGCAAGAAATAGTAAAAAGGTCAGAAGCAATACAAAGAGGTAGTGTTGATCCAAAAGAAGATAATATGTTAAAAATTAGTAGTGATGGAAAAAAAGCAGCATTAGATTTAAGACTTATAGACTCAACACTTGCAGAAACAAAAAATTCAAAAGCAAGAGCAGTATCAGAACAAATATATAAAAATTGGCTTGAGGGAAAAGAACAAAAGTCAACACAAATTGTCTTTTGCGATTTATCTACTCCAAATGCAGATAGATTTAATATATATGATGAAATAAAAAAGATATTAATTGAAATGGGTATTCCAGAAAATGAAATTGATTACATACATAACTCAAAAACTGATATACAAAAAACAAGAACATTTCAAAAAGTTAGAGATGGAGAAATTCGTGTGTTTTTAGGCTCTACAAGTAAAATGGGAGCAGGAACAAATATACAAGATAAATTAAAAGTATTACATCATATTGACGCCCCTTGGAGACCATCAGACATAGAACAAAGAGAACGGAAGAATATTAAGGCAAGGCAATATGAATAAAGAAGTAGAAATAATAAGATATGTAACTAAAAAAAGTTTTGACGCTTATGTATGGCAAATATTAGAAACAAAACAAAAATTTATATCTCAATTATTTGCCGGTAGCAAGGAAATAAGAACTATGTCTGACATAGACAATACAACTATGAACTTTGGAGAAATCAAAGCCATTGCTACAGATAATCAAGAAATTATGGAAAAATTTGAAATTGATATGAAAGTTCAAGCATTAAAACTAAAAGAACGAAATTATAATAATCAAAGATATACTTTTGAAGATAAGTTAAAAATTTCTCTACCAAAGCAAATCGAACGTGAAAGTAATTTTATCGAAAAATGTGAAGCTGATTTACAAACTAGAAACCAAGAAACATCACAAGAATTTACTATAGAATTAAATAATAAAATTTTCAACGACCCCAAAGAAGCAGGCGAAGAAATCATAAAAAGTGTAAACAAAAATATTGATAAAGATGTATTATATGAAATTGGAAAATATCGAGGTTTTACACTATATTTGGCTAATAAATATGATGATACAGAAATTTATTTTATTAAAAATGGTAAATATTCTGTTCGTTTAGCACAAATACCTAGCTTAAATATTCAAAGATTAGATGAAGAATTGAACGATTTTGAACATGAAATTGAGCAAAGTGAACAACGAATAAAACGTTATAAAAGAGAAATGGAACAATGCAAATTAGAATTAGAAAAAACATTTGCAAATGAAGAAGAATTGAAACAATTATTAAAACGTCAATCGGAATTGAATAATAAGTTAAATTTAGATAATAAAAAAGACGAGCAAATTTTAATTGAAGATGAAGTAACAGAAGAAAATCAAGAAATAGAAGATTTACAAGAATTTGAAGAAATGGAGGAATATGTTTAATGGAAGAAAATAAAATAGTGAAAAAGCCTTTACCAGTAGCATTTACAGATAAAGGCTTTATTAATTCAAAATTTTTAAAAACTTACGACATGGAGGGACAAATATATATATTGGATTATATGTTAAGAAATGAACAATGGAAATTTGAAGATAATAAAATTGTTTTTCCAAATATAACAAATGATATTCAAATGAAACAAATTACAAAATTACAGGAATTAGATTTAAAAGATTTTTATTTTGATATAAGAGCAGATGAAGTCAACAGATGTTCATTAATGGGAATAAATTCTCAACTTCATTCTATACAGATACAAAAGAAAAAAATACAAGATGAGAAAGAAAATATAATAAATGAAATTAAAGAAAATAACTTAGATGATATAGAAATGGAGGAATAAATTTGGAACAAAAAGAACAACTTTGCAAATATTATTCAGAACTATTTTTTAAAATGTTATTAAAAAAAGCATACAGAAAAGTAAATTTAAAAGAAGTCGAAATTACGCATAACATTAGTGATACTGGTATTTTAAATATCATTGCTACAGACGGACATTATAGTTATGATATGTATATACACAATTTAGAATACAATAATGAAACTATTGAAGTATTTGAAATAAGCAGATATAGTGAATTTAGTACATATAGCGATACTAAAATATTTAATCAAGTTACTCTTGAAGAAATAAAATAACCTAACTTTTTGAGAATTGAGGTGGTTAAATTGAAAATATAGTAATAAATAAAAAAAGCAATAGATTTATTTTTTTGAAAAAGGAGGTTTCAAATTGTTTGGATTTAATAATAATCGAAAAGAACAAGAATTAGTAAGAACTATGATATTAGAAGAAAAAATCAGACTATACCCATTTAAAGATGTCTACAGAGTATATGGAGATACTTTTGAAAATAGAGCAGCACTTAAAAAAGTAGGAATTGCTTTTAAAGAACAATATGATGGTGTAATAATTACTAAAGCAGATTTAGATAAGTTTTTAGAAAATGATACTCCTGTTAGAATGAAAATTAATCAAGTAATAGAACAGTCAAAACAAAACAGTAAAGACTCTATAGCACAAAGCATTATGAATGGAGAATTATCATTATATCTAACAAATGACACATATAAAGTTTATGGTGCAAAAATGAATCAAAAAAAAGATTTATACAATTCAGGGTTTGAATTTAAAGAAACGGATTCTGAATTACATACTAAAAATTTTACAATGAGCAAGGAAGATTTTGAAAAAACATTTAGTCCACAAGTCATAGACTATGTAGAGAAATTTAATAAAAAGAAAAATTATCATAAACAATTAAATGAAAGCCATACAATAGAAGATAATGAGCAAGAAATGGAGAGTGCATAATGAAAAATATAAAAATGTTAATTAGTAAAAATGGTTTTGAAAAATTAAAAGTTCTTATGGAAGAATGGTACTTAACAGAGTGCATTGTGAATAATAGTTCAGAAGTTGATGATGTAAATATAATAAATAAACCTACATTATTAGAAAAATTGCACGACTTAATATATTTTAGAAAAGATAATTTAAAAGAGTATGATATAGATTTTTTGGAATTATCGTTAAAAGAATTAAAAAATAAAAAAGATATACCTTATTGTTACATTTTAAGTGAAAACAATAAGGTATTTTCAATAGTTGAAAACGAGTTATCTTGTGAAAAAATAATAGAATTTCAAAATGAAAATAGTTTTGAAATGGAATAGGAGGAACAATTTTGTCAGATATAAAAATGCCAAATTTACAAGCAGTTTTTGGTGGAAATAAAATTACAGAAAATAAGTCTGTTATAGAAGAACAACCACAAGAAATAAAGCAAGAAACAATAGATGAAAAAGTAGATAAATTTGAAAAAATATTAAGTTTAAATATAAATAATTTAATTGAATTTAAAGAACATATATTTAACGAAATATCGGAGAATAAGTTTGAGGAATTAGTAGAAAGTATTTCTCAAAATGGTGTACTTGATCCAATAATAGTTAGAAAAATCACAAACGATAAATATGAAATAATTGCAGGACATAATAGAGTTAGAGCTTGTAAAGAATTAAAAATGCAAACAGTTCCAGCAACTATAAAAAATGTAGATGATGATACTGCTAAACTTATAATGATAGATACAAATATCAATAGACGAGATAAGTTATTACCTAGTGAATTAATGAAAGCATACTCTATGAAAATGGAAATATTAAAAAAGGCTAAAATGGGACAGTCTGTCCTAAATGAAGAAAACTCAACAGAGAGTAAGGAAACAAGAGAAAAAATTGCTGAACAAGAAAATGTTTCAGGCAGACAAATAACAAGATATTTAAGATTAAAAGAATTAATACCAGATATTTTGAGATGTGTAGATAAAGACTTAATACCATTTTTAGCAGGGGTAGAATTGTCTTATTTAAAAAAACAAGACCAAGAAAATATAATATCAATTTTAAATGATAATCCTACATTGAAAATTTCAGTAAAACAATGCGAGATGTTGAAAAATAAAAAAGATAATTTAACAGAAGATTATATTTTAGATGTATTAAATAAAAAAACTACAAAACAAAAACCAAAATTCACAGGAAAAGTAAAACAAAATATAGTAAAAAAATATAAAGATAAATTCAAAAATGATGATGAATTTACTGAATTAATTGAAAAATTACTAGAAAGCTATTTTAAATCTACTATAGATTAGGCATACATTTGTAATACAAATTTAAAAAAGTAATACTTGTTGAGGGCTTTGCCCTCAAGCAGTTTTGGGGTGTATGTAATACACCTATTCTTGCACTACAGTGGTCTAGTAAAAGCAAAGGAGAATAGCAAAGCTATGGAAGAAAAAAATAAGCGATACAAAAGAATATCATTCTTCATTGATACAAAAAGCAATGACGCATTAGACAAGTTATCTGCAAAAAGCAACTTAAATAAATCGGAATTGATTAGAAATTTTGTTGCAGAGGGTTTAACAGTAAAAACTACAAGAGATGACCTAGATTTCATCTGTAAAGTTATTTCAAAACAAATAGAGGTAACTTTAAAAAAGGACATTGAAAGAATTGTAAGTCTTATTATTAAAAATACCTTTTCTTCTCAAAATACCAATTATTTATGTATGGAATTATTAAAAGAACAAAATAATTTGATAGATGTAAGAGAAATAAAAGAAAAAGCAGATAGATATGCAGCTGACTATGTTTCAAAAAAGACAAATCCAAAATAAGCTATTGAGTTAATTTATTTTTTTTGCTATAATCGTACTAACAATTCGTAATTTGATTATTGCTAATTGTTATGTTATATGTATCAATTAAAATATATTTAGATAGGAGCAATAAAAATGAACTTTAAAACAGACTTATCTAACTCAAACCAAGAATTATTAAGTCAAATTGGAATAGAAATCGAAGATAGAAATTATACTATTGAAGAAATAAAAAAATGTGAGAATAATATAGCAACTCACATTATGAGCAAAAGTTTAAAAAATATGGATTTGGCAAAAGAAAATGTTAAATATAGTAACTTAATGAATATTCTTGCTAGATATGATAATTAAAATATATTTATGATTCAGAATGGAAGTGAGAATATTGAACAATAAAGAATTAAAAGCATTTATAATTGCTTTTATAAATAAAAAGGAAAAGGAAAGTAGCAACATAAATTATATTGAATATTCTTATTACGAGCTAAAAGTAAAATATGGACTAACTGAAGAGCAAATTGATGAGGTTTTGCGTGTTAGTAGAGATTATTTTGAAAATAAAAATTATGATGTTTATTTTACTAATGCTGAATTTCAATATAATGGTCAAAAAAGAAAAGTTGAAACCAACGATTACATGGTAGCAATAAAACAATAAATAGTAATTTGTATAAGAAATTATATTAGTAAATGAAATAAATTTAATAAAAAATTAATTGTTTTTGTATTTATATATATGTATAATATGCTAAAGGAGAGTTTATAAATGAGAGGTTGTAATAAAAAGAAAAAAGCAAAGTATATAGTAATAGTTTTTTTTGCAATAATAATACTTGGAAGAATTTTTATACCTTGGGCGCTTGAACCAGAAAATTTTAGAGATACAAAAAATAAAATAAATAGTTTTATAAACAGATATACTATACCAGATTCATATAATGCAAAATCATTGATAGCGGTTGATCTTTCAAATAATAACGATTTTGTTTCTAAAAGAGCAAATGAACAACAAACTCCTGCAAGTTTAGCTAAATTATTTGTTATTGACTATGCAACAACACTCGTTGATTTAGATGATGTAGTTTTGGCAAAAAATGAAGCAATTTCATTAACAAAACAAGGTTCATCTGTTGCAAACATTAAAGAAAAGAAATATTATGTTAAAAATTTATTTGCTGCAATGTTAGTACCATCAGGGAATGATGCAGCCTATGTATTAGCTGATTATTGTGGAGGTATTATATCTCCTAAAGCTACTACTAGCAAAGAGCGAATAGAAGTCTTTATGAAAAACTTGAATGAATATTTAAAACAAAATGATTATAAGGATACTATTTTATATGATCCAAGTGGATTTGATACAGAAGCCCATACAACTGTATTAGACTTAAAAGAAGTTGTAATGGATTTATTAAAGAATGAATGGTTTAAGGATATAGTTTCTCAAACTTCATATACAGCAACTTTACCAGATGGTAGCATGCAGACTTGGAAAAATACAAATACATTCCTTGATCCTACATCAGAATATTATAACAAAAATGTAATTGGTGTAAAAACAGGTTCTTTATCTGATGATTTTAATTTAGTAGTATTATATAAAAAGCATGGAAAAGAATTTTTGATATGTAGTTTAGGTTCACAATCTAATTATTCACGATATGATGATGTTAATTATGTTTTAAAAACAATAGATGAATCAGATTATTTGAAAAAGTAAGTTAAAATAAAGGAGATGATTATTATAGAAGTGATATATAGCATTTTATGTGCTGTTTTACCGTGTACTATTTACTTTACAGCAAGAAAAAGGAAAGGGTATCATTTATCAATTTTAGCAATGCTAATTTTCGTTTTATATCTTTGGAAAGTATATGATTTAACTGGTGCAGGAGGTTTAACAAATATATTTTATGCACCAAAAGGTGGAGATAATACATCAATTATTCAAGCTAATATTAATCTCATCCCTTTTAACATCATAGAGAAAACTTTTTACTTAAATATTTTAATGCTTGTTCCTTTTGGATTTTTAGTTCCTTTTATTTGGAAGAACTATCGTAAATTTTATAAAACATTATTTTTAGGGGCAGGTTTTTCATTAATGATAGAAATATCTCAATTAATTACGAACCGTACAACTGATGTCAATGATTTAATTGCTAATACAATAGGTGCATTAATCGGATATATTATTTGGCAAATAGTTTCATTATGTTTTGGAGAGCATTTAAAAAAGCCTGTAAAAGGTAAGAGTGATGTAATATGGTATATACTTTTAAGCTTTTTGGGTATGTTTTTCTTATATTATCCTTTTTGGTTTGCTTGGAATATTGAACCGCTTATTTTTCAATAAAATAAATTTTCAAAACATATAAATTACAATTTTGCAAATAGGTAGATATATAGTAATTTGAAAGTGAGGATTATATGAAAAAAGATATTATTAAATTTATATTATTAACCTTAGTTATATATAATATAATACCAATTATTAACAAAATAGTACCCGAAAGTACAAATTATACTTTTTTGAGTGATTTATGGATTGTTTATCCGTTGTACTCATTGATAATATCAGTGCTATTTTGTAAAAAGTATGGCTTAAAAATAATGGTGTCAATATTGTTAGTTTTATTATTTATTCCAACAATGTTTATATTTTATAATGACTCAGTTCTGATATTTATATTTATATATCTTATATTATCAATAATTGGATGTTTTATAGGTAATAAAATAAAAAATAGTTAGTCAAATTACAATTTGAAAGTAAGGAAATTTAAAGATATACTATTAAATATCTAAAGGATAAGAATAAAAGCGATTGAAAAATATTCCAAATTATGGTAAAATGTATCTAGCCAATAAGTTAGGAGGTTTTGCCCATGAAAACATATATTGAAATAGAAAAAAAACAAGAAGAATATAATAATAAATATGATGTTTTAGATAAAAACGATGAAAAAACAAAAGAAGATAGAATTATATTTGGTCATTGGGTTGATTTCTTAGACGATTTGCTTGATTGGAATATATTAAATTATGCTGAGAAAATAGGTTTCGATTTTGAAAAAAATAATGATATATTTGAAATAACAGATGAAGTAAAAAAGAAAATCATAATAACAGAAGAACAAGCCGAAAAAGAATTAAATATAAGAGAAGAAATTTGTCATCGATACCCTTATGGTAGTTGCAGAAATGAATGGTGGATTAATGGTATTAATATAGATATGCTTGAAAGAGATATTTTAAAATGGGTATTAGATAAATAGTATTATAAATATAAAAACACTTACATAAGTAGGTGTTTTTATTATGTTCAAAAAGGAGGTGGTAAAATATTGGCATTTGACGTATTTTCACAAGTCAGATGTCCTTCGCCCAATAGAAAAGATACAGCTATAAAAAATTACAAGCATATTTTCTATATTTCAAATAGAAAACATTGTTTAAAAAATGAGTATGGAAATACTTTATTTGGAACAATTTACGATTTTGATAATATTGATAAAACGGACAATAAACAAATATCAAATTACATTTACCAAAAGTCTAAAAAAGGTACAAATATATATCGTGGCATAGTATCTCTATCAGAAAAAGACGCTATAGAACAAGGACTAACAAATGTAGAAAATTGGGAAACTATGTTTATAGATAGTGTTTCGCAAATAGCAAAGAATTTAGGAATATCATTTGCAAATCTTGAATGGGTTGCTACAGTACATTACAAAAAAGGAAATCCTCATCTGCACTATGTTCTTTGGGACAGAGAACAAAAAGTGAAAGATCCTTTTATAAAAGTTAGCACACAACACAAAATAAGAAATGCCCTTAAAAGAAGTATATACAAAGAGTATTACATTGAAATGATGAATAACAAAAATCAAGCAAAAAAAGACTTGAGAGCTGAGCAAATAAGGCAAGAATTTAAAGCAATAGATAAAAATTATTGTAATAGCAAAATAGCTTATATAAATTTAGATAAACAGTTAGAAAAAGAATTAAGGGAAGATTTAAAAAATATAAAAAAAATGTTACCTACAGAGGGACGACTTAACTATGCTTTTATGCCAGACTGTGTAAAAGAAAAAATTGATGAATTTATAGATAAATTAATTGAGAACAATTTTGACTGTAAAAAAAGCTATGATAGTTACATTGATTCTTGGAAAAAGATAACAGAATTTTATGAAAGCATATATAAAGAAAAAATGTTGTATCATGCAGATATAGAAGCTCATAAAATTCTTGGAAATCAATTATTGCGATATTTTAAAGATGAACGATATATGTATTATAGTATTGAACAAATTATACAAGACTTATATTATTTATTATCTCAAAATGAAGAAAGAGAAAAAAACTTTTTGCAAATGTATGTATTTAATAAAGATTTATCAATATATGCAAAAAGAGAGTATGCTTTTAAGCAAAAATTCAGTAATCATATAGAAAGAGGTATGTAATGGGACATGACAGTAATTTTATGAGAATAATGTATTGTTTTCCAGAACAAGAGCCGAAAATACTGAAAATTGAAAAAGAATTAGAGGCAATATCAAAATTAATGCAAACACCGTTTTTTGAAACAACTATGTATAAAGGAATGATTTTGATATATGACCCTAAAGGAATTTTGAAATATTCAAAAGTACAAAGATTAGATGGACTTAATTTAAGAGGTCCTTTTATTTTTGCTGGAAATGATACATTAGAGTTAGACTTTAAAAGTTTAAATATTGAGCAAATTAGATATTTGCAAAAACATATCACACAAGAAAAGCAAATTGAAGAAATGGAAATGTGAAAGGAGGAATTTTTATAAAAGCTAAAAAGGTATTAATAGTTTTGATAGTATCATTATTACTAATACCATTTTGTATGATATTTTCTAGTATAATTCATTTTCAGTTATCAAAAATGAATTTTGTATTAGATATGGCAGTTATAATAAAAAGTATAATTTCAAATAAAAATCACTTGTTATTATTTGTTTTTACTCAAGCATTTGCAGAGTTTTTTATATTATATTTGTTTTTATTCAATAAGAAGAACGACCTATCTACAGAAACAAATGCAATTACTAAAAATATACGAACACCAAAAATATACGGTAATGGTCAACATGGGACTGCCAGGTGGAGTACCAAAAAAGAATTACTGAAAAAAGCTACTATAAATACTCTGAAAACTACTAAAGATGGGAAAATTAAAAAAGTAAATTTTTCAAAGGGTGGTTTAGTAGTAGGGCTAGAAAAAAAGAAAAATGAAAATAAAATTATTTGTATTTCAGAAGATTATCATTCTTTAATTATTGGTAGCACAGGAGCAGGTAAAACTAGAAGATTGCTACTACCTAGTGCGATGAACTATGCCCTAGCAAGTTCTTATGGAAAAAAACAAAACAGTTTGGTATTGACTGACCCTAAAGGCGAGTTATTTCAGTATTTATCGCCATATTTTAAAAGTTTAGGCTATAAAATTATAACAATAGATTTTAAAAATCCTTTAAAATCTACAAGATATAATTTTTTATCTCCAGTTATTGAAGCTTTTAGAAATGGAGATGTAAGAAAAGCAGAAGAATACTGTTGGGACATTACTCAAGCACTTGTACGGAAATGAAGATACTAAAATGGAGAAAATCTGGAAAGATGGAGAAATGAGTATTATTGCAGGTACTATAATGACTGTAGTTGCAGAAAATATGGAACACCCAGAGTTTCAAAATTTAACTAATGTTTATACATTTATTTCCGAAATGTGTAGGTCTGAAAATGGAAAAATGCCTATAAATTATTTTATAGAAAATTTACCACCAGACCACCCTGCAATTAATATATTTGGTATAGCACGTATTGCCCCAGAGAAAACTCGTTCAAGTTTCTTTACCTCTGCTCTAACAACATTAAGATTATTCACATCTCAAACAGTATATGATATGAGTTGTGAAAGTGATTTTGAATTAAAAGATATTGGAACTGATAAATATTTTGTAGATATAATTTTACCAGATGAAAGATTAACCTACTACTCATTAGCTTCATTATACACAAAACAACAATACAATGCTTTAGTAGAGTACGCAGATTCGCATGGAGGAACTTTAGAAACTAGAGTTGACTTTTTATGTGATGAGTTTCGGAAATTATGCACCAATAGAACGGTATTCGGAAATATGCTTACAGTTGCAAGAAGTAGAAATATATTTTTTCATTTCTTCTTACAACGGATTTTCACAATTAGTTAAAGTATATGGAAAAGAAACAGCAGACTTAATAAAAGATAACTGTCTTTTATGGATCTACCTAAAAACTGCCTCATTTGAAACAGCAAGTGATATTAGTAAAAAACTAGGAAATTATACGACTACCTCTGATAGCAAGTCTAATTCATATACTAAAAATCAAAGTGGTAGTAGTAGTGAATCAATAAATTTAGTGTCAAGACAATTATTAACAGAAGAAGAAATATTACGAATAGAATCACCAGAGGCTATTGTAATGATTACAGGCTCTCACCCCTATCTTGCAACACTCCCAGACTTATCACAATATAAATTTAATGCAATGTTAGGCTTAGGAGATAAAAAGAAAAATACAGAAATAAGAGAATTAAGGGAAAATTCAAGAGAGCAAAGAAAACCTAAAAAAATTGAATTATGGGGTATTTGGGAAGAATATTAAAATATTAATTTTTTTTTACTCTCAAAACAAACAAAGGTTTTAAAACAATATATAAAAATTTTGGAGGAATTATGTATGAAAGAAAAAATAAAAAAGTTTATAAATATAAAAAGAATAGGAAAAGTAGGACTTGCTTTAACAAGTCTTTTTTGTTACACAAATACTTGTTTCGCAGCTATTCAAGACTCAAAAATAGTTACAGGAACTGAAAGTTTAATATCTGACCTAACAGGTTGGTTATTAGTTTTAGCACCAGTTTTAACTATACTACTTGTTGGTTATTTCTTTTTGAGAAAAGCAGCAAGTGATGAAATGGACGCCAAAAGATGGGACAATAGAATTAAAGTTGCAATTATTTCTTGTATTGGAGTTGTTGTTGCAAGTGGTTTAATTAATGTTATTATGAATTACTATAAATAATGGAAGTGAGGTAAACGTTTGGAAAATATATTAAAAACTTTATTATCTTCCATAGTTTCAGGTGCAAATAGTGTTATTAATTTATTAATGAATGCTTTAATGGACATTTGCTTTCATGCTGAAAATACTATATTAAAGGCAGACGTAAACGGAGTACAAATTTCTTTAGATGGACTAAAATCTATCATATTATCATTTTCAATAGGCTTAATTATTCTTAAAGCATTGAAAAAAGGCTTTGATATGTATGTAATGTGGACTGAACGGAGAATCGGAACTACCTATACGGAACATATATTATGTTTTTTGTAAGAGCTATTGTTGTAGCATTATCATTTGAATTTTTATTTAATTTGGTAATAGAAATAGCAGAAATGTTTGGCAATGAATTATTAAATGCTTTATCTTTGGACCTTATGCTACCAGACTGGGGGTATGTTGTAGAATTTTGTATGACTTCCCTATTCTCAAGTATCACAGGCATTGTAGCAATACTATTATTTGTTATTTTATATGTTCAATTTTTAGTTAGAGGTGTTGAAATTTTAATTTTACGATTAGGTTTTCCTCTAGCTTGTGTCGGACTTATTGAGTCAAACAGTGGAGTATTTCAAAGTTATTCACAAAAATTATTCAAAAGTGTATTAACTGTAATAGTTCAAATAGTGCTATGTAAATTAGGTTTAGCATTAATTTTTTCAAGTCATTGGTTTTATGCAATAGCAACTGTTATGATGGCATTAAAAACCCCATCTTTCTTACAAGAATTTATGCTAACAAGTAATTCTGGTGGTATGAGTGCAGTTATTATGAATACAAGTAAAACAATAGAATTATCAAGACAAGTAAAAAATATAATTACAAAAGTAAAGTGAGGTGTTAGCTTTAAATGGACCAATTAAATATATTGAATTTGGTAATTAGAACTACCATCATACCGGCTCGGAGTTATTCTCCGAGTTATTATTATATTAATAAAAATGATGTATGAAGATGAGTCAAATGCTATGTATAAAAAGAAATTAATGAATACTATCGCTTTTGGAATAGTTGCAGAACTTTTATATGTAATTTACGATATACTTAAATACTATTACAAGTAAGGAGAAATTATGGAAGATAAAAATATAAATACAAAATTGTATATTCCTAGTAATGTAAAAACTCGTTTTGAGTTTATACGTGGATTTGGAATAAATGAATTAATAGTAACTAGCATAGTAGTTGCTTTTTTAATAGGTATAGCATTAGTCATTTATTCTATTACAAATGAATTAATTGTACCAGTATTAATTGTTTTATTAGGTGGTGCAGCAATGGTAATTATTACTGCAAAAGATACAAATAATTTATCTGTACTAGATATGATTAAAAATATGCTTGAATTTGCTAGTATGCAAAAAGTATATAAATATAAATATTTTGATAAATGGAGGAGTTAAATGTTTGGATTATTCAAAAAAGATAAAGATACAGTTGTATCAACAGCACAGCAAGAAATTAATATATTAGATATAAAAAATAACTTGATTTACACAAGAGATAATTTGATTATAGCAATTTTAAAAATAAATTCTCTTAATATGCAGTTATTTTCTAAAAAAGAATTAAAAAATAAAATAAAAGATATAACTTCTGAATTATCTACAGAAACAAAAGAGTTCAAAATGACCTCTATTGCTAGACCTGTAGACGTTGGAAGTTTAATAGACTTTTTAAGAAATATACTGAATAATTCTACAGATAGCATTCAAAAAAGATTATTAAGAGAAAACATCAGAGAAACACTTAACTTAACACTTGTAGGAGATGCAGTAGAAAGACAAAATCTTCTTATTATAAGTGAAGTTTTGAGTGATAATGCAGAACAAGAAATACAAAAAAGAGCACGTGAAATAGTGCAAAAGTTTGATAATTGTGGAATGAAATTAGAAATACTAAATGACCAATACTTAATACAAGTATGCAATAGCTTTACAAATATGAGTGTTGCAACTAAAGAAGATTCAGACTATCAAGATTACATTCCACATTTAGTAGCATAAGGAGGTTTAAAAGTTTGAAAAAAACAGATTTAAGAACAATTAGAGAAAATAAAATATTACTTAATATTTTGACTCCTATTTCTCGGAATAGAATACAAATCAAATAGAATGAGAATCGGAGATACTTTTGCTAAAATATATACAATAGTCAAATACCCTCAAAATGTTTCTATTGGGTGGCTATCTAAAATAACAAATATTCCAAATACAATAAGCACTCAAATATTCCAACCAACTGATAATACTTTGCTATTAGAAAATATATCAAAAGGAATAAAACAAAATGAGGCACTCCTAAATTCTATAAATGACGCAGTAGAAAGGCAAAGAATCGAAAGAGAAATAACTTCTGCTGAAGAACTTATAAAAAAGATAGATAATGACGGAGAAACCGTAGGTTATATGACTATTGTAATAATGGTTATAGCAGAAACAGAAGAAGAACTTTCAAAAAGGTGCAAAAAAATAGAAACTAAATTATCAAGTATGCAGATGAAAATAAGATGTCTTGCAAGTTTAGTAAAAAATTCTTTTCGATGTGTAGCTCCATTTTTTAGTTCAGATAAAAAAATAAAAAATATAGCAAAAAGAAATGTACCACTTTCTACTTTTGTTGGTGGTTTACCGTTTGCAAGTAGTCGGATTTAATGATGGATCCGGCTATTATTTTGCTCGTGATATAGATGGTGGAATAATTGTCCTAGATACTTGGAAACGTGGAAATGATAGAACAAATAGTAATTTTGTAATAATGGGAACAGCTGGGGTTGGAAAATCTACAGTAACCAAACATCTTATTTTGAACGAGATAATGATAGGAAATTCTTGCTTAATTATTGATCCAGAGCGGAGAATACAAAGACCTTACATATAATTTAGGAGGCGATTGGATTGACGTTTCGGGTGGCAATGATAGAGGCAGAATTAACCCATTACAAATCAAACCAGCTCCACAAGATGAAGAAAATGAGGAAATAAAAGGTATTTATGATAACGGCAAAGGAATTGGAGAAATGGCATTACATTTCCAAACATTAAGAATATTTTTTAAATTGCTATTTCCAGAATTGACTTCTATACAAATGGCAATATTAGAGGAGGTTTTAGAAGATTTATATAATAAATTTGGTATCTATTGGGAAACAGATATATCAAAATTAGAAAATACAGACTTTCCTATTATGACAGATTTATATGACTTACTAAAGATACATTATGATAGAGAGATAAACTCTGCTAGAAAAGAAAATATAAATATATTGCTATCATTGGTTAGACAAATATCAGAGGGTGCAGATAATACTATTTTTAATGGACATACAACAATACAAAGAAATAGTAAATTAGTATGCTTAGATACTGGTAATATACAAAATGCTAGTGAAAATGTTAAAAAGGCACAATATTTTAATGTTTTATCTTGGTGTTGGGAACAAATATCAAAAAATAGACAAGAAAAAGTAATGTTAGTAGCAGATGAAGCCTATTTGCTAATTGATAAAAACTGTTTACAAAGTATTGCATTTCTTCGTAATGTAGCAAAACGTTGTAGGAAATATGAGCGGAAGTTTAGCAATTATTTCTCATTCAATAATTGATTTTCTTGATGACTCTGTAAAAATGTATGGACAAGCAATACTTGATATGGCAACCTATAAAATACTAATGGGAACGGACCGGAAGAAACTTGGAGGACACAATGGAACTCTTTAAACTAACAGAAAGTCAAGCCGATTTTCTATCAAATAAGAAAAGGGGTTATGCAATATTGATTATAGGTGCATATAAAATACTTGCAAAATTTGAAATATACCCTCACGAATTTGAGTATTTTGGGAAAAGTGGTGGTAGATAATTGGCAGTAAATCCAGCAGTAATAAAAGTTGCTATTATGGTATTAAAAGATAAAAAAAACAGAGAAAGAGTTTTAATGGCAGTAGTAACAACTTGTATAATTATATTACTTTTAGTTTCAATGATTATATATATTATAATGGAGCCTATTAATCAAATATTAGTAGTACTAGGATTAAAAGAAGATGAAACAAATGCAGAGCTTAATGAAATTCAAAATATAAGATTAGAAAATGGAGTTAGTGAAACAGGAAACATCTCTTTTAGTGGAACATATTGTATGCCTATAGAAACAGAGTATGGTTACACAATAACTAGTGAATTTGGTTATAGGACACACCCTATTACAGGCGTCTACAAATTACATAGTGGTATAGATATAGTTGGTAAAATACATGGAAATATATTAGCTATAGCAGATGGCGAAATAATATGGGCCGGAGTTCGAGGAGCTTATGGAAATTGTATTAATATAAAACATATTAGCACAGATGGTACTACATTTTATAGTTTTTATGCTCACTTATCGCAAATCAACGTAATGCAAGGACAAACAGTAACACAAGGTCAAATTATAGGTTTACAAGGTGGTGCAAAGAACGATCCTGGACATGGCAGTTCTACAGGTAGTCATTTACATTTTGAAATAAGATTATCTCAAAATGGAGATTATCAAAATCCTAGAAAATACATATTACAAGAAAATTAAGAAATGAGGTGGTTAAAGTGATTTTAATGATTACAAAGGAAAATGAAAAACTTATATCAGAAGTATGTTTAGAAAATCATATTGAAGATTATCAAATACTTACAACGGTAGCAAACTTATATAATTTCACAGTAACAGAATTAAAAAGTTTGAATAATTTTAATCAATTAGTAATTGATGTTACTTCTATAAATGACACCGAAAAACAATTAATAGACGCAATAGTAACATTAAAAACTATTTATATGGATTTACGAATAACAATATTAGCAATAGGTTATCAACCAGGTAACACATTACTATCAAAATTGTTTAGTGAATCTATTTTTAATTTTGTAACTGCTACAGAATATCATACACAAAAAGAAGAATTTAAAAAATGTTTAACTGTTGGAAATTCTTATAGTGATTCTATAAGCTACAGATATAAAGAAAATAGTAAAGATACACAAAAAAGTAAAGTGATTATAAAAAAAGAATATAGCAAAAAAAGGAATAGTGTAAGAATTGGAATTGTTGGAACACAAGCACATATTGGAGCAACAACACAAGCCATTTTAATGTGTAAATTTCTTAATTCTATAGGACTGCATTCTTGTTATGTTCAAGCAAATACAAAACAAGATGTAGAAAAAATTGCAGCAATGAATAATGTTACTAATATGAAAGATATGATAACTTATAATGGTGTAGATATGTTTAGAGAATTTATTGACAATAAAAATACTGGCTATGATTTTTATATTTATGATTATGGAGATATTGATAATCTTAATATTAATTCATATATAACTAATGATATTAAAATTGTGGTATGTGGGACAAAAGAATGGGATTTTGTAAATATCTCAAAAGCATTTGAAAAACTAAATAAAATACAAAATGATATAGACTTTATTTTTAATTTTACTGCAAAAGAAAATGAAAAAAATATTTTAAAAGGCTTGTCCGAATTTAAGAAAAATATATATTTTTCAGAGTATGCCCCTACCCCATTTGATGATGAAAAAAATCAAAATATATATCATAGAATATTAAAAGAATTTATTATAGAAAAGACAAACCAATTAGAAATAATTGAAAAAAATAAGTTTTCAATTAAAAATATATTCTCAAAAGGAAAAAGACAATGAAGAAAAATTTTTATAAAGAATATCAAAAAAAGCAGAAATTAGCTAGTAACTATGAAGAAACTGATAAAATAATAGTAGAAAATCAAAATACACTATTGAAAATATTATCTTATCTTATTGCACTTATTCATAGCATATTTAAACTACTACTATTTTTAGGAATTATTATATTGCTTTCGGTTGGTGCTACTGTTATTTGTAATAAATCACTACAAATAAATTTATTAAATATAATTGGAGGAAATCTATGAATAAAAAATTATTATTATTTATGATACCTATTCTAATGGTATCAACAAATGTATTTGCTACAGATGTAAAAAAAGAAGATACAATAATAAAAAGTATAGTTATTAATAAGACAGATGAAAATAACTTTTTGAATTTATTAGATGATACTATTGAAATTGATAGTATTAAGTATAATTTACAAAATAAAGAACGATTAGAATTAGAAACAACAAATAGTAAAACAGAGGAACAAACCAAAACACTTGAATTATCAACTAATAAAAAAGATAAAATACTAGATAGTTTTGAAGAAAGTATAAAATATGATGATGGAGAATTTTCAGGAGACTTATATAGACAAGACAATTCTTTAAAAATAACTCCAATTAAACATGGGAAATATGAAAAAGTATTTACTATTGATAAACAATATACGAATTTAAACAAAGCCGATTTAGACTATATACCAAAGGAAATAACTGAAGATGGTTATACATATAGCTTAACAAAATGTGAGTGGAATATAGCAGAAAATGAAAATATACAAAATATTTCTATGCCCAAAAGTTATACTGCAACAACAACTTATAAAACAGTAAAAACATTAGAATACCCATATACTTATAAATGTGAGTTGACTTATAATGGAGAAATCAGCAAAGTATCAAAAGATACAGTCCAATACACTTTAACCTATAAACAACAACCAAAAGAAGAAATTACAGAAAATAAAACATCTATATTGCCATATCTTGGTGGTACAGGTGTTTTTTTAGTTGTTATTTTCTTTTTACTACCAAATGCTAAAATTACAAATTATTATGATGGAAAATATAAAACTATTAAATATATAAGGGTATCAACAAAAAATCCAAAAGTAAATTTAAAACATTTACCTAATGCTAAAACTAATGTTTTTTCAATTAAATTTAGTGATAAGCTAGACAAAAAACTTACAGGAAAAGCAATTACAATTATAACACCAAAAACTACCTATCAAAAAATGATAATGAATAAATCTATAGAAGTTCATTTGTAGAAATGGAGGAATTAAGTTGAAGAATAAAATTATAATAACCATTGTTGTTATTAGTATTATATCTTTGATATGTGGAATTACAATATTTTTCTTAAATAAAAAAGAAACAAAATCAGAAGATTATGATGATATTTCAAACAAATTAGAAAATATACAAAATACTGATAATATTGAAGAAACTGAATTTATGGAATTGTGGGACACAAATGTTATTGGAACATTGGAAATATCAAGTATAAATTTGAAATTAAGTATTGCAGATGGCATTGAGGATGATGTCATAGCAAAATATATAGGACATTTTCCTAGTACAGCATTAATCAATGGAAATGTAGGACTTGCAGGACACAACACTCAAGACTTCTTTGCAAACTTAAAAAAAGTAAAGAAGGGAGATGAGATAGTTTATAACTTTTTATTAGGTACAAAAACCTATATAGTAGATACTATTGTAGAAATACAAGAAGATGACTGGAGCTATTTAGAAGATACCGAAGATAACAAAATTACACTTATTACTTGTATAAAAAATCAGCCAACAAAAAGACTTTGCATTCAAGCTACAGAAAAAATACAATAATTTTTGAAAATGGGCTGAAAACTTTTTTTGAACACGCTACACTTAATATAAGGAGTGTGATAAAAATGTATGTAAAAAAATTTATTTGTGGTATTTGTATTATTGTAATGATTATAGTTTTGTGTGTAATTGCTATTATTTTGAAAAATAAGCTATTTTTATCAGCAAATAATAAAGATACATATATAGAAGAACAAAATGTGGTTAAAAGCGAAAATATAATAGAAGATATACAAGAAGAAAACAACCAAGTCGAAGAAATTAAAGAAGAAACAATACCAGAACAAGAAAACATTAATAATGAGAGTATAATTGCACCAACGGAACAAGAAAAAACTACTAAAGCTGAAACAAAAAAATATGATAAAAATAGTAGTTCAACAAAGCAAGAAGAATTAAAAATAACAAATGATACAAAATCAAATGTAAAACAAAATGAGTCTACTATACAAAATCAAGAAACCATACAAAACACAATACCAAAAAACAATGAAGAAAACAAACAAGAAACAATAAAAAAAGATACACCTAAAAATATAAAATCTTATGTAAGAAATACTACAATGGAAAATACAATGAAAACATATATTGAAAATAATCCTAGCGAATTTATGCTACAATATGGATTTGTGGTTAAAGAAGATCCATCTATAGTAAATGATACTAATGAATTTACTTATACTGAAGTAAGAGTCAAATCTAAAATAAAGAATAAATTTGGAACAATAAGAATATATGCACAAGATATTTTATTAGATGGTGTATATCAATTTACAGAATGCTTTATATTATAAAAATAATATTTCAAACAAGAACACTTTTTTAGGTGTTCTTTTAATTTGAGGAGGGATTTTATTTATGATAAAGAAATTATCAAAAAAGGCTATTTATATAATGCTATTAATTATTACTTTGTTAAGTTCATTTCAAGGCATTGTTTCAGCTACAGAAATAAGCAATGCTTTTATACAATATTCTCACGACTGTGGTTATCATCTACAATATTGGCATAACAATAAATGGTACTATGTTATAACAAGCTATGTAGAATATACTGCACCAAATGGAAATAAATACCCAGCATATTGTCTTAATTCTGACAGAGCTGGTGCTTCAGCAGGTTTAGATTATAATGTTAGTATATCAAGTGTGCTAGATGATGATAGAATTTGGAGAGTAATTACAAATGGTTACCCTTATAATAATTTAGGCTTAAATAATGATGACGCATTTGTTGCTACTAAACATGCAGTTTATTCTATCATACACAATAGAGATGTTCGTAGTTATTATCACGGTGGAGATGAAAGAGGAAATGCTATCGTTGATAAAATAGAATATTTAGTTAATATTGGTAGATATGGTACTGCTACACAAAATTCTGCACAAACTTTTGCTACTAAAATAGGTAGCTTTTCAAAATTTAACAATAATTATTATGCTCAAGAATATAGTGTATCTTCTAATATAGAAATGTCAAGCTATGTAGTAACAGCAATAACTGGATTTCCAAATAATTCTTATATTGGAGATGTAAACGGAAATGCAAAAACAAGTTTTTCAGCGGGAGAACATTTTAAAATATTTGTACCAAAATCAGAAATTAAAAATAATTTTTCTGGAACAATAGCTTTACAAAGTAAGTGCAAAACATTTCCAGTTTTTTATGGTAATTCGCCTAGTGCAGATTTACAAAATTATGCAGTTTGCTATGATCCATACGGAGATGTTCAAGGAATTACAACTTTAGATGTAAATGCTTATAAATCTACAGTAAAAATTCATAAAGTAGATGAAGAAACAAAAGAAAGTTTAGAAGGAATAACATTTAATGCAAAATATAAAGATACTGGAGAAAATATTGGAGATTTTAAAACCGACAAAAACGGAAATATTGCTATAAATAATTTAAGACCTTCAACAATATTATTAACTGAAAAATCTACTACAAAGCATTATATATTAAACACAAAAGAATTTGAAATTTCAGTAGAATTTGGAGAATCAAAAGAAATTGAAATATCAAACCAACACAAAAAGGGAAATTTAAGAGTTTTCAAGGTTGATAAAGATAATAATCGTGTTGCACTCGGTAATGTAGAATTTGATTTATATAGTGAAGAATATCAAAAAGTAATTGGTACATATTGCACAGATGTAAATCGGAGAAATCTATGTAGAAAATTTAAGAACTGGCGATTATAAATGGATTGAAAAAAATACTCGGAAAATGGTATAACCTTAATACAGACCCAACAGAAGTTGAGGTTGAATGGAATAAAACAAATGACTCTGTAATACAAAATGAACTTAAAAAAGGAAGTATTCGTGTTATAAAAGTAGATAAAGATGATAACACAGTTAGAATACCAAATGTTACTTTTGAAGTATTAGATAAAAATAATAATGTATTAGAAAAAATTACTACAAACGAAAACGGAGAGGCTAAAACCAAAGAGTATGCAATAAGAGATTATGAAGAATTAAAAATACACGAAATAGAAACTGATAAATATTATGTTTTAAATGATGAAGTCCAAACTGTAAAACTAGAGGCTAATCAAATAAAAAATATTACATTTGAAAACGAGAAGAAAAAAGGACAAATTCGTGTAATTAAAGTAGATAAAGACAACAATGAGGTACTACTTGATGGTGTTACTTTTGATATATTAGATGAAAATGGACAAGTTGTAGATACTATCAAAACCGACTCAAATGGCGAGGCAATAACAAAGAAATTACCTATTGACCAAAAATATACTGTTTTGGAAAAATCTACATTACAGAATTACGTACTATCTGAAGAAACACAAACTGTTACTTTAGAACAAAACCAAATAAAAGATATTACATTTGAAAATGAGAAGAAAAAAGGACAAATTCGTGTAATCAAAGTAGATATGGATGATAATGAAGTATTACTTGAAGGAGTTACTTTTGATGTATTAGATGAAAAAGGACAGGTTGTAGATACTATCAAAACTGATTCAAACGGAGAGGCAATAACAAAAAGACTTCCTATCGACCAAAAATATACTGTTTTGGAAAAATCTACATTGCAAAATTATGTACTATCTGAAGAAACACAAACTGTTACTTTAGAACAAGACAAAATAAAAAATATAACATTTGAAAACGAAAAGATAAAAGGCTATATTGAAATCACAAAAATAAGTGAAGATGATAATAAATATAATGGTGTGGCAGCTGGAACACCTTTAGCAGGAGCTATATTCGATATTTATGATAGTGAAAATAATATTGTAGATACAATAACTACTGGCGAGGACGGAAAAGCCATGACCAAATTGCTTGTTAAAGGCATATACACTGTAAAAGAAAAATCTAGTGGAAGTATTTACTATTTATTAAATGAAAACGAATATAAAGCAGAAATAAAAGAACATAAAGAAATTGTACCTTTAACAATAACAAATAAAAGTGTAGAAATATCTGTAAGTGTAGAAAAAACAGGTTATATCGAAACACAAAAAAATGATACAATTAAATATGACTTTTCTAATATTGCAAATAATTCAAATATTTATTTAGATAATTTTAAATGGAAAGATTATTTACCTACAGACTATATTAGATTAAATGAGATAGTAACTGGAACTTGGAATCAAAATATAACATATTCAATTACATATAAGACTAATTTAAATAATGAAGAAAGAATATTAGCTGAAAATTTAAACTCAAAAGAAAATTATAAATTGGATTGTACTAACATTGGTTTACAAGATGGAGAATATATTACTGAATATTGTTTTGATTTTGGCAAAGTTGATATAGGTTTCAAAGAAGAAATAGCACCATCTATATTCTGTAAAGTTTTAGATACAGTAGAAAATAAAGATACATTCACAAATAAAACCGAAACTGTTGGAGAATATGAAGATTTAACAGATAAAGATGAAGATGAGTGGACAACAGTTGTATATGAAAAAGATATACATGCAAAAAAATTACCAAAGACAGGTAATTAAAATTTAGAGAGTATGACTTTAATAAAAAGTTGTACTCTCAATTTTTTTGTTTTGGAGGGTATATGAAAAATATAAATAAGTGGAAAGATTTTAAATTTGAATATGGAAATGATAAAGAATTTTCTAATTTATCAAGAAATATTAAAGCATATTTAAGACGAAATTTACAAGAAAATTACGAATTAATAAATTATAATAAAGGTTATTTTTATGTTTCAGGTTTTATAAAAAATACTGAAAACAATAAATATATGTACTTTTCATTTCCAGATGTTAGATATGATAGCACTTGGTATAATCATATTCTATATCGTACTGCTGAAAATGAAAAAGATTACACAGGAGGACACAATAAATACTGTAGTGTGGAAGATTTAATTAATAATATGCAAAATTCTATTAAAAATGAGGAAATATCACATAACAAGCAAGAATGTGAATTTGAACTCGAATCTGCATAGGAGGTATATTATAATAAGGTTATTAAGTCTATTTAGTCGGTATTCGGTGCATTTGAAAAAGCACTAGAGCGATTAAATATTAATTATGAGCTTGTAGGATTTTCAGAAATAGATAAATTTGCAACTCAAAGCTATTGTGCAATACACAATGTTGATGAAAAATTGAATCTTGGAGATATAAAAAGTATAAATGAAAAAGAATTACCAGATTTTGACTTGATGACTTGGGGCTTTCCATGTCAAGATATAAGTATTGCTCGGTAAGCTAAAAGGGTTACAAAAAGACATAACTAGAAGTGGATTATATTATGAAGGTTATAGAATATTAAAAGAAAAAAGACCAGCAATAAGTATTATTGAAAATGTAAAAAATCTTACAAGCAAAAGATTTAAAAAAGAATTTGAAAGCATATTAAAAGATATTAAAGAATTGGGGTATAATAATTATTGGCAAATACTTAATGCAAAAGATTATGGAATACCTCAAAATCGAGAACGTGTTTTTATCATATCTATAAGGAAAGATATTGATAAAGGCACGTTTTGTTTTCCACAAAAAGAGCAATTATTGTTGAAACTTAAAGACTTATTAGAAACAGATGTTGATAATAAATACTATCTTACTGAAAAAGGTATTGGTAGATTAATAAAAAAGAATAACAAAATAATAAGAGAAATGAAAAATCCAAATGTTAGTGCTTGTATAATTGCGGGTTATCACAAAATGGACGGAAGAAATAGTCAATACATAGCTGATAAAAATGATACAGTACAAAGAATTGGTGGAATATATGATAATGAAGAAAGGACACATCAAGCAGGTAGTATCTATAATCCCAATGGAATTTCGCCAACACTTGTAGATATGTCAAGAGGAGGGTTTAAGCAACCAATGGTTTTAGTTAATGAAGGAACACTCAAAGGTTATTCAGAAGCAACGGTTGGAGATTCTATTAATATATCTTACCCTACTAATATTAATAAAAGAGGTAGAGTTGGAAAAGAACTAGCACAAACAATAATGACTGCACCTAATATTGCAACATTAGAAATGTTTAACCCATATAACAATAAAAAAATAACAGATATTGCACCAACACAAACAACGAACTGTGGTAGTACAACATCGAGTGCAACAGTATTAATTTCAGAAGATAATAAATTCTATTTAAGAATAAGAAAATTGACACCTTTAGAGTGCTTTCGCCTTATGGGGTATGACGATAACGATTTTTATAAAGCAAAAGATATTGGAATATCAGACACACAATTATATAGACAATGTCGGCAATAGTATTGTTGTTAATGTATTAGAGAAGATATTACACAATATTTTATCCCTAATTGATGTTTAGAAAAATGGTCGAAAAAATTAGGGATAAATTGAATTTTCCCTAATTTTTCTCCTAAAAAATGTAAAAAAAAGTTGCCTACTAAAATTAGCAAACAACTGATATTTCTTGGTTGCGGGGGGTAGACTCGAACTACCGACCTTTGGGTTATGAGCCCAACGAGCTGCCAACTGCTCCACCCCGCGATGTAACAACTATTATTATAAGACTAAACTATGATTTTGTCAATAGATTTCAATAAATTATTAAAAATAATTCTGTAATAATATTATATTCAGCTATAAGACTTTTATTACAAAATTTTAGTATTTTTGTCCTCCCCCACCGATAAATTTTAACAAAATTGTTGTACCCCTTTAACTATTTAATGTATCATAATGTAATTTACCATTTTTACTGTCTATGTAACAACTTGTAATTGGTAAATTTTTGAAAAATATTTCTATTCTTGTTTTTGATACTTCTATTCTATCAATAATTGATGCAACATCAATATTTTCTATATTCATATTTATTACAAATAGTTGTTGTGAAATCATATTGTCTATAAATTTCTCATCAATACTATTATCATTATCACATTTATCTTTTCCAAATTTTAATCTATAATTACATCTATATATTATATTATTTCTTTCTTTTCTTCCTTTAAATTTATGCCTATTGCAGCAAAGACATTCAATTAAACCTTTATATTTGTTCATTTTTTTCTCCATGGTAATATGTATTTTTATTAATAATATCAAATAAAGAAAATAAAAACAAGATGGTGAAAAATTATTTTCCCACCATTTCGTTTTTATTTTAAATCAATTATAGTTTAGTTATTTATTTTTTCTAATTCTATTGTAACAGGTTGATCATAATAGAATAAAACTAGTTTTATTTTGTTAGTACTATTATATTTTGTCATACTAAATGTTTCATAAAAATCATATTCATTCTTGTCTACCCATTTTTTATGTGCTTTTCTAGTAGGACTCAATGTAGATTGAAAAATTTCTCCATTATCATTTTCTACATAAGAGGCTTTTCTATTTTCATAATCACTTATTGAAATAGGGTTATTTTTATATACAAAATCTTCATATTTTGTCTTTAATTTGTTTGCTTCTTCTTGCGATATTTTTTGATTTTCTAAATCTTCATTTATTGTTTGCATTTGTTTTAAATCTTCTATACTTAATGTTCTAGTAGGCATTTCTATATCTTTAATTCTTAAACCAATTTCTAATCCAGTATCACTTACATTGGCTGTATATATTTTAAATTGTTCATTATCGCAACTAATTACTTTATAATATTCTTTTGTTCTAGTATACATTTTTTCTGGAACATCAAATTCAAATTTCCAGTTACCACTAATATATACTTTCTCTTCACTATTTTTTTGTGAAATAACTATATCTTTAAAATAGTATGTTAATTTTTTTGATTTTGGAAATTCTTCTGCATATATGTTATATATCAAACTTACAGCATCTTCTCCTTCGTTTATAAAATTAGGAAAATAATTTAAACCACTGTTAATATAATTTTCATTATTTTCTCCAAAGCTATAATTCAAGTTATGTTCAGTGCAAAAATCTTCAAACCTATTTTTATTATTTCCACTATAAATTATTCGGTTTTCTTCATCTAATATTATCAAATCTTCTAATTCAATATTTTTAATATTGTCATAGTCTATTATATCATTAATTTTTTTATCAAATTTTAAGTTGAATTGAGTACTTAAATTGACATCATCCATAAGGAAGTCTTCAACTTTTACATTTACAGGCAAGTCATTTACTAATTTATTTGTACTTTCAACAGTTGTATTAGAATTAATAAAATTCATATCCGTTTTTTCAATATACCCAGATTGTATTGCTGTATCAACTCCACCACCTAAACCTCTAAAATTGTTTGCAAAATTAGCAGCAAAAGCTATTCCAGATACTAGAGTAAGACTTCCACATATTATTGCAATGATTCTTTTTTTCATTGTATATCCCCCTATCATATTTTTGGTATATGAGTATTTATAATTAATTTCTTCTTCAAAATTATTTATAGCTATCTCTTCTTTTAACTTTTTGTATATATTTGTTTTCATATTATTATCCACTGAAATCATAGCCCCTTCCTTTTAAAGATTTCTTTATTCTTTTTCGTATTCTGAATAATTTTGATTTTATTTTTGTTTCTGACATATTAAATAATGTACTTATTTTTTTTATACTTTTATCTTTATAATAGTATTCTATAAATATCTGTTTATCTATATCCTTAAGTTTTTCGAGTTCCATTCTAATTATCTGTTTTTTTTCATTATCTATTAGTTCTATTTCTAAATCATTTTCAGACGCAAATATGTTTTCATAATCATTTATATTATCTTCTATTTTTAACTTTCTTAATTTTAATTTTACTAGATTTTTTGTTACTCCACCTATATATGATGACATATTTTTATTAATATCCAGTTTATTTTTATTCTGCCATAAAATTAAGAAAACATCTAAAATAATTTCTTCAGTGTCTTCATTAGATAAATTATTAGACATATTATTTATAATTTTATATATATAATTATAATACTCATCCATTATTTTTTCGATTTTTAATCCATTTTCTTCGATGTAATTGTAAATTTTCATTTTTTCTGCATTCAATTTAGTTTCAAACTCCTTTTAAAAGATATCTTTCATATATATATTATCAATTTTTTTAATTTGGTTGCATTTTTTATAAAAAAGAGCACCAAAATAGGTGCTCTTTAGTTGAGGGCTGAATTAATAAATTAACTAACTATTGATACTTATACAATTTAATATTGTATTAATTACAGTGGTGCTAAATATGCATCATAATCAACCCAAGCTTTTCTATAAAATCCTGGTGGATTATTAATGCTACTTGCATCAAAGAAGAGCTGTATCTTCTGTCCTGCAGTTACTTGTGTAGTAATAAAGAACATATTACTGTTAGGGTAATTTGTATTATTAACTACTGTTTGTGCAAGTACACGTCCAGATGGATACTCACGAATCTGAACAGTCAACTTAATATTACTGCTTCCTGTGTCAGCTTTTTTAAAGTCACCAAAAACGACTAAATTTGCTGTATCTCCCATAATCTTATATGGAGTGAGATTATTATTAGTCAGTGTATATGATGCTTTATAATTTCCATCATGATCAATGTACCATGTCTCGTTCTTAGCAGCTGCGAATGCTGGCTGTATTGTTAATACACATATTGCCATAACAAGCATTGCGCTAGTGATAATCTTTTTAATTTTACTCATGTTAAATCCTCCTAATGCTAAAAATAGATTATTCCAGCCCTCATGGCCATATAAAAATTAGACCTAATTTTTAGTATAACACTTTTTTTAAAAAAGTCAATACAATTTGGAATAAATTTCCATTGCTAAATTTAGAATTGTTATAAATAATTACAAAAGACATACCTAAAGCATGTCTTTTGTAATATTTATTATTTTTTTAAATCATCAAAATTAGGACAAATAGCAACTAATACTTCTTTTATAATCTTTAGTTGTTTTTCATCACACCTATCAAGAAGATTATTTATTATCTCTCTATCTTGGTATTCTTTATTTTCCATAGTTTCACCAAATAGCAAAGTGTCAGAAGAAACTTTCATAGCCTTACAAAATTGATATAATGTGTGAATGCTACAGCTTTTCTTTCCACTCTCTATCCTACTTACATAATTTTCTGTTCTGTCTGATTTTTCTGCTAGTTTCTCCACAGTCATTCCTAAACTATTCCTACTATTTTTTACTCTTATTCCAAAATTTCTCCAATCATTATACTCTTTTCCGTTCATATTTATTCCTCCAATACTAATAGGCACTTATTAAAATTCCTATTAGTATTATTCCATAAATATGAAATTTTTATTATTGTCTATGAGTTACAATATATTATGCCTAGTAGGAATATTGGGAGTAAATAAAAACACGATTGAAAATCGCTACTACTTTAACTTTTCTTTTACAATTTCTAAATACTTTTTATTAAGAGCTCTATAAAAATCTGTATTTACTTCATGTATTAAACTGTCTTGTACTACTCCATCTTCCTGCCATTCTTCTGCATATATGCAGTTCAAATTATTTATTACTGCAACTAACTTAAATTTGTCTACATTATTAGCAATTAATATAGCATATATATATATATTCGTCGAAAAATGTTTTAATTCTTTTCTCGAAATATTTGGGTATCTTTTTAATACATCACTTTCTATTTGATTTATAATTTCATCTTTAAAAGGTGTATTAATTATATCTCCATGAAGATTTATTATTTTTTCCCTTTCTGCTTTATAATATTGTACTGCTTTCATATATTCTGCAATAGCCTCATCTGTATCAACACTTTTTTGGTATAAAACATCTTGTGGCTCATCATTTTCTACAGATAAATTTAGTATCTTTTTCTTTTCGTCAATATTTTTTTGCAATTCTATTAAACTTTTCATATTTCCCTCCATTCTTTTATATTAATTTATTTATAATCGTACATTGAACGATTGACATTTCAATAATATCAAAAATAAATGATAAAATCAATATATTGCAAAAAAATGTAAAAAAAAGGAGAAAAAATATGAATAGCAATCGAAAGCAATTTGCAACATTGGGTGGAAAACTAAATGTTACAGGAAATAATATCAATTATTATAGAGTTCAAAAAGGATTATCTGCTCAACAATTATCTGATAAACTAATAATGTTAGGGTTAGACATTCATAGACAAGCAATATTTGCTATTGAGGCAGGCAAAAGGTCTCTTACAGACTATGAATTATGTGTAATTGCAGAAATACTTGGTGTTACTTCAAATGATTTGTTAAAAGATTTTAGAGAAAGAATTAAAAATGAATTAAAATAAAGAGATTTACATAGGTCCAGTATGTTAATCTCTTTATTTTCATTTTTTCAGTTCTTTTTTAATTTCTCCTAGTGTTTTCACTTGTTCTCTGTGATTGAACCTAACGAATTGAGTTATATTTCCACAAATATATTCTAATTCATCTTCGGAAAGGACATTTAAAATATAGTTGATTCTTCGTATAATTTGCTCTTTTTCTTTTGTAGTCGTGTTATCTAATAACAACTCCTCTAATGTATAACCAGAAACTTCAGATATTTTCAAAAAAACTTCCATATTATTTACTTTACTTGTTGCATTTTCTAGTCTTGCAGCAGTATGAATGCTAATTCCAATTTCTTCTGCAAATTCTTCTCTTGTTTGTTTTAATTCATTCTCTCTAATACTTCTGATTTTTTCCCCAATTTTATTGTAATTCATGCCATTTCCCTCCTTTATAATTGTATATTTTTTAGTGAAAAAACTACACCTCAATTTTGCCTTATTTTGCTACTCAAAATTGGCATCTCATACCTATCAAATACCGTATTTTCCAATAGCTTTATTTTTATTACTAATAAATTTGACAAAATATTACAAAAAACCATTACAAATTTCGACACACTTTTTATGTCAAAATTTGTATAATTCTGTCAGAATTTGTCTGTTAAATTTGAAATTGTAAGGTTACAAAGGAAAATACTATAAAATGAACAAAGGCCATGTGAAAAAACTTTATAATTTTGGCAGACAAATTTTTTTGTAAAGGAGGGATTAGATAATTTAATATTCACTTTACTTTCAAGTTTATTCGGACAAATTCCGAAGTTTTAAATTTGGAGGTAAATAATATGAAAGATTATTTAAAAGAAAAACTTACACAAGAAGAAAGATTACTAATATTAGGCATAATATGGAAGGTTGCCCGTAAATATAAAGTAAAATATTATAATGAGCAAAAGAAGTATTGTGGAATTATTGACAATATTGATTTGTCTATTGAAGATACTTATACATTTTATAAATGTAATTTACAAAGTGAAATACTATCATTGTCTCCTCTTACAGATGAGCAAAAATGTGATATTGTTATGGAATTTGATTCACTATTAAGAGAATCATGCCTATTTGAATTGATAAGAACATTGACTTTTAATGAAAAGTTGGTGTTCTTTTTGTTTTACCTAAAAGATTATAAAAATATGGAAGTAGCAGCACTTTTGAATAATAGTGAAAGAACAATATTAAACAGAAGAAAATCTATAGATAATAAAATAAAGAAAATGAAAGGAGAATTATAAAATGAGCTGTATTTTTAATAACTATACTTTAAGCAATGAAGAAATAGAAAAAATTATAAAGGATTTTAGACAAGATATCAGGAAAGCCTCTAAAATAAATGGAAAAATAGATGAGGATTGTGAACAAAAAATAATGATTGCAATATATCAAAAATTAAGTAGAAATAAGAAAAAATAAATTTTTTAAAAATTTTTCAAAAAATTTCCGATTTTTAATGTTTGGGTGGCATTTACCTAGTAGAAAGATTAATTTTCTAATTTTAAGAAATGGAGGTAAATGCAATGGACATTAAAAAAGCTATTGAGTATGCACAAGTAGCCCTAAAAAAAGTGCAAGAAGAAAATAAAATACAAAATAAGCAGTTAACAGCCAAACAACTAGGAGAAGCAATGTGGTTAATGTATTACATATATGATAATAAGCAAATACATCAAAAAGCCACAGAAATTATAAATAATTTGGAGTTAAAAAATGATTAAAATTTTAATTGTGTTATTAGTGTTTGGCTGTACTGTTTTTTGTATAAAATCAATATTCAATAAAAAAACAAAAAACAAATTTTATAAAACACCTAAATTATCAAGTTTAAAAGGAAAAGATTTTAGTAATTACATAGATAATATTACAAAAGATTTATAATAGTCTTTTTGTATTCAAAAACTGTTATATAAAAAGTCAACCACTATTAGATGAAAGGCTTGATATGAGTAATAAAGAAAAAATTATTGTTTTGTTTTTTAATGAAAAATTATCAATAATAGAAGTTGCAAATAAATTAAAAATATCAAAACAATATGTTTCAAAAATAGTTAGACAAGATGTAAGATATGCCAATGAAAGAGAAAATAGAAAATTGAATAATAAAGAAAAACAAAAGAAAAGAGTTAAAGACTACATTTACAACAAAAGAAAAAGGGAAAGGCAAGAAAGATTAAATGCTATTGTAGAAATGCAACACATTCAGGCAAGTTGCGAATTATCAGGAAGAAAAACTATAAATAATCGTGCTTATAAAAAATGGAATAGTAGCATTTATGAATATCATGATAAAACAAAAGAATATAGAATAAAAAAAGATTTAAAAAATAAAGTATCTTATGCAGTACCAAAAAAAATCAAATGGGAATAAGGAGAATATATGGAAAAAGCAGAAAAAAATGTTACTATAGAAAAGGCTATAGAAGATATTATAAAGAAAAACGAAAAGTTATGGAAAGCTAGTAGATTTGTAGAAAAAGATAAAAGCATTTTTGCTTATGGGCACAGCAAAAAAGAAGCACTTGCAAACCTAAAGCAAAAATACCAAGACTATATTAATAGTAAAGAGAAAGAAACATCGAATGAGAAATTAGATGTAATGGCACATAAACAAGATTCTTCTCAAATAACAAAAAAATTATACAAGCATTGCATTATTGAATCAAATGAAAAAGAACTGCAAGATGAAGAATTAGAAATTGAGGAATAAAGATTTTTCTCAACTAGGAGGAAACATGAATAATATTGATGAAAAGATAGGTCTTAATATAAAAGAAGCTAGTAAGCTAATGGGAATAAATGAAAAACTAATGTCTGAATTAACTCATCTAAAGGGTTTTCCTTGTATAAAATTCAAACGAAGAACTGTAATTAATAAATTAAAGCTACAAGAGTGGTTTGATAAAAATAGTGGTAGGTATTTTTAATATCTGCTACTTTTTTTGGAAATGGGCTGAAACTTTAATTTTAACACGTTATAATTAAGGAAAATCATTATATTTTGACTTGTTCTGTTTCCTTAATTAAAAGGAGGGAAAATTTTGAAAGAGAAACAGAAAAAAGATAATGATAAAAAAACAAGAAAGAAAAATGGTGAGGGTACTTTCAGAAAAAAGGGAAACAAATGGGAAGGCAGAATATCAGTAAAAATAAATGGTAAATCCGTACAAAAATCTGTTAGTGGAAATACAGAAAGAGAGGCTAGAGATAAAGCAAAATTATTAAAGAAATTCTATAAAGAAAAAGAAGAAAAGTATTCTTATTTTAAAATAAAGCAGTCTGATGTTACATTAGAAGAATGGATTAAAGTATGGGTTAAAGATTATAAAAGATTAACTATTGCTGAAAGTACATTAGCAGGTTATATAAGTAAAATCAATTCATATATTAGACCATATTTCAAAGAAAGAAAAATACAAGAAATTGATAAAAATGATATTCAATTATTCGTAAACTATATGGGGACATTAAAAAAGAAAAAAACAAGAGATGATAAGGAAAGAAAATCAGGACAATTATTATCAATAAAGACTATTAAAGATACAGTAAAAATATTAAGAATGATTTTTGCTGATGCTGAAGAAGAAATGGAATTAATACCGTCTAATCCAGTTAAAAAGCCTAAATACCCTAAAAGAAAAACAAGCAAAAAGAAAGAAATATTAAGTATAGAGGAACAAATAGAAGTAACTAACTTTTTATTATCTGAATACAATGGAATAGCATATTTAACTTTATTCGTTTTAGGTGTTAGAGCAAGTGAGTTAGCAGGATTTTTATGGAAAGATTTAGATGATGTAGTAAATGGTATTAGTGTTAGCAGAGGCTTTCAAATAGTTGATATATATGATGATGACCTAAATAAAGTGAGGTCTGAGAGAAAATATACAGAATTGAAATCAGAAGCTAGTGAAAGAATTGTCCCTGTTATGCCTATATTAAAAATAGCATTAGAAAATTATAAATCCGAAATAATGAAACAATTAGGCATTACTGATGAAAGATTATTAGATAATGAAAGTATGTTCAAAACCAAAAATGGAAATACTATAACATCAGATTATTTAAGGCATAGATTACACTATGTTTTAAAGAAATATGGTTTTGAAAAACATATTACAGTACACGAATTAAGACATACATTTGCTACAAGATGTTTAGAAAGTGGTATTGATATGAAAACAGTACAAACATTTTTAGGACATGCAGATTATAAGTTAACAGCTAACACTTATTCACATGTATTAAGACAAACAAAAAATAATCAAATATTAAAATACAATACATATCTAACAGATACAATACAGAAAAGTCTGGAAGATGTTATGAATTTAACAGAAGAAACTGTAAAAGATCCAAAATTAAAACAAAAAGCTATTGAGAATATGAAAAAGAATTTTGAATTATTATTAGAGGCAAAATTTAAAGAAAAAGAGGAACAATTAAAAAATAAAGAACAGCAAGAAAATATAGCTCTTGATAATAAAAATGCTGATATTATTTCAAAAACAAATGCAGTTAAAAAATATAAATTAAAAAATATGGCAAGAAAAAAATTGGCAGTATAATGTTCTAGTGGTCTTGACAAGTAATGCTAAAGAGAGTATATTATAAAAGTAAGTAAATAATGTGTGCTTTTTATTGTATTAATATAAAAATGGTTGTGGAAATAAATTAGGGAAAAATTAGGGATAAAATAAACACACACCCATAAAAGCTACTAATTTCAAGCACTTGAGATTTAATGCTCGTTGGGCTCATAACCCAAAGGTCGGTAGTTCGAGTCTACCCCCCGCAACCAATTATATCAAGCATTTGCTATTGCTAGCAAATGCTTTTTTTATACTTTTTTATAATCCTATTGTTAATTAACATAAAACGTGCTATAATATATGCCATGGAAAATATATGGAGGAAAATATATGAAAAAAGTAAATAAAATGACTTTAAAAGAACTTCTTGATTCTACTGATTTATTGATGCATTTATCTGATATATTATATTGCTGTGAAGATTTTGAAACAATTAAAGAATTTGCTGATTTTAATACAACTAAATCTAATCTAAACTTTATAGAAATTAAAGACTTTTTAATAAAACATGAAGATAAAATAAATAAACAAAAGTTATTATTAGTAATTGTAAAAAACTATTACGAAAATATAAATTTAATAGATTCTATATTAGCAACTAAGACCTCTAACTCATCAAATATATTAGACTTAATTGTAGAAAAAAAAATAGAAGAAAAAAATTTAAATATAGCCAAACAAATAGGAAAGGGGATGGATGAATCTTTTGCATTCTATTTCTATAATACAGATACCAATAGCTATGACATAAATATAATTGATTCAAAAGAATTAATTGATGGTATTAAAATAAACAGTTCCGCTAATCTAAAAAGATTCAAAGAAATAGACCAAGATTTCATGGAATCTGATAAAACCAAATCTATAGGAATTGAATATTTATTACAATCAATTGTACTAACAGATTTTAATAACATATTTCCAAATAAACAAATTGGATCTAATATGAAAACTTTACTTTTTGAAAACCAACTCTTAAAAAACAATATTAAAACCAGAGAAGAAATAGAAAATTTAAAAAATCAAAATTATGATGAATATGAAAATTTAATAGAAAACAATGAATTTCATGATATATTATCAGATATGAAAAATTTACTAGAAAAATATATAAAATATGTAGATATTGACAAGCTTCTTGCAATTAGTGCATATAGATTTGAAGAAAGTTTAGAAAATGAATTCATATCTATAGAAAATGCACCTGCTATAAAAGAAATTTTAAATACAATTATAAAACATACCAAAAATAATAAAACATTAACTTTATCTCTACAAGATAGAAAAAATAATTCTTATGATCTTAAAGACATAGAATATTCATTAACTGATATAATTAACTGTATAAATAGATTTACAGACGACTCATATATAAAGAAATCACAAATAGAAGAATATAAAAATAAAATAAATTCAGAAGAACTTACTTTATTTGATTTAGATCCTCAATATGTAAAGATTTGTTTTTCACCTTCTGAATTAGAAAATATAGCTAAATTAAATAGTCAAAACTTACAATATGTATCTACAATATTACAATGGAATAAAGATAAAATATTAGATAATATTAAATTTCAAAAAAATTGTCCTGTTGAATTGTTGAAAGATTTTATGACTCAAAAAATTATTTATCCAAATGATATAATATCATTATATAAAGATAATATAATAGATATAGAATATATAAAAAATTTAAAAGAATATTCAAATTTTTCTAATGAAATTTCCGCTTCAGAACTAATTTCTTTATATGATAATTATAATAAAAATAAATCTGAAGAAAATAATTTAATAAACTATACTAGATATTTAGATCTTTATAAAGAAATATTACTAAATGATAATCCTAGAGAAACCAAAAAATATTCACTAAACTTTATGGAGCAAATGATTGAAAATTATGACAAAAGACATATAGATACACATATAACTCAATTAGAAGAATTTTATAAACAAGGATTATTAACATTAAATACTATTATAGAATGGAATGATCCTTCTGTAATAGAAACTTTTTTAACAGACTTATATAAAGAAAATATTATTCAATTAAATGATGTAAAAAAATTCGTAAAAAACGGTAACTTACCTTTCGAATATATAAAACAATTAGTATGGGAAGAAAATATTAATTATGAAGAAAGACTAAAACTCTTAGAAGAAGGTTGGATCCCTGAAGAAGAAATCTTTGAATTATACTCAAAGGCTCTTATTAGAGAGGATGATTTATTAAAATTATCACAAAAATCAATTATAAGTAAACAAAAAACACTTGATATTATAAATAATACTCAATTACAAGATTTAGAAAAATATTCTAATATTGTATTAGTAATAGGTGATAAACTCCAAAAAATAAAAACAGATGATAGCTTGTATTTTAATGAAGAAAAAAACACTTCAAGCAAAAGCTCTAAACCTAAATTAATGATTGACCCAAATGAAAGAGAGTCCCTTTTTAGTTTGTTAAAAGCTGGTAAACCAAATAAAGTAGAAATATCAGAAACTAGTCCTTTCTATAATTATGAATTTTATATTATCCCTGATGAAAGTGGAAAAGTAAATTTAAATAGTGTTATAATTGCAGAAAGAATTTATGAAGAAAAAGAAGAACATATAAAAAATCCTAATACAACCATTAAATATGCTACTGATAACGCTACATACTTCTTCAAATATAAAGATTTAATGGTTCTAAGTAATTACTTAAAAAAAGATGATGCAATAAAAGAAACAAAGAATATAATCTTTAAAGCAAATCACACACTTGCAAACGATAAAAGGAATGGACATTGGGCTGCTAGCGTAATTTATGGAGTTGCTAAAACTATGTTATCATCTGACTTAAAGGAATATAGCAAAGATAATCAAAGAAAAATAATAGTTGAAAAACTTAGTAAAGTATATACTTACGATGAATTAGAAAAAATTTTAGATAAAGGATCTTCAATAGATTCCGGAGATTCTATTTGTGAAATTATAGATTATGATGACTCTGACTCTAGATAATTTTTTGTATATTATAACAACTAAAAAGTACTTTTAAAAGTATTTTTATTGAATTTTTTGTCGAAATACGATATATTATTTATATTGTTTTTATAGAAAGGAGTCCATGATTTATTTAGTTTATTAAATAATCATATAAAAAAATGAAAATAAAAAAAATATTTATTATATTATTATGTACATTTTTAATTTTAATTCCATTTGGAAATGTTCTATCAGCTGATATTGCAAATCAACCTTTAATTAGTGCAGATGCTTCTATTGTAATTGACAATAAAACTAATAAAATCCTATATAGTAAAAACGAAAATAAAAAAATGTACCCTGCTAGTACTACTAAGATTTTAACAGCAATTCTTGTTATTGAAAATTCAAATTTAGATGATTTAGTAACAGCAAGCTATGATGCTATTATGTCTATTCCAGATGGTTATTCAATAGCTAATATTCAAATTGGTGAACAACTTACAGTTGAACAATTATTAGAACTTTTATTAGTTCACTCTGCTAATGACGCGGCTAACGTATTGGCAGAATTTATTGGAGGTTCAACAGACAGTTTCGTTTCTATGATGAATACTAGAATTAATGAATTAGGATTATCTAATTCTCATTTTACTAATGTTTATGGTATGCATAATGAAAATCATTATACAACTGCTCATGACTTAGCAATAATTATGAAATATTGCCTCAAGAACGATACATTTAGAAAAATCTCTGGTCAAGCTTCTTGTTCTATCCCATCAACTAACAAATATGGCACTAGAACATATAATTCTACAAATGAACTTTTAATTCCAAATAGTTCATCTTATTATAAATATTTAACTACTGGAAAAACAGGATTTACTTCTCAAGCAAAAGAGTGCTTAGTTTCTTCTGCTTATAAAGATGATTTAGAATTAATTGGAGTTGTACTTGGAAGTAATAATCGATTTTCTGATACTCGTGCTATATATGACTTTGCATATTCTAATTATTCTATTAAGATTATTGCAAATGAAGGAGACATTGCAAGTAATATAACCATCTCTAATGCAACAAAAGAAACCGAAAGTCTGAATCTATTATTAGATGAAAGTATTCCTGTACTGATATCTAATTCTCAAGATATTTCTGAAATTTCACCTGAAATAATATTGAATGATAATATTTCAGCTCCAATTGAAGAAGGCTCTATTTTAGGTAAAATAAAATATACAGTAGCAGGAGTTACTTATTCGACTAATATTATCGCTGAACATAATGTTGAAAAATCCAAATTACCAATTTACATTTTGTATTTAAGTATTGCTTTTATATTTATTATAATTTGTTTTATTTTAATTTATAAAAAAAATAGTAAAAAAAAGATTTAAGTTAAAATTATAACTTAAATCTCTTTTTTAATTTTTTGCTTATTTTATATAATGTTTTTTTCTCACTATATAACTTACTCCTGCAATTGTAGCTCCTACTCCAACAGATGCTATTATAATCCAAAATGCTACTGAACCTGTATATGGTAATTTAAATGGTAATTTTTCTAAAACTCCTTCATTTTTATTACTATTGCTATTGCTTTCATTTTCTTTCACAATTTCATTTATTTGTCCAGTTACAACATTTGAAATATTAATCTTACTTAAATCTGTTTTATTTCCAGCTGCATCTTCTATATTTCCTGTTATATTATTGATGGTCATTTTGCCAATATCTTTTTCTGATATTGTATATGTATATATTATAGAATTTACATATTCTCCTACAGTATAGTCGCTTTCTAAATTTCCTTCTGCTTTGTTTCTTCCAAATTTAATATTTAATACAGGTACTTCTTCAGCTGCTATATACTCATTTCTGTTTTTCATATTTTCATCTTCAAAAACGACTTTAATTTTAACTTTATCTCCTGCCTTATAATTTTTTCCTTCTTCTGCCATTATATAAATTGCCTTTATAGTTGATTTTGAATAATCAATCACTATTGGCTCATCCATATTTTCTTCATTCATTACTGTCAAATTTGCTTCATTTCCTGATAAATCTCTACATCCACTTACTTGGATTTCAAGATATCCCTCTTTTATTTTGTCATTTATTTCTAAACTAGCTGTATACTCTTTGCCACTACCTTCTACTGTAGCCACTTGTCCTCCCATTGTAACTGTTGGCAATTCTGCTAAATCTTCATTTGAAGTAATATTAACTTTTACAATATCTCCTTTATTTAAATAATAGCTATCTTTCTCTATCTCTGGAACTACTGTTATCTCTGGCGCTGTAGTATCTGCTATAACTTCACCAACTAATAAATTTATTCCGTTTGGAACTGTTTCTAAATTGCCTGTTAATTCATCAGACATTTCGTCTTGCTCTGTTACATCATCTCCTACAAATGCTTTAGTATTGCTAGAAATATATTCTTCACTTAGTTCTTTGCTTTCATCTTCTGATTCATCATTAGATGAAACTTCCAATGTTTCATTTTCTATATCTATATTTTCTTCTGTCTCTTCAATAGTAAATTCTTCTTCTTCATTATTAACTGTTAATATAGTATCCATTTTACCGGTATCATCTGTTAAATTTCCACCATTTAATCCTAATATTTTTAATATTCCATTATCTCCTTCTTGAACTTCATATTCATATCTAATAGCTGTATTATTATCTTCTATTCCAACAAATTCAGGAATTCCAACACTTGAATTATTACCAAATACTAATTGTAGCTCTGGTACTTCTCCCTTTATTTCTTCTGAAAATACAACTTTAAAACTTATTTTTTCACCTTTTTTATATTCCTGTTGTCCTTCATCTTGATCAATTGTAACTTTTTGAATAGTAGGTATATTTAATGGCTTTACATTTACTTTTATTGTCTCTTTAACATCTTCGTTTGTTGGACTACTTATTTCTATAGTTGCTTCTCCCTCAGAAATAGCAAGTATTTTATATGCTCCTGTTTCTTCATCCTTATACATTCTTGCAATATCTTCATCTGATGATGTAATAATTGGTTCTTCTGTTGCATCTATTTCTCCTTCTATATCTTGACTATTTGCACTTGATTTTAGAAGTTTAGATACTGAATTTGCAATTATATATTCCTCATCTTCTAATGATTCTTTTAGTGTAATATCTTGCTTACTTGTATATATTTTAGTAATAGACTTCTCTACCTTTACATCACATTCATCACTTATACCATCAATTGTAACAGTTACCTTTGCTGTTCCTTCTTTTACAGGTATAACTTCTACATTTCCATAACTATCCTCTTTTAATTTTACAACATTTTCATCTGAACTTTTCCACCCAGCGTCTTTATTATCTAAATTTGTGTTTACTTTTAAATATGTATATTTATCTGGTAATTTAGACAAATCATAGTTTATTGTATTTTCACTTAATTCAACATATGCTTTATCTATAATTTCAATATTAAATCTAGCTGTTTTATATTTATTATCTTCACTATTCTCATCTAACATGCTACAACATATAACTATTTTACTACCTGTTACAGCATTTTCATTAACTTTAATATTAGCACTTCCATCATTATTTGGAGTAATAGTTACCGTATCTGCTTGCCCTTCTGCATACCATCTAATTTTATTTTGAATACTTTCATCTTTAAAATCTTCATAATCGTCATCTTTTAAACTTTTAAACTTTAATGTAAAAACATCATTTTTATACATTCTATTATAATTATTAAAGCTCATTTTCTGAATGCCTGTAGCATCAACTACATTTAATGAACCATCTCTGTTAATATCTCCTCTTTCTTTTTCTTCTTCTGTAAATTGAACCAAGTTTACTATTGCTCTTTGTACCTCAAACGAATCCACCTCTGTAATAAATCCATCTTTGTTAACATCTCCTAAAATATTTTTGTTTACTTTCTTTGCAGTAATTACTTCAAATCCAGTAGTAATATTATTTTTATCTATTATTTTTAATTTTATTTCTCCCACTTTTTCTTCTTCATTATTTTCATTTAGGTATGTTACTTTTATTACCACACTACCGTTTAAAGCTGATAGTTCATTTTTTGATTTAATTGAAATTCCATCTTGACTTTTAGTAACATTTACTAATTCTTCTCCTTCAGTAACAGATAATTTTAAATTGTCAATTGAAACTAATTTATTTTTATCGTCATATACCTTAAATGTTTCTGAACTTCCTATTTGTAATGAATTTACTCTTTTATTTATAATAACTTTTAAAGCTGTTAAATCATTAGCGTCAATAGTATCATTCCCATCAACATTAGCATATTTTTTTTGAGCATCTGTAAGCTCTTGCAACTTAGATAAATATCTTTGTAATAACAAATAGTCATATTCATTAACATATCCATCTTGATTTATATCTCCTGCTATAGCCCTATCCTTTTCATTCTTATCACTTGCTAAATATAACTTATTTAATTCACTATTTCCGTAATATAAATAAATTCCATTTGAAGATTTGTTACTTTCATCTATAATAATGTCATCTCCCAAATTTCCTGATAAGTTTTTATAATTCTTTATCTCTATTGGTATACATTTATCTACATAACCAAATGCATTAGCTGTTTGTAGTATATAATTTGAATCTAAATATGCATAATAATGATATATTTCACTTTTATCTTTTTTATTTTTGTTCTTTAATCTAGCAAAAGTTGTTTTGTGTCCACATACATATATTTCTGGATTATTTCCAAGTTTTTCTTCTGTTGTTAAATCTATTATTATTTTTTGATTTTGGTATATTGTCATTTTTTGTTTATCATATGACAATTTTCCTCCTGTTATATTTATTTCACTTATTTCAGGATAACTACTATCAAAATAAACTTTATTTTTTATAACATAACTTGTAGCATTCCCCCATTTATCTGATATTCCATATATTTCTATTACATAATCTCCATATAAAGCCCCTGCTCCAAATTTATCTGTTATTGGAATTTCTATAGAGAAATTGGTTTTATTTCCTACATTTATTGTGTTTGTTTTTAAATCTACTCCATTAATTTTTATTCCACTATATTTTGAAACTTCTTCATGTGCTTTAAGATTTAATATCAATTTATCTCCTACTTTTACTGCACATTTATCTTTATCATAAATCTTATCATTTTTCTTTATTTGTAAACTTTGTATTTTAGGTGGAGTAGTGTCTACTTTAACATTCTCTTCTATCTTTCTCCAATTTCCTGCTAAATCTTCAACTTTAATTGTATATTTTCCCGATTTAGTGATTTTATATGTTTTTGAATATGCACAATAATAATCTTTTTTATTACAACTATATATATTAGTTCCATTTACTGATATATTTTTTATAGCAACATTATCTTTAGCATATACTGTTAAATACTTTATATTTTTACCTATTTCACTTCTATAATTAGTAGTAAAAGTTGGATGTTCTCTATCTATTCCTTTAACTTCTTGGTTCAGAATTAAATCTCTTAATCCTGGATATGTTATCTTTATAGTATATTTTCCATTTTTAGTTACTGGATACTTTACTTTATTATTTCCTACATAATTTCCATTTACATAAACTTTAGCATTATTGTAATTAACATTTTCCCCAAAAGTTGGATAAATTTCAATATATTTTATTTGTTTCCACCCACTGGTAGTGCTTGATTTATATGATAGAGATATATTATAATAAATTTGATTATTATTGTTGTTATTATAACTTGGATTAGTACTTGCTTTTGTTCCTGTCCAGTTAAATGATACATATGAACCTTTAAATGGTGAATTTGAAGCAGCTGGAATTTGAACTACTCCATTTTGTTTTCCCTTACCTTTACTCTTAATCGTAACTTTTTTTCCAGATATTTTAACAATATTACTATCCTTGCGATATTTAGTAGGTGCTACTATATTCCCATATGATTTTACAAAAATATCTGGCAATGTACTAATTCCTGTATTTCCATTCTTTATTGTTCCTAGATTTCTAATTATTTGTTGTTGTTTTAAATTATATCTAGCATCCTGTACAATACCAGTATTTATGCTTTCAATATTATTTTTACTTAAATCTATATATGTAATCTTTCTTAAAGCTTTCCTTCCAGAAGAAGTCATAAATCCACTTGTTTCAGATATTTTACAATTAGAAAAATTTAATCTTCTTAAATTAGGCCATTTTGAAAAATCAGGTAACGTAGTTATTCTTCCTATACTTAATCCTGAAAAATCAAACTCTGTTATCTTTTTACAATCTCCAACGACTTCATTAAAATAAAATAATGGTATGTCTATATAATATAATCCTCCTGAAGTAGGTGTTGGCGTCCTTACTGCATTTTTACATTGATCCCAATATGCTTTTCCACATCCAGTATTTTCCATGGTTTTTACTATACGCTCTAATATCAATCTACTTGATGAAGTAATTCTCGTAACTTGTGAACTAGCCAATTTTTTCTCAATTGGATTAATTGCTATTTGAGTAATACTAGTTTTATCTTCTTCATACTTAGCATCTTTTATCTTATTTGTTATACATACTAGTCCAATTATTACTTCTGCCGCCAAAATAATAAATAAAAAATTTAATACTTTCAAAAATTTCCTAATTTTCATAATAATATCCCCTTTAATGTTATTAATCACTAATTTAAATTTACTACATTATTATTTTAGTTTCAATAGTAGCTATTTCTTAGTTCAAGAATGTTACAATGCATTACTAGAAAACTACTTGCGGATATTTAAAATATAAACACCACATTCTTTAATATTTTATTTTTATTACAATTTGATTACATGCCATTTTATTTACTATTTTATACTGTAATTAGTTCCTTTATCTTATTAAATTTATTTTCTCCAATGCCATTTACCTGTTTTATATCTTCTATTAATTTAAACTTTCCTTTCTTCTTTCTGTATTCTATTATTTTTAAAGCTGTTGATTCTCCAATTCCAGGTAAAGTTTCTAAATCCGTTTTAGTAGCTGTATTTATATTTATCTTTAACTTTTTATTATTATTACTTTTTATCTCATTACTTTGTTCTACTGTTCCAGAATCTATATTACTTTCTACAATTATAGTTGACTCTTTTTCTTCTTTACTTGGTATATGAATTTTCATCCCATCTTCTATTATATATGCTAAATTTATATTTGTAATATCTGCTTCATCTTTTAATCCCCCAGCTTTATCTATAGCATCTATAATTCTGGAATTATTTTTCAATTCTACAATTCCCTCTTTATTTACGGCTCCGCTAACATGAACAATTATATTTTCGTTTTTTTCTAGTTGTTGTTCATTAGAATTATTTTCAATTTGATCATTTGTTTTAATCTCTTCTTTTATTTCTAAATTTTGTTCTTGATTGTTTAACCACTCTTCTTTTCTATCAAAAATAAAATAGTAACTAATTATTGCAACAATTGCTACAATTACTATTAATAGAATTTTATTTTTTTTATTGAAATCATTTATTCTTATATGTATCTCTCCTTCCTCAGAATAATTTAGCAAACCATATAATTTATATTAATCTTATATTTTTTCTTTGGTTTTTTTATATAATCACCACATTATGTGCTTTATAACTAATATTTATTAATTTGAATTTTAGTAAGAATTTTACTTGAAATAAATTTGATTGAATTAAATTTATTATAGAAAAGATAAGTATTTCAAATTGTTATCTTATCTTTTCTATAATAGTATATTGATTGTTAATAATCTTTTCCTATAATAATCGTTACATCTACTTTGCTTGAACTTGATTGACTATTTTGTATAACCCCTGTACCTAATACTTCTTTCATGTTTTGTAATAAAGTATTGCTTACATCTTTTTTATCTATAATAGTTGTTTTAGAAGTTGAATTAGTAGTTCCAGTTCTAGTAACTTTATAACCTGCTCCTTCTAGTTCACTTACTGCCTTTTGTAGTTTTTTACTATCTCCGCTTCCATTTAATATTTCTATTTTAATATCACTTTTTTTATTTGATGTTACTGTATTATTAATAGTACTATTAGTTGAAGTATTTGAAGTCACATTATTTGTTGTAGTTTCTGCATTTTCATTTAACTCTTCTGTATTATCTCTATCATAAAATAATTCCTGTATTAATGCTTGTGTTGCTTTTTTATCATGTGTAAATACCCATGTTCCAGATGTATTTTTATTAGTATTGATTCCTGGTAAACTAGCTGTTAATAAATCATCTGTATTAAACTCTACTGCATATGGGACATAATCTTTTGCAACTTCAAAGTCTATATTAGTTATTACATATTCTTTTGCAACTTCTAAAATTTCTCCAATTTTAAATATATTTTCTGGTTTTGCTGTTTGTTTTATAACTTGCATAATAAATTCTCTTTGTGTTCTCATTCTTCCTGTGTCATTGTCACCATATTCCTCTGGATATGAAGTACCATCATTATTATGTCTAAACCTTACTAACTGTTCTGCTTTATCTCCATCTAATTTTTGTTCTCCTGCTTTTAAATGAATGTGTAAATTCTGTGATGTATCATCATAATTCATATCAATTGGAACATCAAATGTAATACCTCCAATTACATCTACTAATTTAATTAAAGCTTCTGTTTTTACTACTACATAATATTTAATATCTAAATCTGTTATTTCATTTACTGCTTTTAAAGTTTCATCTGGTCTATGTTTTCTACTATACAATGCATTTATTTTTTCATAAGCTGTTGCTTTAGCTGGGGTTTTTCCAGTATATGTATCCCTTGGAATAGATAATAATGTAGCTTTTTGAGTATTTGGATTATAAGAAGCAACCATAATAGTATCAGTTAAATCTACATTTTCTTGATCTGTACTAATACCTAATATTAAGCATTTAAATTCCCCTAAATTTTTCTTGGTATTTTCATCATGTCCTACCACTGTTGCTAACATTCCAGACATTCCGCCTCCATTTTTATAAACTTTATATGCAAATACACTTCCTGCTATTAATATAATAAATAACATTATAAGCAAAACTTTTTTCCATACTTTTTTCTTATTTGTTGTTCCTTTTTTTCCTCTTTTGTTAGAATTACTTTTTTTCAAAATTGCTCACTCCTAAAATTTTATGTTATAAGTATAACAAACTTATATATAAAACGCAATAATTTTACAAAAAATTCACAATAAATAAACACAGTATAATTTACATTCTTATAATCTTTACTGAATTTACTTTTTAATAGTAACATAAACTCCAACATTAACAAAAAAAGATTGAGTCGTAACTAATACCCCAATCTCTTATTTTATAGTATTTTTTAGAAAATATTATGTTTTAAAAAACACATTTAATATATTATAACTACTCATTGTCTTTGCTAAATACGATTCTTGCATAGCATTATCAAGTGCTCCATTTGGATTAAGTATTACTACTAATTGTATTACCATTAAAATCACATAAGTAATAATAATTCCTCTTAATAATCCGTACAAAACTCCTCCTATTTCATTAAACTGTTTTATAATTGGAAATTTTGCTACTTGATTAGCTAACGAATTAACTAGTAATAAACAAATTTTAATTATTATAAATAACACTATTAATGTTATTCCATATATAATATTTATCGATAAACTTTTAGATGTATCTGGTAAAAGTCCATTTTTTGCACTTTCTATAAGTTTACTTGAACTATCTTTACTATCATCATTTTTCATAAACTCTTCTATTTTGGTTTGTATCATTTGTTGTAACTTTTCATCTACTGTAGTATTATTAATTATTATATTACCAATTGGTTTATATAATAATAATGTTACAACCATTGCAATTATAAATGCTAATATATTTATTGCCAATGAAATTAATCCCTTTTTATAGCCAAAAAACGCTGAAGCTAATATAAATAATATAATTATTATATCAATTACAATTCCCATAATTTATCCCCTTTTATAAGTTTATAATTTCAATTTTATCTCTATAGATAATTCCGGCTATACTATCTGAAACAACAATATTAGTAATCTCTTGATTTGCCACATATCTCTTTACAAGCCATCCATCTGTACTAATGAACTCTACTTCTGTTCCTAAATTAATTGCTATAATATTTCCATATGTATATAATTCTTTAGTAACAGAACTTGCTGTATATTGCTTTATTTCATGATTTTCAATATTCACTATATTTACTAAAGAATCTGCTGTAAATAATCCCGAAGATTTTTCTTCAATTGAACATGCTCTATTTACTAAATTTACTGATTGAAATATTACTTTTTTATTTTGATTATCTATTAGTGTTATATCTTCTCCGTTCTCTATTTGATGTATAGAGTCTGTATACATACAAACTAGCTTATTTTTATTTTGATATTTTATATTAGTTATTAGCTTATTTTCTTCTCCCTTATATGTATTTTCTAATGAATTAGTAGGATCAGTACTTGCCTTATCTATTGATATAACTTTTATACTAGATTGTATCATAGTACCTGATGTGTCAACTTCTGCAATTGCTAAATACTTATTATCATTTGAGATGCTAACATCTACTGCTCTTGTTGATGATAGATATGTATTAAACAATTCTTTTCCTTGAGGATTATATGTTTTTATAACTGTTTTATAACTTGTATCTACTATTACTACTGCTACATATCCATTTTTATTAACATGTACTTGTGAAATGTTTCCTTCCACTTCCGCTTCCCAAGCTATGTCTTTATCTGAAATTAAATAGACTTTTTTCCCTTTGTTTTCTGCTATTGCTAAAAATCTATTTGCTGAACCCCAAATAGGATTTGAAATTTGTAAATCAAGTGTCTTTTCCTGACTTCCTGTACTATTATAAATTGAAAATTTAGTTTTATTTAAAATACCTATATATTTATTAAAAGCATAAATATTAGAATCTTGATTCTCTTTTAAATCTATTGTTGCTACTTTATCTTGTAATACTTCTTTTCTAAATATATTTTTATCAATCCATTCTCTTGCCTTGTCATTAGTACTATATAGCCCAATTGTTATAATTGCTATTACAATAAATACTATAATTATCGTTAAAATAACTATTTTTTTCTTATTAACTTTCTTTTCCTTATTAGTTGCGTCTATCCAAATATCTTTCATTTTATATTTTCTCCTTGGTTTTTATTAGTTAAGTTATATCAGTTTTTCATGTTTTTTTCAAGGTTTTTACGAATTTTTTAAGTTTCAAAAGTTACAGTTCAGTAAAAGATGATTATGATGTCCAATCTTTGCCTCCAACTATAACACTTAAATTTTATTTAATGTCTTTTCATTTCATTCAAAAAGAAAATCTAATACAAGAAAATAAGGCGCTTTCACTCAAGCTCAAAATTATTATTATATGAATTTAAACTTTTCGAATGTAATTGGAGTAATCTTAGAATTTCTTAAATAATTTAATGGAAAATGTTCGCGTCGAGCTTTAGCTCGGACTAAGTGAAAGGGTGCCATTAAATTATTTTAGAAATTCTTAGATTATGTATTGAACCGAGAAAAGTTTAAATTCATATAATAATAATTTTGCCCGTGAACATTACTCATTTTCTTGTAAAAAATTTTCTATTTTTCATTCCAATCAAACGTCATTAAATAAAATTTAAGTGTTATAGTTGGA
>OCHL01000062.1_pt1 | contig 121605 bp, 101 predicted proteins | sample 1538421 | NCBI WGS metagenome assembly OCHL01 (sample SAMN04571690, study PRJEB22368) | human gut metagenome | biome: human gut; material: stool | host: Homo sapiens | place: Luxembourg | collected 2012-06-01 | reverse complement strand
AATACGTGCCTGTCACGCACGGGGTCAGGGGTTCGAGTCCCCTACGCACCGCCAGCAAGGGTGTAAATCAAGCAACTGCGAGATTTACACCCTTTTTTTGCACCCAAAAGTGCAGAATGGAATGGAGCATCTCTTCTTCGAAATCCATGATCGCACAGTCTGAATGCGTGTCCGGCGTCCGATTCCGGATGGAAATCCAATAGCGCGGCTGAAGTTTGCCCGTATCTTCCCGCGTGTTGCCGGAGTATCCACGGAAGGATTGCGGTATGCATGCCGATCCGGGGAAATCGGATCACCTCAATGGCTTATTTTCGGTAGCGTGGGCGCGCGAAGTTGATTCGTTGGCGTCCGATCTGAGACCGGACAGGTCTCGATTGGGAGGCGCGGGCTCGGGCCTAGTTCTTTTTTGTTGCACTTTCCGGGCCCGGCATGCGGAAAATAGCTGCCGATTTTGTAACTTTGATCAAACCGAAACTCCTCCGTTTGGATCCGGATGACCGGGGCCCGTGATCACGCGCTCCGGATTGCGGATCCGCTCGAGGATCCGCAGCCGCTCCGCCGCCGGCCGGATGGGGCCCCTGCAGCAAGACTTACCAAACAACTGACATGGAACAGATCATTACCCATTTTACGGATGACGACCTCTACAAGTTTACGATGTGCTGTGCCGTCATCGATAATTTCCCGCGGGCCCGCGTGCGTTACGCCTTCACCGACCGTGACGGAACGGTCTATCCCGCGGGGTTTGCCGACCGGTTGATGGAACAGATCGCCCTGCTCGAAAACGTCGTCATGACGGACGAGGAGATCGCCTTCATGAAACACAGCTGTCCCTACATTCCCCACTGGTTCTACAACTATCTGAAGGGCTACCGTTTCAGCCGCCGGTGGGTCACCGCCCGGCAGGATGACGAGGGACACCTGCAGGTGGAGTTCGAAGGAAGCTGGGCCGATACGATCCTGCTCGAGGTGAAGGTGCTGGCCATCATCTCCGAACTCTACTACCGGATGACCGGACAGACCGACCGGCTGGACTACAAGGCCTACTACGACCGTTCGTACCGCAAGGCCGAGCGGCTGTTGCGGGCCGGATGCGTCTTCAGTGATTTCGGAACCCGCCGCCGGGCCTCGTTCGAGGCGGAGGAGACGGCGGTCCGTGCGCTGAAGGATTGCGATGCGGCCGGTCGCTGGGAGGGGCGTTTCGTCGGGACGAGCAACGTCTATCTGGCCATGAAGTACGGGCTGACACCCGTCGGAACGATGGCACACGAGTTCGTCTCGGCCATCGGCGGCATGTACGGCCCCCAGATGGCCAACCACATTGCGATGAACTCCTGGCGGCAGACCTTCCGCGGGGCGCTGGGCACCTACCTCTACGATACGTTCGGATGGGAGATCTTCAGTCTCAACTTTTCGGAGGACTTTGCCAACCTCTTCAAGGGGTTGCGCGTCGACAGCGGCGACAACCGCGAACAGCTGATGAAGATCGTGGCCAAATACCGTTCGCTGGGGATCGACCCGCAGTCCAAGCAGGTGATCTTCAGCAATGCGCTCGATACGGACCGGGCCATCGAGATCCAGCGCTTTGCCCGGGAGTATTGCCAGCCCTCGTTCGGGATCGGGACCCACTTTACGAACGATTTCGACGGGGTGAAGCCGCTGAATATCGTGATCAAGCTCACGGCGGCGAAGATCACCGAGACGTGGCCCTTCTACAACGAGACCTGCAAACTGAGCGAGGATGACGGCAAGCATACCGGAAAACCGGAGGTGATTGCCCGTTTCCAGGCGGCTCTGAACTGGAAGGAGACCTCCTGCAGCCGTTGAGTGGCGGAGCCCCGGAGGCTTCGTCGGATCCTGCACAAAGCCCCGGACACCAATCGGTGTCCGGGGCTTTTGAATGAAGGTCCGCCTGGTGAATCCCGATGCTTCGGGCAGGCCGAATCTCCGGAATCCCGGTCTTTGCGGGGGCGGAGCGTCCGGGAAGCGGCGGTTACTGCTGCTTGCCGGCCAGGGCCCGCCATACGCCGGCACTGAGCGTTGCCCCCACGAACGGAGCGACGATGAAGAGCCACAGCTGCGACAGGGCGACGCCTCCCTCGAAGAGGGCCGGACCGATCGAGCGGGCCGGATTGACCGACGTGCCCGTAATCGGGATGCAGACGATGTGGACCAGCACCAGCGTCAGACCGATGGCCAGTCCGGCCAGGTTGCCGGCGCCGTGCCGGGCATCGGTGGCGCCCAGGACAACCAGCACGAAGATAAAGGTGAAGACAGCCTCGGCGATGAAGGCCTGGAGCATCATGCCGTCGGCAAAACTGTTGGCGCCCGTACCGGTGGGACCGCCGTGGTGGCCGCTTGCGACCAGTGCGTAGAGGATCGCCGAGCCGATGATGGCGCCGACAACCTGGGAGATCATGTACCCGGCAGCCTCCTTGCCGCTCATGCGTCCCGAGAGGAAGACGCCCAGCGTGATGGCCGGATTGATGTGGCAGCCCGAGATGTTGCCGATGGTGTAGGCCATGGCTACGACCGAGAGTCCGAAGGCCAGGGCCACTCCGATTGTTCCGACGCCGGCGCCTACGGTTCCGGCCACACTCCCGGCGAATACGGCGCTGCCGCATCCCATCAGGACGAGAACCATCGTCCCGATCATTTCCGCTAAGTACTTTTTCATTGTTAGGAAGGTTTTAAGTGGTGCAATCAAGCATTTAAAGTTACGGAAAAAAGGGGACTTTGCAAAATCGATGCCGCGATATTTCGCTCTTGTGGGGGGCGTTTTGCCGCTGCCTTCCGGGCCGGAATTCTGGCCGCATCTTCCTGTAGGTGCGGGATCAGCTGCCCGCGAACCAGTTCTTGAAGTCGTTGACGCGCTGTTTGCTGACCAGGATCTTCTCGCCGGTCGGAATCCGCAGGTTGATCGACAGCCGGTTGTTGAACCACAGGTCGATGTCCTGTACGGCGTTGCGCGAGAGGAGATACTGGCGGTTGACCCGGAAGAAGCGGTCGGGATCGAGGCTGTCGGTCAGTTCGTCGAGCGTATTGGGGAGCACGTAGCTCTCGTCGCGACTGACGACGGCCCGCGTCACCCCGTCCGAGATGCAGAAGTACTGCACCTGGTCGACGGCCAGCGGCAGGAGTTTGTCCCCCTTGCTGGGGATCAGGAAGTGGCTCTTGTAGCGGTCGCGCCGCTGGAGGTTGCGGATCAGTTCGGCGAGCGACTCTTCGCGGTCCGGCGTGCGGTGCAGCGAGGCCAGCTTGTTGAGGGCCCGCCGCAGATCGGCCGCACCGATCGGTTTGAGCAGGTAGTCGATGCTGTTGACCTTGAAGGCGCGCAGGGCGTATTCGTCGTAGGCCGTGGTGAAGATGACGGGGCAGTCGATGCGCACGTGGTCGAAGATCTCGAACGACGACCCGTCGGCCAGATGGATGTCCAGAAAGACGACGTCCGGTGCCGGATTCGTCTCGAACCAGGCGACGCTGTCCGTCACGCTGTCCAGCGAGTCGATCACTTCCGTCTGAGGGGCCACCTCCTTCAGCAGCGCCTTCAGATTGCGCACGGCGGCCCGTTCGTCTTCAATGATGAGAGCTTTCATGGTTGTTGTCCGGTTCATGCAGCGGGAGCCCTACGCAGAACATGTCCGCTTCGGTCGAGATCCGGATCTCGGCCTGCCAGAGCAGGTGGTAGCGTTTGGCCAGGTTGTCGAGCCCGATGCCGGGGCCTCCGCCTGCCAGTCGTTTGGGTTGAATGGGGTTGCAGACGAGCAGCGTCCGCCCCTCCGTACGGATCGAGATCGTCAGCGGACGGCGGTTGCTGATTTCGTTGTGCTTGATGGCGTTTTCGATGAGCAGCTGCACCGATATCGGCGGAAGGAGCAGCCCTTCGACTCCCGGGTCGATCTCGATCCGGAACTGCAGATTCTCCTCGTAGCGCATCTTCATCAGGTAGATGTAGGCCTCGGCGAACTGCATCTCCTCGGCCAGCGTCACACTCGGGCGGTCGTCGCTCTGGAGCGTGTAGCGCAGCACCTGCGAGAGCTCCTGCGTGTAGTCGAGCGCCTTGGGCTGCGATTCGCGGATGAGCGACTGCAGCGTGTTGAGCGAGTTGAAGAGCATGTGGGGGTTCAGCTGGTTCTTGAGCGACTCGTACTGGTGTCGGAGGCTTTCGGTGCGGAGCTCCTCGTTTTCGAGGAGGATCCGCTGCTGGCGGAGGATCAGGTAGAAGATGTAGTTGCTGCCGGTGACGATGCTGGCGATGATCAGATCGCGCAGCGGGTGGAGATAGTGGTGCACCATGGCGTCGATGGCCGGGATGTCGAACCGGTGGTGCAGCCAGACGAAGAGCTGCCCGAGGAGGCTGCTGGCGGCCCATGTCAGCAGGAACGACAGCGCCATCCTGCGGCGGGTGATGCGGACGATCGGCGAGTTGAAGCGGAAGATGCGCGTCGAGAGCCGGAAGAGCAGCAGCAGCGAGAGGAAGGTGAAGAGGATCTCGTTGAAGACATCCATGGGCTCCATTCCCGTGAAGAGCTCCCGGCGTTCGAAGGCATCCGAAAGCGAGAGCACCTCGGGAAAGTGGATGAGGACGGCCACCACGGCCGAGACGATCAGCGTGGAGAGCCAGTATCTGTCCTTGAACGGCGGGATCTTCATGGCGGCTGGAGCGGTTTGTCCGGGCGTTGCGGCGGTTTATCGGCGATGGATCCGGGCCGTGGCGTACATGCCGGGGCGGAACTGTGGGTTCTGCTCCGCGATGCGGACGTAGATCTCGATCGAGCGGTTTTCGTTGTTGACCTGCTGGCCGATCATCGTCACCGTGCCGTGGAAGGTTTCGGTACCCATGCCGTTGACGCGGAACTCGACCCGGTCGCCCGTTGCCACATGGGCGAGATCCTTCTCGTAGGCCGTCAGCCGGAGCATCATGTTGCTCTTGTCGACGATTTCGCAGAGAGGTTCGCCCACGTCGAAGTGGCGGCCGACGTTCATCTTCACATCGGCGGCATATCCGCTGATCGGGGCCTTGATTTCGAGGAAGGGGGCGATTCCTTCGCGCAGCAGACGCGTCGTGTCGATACCCAGCAGGGCGAGCTGGGCCGCTGCGGCATCCATGCGGCTGCGCATCGAGAGGTACTCGGCGCGGCTCTGCTGGAAGCGCTTCTGCGAGGAGGCCTCCTCGCGCGAGAGGGTCAGCTGGCGCTGATACTCCGTGCGGAGGTATTCGTTCTGGGCGTGGCTGTCGAGGTAGGACTGCTGCAGGGCGATGAAGTCGGGATTCTCGAGCGTGGCCAGCACGTCACCCTGCTTCACGTAGGCGCCGGGTAGCAGCGACGTGGTGCGGATCGAGCCGCCCATCGTCAGCGTCACCGTGGCGTGGTTCTGAGGCGGGGTGACGAGCAGTCCGTTGAACGAGGTCTGGTTGGGGACCGACGTGGCGCCCGAGGCGGCATCGACCTCCGCCGTGGCGGTCGAGTCGGCGGTTGTGACGGCCGTAGCCTCGGCCGTCGTGTCGGGGGTTGCGGCGACGGGGGTTTCGTCGCTGGCTGCCGGTTTGTGCGAGCAGGCGCAGAGCAGCACGGCAAGTGAAATGAGTATCTTTTTCATAACGGTTCGGTATTATCGGTATAATTCGTATTCGAGGGCGGCGATGTTGTACTGGTTGAGCGTCTCGATGTAGCCGCGACGGATCTCGAGCGCCGTATTGAGGCTCATGATGTATTCGGCGATGCCCGTTTCGCTGTTGGCGAGCTGCAGACGGGCGGCGCGGACCAGGGCCTCGGCCTCCGGAAGGGCCGAGCCGACGTAGTAGCGCAGGCTCTCGTCGTAGCGGCGCAGCGAGGCTTCGAGTTCGGTGATGCGGTTGTTCACGCTGCGCAGGTTGATCTCGGCATCGTTGCGGGCGATGACGGCGCTGGCGCGGGCCTGGCGGATGCGGCTGCGGCGTGTGTTGAAGAAGATCGGGAACGACGCCCCGACGACATAGGCATTCAGCCCCTTGTCCGGCAGGATGTTCTGCCGCTGATAGCCCAGCGACAGCTCGGGGAAGAAGCGGCTCTTCTCCACGCGCACGCGGGCCTCGGCCTCACGCACCTGCGATTCGAAATAGCTGCGCTGTACGTCGGCCGAGATTTCTGTCGTGGCGGCGAAGCGGGTGAGCGTCGTGTCGGTCGGCATGAGCGGTCCGTCGGCGTAGCAGGCCCACTGCAGCCGGGCCGCGGCCACCTTGTGCTCCTCCCGGGCCTGGAAGAGCTTGTTGCGCATCTCGGCGGCCATCGTCACCGACATGTTGCGTTCGAGCTGCGTGATGTCGCCCTGCTCGTAGCGCAGTTCGCTCGTGCGCGAGAGTTCGGCGGCCAGATCGTTCTGATCGGCGTAGAGGCGGCAGAGATCCTGCGTGTAGAGGTAGTAGGACCAGGCGCGCTTGACCTCGGCGACGATCTCGCGCCGCACGAGTTCGAGGTAGTGGCCGCCGGTTTCGGTCTGACGACGGATGAGGGCATTCTGGTAGAAGGGGGTCAGCAGCGATCCGACCGACTGTGTGATGCTGATCTCGCGGTCGTTGCGCTCCGTGCCGTTGCGCTGTCCGAAGGAGTAGTCGACCGTCGTGGGGCCCAGCTCCCACGATTCGCCGCGCATGGCGCGGGTGCGTTCGATCGAGGCCTCGGCCGACTTGATCCGCGGATGGTTGTCGAGGGCCATGGCCACGGCCTCGTCGAGCGTCACGGGCTGCTGGCTGTGGCCGTCGAGCGGCAGCAGCAGGGCCAGCGGCAGCAGTACGACGGGGAGGAATCGCCGGAAGAGGGGCCGGCGGGTGAGCGTGGCGGCCATGCCGACCAGCTTGTAGAAGACCGGCACGACGAAGAGCGTCAGGAGCGTCGAGACGAAGAGTCCGCCGATGACGACGGTGGCCAGCGGGCGCTGGACCTCGGCGCCGGCCGACGTGGCGACGGCCATCGGGACGAATCCCAGCGAGGCGACCAGTCCGGTGAGGAAGACCGGACGCAGCAGGTGGTGCGTGCCGCAGGCGATGATGCGGCGCGTCGAGAGGGGATAGGGAGTCATGTCACGCAGGGCGTTGAAGTGGTTGATCATCAGGATACCGTTGAGGACCGCCACGCCGAACAGGGCGATGAACCCGACGCCGGCCGAGATGCTGAACGGCAGGCCGCGCAGCCAGAGGGCCAGGATGCCGCCGATGATCGACAGCGGCACGGTCGAGAAGACCACCAGCGTGTAGGTCACGCTCTTGAAGGCGAAGAAGAGCAGCAGCAGGATCAGCAGCAGGGCCACCGGGATCACGACGAGCAGCGTGCGGATGGCGTTCTGCAGGTTTTCGAACTGGCCGCCGTATTCGAAGTAGTAGCCGGGTTTGAGCGAGACGTTGCGGTCGAGCGTCTCGCGGATCCGGGCCACGACCTGCTGGATGTCGGCGTCGCGGACGTTCACGCCGATCACCACGCGGCGTTTCGTGGCGTCGCGGTTGATCTGCAGCGGGCCGTTGACCAGGTCGATCGTCGCCACCTCGCTCACCGGGATCTGAATCCCGTCGGAGGTGCGGATGAAGAGTCGGTCGAGGTTCAGGTCGGCCACCTTCCGCTGGTCGAGCCGCACGACCAGATCGAACCGGCGTTCGTTCTCGAAGACCGTACCGGCCGTCTCGCCGGCGTAGGCCGAGCGGATGATGCTGTTGAGCTCCTCGATGTTGATGCCGTAACGGGCGATCTTGGCGCGGTTGTAGTTGACGACCAGCTGCGGGAGGCCCATCGCCTGCTCGACCAGCACGTCCGAGGCGCCGGGCACCTGCTCGACGTAGCGGGCCGCCTCCTTGGCCTTGGCGTAGAGTTCGGCCATATCCTCGCCGTAGAGCTTGATGGCGATATCGGCCTTGGCGCCGGTCATCAGCTCGTTGAAGCGCAGCTGGATGGGCTGGCTGAAGTTGAACTCCGCGCCCGAAAGGGTATCGAGCGCCGCCTTCATCTTCTCGACCATCTCGGCGCGCGACGAGGCGCTGGTCCACTCCTCGAAGGGCTTCATGACGATCATCACGTCGGCATCCTCGACGGCCATCGGGTCGGTCGGCACCTCGGCCGTACCGATCTTCGCCACGACGTGTCGGATCTCGGGGAAGTTCTCCATCAGGATCTTTTCGGCCCGCTCCGAGATGGCGATGCTCTGCGTCAGGGAGCTGCCGGCCGGGAGGGTCATCTGCATGGCGAAGTCCCCTTCGTCGAGCGTCGGGATGAACTCGGCGCCGAGCCGTGTGAAGAGCATCAGGCTGCCCGCGAAGGCGGCCACGGCCACGGCAACCGTCGCCCAGCTGAAGCGCAGACAGACGGCCAGACAACGCTGGTAGATGCGGTTGAGCCACGTGAAGAAGCGGTCGGCAAAGGTGGGTTTGGCGCTGATGCGGCGGCTCAGGAAGAGCGACGACATCATCGGGACGTAGGTCAGCGAGAGGAGCAGTGCGCCGATGATGCAGAAGACGAGCGTCTTGGCCATCGGGGTGAAGTACTTGCCCTCGATGCCCGTGAGGGTGAGGATCGGGAAGAAGACGATCAGGATGATGATCACGGCGAAGGTGGCCGAGCGGACGACGTTGCCGGCTCCGGCGATGATCTGTTCGTCCATCTGCCGCCGCGAGAGGGTCTGTCCGAGGTTCTGGCGGCCGTAGAGGTGGGCGAGGATCCCCTCGAGGATGACGATCGAGCCGTCGACGACGATACCGAAGTCGATGGCGCCCAGACTCATCAGGTTGGCCGAGACGCCGAAGATCCGCATGAGGATGAAGGCGAAGAGCATCGCCAGCGGGATGACCGACGCCACGATCACGCCGGCGCGGACGTTGCCCAGGAAGAGAATCAGCACCACGAAGACGATCACGGCACCCTCGATCAGGTTGCGGATCACGGTCGAGATGTTGCGGTTGACGAGCTCCGAGCGGTTCAGATAGGGGCTGATCGAGACCCCTTCGGGGAGCATCTTCTGGATCTTCTCGACGCGGGCCTCCAGTTCGCGGGTCACCACGTTGGCGTTGGCCCCCTTGAGCATCATGGCGATACCGCCCACGCATTCGCCCTTGCCGTCGCGCGTCATGGCGCCGAAACGCTTGGCCGAGCCGAACTGGACCGTCCCCACGTCGCTGACGTGGATCGGGATGCCGCCGCGGTTGGCCACGACGATCTGCCGGATGTCGTCCAGCGACGAGATCATGCCTTCGGAGCGGATGTAGTAGGCGCGGTTGACCTTTTCGATGTAGCTGCCGCCGGTGTTCTGGTTGTTGCGGCTGAGGGCCTCGAAGACCTCGCCGATGGTGATGTTGAGCGAGTAGAGCGCATCGGGATCGACCGCCACCTCATACTGTTTGAGATAGCCGCCGAAGCTGTTGATCTCGACGATGCCCGGGATGCCCGACAGCTGCCGTTTGACGATCCAGTCCTGGATCGTGCGCAGCTCCATCGCATCGTAGCGATCCTCGTAGCCCGGGGCTACGTCGAGCGTGTACTGGTAGATCTCGCCCAGACCCGTCGTGATGGGCATCATTTCGGGCGATCCGAGTTCGGGGGGAATCTCGCCGGCGACGGTCTGGATCTGTTCGTTGATCAGCTGCCGGGCGTCGAGGATCGGCACGCTCTCCTTGAAGACGACCGTGACGACCGACAGCCCGAACCGCGAGACGGAACGGATCTCCTGGACGTTCATGATGTTGCTCATCGCCACCTCGATCGGGAAGGTGATCAGCTGCTCGACCTCCTGCGGAGCGAGCGTCGGGGAGACGGTGACGATCTGCACCTGGTTGTTGGTGATGTCCGGCACGGCGTCGACCGGAAGTGTCATCATCGAATAGATTCCTCCCGCGAGCAGAAAGAGGGTGGTCAATCCGATGAACAGTTTTTTCGTGACCGCAAAGCGGACTATTTGCTGAAACATGGTATCAGGGGAATATTGGTTCTCTTTACAAAGGTAGCGGTTCCGGTGAAAGATTGTTCGAAAATCGCAACGAAGTGTCCGTTTTGGGGGATGAACGTAACTTTTGCCGGGTTGAGGAGTCCCTTTCGGAGCGAAATCCCGATGGGGGGGAGCCCCCGATCCCGAAGAAATGCCGTGCGTCGGTGTGCGGATTCGTCGGGCGCCGGTCGGTTGTCCGCCGGTTATTGACCTATATATATGTATGGCCCGGCGAAGGCTCTCCCATGGGTGGCTTGTTTGCCGGATACGTGCCCGGATTCTCCGAAAATGGCCTCCGGATCGCTTCCGCACGGGCTTTTTTTTGTTCGAATCGTATGATTTTGTAGTTGCATGGAACAAATATTTTTTTAATTTTGTGAAAAATAATCCGGACAACACCTCCCCGGCGGAGATCCTTCTCGATCCCCGTATCAGTCATAAATGATATATGCTTATGAGATTTCTTTATCCTGTCTTGTTTTTGACCTTGCTCGGCATCTCCTGCTCGGAGAGCGATGAGGGGCAGAACCCGCTCAACAACAACGGGTTCAAAGAACCGGTTCCGGAAACCTTGACCTTTGACCAGGCTGTCGTGACCTACTACGGCGACGACTCCTTCTCGGGAGTCTCCGACCTCTGGACCCTCGAACTGTCGACCTCCATGTCCACCGACGAGGCGGGGGATCCCGTCGGCCCGGGCCAGCGCCTCACCGTCAGCCTCAATGCCGCAACAAACTCTTCGGCAACGCCCGATGTCCAGTTCCTGAGCGGCACCTATTACATGCCGGCCAATTCGGGAGACCTGTCGGCCGGGACGTTCAACCCCGGTTACATGACCGAACAGGATCGTCCGAACGGAGCGGTCCAGGTCCCGACCGGTAGCTTTTTCGGCGATCTGGCGGCGGGTTCCGCCCAGTTTGAGGCCGATCTGTTGCGCGAGGGAAACTGCAAGGTGACGGTCAACAGCGACGGCAGCCTCTCGGTCGAGGGCATGCTGGTCGGAACCGACTTCCTCAAGCGCATCTTTACCTACCGGGGAACTCCGCAACTGGTCGACTATTCGGCCGGAAAGGGCTCCGAGGTCCCCAACTCGAACCTCACGGACGATATCGAGCTCACCTCGCTGTCCGCCATCCGCATCGTCGACAAGGGCGACAGCTACTTCCTGGGCGACGAATCCTACCGCACCTTCGAGGTCTACCTGGCCGATGCGGGGATCGATCTCTCGCCGTCGTGGCCCTCGGGCAGCGGGGAGCTGCTGCGCATGGAGCTCTTCGTACCGTGGGATACGACCGTCGAGGCGGGGATTCCGAACGGGGTCTACTCGCTCCCCGAGGAGATTCCTCCCTATGGCGGCGTCTACCGGGAAGACATCGTCCCGTTCCGCATCATTCCGGGCTATCCCGACAAGTTCACCAACAATACCGGTACGTGGTACCAGTCGCTCGACGGGGGCAAATGGGTCGATTACGCCCGCATTACCGGCGGTTCGGTAACCGTCGAACGCCCCGACGGGCAGTACCGGATCACGGTGGATCTGACCGACTGCGATACGCCGGCCCACCACGTGCGGGCTACGTTCTCGAAGTAGCCGTCCGGCGGCCGTTCCGGAAGGTCTTCCCCTCGGGGGAGGACCCGTTCCGTCTATTCCATGCAATGACCAAACTCTCTTAAAAACTGTTCAATATGAAAAAGATTCTATTTGCTCTGCTGGCGGCAGCCGTTGCCCTGAGCTCCTGTCAGGACGATGACGGGAACGCAAACGGAAATGAACCCAAGCCTGGACCCGGCGAAGAGGTGGAAACTTCCCAGGCGCTGGACGATCTGAAGGCCAATACGCTCGTGATGAACGGCGAGGAGACGCCTTTCGCCAAGATCTTTGTCGATGAGTACAGCGGCTATATCATGGTTACGGCCACGACCAACGCCGAGGCCGAATCGTTCGACTGGCTCGTAGACCACAATGCGGAGTATGTGCAGCTGCTGGCCATGCCGAGCCTCTTCAACCGCGAGTTCGACGTGATGACCGAGAGCGACAGCTTCTCGCTGTTCAGCACCTATGAGGCGGCTCCGATCGTCGACGGTGTGGCTCCGGGTGTTACCGAGGCGCTCGAGTCGGGGCGTGCCCGCTTCGATTTCGACGGGACGAATGCCGAAATCTTCCTCGATCTGAAGCTGGCCGACGGCCATACGATCTCGGCACGTGCCGCCGGCACCTATGCGGGTGCAGCCGTCGGGGAGAACACCATCGAGTGCAACGGCGACAAGAAGCCCCTGCGCGCCTCGTTCTACGCGATTGAGGATGGTATGGGCATGTTCTACTTTACGCCGGCCGATGTCGAATATGCTGACGAGATGTTCAATTATGCAACCTATTACGTGACTCTGGTGGTCGACGAGTCGCTGATCAACGGCCAGACGGTCGATCTCTCCGAGCCGTCGTCGAAATACTACGAAATCTACTACATGGACAACATGACAGGTAACATGCTCTATTTTACGTCGGACGATACGGCCGGTGCTACGGGCAGCTTCTCGATCAAGCAGCTGGACACTCCCTCGTCGTTTGCCGCCGAGCTGTCGGTGAACTTCCCCGAGGGGTTCTCCGAGGAGTTCCCCGAGGCGGTCTCCGTTGCTCTGTCCTTCGAGGGTGAGAGCAAGGACATGTACGCCGAGCCCGAGAAGGCCAACGAATTCACCTATGAGGGCGAAACGATGCCGATCGAATCGGTTGTCGTCGATACCTCTTCCGAGATGTGGACCGTATGGCTCTCGACGCAGAGCGGTGTGGATACGGTCGAGGCGATGCAGTCGGCCGATGCCGTGAAGATCACGGCGCCGGAGGAGGCCTTCTCCGGTGAGGGCGTGGGCTTCTCGACCTACAAGACGATGTCCTTTGCCTACGACGGACAGGAGTGGAACTACGCCAGCGGAGCCCTGGGTACGCTGACCGCCACGCTCGACGGAACTACGCTGACGATCGACTTTACCAACTACGACAACCTGAAGGGATACTTCAACGGTGAGGCCGTTGTGGTCAAATAATGGCTGAACGATGATGAGACGATTGTTTATTCTGCTGGGAATGGGCCTTCTGCTGGGGGGCGCGCTGAGCTTTGCGGGCTGCAGTTCGGACGACGAAGCGTCGGAGCCGGCTCCTGCTCCGACGGTGCTGGGCACCTACGAGTTCGACGGCGTCGAGTACGAGATCCTCTCGGTGAAGTGCACCAACGACGGTTCCTATCTGATGTTTTCGTTCTCGCCGCTCGAAGCTTCGGCTCCGATGACGACCTACGCGGCCTTCGGAACCCGGCTCTACTGGCTGGGTGAGGAGATCGATATTCAGGAGGTGGACCACAACGACGACTATATCTTCATTTACGAGGATCCGGTTCGCTACTATTCGCAGTATCGACGGCCGTCGGAGGGTACCTACTTCGTGCAGGACAATGGCAACGGAAACTATACGGTTCGGATCGATTTCACGCTGCCCGACGGAAAGCCCTTCAAGATGGATTTCACGGGCGATTTCCAGTAGCGGGAGATCGTCCCGGAGTCTTTGACACTCTCCTCTGTCCGCCGGATGCGGGCAGAGGAGTTTTTTTGCGGGTTGGTTCGTGCGTGTGGAATGTCTTCCGGGTGTCGAGGTCTGCAGGTAGGGCTCCTCTGGGACCATTGGATACGAAAAAAGCGGAAAACCAAAGTTTTCCGCTTTGTACCCCCTCAGGGGCTCGAACCCTGGACCCCAACATTAAGAGTGTCGTGCTCTACCAACTGAGCTAAAGAGGCATCAATCATCAACTGATTGCGAGTGCAAAGATATATGAAATTTTTTTAATTTGCAAGAAAAATCGATAAACAAAAAATGGTAGGATAGCTATTATCCTCATTTTCTTTTGCTTGCCTGTTTGGAATGTTTCCCGGTCCGTAGCTTTTGTTCTGCAATTCTCTTCGATCCGTCTTCCCGGCGGCTGTTTCTGCCGACTCCGGACCGGCCATTGGATATGAAAAAAGCGGAAAACCGAAGTTTCCCGCTTTGTACCCCCTCAGGGGCTCGAACCCTGGACCCCAACATTAAGAGTGTCGTGCTCTACCAACTGAGCTAAAGAGGCATCAATCATTAACTGATTGCGAGTGCAAAGGTAAGCATAAATTCGAAATCTCCAAAGAAAATCGTGAAAAAAATGTGAATTTTCTTCGTTGCCCCCCTCTTTGTGCTTATTCCCGTTCCTGGGATTGCCCCTCCGTTTCCCCGCTTCGCCGGTGGGCATTTTCCGGCGGTCTCCTCCCGGCGGCTCCGCCTCGTTCCGGGAGACTCTCCTTTCGGCGGCCTATTCGAGGTTGAGCCGGTCGCTGTTCCACTCACCCCCGGCCTCGGGATAGAGGAAGGGGCGCTGGTCGTTCATCCGCTTCATCTGCAGGTAACTCTCGTAGAGGTTGATGCCGTTCGACGAATGCGTGGCCAGCAGGAAGGCCACCACCGAGGGGTGGCGTTTGGTCGTATGGTAGCTGTCGGCCGTCCGTTCGAGGTAGGCCTCCAGCCAGGCGGGATCGTTCGTCGGATTTCCGCCCTTCTGCCGCGAATCGCCGCTGCGTCGCGTATCGATCGGCGCCTGGGCAATCACACAGATGCCCTGTCCGTCGCAGAACTCCAGAAACGACTCGGGAACCGGTCCCGGCAGCAGCCGGAGCGTGTTGTAGCCCTCTTCGCGCAGGGCGGCGATTTCATTCTCGGAGATGGCCGAGGCGTCGACCTCGCGGATCTGGAGCGGGGTGGGCTGCCCGTTGAGGAGCAGCTGTCCGTCGCGGGTGGCCACCTCGCGGAACCCGACGCGCAGCTCCGCAAACTCCACGTAACGCCCTTCGTACTGCGTCTTCAGCCGCAGGGTGTACTGCGTCGGCAGCTCGGGGCTCCAGAGCATGTTGCCCGGAATCCGGGCCAGGAAGCGTACCGTATCCTCCCCGCGCATCTTCAGCGTGAGATCCTTGTATCCTGCTGCGGCGTTCTCGCCCGACGGTGCGACCAGTTCGTAGTGGATGCGTGAACTCCGCGGGTTGAGGGCGTCGCTCTTCACGACGACAGCCACTTCGGCCGTGGCGTTGCCGTCCTCGCTCATGCGGGTCTGCGTCAGCACGTCGCGGATGCGCATCGTCGGCTGGCTCAGAAGCCAGATGCCGCCGAGCATCGGTTCGGGATTCTCGCGCCAGCTCTCCAGCGAAGCCGTGGGCGAGGGCGTCGCCACGCGGATCTCCACCTCGTTGCGCCCCTCGTGCGTCAGTTTCGTGATGTTGAACTCCGCGGGGCAGTTGCCGTCGGCCACATAGGCAGCCTGCGTACCGTTGATCCAGAGTTCGTAGTCGCCCGTCGACTGCCCGACGTGGAGCAGCACCTGGCGGTTGGCCCAGGCGAAGGGTACCGTGAAGTTCGTCGTGAAGCAGTTGCCCTTTTCGTCGAGGCCCCACTCGGTCAGCCGGGTGAAGTATCGGTTGTTGCCGCCGTCGGCCGCTTCGGCCGCCTCGGCCGAGGGGTAGACGAGCAGTTCACCGCGCGGAAGCTCACGCCCGAAGGTGGGCTGATACTCCTGTGCGCAGAGCCCCGTGAGGGAAAAAAGCGCTATGGTTGCAAGGATCGTCCGCATAAGTTCGTATATTTGTGCTCGGTAAAGATAGGGATTTTTTTCGATACTGCGATGACCGAACTCCCCAAACTCAATTTTCCTGCCATCCGGCTTCGGGCCCGCCGTCGGGGCGAGGCTGTCGAGGTGTGGGACTCCCTGCGGGGGATCTATCTGGTACTGACCCCCGAGGAGTGGGTCCGTCAGCACCTGATCGGGTGTCTGGTGGCGCAGTGCGGGGTCCAGCCCACGCGCATCGTGCAGGAGTATGCCGTGGCGCTCAACGGGCAGCCCCAGCGGGCGGATGTCGTGGTGGTGGACGATGCGGCGCGGCCGCTGCTTGTGGCCGAATGCAAGGCGCCGCACGTGAAGATCGACCAGCGGACCTTTGCCCAGGCCGTGCGGTACAATTCGGTGCTCGGGGCGCGGTACGTCGTGCTGACCAACGGCCTGCAGCACTATTGCTGGGAGTTCCGCGACGGAGCCTACGAACGGATGACCCGTTTTCCGGATTTCGGCGGGCGGTAGCTGCGGTTCGCTTTCGTCCCTCTTTCGACTCTCTTTCTTCGCTCGTTTCCCGGCTCCCTTTCAAATCTTGCGTCCTGTCCGCTGCGTCCCCGCAATCGGTCCGCTGCGTCCCCGCAATCGGTCCGCTGCGTCTCCGTGACGTGCTCCCCCGGAGGTCAGAGGTTGCGGAAATTCCGTTTGATATAGTTCTGGAAGGCCTCCTTGTAGTTCTCGCCGATCGGGACGTAATCCGTGTCGTTCAGATAGATGCGCCCCTTGATGTAGGAGCGGATGGCCCGCAGGTTGACGATGTAGGAGCGGTGCACCCGCATGAACGAGTCGGAGGGCAGGGCCGCCTCCATGTTCTTCAGGCGGAAGAGCGTGGTGATGGTCGAACCGTCGGCCAGATGCATGCGGACATATTCGCCCTCGCTCTCGATGTAGACAATGTCGCTGATGCGCACCAGCGTGACCTTGTAGTCGGCCTTCACCGAGAGGTATTCCGTATCCTTGGGCAGCGCTTCGGTGGCAGGCTCCTGAGGCGGGCGCTGGTTGTGGCGCAGTTCGTAGAGCGAGTTGGCCTTGGCGGCCGAGCGGCTGAAGTCGGCGAAACTGAAGGGTTTGAGCAGGTAGTCCACCGCATCGAGCTTGAACCCCTCGACGGCATATTCGGAGTAGGCCGTCGTGAAGATCACCATCGGGCGGTCGATCAGTCCGCGGACGAACTCCACACCGCTCAGGTCGGGCATGTTGATGTCGACGAAGATCAGGTCGACCCGCTCCGAGGCGAGCCACTGCTGGGCCTCGAGGGCGTTGTTGAATCGGGCGGAGAGTTCCAGATAGGGGATTTTTCCGATATAGGCGGCGATCTGACGCAGGGCCAGCGGTTCGTCGTCGATGGCGATACATTTAAGCATGAAGCGTCGGTATTTCGAGTTTTACGGTGTAGGTGGTTTCGGCTTCGCGGATATCGAGCGAATAGCCCTTCTCTCCGTAGATCAGCGAGAGGCGTTTGCGGACGTTTTCCAGTCCGATGCCGACCGGGTGGCGGTTGTCGGGCGCGGTGTGGCGGCTGTTTTCGATCGTGGCGTAGACCTTGCCGTCGGCATATTCGACCCGGATGCGGATGAACGACGGGCGGTTGTAGCTGATGCCGTGCTTGAAGGCGTTCTCGACGAAGACGATCAGCAGCAGCGGCGGGATGGTGATCTGTTCGGGCAGGTCGCGCTGGCTTTCGAACCGGATATCGACATCGTCCGTGTAGCGGATGCGCATCAACTCGATGTAGTTCTTCAGGAACTGGATGTCGCGGTTGAGCGGGATGAGTTCGCGGCCCGACTCGTAGAGCACATAGCGCATCATCTTCGAGAGCTCGATCACGGCGCTTTTGGCCGACTCGGTGTCGATGTCGATCAGGGCGTGGATGTTGTTGAGCGTGTTCATGAAGAAGTGCGGGTTGATCTGGTACTTCAGGTAGTCCATTTCGGCCTGGAGGTTCTGCCGTTTGAGAGCCTCCATCTGCTGTTCGTCGCGCATCGATTGGTAGATGAGCTTGATGCCGGTGTTGGCGCCGGTCATGAAGAAGCCAAGGACGATGTTCCAGTAGATCTCCAGGTTCGAGAACGAGGCCTGGCGGTAGGCTTCCGAGACGTTGATGCTGGTCTGTTCGATGAGGTGGTCGGCCAGATGCTCCTCGTAGATCTGCACGAGCCAGAAGACGCCGATGATCAGGGCCAGATCGCTCAGCAGATACTTTCCGTACTTGTGGCGGAGCATGTAGCGCGGGGCGAGGAAGGTGTTGTGGATGACGAAGATGACCAGATAGGGGGCGATCTGGCGCCAGGCGATCAGCACGTTTTCCAGATTGACGTGCATCTCGGACATCATCTGCGAGTTGAGCACCGGCACCAGGATGATGGCCGACCAGACCATCACATAGAGCAGGTTTTCACCGATGGCTTGTTTTCTGGAGATTTTCATGGGGGTAAAGATACGAAAAAAGCCCGGTTTTCGAAAACCGGGCCTGTTCTTCCGTGCGGGAATTCTTTCCGCCCCTCCGGTGCGGGAATCTTCCTTGTTCTTCCGTGCGGGGATGCTTCTTGTTCTTTGACTGGGGGGGTAGGAATGGTTCTTCCTCTCTGTCTCTCTGTCTCTCTGTCTCCTTCCTCTTTTCCTCCCCCCTCTCATCTCTGCCCCCTTGCTTCTGATCTCTCGTTCTGGCCTCCTTTCCGCCCCCCCCCTTGCCGTTACCGGTTGAGCAGCGAGGGTTCGTAGAGGTAGCGCTTGATGCTGCGTTTGGGGGTCTTCTCGAACTCCGTAGGGTAGATCACGATATCGGCCACCCGCTCGTAGGCGGCCAGCTGTGCGTTGAGTTCCTGGAGGTTCTTCTGCATGACCTGCGGCAGATCGGCCTTGTCGATTCCCTCGGCATCGGCCTGTTCGTAGTCGGGAACGACCAGCGCCTTGAGTTTGCCGTTGCCCGAGTCGAGCACGAGCGACTCCAGTACCAGATACATGTTGTTGAGTTTGTCCTCGATCTCCTCGGGGTAGATGTTCTGGCCGTTTCCGGAGAGGATCATCGTCTTCGAGCGGCCGCGGATGTAGAGCGTGCCGTCGGGGTCCATCGTCCCCATGTCGCCCGTATGGAGCCAGCCGTCGGGATCGAGCACCTTGGCCGTAGCGGCGTCGTTCTTGTAGTAGCCCTTCATGACGTGCTCGCCGCGGACGATGATCTCGCCGGCGACGTGTTCCGGATCCGGCGAGTCGATCTTCACCTCGAGCAGCCCCTTCAGGTAACGGCCGCACGAGGATTGCTTGAATTCGTTGTCCGGGGCGAAGCTGATCAGCGGCGCGCACTCGGTCATGCCGTACCCGATGGTGATCGGGAAGTGGATCCTGCGCAGGAAGGATTCGGTCTCCTGGTTCATCGGGGCGCCGCCGACGATGAAGATCGAGACGTTGCCGCCGAAGGCATCCATGAGCTTCTTGCGGATAACCGAATAGATGGCCGTGTTGAGCAGCGGGATCTTCATGGCGATCGACATGGGGCCCTTTTCGAGCATCGGGAGGACCTGTTTGCGGTAGACCTTCTCGAGGATCATCGGCACGCAGCAGATGATCGTGGGCTTGACGACGGCCATCGCCTCGATGAGGATCTTCGGCGAGGGGATGCGGCCGAGCAGGGTGATGTGCCCGCCGACGGCCATCGGGGCCAGGAAGTCGAAAGCGCAGCCGTAGGCGTGGGCCAGCGGCAGGAACGACAGCGTGCGCCCGCCGCGCTGGAAGTAGAGCTGACCGGTCTGGGTGTTGAGGGCCGACATGGCGAAGATGACGTTTCCGGTGAGGTTGTTCACCGTGAGCATCACCCCTTTGGAGTAGCCGGTCGTGCCGGAGGTGTAGTTCAGGAGGATGACGCGGTCGTTCGGCACATCGGGGTACTTGATGTCGTTGACGCTGAAGCCGCGGGGGTATTTCGTGCGGTAGTTCTTCAGGATGTCGCGCTGGAACTTGGTGAGTGACTTTCCGTCGCGTTCGAAGATGACGTGGAAGTCGGTGAGCGAGAAGACGGCTTCGATCTGGCGGATGTGGTCTTCGTCAATGACGTCCCAGAAGTTATCGCCCAGGAAGAGCAGGCGGCTCTCCGAGTGGTTGATGATGTGGACGACGTCGGCCGGGGTGAAGTCCTGCAGGATCGGCACGATGACGGCGCCGTAGGTGATCGTGGCCAGATAGGTGATGCACCAGCGGGGGTTGTTGCGGCCGATCAGGGCGATCTTGTCACCCTGCTTGATGCCGGCCTTCTTGAAGAGCAGGTGGAGTTTGGCGATCTCCTTGGCCATTTCGTAATAGGAGAAGGTCTCGTTCTTGAAATAGTCGGTCAGTGCCGACATTTCGCGGTTCTCGCGGAAACTCTTCTCGTATATCTTCAGCAGATTTTCCTGTAACATGAAGTAGTATGTCGAGTGGTTTTAGGGACGGTGGTGACGGGGTGTTCCCCTGCAATTCATATGCCGCAGCGTCGGCCCCTTGCCCGGGGGGCGGTGGCTGTCGGTGCGGCCGGGGCTTATTGCCGGCCGGGTTCGCTGCCGCTCTTGTCGGCCGGGTCTTCGGGCCGTGCGGCGGATTGTCCGGCTGCATCGGGGCCCTTGGCCGCATCGGCCGGGCCGTTGTGGTGCTTCCAGATGTAGATCTTCGATTCGGTGCCGGCCTTCAGTCGTTCGATGTTCTTGCGGTGGGTGTAGATCAGCAGGATGGCGATGACGAACGAGAAGATGACGAACGGGGTCGATCCGTTGACTTTGGGCGAGATGAGCGTGAAGACGGGGAAGCAGCATCCGGCGACCATCGAGGCCAGCGAGACGTAGTGGAAGATCATCAGCACGACGAGCCACACGCCGAAGCACAACAGGGCCACGGGGGGGTAGATGCCCGTGACGGCGCCGACGAGCGTGGCGACGCCCTTTCCGCCGCGGAAACCGGCGAAGATCGGGAAGATGTGGCCCAGCACGGCGGCGAAGACGGCGCCGATCTTGAGGTTGATCAGGTCGTTGGCACCGATCAGGGCGTCGTACTGCATCAGTTCGATGATCGTCACGGCGACGAATCCTTTCAGGAAGTCGAGGGCGAAGACCGGGGCGGCGGCCCGTTTTCCGAGCACGCGGAGCATGTTGGTCGTACCGGCATTTTTCGAGCCGTGTTCGCGGATGTCGATGCCGTAGTATTTCTTGCCGATCCACACGGCGCTCGGAATCGAGCCCAGCAGATAGGCGATGATAATCATGGTCGTAGCGGTGTAAATAGTCAGAATCATGACGTTCGATGAAAATGGTTCCTAATGCAAATATAATGAAAAAATCCGTTTCCGTACATACCCGGCGAAAAAACCGTCCGGAAGGGTGGAAATCGGAAGATTTTCGTATCTTTGTGCACCAAACTACAATCCTTATGAATACAAAGACTTTACTCGAACCGATGGGATCCTGGGCCTGGTGGCGCTCGTGGTTCCTGATTTTTTTCGGCTGCTCGGTCATGGGCACGGGGTTTGTGCTCTTCATCAACCCTTATAACTTTGTACCGGGCGGTGTCTACGGTATGGGTATCGTTCTGCACAATATTTTTCCGTCGATACAGGTCGGAACGTTCGGCTACATGTTCGATATCCCGCTGATGCTCATTGCAATGCTGGTCTTCGGCGGCGGATTCGGCACCCGCACGGTGCTGGCGGCGCTCTACACGCCGGGCTTCATGAACATCCTCACGCGGCTGGTCTACCCGACGCCCGAGGCTGTCGAGGCGCTCGATCCGGCGCAGCTGCTGGGCGGACGGCTCGACCTGTCGAACGACCTGCTGCTGACGTGCGTCATCGGCGCCGTGGTGGTCGGCGTCGGACAGGGCATCGTCGTGCGGCAGCAGGCTACCACGGGTGGTACGGATATCGTGGGCATGTTGCTGCAGAAGTTCGCCGGGATCAAGTTCTCGACGGGCATCTTCCTGGCTGACGGTTTTGTCGTGCTGTCGGGACTGGCCGTGATCGGCTTCGGTCTGGGCACGGGCGAGGCGGCCTCGAACGGCTGGATGCTGACGCTCTACTCGCTCATTACGATCTACATCGCCTCGCGTGTGGTGGCCTACCTGCTCGACGGCGCCTCGTATGACAAGCTGCTGTTCATCATCAGCGACCATCACGAGGAGATCAAGCGCTTCATCATCCACGACATGGAGCGCGGTGCGACCTACCTCAAGGGCAAGGGCATGTTCACGGACAAGGATCGCGACGTGATCTTTCTGGTGATCAGCCGCAAGGAGGTCCGGATGGTCCAGAACCGCATCCGCGAGATTGATCCGCGGGCCTTTGTGGTGGTGACCGACGCCTACGAGACATTCGGCGAGGGCTTCAAGCAGTTCCCCGACAAGAACGAGATCCAGGCCGAATAGCCGGGGTCCGGAGGGCCCGGGGCGAAGGCGCGTGGGGCAATCCGAAGGGGCCGGGAAGGGGCCGGGAAGGAGCCGAGGAGGGACCGGAATGTGTCCGAGTAGGGCCTGGAGAGCCGAGGAGAAGCCGGGAAGGAGCCGTGATGTGTCCGAGGAGGGTCCGGAGAGGCGGAAAGAGGCCGAAGACGACGGATGCGGGTCAACGCGGACCGGAGAAGCCGGGGCGATCCCGGACGGAATGAGGGCCGGAGTCATTTCCGGTCGGAGAGACAACTTTTGAATGAGAATGGAACTGAATACGAATACACTGCGCCCCCTGCAGGGGGAGGGAAAGAGACTCTTTGTCGAGACCTACGGCTGCCAGATGAATGTCGGCGATACGGAGATTGTGGTCTCGCTGATGCAGGATGAGGGCTATGTCTACACGGAGCGGATCGACGAGGCGGACATCATCCTGATCAATACCTGTTCGATCCGCGACAATGCCGAACAGCGGATCTGGGGCCGACTGGCCGAGATGAAACGGCTGCGCCGCCAGCATCCGGGACTCATCGTGGGCATCATCGGCTGCATGGCCGAACGCCTGCGCGAGAAACTGCTCGAAGGTCCTTCGGGCGTCGACGTAGTGGCCGGTCCGGATGCCTACCGCGACCTGCCGCGCCTGGTGCGCGAGGCCGAGGCGGGCGGAAAAGGGGTCAACGTGCTCCTCTCCACGGAAGAGACCTACGCTGAGATTGCCCCCGTCAGGCTCGACCGCAACGGCGTGAGCGCCTTCGTGGCGATCATGCGCGGGTGCAACAACTTCTGCTCCTACTGCGTGGTCCCCTATACGCGGGGCCGCGAACGGAGCCGTGAGGCCTCGACGATCGTGGCCGAGGCGCAGAGCCTCTTCGACAACGGCTACCGCGAGGTGACGCTGCTCGGTCAGAACGTCAATTCCTACCGCACGGGCGATGTCGATTTCCCGGAGCTGCTGCGTCGGGTGGCGTCGATTTCGCCGCTGCTGCGCGTGCGTTTCGCTACGTCGCACCCCAAGGACATGAGCGACCGCCTGCTCGAGACGATGGCCTCGATGCCCAACATCTGCCGTTCGATCCACCTGCCGGCCCAGTCGGGCGCCACGTCGATGCTCGAACGCATGAACCGTAAATATACGCGCGAGTGGTACCTCGACCGCATTGCGGCCATCCGCCGCTGGATGCCCGACTGTTCGATCACGACGGACCTGATCGCCGGCTTCTCGGGTGAGACCGAGGAGGAGCACCAGCAGACGCTGTCGCTCATGCGCGAGGTGGGCTACGACTTTGCCTACATGTTCAAGTATTCGGAGCGTCCGGGAACCTTTGCCCAGAAACATCTGGGTGATGACGTTCCCGAGGAGGTGAAGTCGCGCCGCCTGCAGGAGATCATCGCGCTGCAGAACGAACTGGGGCTGGAGAGCTACCGCCGCGACGTGGGCCGCGAGTTCGAGGTGCTGGTCGAGGGGGCGTCGAAGCGCAACCCGAACCAGCTGTCGGGCCGTACGTCGCAGAACAAGGTGGTGGTCTTCGACCGGGGCAACCATCGTGTGGGTGAATACGTGCGGGTGCGCATCACGGGCTGTACGGCCGCCACGCTCTTCGGCGAGGCGCTCTAAGCGGCCAAAGCCGCACGGCGGTCGAATGACTGCCATGCAATAACCTGGGAAAACGGAGCGCCGCAGACGGCCCGGTCCGATTTGTCGGCGCGCAGATTGATTGACGAATTAAAGAGAGATACGAAATTATGCGATTTGATGAACTTGACCTCGAGGATGAGATTCTCGACGGTCTCGAAGATATGAATTTTCACGAGATGACCCCCGTACAGGAGCAGACCATTCCGCTGATCCTCGAGGGGCGTGACCTGATCGGCTGCGCACAGACCGGTACGGGCAAGACGGCGGCCTATACGCTGCCGCTGCTCAACCGGCTGCTGCTCGAGGGCAACGACGAAAACGTCGTGAAGTCGCTCATCATCGTGCCGACGCGCGAGCTGGCCCTGCAGATCGACCAGCAGTTCCAGGGCTTTTCGTACTATGCCCCGATCTCGACGACGGTGGTCTACGGCGGTGGCGACGGCAAGGGCTGGGACCTGCAGAAGAACGGCATGCTGAACGGTTCGGATGTGGTGATCGCCACCCCGGGCCGCATGATCTCCCACCTGCAGAACAGCCACGTCGACCTTTCGCACGTCGAGTACCTGATCCTCGACGAGGCCGACCGCATGCTCGACATGGGTTTCAGCGACGACATCATGAAGATCATCTCCTACCTGCCCGCAGACCGGCAGACGATCATGTTCTCGGCGACGCTGCCGCCCAAGATCCGCGAACTGGCCAAGACGATCCTGCGCAATCCGGCCGAGGTGAACATCGCCATCTCGAAACCCAACGAGGCGATCGACCAGTCGGCCTACATCTGCTACGAGAGCCAGAAACTGGGGCTGATCCGCGAGCTGTTCGCCGAGCCGCAGGAGTCGAAGACGATCATCTTCTCGTCGTCGAAGCTGAAGGTCAAGGAGCTGGCCCACACGCTCAAGCGGATGAAGCTCGACGTGGCGGCCATGCACTCCGATCTGGATCAGTCGCAGCGCGAGGAGGTGATGTTGAACTTCAAGAACAACAAGGTGAAGATCCTGGTGGCGACGGACATCGTGGCGCGCGGTATCGACATCGAGGATATCGGACTGGTGATCAACTACGATGTGCCGCACGATCCGGAGGATTACATCCACCGCATCGGCCGTACGGCGCGTGCCGCGGCCACGGGCAGCGCCATTACCTTTGTCAACGAGGAGGAGCAGGGCAAGTTCCACCAGATCGAGAAGTTCATCGAGCGGGATATCCGCAAGGCGGAACTTCCGGCCAGCGTGGGCGAGGGGCCGAAATACGAACCGGAAGAGGGCCGCAGGCGGAGCGGCCGCGGAGGCCGGAGCCGCAGCAAGGGCGGTGACGGACGCGGCCACGGACGCGGACGGCGGGACCGTCTGCGCGACAAACCGCGTACGAGCAGCTCGGCGCCGCGTGACGAACGCCCGGCCGAAGGGGCAGCCCCGACGGCTCCGGCAGCGGAGCCTGCGAATGACCCGAAACCGGCCGATCCGAACCGTACCCCGGCCCGGAATGAGGCTGCATCGGGCGCTGCCGAGGGCGAAAAGCCCCGCAAGCGCCGTCACCGCGGCGGACGCCGCCACCGTCGCGGCAAGGGTACGCCGGAGGGAGGCCAGCCGGCAGCCGGAGGTTCGGCCCCGGCCGCAGGCGGAAGCTCCTCGCAGAGCGGCGAATAGACTCTTTGAGTCTGTATCCCTTTTATCCGAGGAGGATCCGAATGACGAATATCATCCAAGGCATGAGATCTCTTTGTCCGATCTCCGATGCGACGATCCGCGCGCTCGGTGAGCGGGTTGGAGAGTGCTGTTTTCCGAAGCGTTCCCGGCTGATTTCGGCTGGTGGATGCGCAGGTGTGGCCTATTTCATCGAGCGGGGAATGACCCGCTCGTTCTGGCTGGTTGACGGCGAAGAGATCACCACCTCCTTTTCGACCGAAGGCGGCATTGTTTTCAGCATGGATGAACTCTATTACGGACTCCCAAGCGAGGAGTATGTCGAGACCATCGAGGAGGTCGAAGCCTACCGCATTCGTCTGGACGATCTACGTGAGCTCTTTGCAACGAACATCGAACTGGCCAACTGGGGCCGGATCATTCATCAGAACGAGTATCGGCGTCTGCACCGTTCGCACAAGGAGCGACTTACGCTTCCGGCCCGGGAGCGCTATGAGGCTTTTGCCCGTCAGTTTCCGGAGGTGTGCCGTCGGGCGCAGTTGGGATATGTCGCCTCCTATCTGGGAATCACCCTCCCGACGCTCAGCCGGATTCGGGCCGGAAAAAAGGAGGCAGGCCGTCGGATTTTGTCGCAGAACAAATGTCGTGATGCGTAAGTTTCCTAATTTTGAAGCATCAAAGAATCCAATCCGACATGAATAACGCTTCCGACCCCAAGAACTCTGCCATGTTTGCGGACTCGAAACCTCACTACGAACTGCTCGACGGACTGCGCGGCGTGGCGGCGCTGGTCGTCATCTGGTACCACCTCTTCGAGGGGTTTGCCACGAGCCCCGTCGACCAGCGCTTCAACCACGGCTATCTGGCCGTCGACTTCTTCTTCATCCTCTCGGGGTTTGTCGTCGGCTATGCCTACGATGACCGCTGGCGGAGGAGGAGCCTCTCGTTCGGAGGGTTCGTCAAACGTCGTCTGATCCGTCTCCACCCGATGGTGGTGCTCGGAGCGGTGCTCGGGGCGGTGAGCTTCTGCATCCAGGGGTGCGAACGCTGGGACGGGGGGCATGTCGCCCTCTCGGCGGTGATGCTCGCGCTGCTGTTGCACCTCTTTCTGATTCCGGCCCTGCCGGGATCGGCGCCTGAGGTGCGCGGAAACGGCGAGATGTACCCGCTCAACGGTCCGACGTGGTCGCTCTTCTTCGAATACATCGGCAATCTGTGCTATGCCCTCTTCCTGCGGCGTCTGCCGACCCGCTGGCTGGCGGGGTTCGTCGCCCTGACGGGGGCGGGACTCGCCGCCTTCGCCCTCGGAAACGGATCGGGGTACGGACACCTCGGGGTGGGGTGGTCGCTGGCCGACTACAACCTCCCGGGCGGGCTGCTGCGGCTGCTCTTCGCCTTCCCGATGGGGCTGTTGCTGTCGCGCCTCTTCCGTCCGCGGGCGGTGCGCGGGGCATTCTGGATCTGCAGCGCGGCGATCGTCGTGCTGTTGGCCTTCCCCTACATCGGCGACGGATCCTCGCCCTGGATGAACGGTCTCTACGACACGTTGTGCGTGGTGGTGATCTTCCCGATGCTGGTCTGGCTCGGCGCTTCGGGCCGCGCCACGGACCCCGCCACACGAGGCCTCTGTAACTTCCTGGGCAACATCTCCTATCCGGTCTATGTGGTCCACTACCCCTTCATGTACCTCTTTTTCGCCTGGCTGTGGAGCGGCGAACAGATCCCCTTCGGCGAGGCGTGGCCCGTGGCTGCGGGGCTCTTCGTCGGGATGGTGGTGCTGGCGTGGGTGGTGCTCAAGTGCTACGACGAACCGCTCCGAAGGTGGCTGACCCGTCGTTTTCTGAATCGTAAACCAACCAAAAACAATTTATGAAAAGAATCAACATCCTCTGGATTGCCGGATTGCTCTGCATCGGCAGTTGCGGAAGCCTCGCGGCGCAGGAGAACGGTTTCGACCTCTCGAGTCAGCGCTCCGAGTCGCAAAGCGTCCCGCCCGTCCCGGGCCACAAGGTGGATCACCGCGGACTGATCGTCAACCCGACGCCCCATCGCATGACGGTCGATGACTCGCAGTGCGTGGATCTCTCGCAGGGGTTCCGCCTGAAGGATCGCCGGCAGCGTTTTGCCGCTGACCTTGGCTTCGTCACGCTGGCGAAGAAGGGGCTGCAGCTCGATATCGACTTCGGGGAGAAGCCGGCCTCCCGTCTCGGTGTGAAGGCCCTCTCGGGAGCCTATTCGCTCCGCATCGACGGGCGCGGCATCACGATCGTGGGCTACGACGAGCGCGGCGCCTTCTACGGTCTGCAGACCCTTCGCCAACTGTGCGAAAGCCCCGCGGCAAAGGAGGGCCGACTGCCTTACGTCGAGATCGAGGACTGGCCCGATCTGCCGAACCGCGGCGTGGTCGAGGGCTTCTACGGAACCCCCTGGTCGCACGAGGTGCGCCTGTCGCTGATCGACTTCTACGGCCGCTTCAAGCTCAATACCTATCTCTACGGTCCGAAGGACGACCCCTATCACAGCTGTCCCAACTGGCGGCTGCCCTATCCCGAGAAGGAGGCGGCGCAGATCCGCGAACTGGTCGAGGCGTGCCGCCGCAACCGCGTCGACTTCGTCTGGGCCATCCACCCCGGGCAGGATATCCGCTGGAACGAGGAGGATTACGCAAAGCTGGTCGCGAAGTTCAACGCGATGTATGATCTGGGCGTCCGTTCGTTCGCCATCTTCTTCGACGACATCTCGGGCGAAGGGACCAATCCCCGCCGGCAGACCGAGCTGCTCAACCGTCTGACGCGCGAATTCGTCCGGGCAAAGGGCGACGTCGAGCCGCTGACGGTCTGCCCGACGGACTATTCGCGCCTGTGGGCCAACCCCACGCCGCAGGGCAGCCTGGCAATCTACGGCGAAACGCTCGATCCGTCGGTCAAGGTCTTCTGGACGGGGGATGTCGTCTGCAGCGACCTCACGCCCGAAACGCTCGAATGGGTCGACAGCCGCATCCGGCGCCCGGCCTACTTCTGGTGGAACTTCCCCGTGACGGACTACGTGCGGCATATCATCCTGCAGGGTCCCGTCTACGGGCTCGATACGACGCTGACCGCCGAGCAGACCTGCGGTGTGGCCAGCAACCCGATGGAGCATGGCGAGGCGTCGAAACTCGCCCTCTACGGTGTGGCGGACTATGCGTGGAACATCGCCGCCTACAACGCCCTCGACAACTGGGAGCGGGGACTCGGCGTGCTGGTTCCCGAGGCCCGCGAGGCCTACCGTACTTTCGCCATCCACTCGGCCGATACGGAGAACGGTTATCGCCGCGACGAGTCGTGGGAGACGCGCACCTTCCGCCTTGACGAGTGGACCGATGCGGCGGCTGCGGAGCTGCGTGCGGAGTTCGAACGCGTGGCCGCCGCCCCCGCCCGGCTGGAGGAGCGGTGTGCCAACCGGGCGCTGATCGGCGAACTGCGGCCGTGGCTCGAGGAGTTTGCCAAACTCGGCGAACGCGGCCTGCGGGCGCTCGATCTGATGGAGCGTTACCGTGCGGGGATGGACGATAAGGAGTTCTGGGAGGCCTATGTCGCCAACCGCATGACCCCCGAAGCGCGCCGCAGCTACGAGGCGCACCGCTCGGGCACGATGAAGCTGCAGCCCTTCTACGAGTATGCGATGGAGGATATGGGGCTCGGCTTCCTGACCCGCCTGCGGGGCGAGGCGCCGATGGCCTTCCGCGGAATCGGTTCGTTTGCCAGCGCCGCCACGACCCAGACGCGGCTGATGTTCGACAACGATTCGACGACCTTCTACACCTCGGGGATCGCCCAGAAGGAGGGTGACTGGATCGGGGTCGATCTGGGCGGTGTGCACCGCGTGACGGAGGTGTCGATCCTTCAGGGACGCAATTCGGTCGACGATGTCGACTATTTCGACCATGCCGTGCTGGAGTACTCCGCCGACGGACGGCAGTGGATGCCGCTCATCGGCGAACTGACCCGTCAGTATGTGATCCGCTGGACGGGTGATCCCGTTGCGGCTCAGTATGTCCGGCTGCGCCGGCTGGAGTCGGCGCGGACGAATTACGCTTCGGTGCGTTCGTTCGAGGTCAATCCGCTGCGGGTCGACCGGCTGGGGTTCCGGCTGGAGACCGCCGGTGCCGCATCCGCGGAGGCGCTGTTGGCCTTCGACGGCCGGCTCGACACGTCGTTCGCCGCTGATGGAAGCCTCACCTTTGGTGTCGCTCCCGGGGCGAAGAGCTGCACGCTGCTGATGGATTGTCTGCAGAAGCCGGTGACGGTCGTCCAGCTGGGGGCCGGCGATGTGGAGATCGCCCGTCAGGAGGTGACGGCGCCCTTCTTCCGCATGGAGCTGGCTGCGGGTGTCGCTGCGGTGCGGATCGAGGGGACGGTTGAATTGTTCGAAGTCGTCGTTCGCTGAGTCGCTCCGTATTTGAAACAATCGAGCCTCCGCCCTTCTGGACGGAGGCTCGTTCGTTTATCGCGAAGCGGTGGAATGCGGAAAGATCCCTCACGCACCCGGACCGGAGGCTGCAACGGGAACCTGTCTTGCCGCCGGCCGACCCGATCGGACCTGTCTCCCGGAGCAGCACCGCCGGATCCCGTCCGTCCCTGTCTCCCGGAATTTCGTCGTCTGCCCCCGCCCGAACCTGTCTCCCGGGACTTTGCCGCCGGCCGCACTATCCGAACTGGTTTCCCGAAACTTTGCCGTCAGCCGATCCGCCCGCATCCGTCTTTGCCGCCGGTCGTACCTCCCGCAGCTTTCGGTTTGCTTCGGACCCTCTACCTACGAAAAATCCCCGCCGGAGCGGGGATTTTAGAGTGAGTCGGATCCGCATCAGCCGCCAAGGGTGGGGCCGCGATCCGCATCTTTGAAAGCATCTGAAGAGTGTCCGAAGAGAGCGCCTGAAGAGCATCTGAAGAGCGTCCGAAGAGAGCGCCTGAAGAGCCTCTGAAAAGTGCCCGTTTGAACCGAGCCCCCGGCTTCTCGCCTCTTTCTGTCTCTTTCTGTCTCTTTCTGTCTCTTTCTGTCTCTTTCTGCCTTCTATCTTCTATTTTTGTCGGAAATAGATCTGCATCGGGACTCCCGAGAAATCCCAGTGGTCGCGGATGTTGTTTTCCAGGAAGCGGCGGTAGGGCTCCTTGATGTACTGCGGCAGGTTGACGAAGAAGGCAAACTGCGGCGTCGGCGTCGGCAGCTGCGTTACGTACTTGATCTTGATATACTTGCCCTTGGTCGAGGGGGGCGGATAGTTCTCGATCAGCGGCAGGAGGAACTCGTTGAGCTCCGAGGTGGCGATGCGGCGTTTGCGCGAGTGGTAGACACGGATGGCGGTCTGCAGCACGTCGAGGATACGCTGCTTGTTCAGCACCGAGGTGAAGATGATCGGAATGTCGTTGAACGGTGCGAGTTTCTTCTTGAGGAACTCCGTCCACTCCTTCATCGTGTTGCTCTCCTTTTCGATCAGGTCCCACTTGTTGACCACGATCACACACCCCTTGCGGTTGCGGACGATCAGGTTGTGGATGTTCAGATCCTGCGATTCGATCCCCTGTTGGGCGTCGAGCATCAGGATGCAGACGTCGGAGTTCTCGATGGCGCGGATCGACCGCATCACGGAGTAGAACTCCAGATCCTCCATCGTCTTGCCCTTCTTGCGCATGCCGGCCGTGTCGACCAGGTAGAAGTCCATGCCGTACTTGTTGTAGCGCGTGTGGATCGAGTCGCGGGTCGTGCCGGCGATGTTCGTGACGATGTTCCGCTCCTGGCCGAGCAGGGCGTTCGTGAGCGAGGACTTGCCGACGTTCGGACGGCCGACGATCGTGATGCGGGGCAGATCCTCCTCCTCTTCCGAGGTGGCGTCGGCGGGCAGGGCCGCGAGGATGGCATCCATCAGATCGCCCGTGCCGCTGCCCGACATCGAGCTGATGCAGTAGGGGTCGCCCAGACCGAGCGAATAGAATTCGTTCGAGCTGAAGATCAGGTCGTTCGTGTCGACCTTGTTGCAGACGAGGATCACCTTCTTCGACGAACGGCGCAGGATGTCGGCCATGAGCATGTCCAGATCGGTGATTCCCGTGCGCACCTCCACGAGGAAGAGGATGACGTCCGCTTCGTCGATGGCCAGCATGACCTGGCGGCGGATTTCGTCCTCGAAGATATCCTCCGAGTTGACGGTGTAACCTCCGGTGTCGATCACCGAGAATTCGCGGCCGTTCCAGTCGGTTTTGCCGTAATGACGGTCGCGGGTGGTTCCGGCCGTGGCGTCGACGATGGCCTTGCGTTCGCCGACGAGGCGGTTGAAGAGGGTACTTTTTCCGACGTTGGGACGTCCGACAATTGCTACGAGACTCATGACAGGGTCGTTACTTTTTTTCTTATTTACGCCTGCAAAGATAGCGCAAATCTTGCGAATTAAAAAATGAAACTACACCCGGATGTAGCGGCTCTCCGTATCGCCGGCCTGCACGGGGTAGAGCAGCACGGAGCTGTAACCGGCGAAATGGTGTTCGAGATAGGCCGGGATGCGGCTCATGGCCGGGTGGTAGGAGACGCGCTCGCGGCGGCTCATGACGAACCACAGGCAGTCGTCGTCGCGCATGTCGTGTTCGAGCGAGGGCAGGTCGTCCCACTGCGTGAAGGGAACGAAGTCGATGTTGGCCGGGCGTTTGCGGCCCTTCGGGCGCAGGTATTCGAGTGTCGTTTCGGGGGCCAGCAGCGAGATCCGTGCGCCGGAGTTCTCGGCCAGCAGCCGGATCCGCCGCATCCACAACTGGAAGCCGGCCTCCTGTTCGGCCTTTTCGGGGACGACGATCAGGTGGCGCTTGATGGTGTTGAGCGGCTGTACGGGGTGGTAGATGAAGGTCGTCACGTTGCTCTGCGTGAGGATGTCGGTGGCCATCTTGCCGATGCCGGGGCCCGACGTGCCGGGGATCGACGGAATGCCCGGGATGCCCGGGATGACGGGGATGCCCGTTGCTGACGGGGTCGCCTGGTGCATGCCCATGACGATATCGGTGATGTTCCGCTCGCGGCTCACGCTGACGATGGCGTTCGAGATGTTGACGTCGTAGCGCAGCAGCTCCTGCAGGTAGATGTCGCCTGCGGCGGCGGCCCGGGCGGCCGTATCGAGGAGTTTGTGGGCCCGTTTCTCGACGTTGGGATCCTCGATCTTGTTGTCGATGGCGTGCAGGGCGTAGAGGCCGTTGGGCTTCTTGGCCCGCTTGAGCATCGTGCTGAGCGAGACCAGCTCCTCGATCGTCTGTTCGTTCGACACCGGGATCAGGATGTGGTCTTCGATGCGCGGGGCCTTCTCGTCCGAATCGGGCTGCGTCTGGCGCACGGCGATGTTGTGGGCGCCGCGCTGCGTGGCGAAGGTCGAGATGGTGCACGTGGCCAGGATCATCAGGATCGTGCCGTTGAGCACGCTCTCGTTGAGCAGGCGGATCGGTTCGCCGTCGGGCGTGTGGCCGAGGATGACGTTGTAGCCGACCATCACGGCGGCCAGCGTGGCGGCCACGTGGGCCGAGCTCAGTCCGAAGATCACGGTCCGCTGGTCGCGCGAGAGGCGGAAGCTCTTCTGGGTGAGCCACGCGGCGATGAACTTGGCCGAGGTGATCAGCACGATCATGATGGCGGCCACCTCGAGGCTCTCCCAGTCGCGGAAGAAGGCGCGGTAGTCGATCAGCATGCCGACGCCGATCAGGAAGAAGGGGATGAAGATGGCGTTGCCGACGAATTCGATGCGGTTCATCAGGGGCGAGGTCCGGGGGATGAGCCGGTTGAGGGCGATACCCGAGAGGAAGGCGCCGATGATGGGTTCCAGGCCGGCGATCTGGGCGAGGAACGCTCCGAGGAAGACCATCGCCAGGACGAAGATATACTGCGAGATGTTGTCGCTGACGAGTTTGAAGAACCAGTGGGCGATGATCGGGAAGAGGATGACGATGATGGCGATGCACAGGGCCACGGAGCCCGACAGACGCCACCAGAACATTTCGTCGACGTTGCCGGTGGCCATGCCGACGATGACCGTCAGCAGCAGCAGGGCGAGCGTGTCGGTGATGACCGTGCCGCCGACGGCGATGGTGACGGCCTTGTCGCGGGCGATGCCGAGTTTGCTGACGATGGGGTATGCGATCAGCGTCTGCGAGGCGAAGAGTCCGGCGAGCAGGATCGACGAGTAGATCGAGAATCCGAGGATGTAGTATCCGGCCAGGATGCCGAGCAGGAGCGGGACGCAGAAGGTGTAGAGGCCGAAGACGAGGCTTCGCCAGCTGTTGCGGCGGAAGTCGGACATGTCCATGTCGAGACCCGAGAGGAACATGATGTAGAGCAGGCCGGCCGTACCGGAGAGGATGATGCTGCTGTCGCGCAGCACGAGATTCAGCCCGTGGGGGCCGATCACCGCACCGGCGATGATGAGCCCCAGCAGGTAGGGGATCTTGAGCTTGTTGAGCAGCAGCGGGGCCGCCAGGATGATGACCAGAATCAGCAGGAACTTCAGAATCGGGTCTTCGAGCGGCAGCGTCAGGTCTATATGTGCGAAAAGAAACATGCGGATGCAAATCAAGTATAATAGCAAATATAGCAAAACGGGACGGGAAAAACAAACGCCGGCGCGGGATTTGTCGTCTCGGCAGTGCGGTCGGAGCGGGGGCAGCGGGCCGCATCCGGCGGCTTTTGTCCTTTGGGTGAGGCGGTTTGCATGCGGCGGGACACTCCGCCGGCACCTGTTTGTCGCGGTCGGGAAATGTGTTTTTCGGGGGTTGGCGGAGGGGCCGGGTGCGCTGTCCGGCAGCTTCGCCGGTGAAAATATGCCTTCGGGCGGATTGAAATTACGGAAAAAAACGTAACTTTGAAAAATCGGAATACGTAAACTTGCGCGTGAAATGAATCGCAACCAGATCTCCGGCCGACTGCTCGGACCCGTCCTGGCGGGCTTCTTCATCATGGGTTTCTGCGACCTGGTGGCCCCCATCACCGGCCGCATCGCCGCCGACTTCCCACCCGAACAACAAGGGCTGGTGAGTTTCCTGCCGACGATGGTCTTCCTGTGGTTCCTGGTGCTCTCGACGCCCGTGGCGGCGCTGATGAACCGCTGGGGCCGCAAGACGACGGCGCTGGTCGGTTACGGATTCTCGTTTGCGGGGATGATGATCCCCTGGGCGGCCGGCGCCGGCTGCGGACTGGGGTGGTACTTCGCCGGATTCGGCCTGCTCGGCATCGGCAACACCTTCGTGCAGGTGGCCGTCAACCCGCTGCTGGCGACGATCGTCCCCGGCGAGCGGATGACCAGCTACCTGACCGTCGGGCAGATCTTCCGCAACACGTCGCTGCTGATGCTGGCTCCGCTCGTCACGCTGCTGACGGCCTGGACCGGTTCGTGGCGGATGCTGCTGCCGATCTACGCCGTGCTGACCGTTGCGGGGGGCCTCTGGCTGCAGCTGACGGCCATCCCTGAACCCGTGCGGCAGAACCGCACGGCCGGACTGGCCGACTGTTTCCGGCTGCTGAAGAACCGCCGCGTGCTGCTCTCGACGCTGGGCGTGGCCTGCTTCATCGCCGGCGACGTGGCGGTCGGCTACCTCTCGGTGCGGCTGATCGACAACCCCTCGTCGATCCTCACCACGACGGGATTCTACGCCTGCCGCATCGTCGGGACGCTGGTCGGGGCGTGGGCCCTGGTGCGGATCTGCGACGTGAAGTACCTCGCCTGGAACATGGCCGCCGGCGTGGTGCTGGCCGTGGCGCTGCTCTTCCTGCGCAGCGAGGCGGCGATCTATGCGGCCGTCGGGATGCTGGGATTCGTCCTGGCGTGCGTCTTCGCCACGTTCTACGCCGTGGCGACGAAGGCCGTGCCCGAACGGGCCAACGAGGTGGCCGGACTGATGATCCTGGCCATTGCGGCGGGTGCCGTCTCGGGACCCGTCTGCGGCGCGGTGATCCGCCTGACGGGCGACGCCCGCTGGGGTATGCTCTTTGTGGTGGCGTGTCTGGTCTACATGCTCTGGGCCGCCATCCGTTTGAAACGTAACGACTGACAACCATGAAAAAACTCTCGAAACTGCTCTTGATCCTGCTGCTGACGGCCTCCGCCGGGAGCGCCGCGGCACAACGACCCCGCACGATGGTGGAATGGGGCGTCATGGGGGGTATCAACGTCCCCGACTATACGACCAACATGGATGCAACGGACATCCGCAACAAACTGGGCTGGCAGGCCGGTATCGTCACGGCCGTCAAGTTCGGCGCCTTCGCCGTCGAACCGCAGATCCTCTACGTGCGGCAGGGGCTGCGCATCCGTCCCGAAGGGGGGCCGGAGCTGAACCTGAAGTCGAATTCGATCGACGTGCCGGTGCTGGCCTCGTTCCGCCTGCTCAGCCCGCTGCGCATCTATGCGGGTCCGGTCTTCACGGTGTTGAACAACTGCAAGCAGAAGTCGGGCAACGACCTGCTCGATTTCGGCCGCATCCGCCCGTCGGTCTCCTACACCGTGGGTGCCGGCGTGGTGCTGCTGCGCCACCTGCTGATCGACCTGCGCTACAACGGCCAGTTCCGCAGCAAGCATGACGTGGTGCTGCCCGACGATAAAACAAAACTGGACAAACTCCGTACCTACAACGTGGCGCTCAGCGTCGGTTATATCTTCTGAGCACCATGACGGAGACTGTCGGTAAGGAGATTCTCATCGAGGGGGTCGATCCCCGCGAACTCTACGGCCCGCAGGAGGCCTATCTCGATCAGATCCGGTCGCTGCACCCGACGCTGAAGATCGTGGCGCGCGGCTCGTCGCTCAAGGTGCTGGGACCCGAGGCCGAAACGCGGCGCTTTGCCAAACGCATCGACGCGCTGGTGGCCTACTACCTCAAGTACGGGCATATCTCGTCGCAGGTCATCGACCAGTGCTTCTCGGGGGTCGCGCTGCAGGAGGAGGGGCCCGTCGACAAGGATGTGATCGTCTACGGTAACAACGGCAACATCGTCCGCGCCCGGACGGTCAACCAGCAGCGGCTCGTCCGCCTCTACGACAAGGACGACCTGTTGTTTGCGGTGGGGCCGGCTGGCTCGGGCAAGACCTATACGGCCATTGCGCTGGCCGTCAGGGCGCTGAAGGAGCGCCAGGTGCGGCGCATCATCCTGACGCGTCCGGCCGTCGAGGCGGGCGAGAAGCTGGGCTTCCTGCCCGGCGACATGAAGGAGAAGCTGGACCCCTATCTGCAGCCGTTGTACGACGCGCTGAACGACATGATCCCGCCGGTGAAGCTGCAGAAGTACCTCGAGGAGGGGACCGTGCAGATCGCCCCGCTGGCCTACATGCGCGGCCGCACGCTCGACAACGCCTTCGTCATCCTGGACGAGGCGCAGAACACGACCCTTTCGCAGATCAAGATGTTCCTCACGCGCATGGGGCGCAACGCGCGCTTCATCGTCACGGGTGACGTGACGCAGGTCGACCTGCCGAAGAAGTCCGACAGCGGACTGGTGCGGGCGATGGAGATCCTGCGCGGCGTCGAGGGGATCGGGATGGTGGAGTTCGACAAGCGTGACATCGTGCGCCATCCGCTGGTGAAATACATCGTCGACGCCTTCGACCGTCAGTCGGCCGGGGAGTCGGCGGAAAAGGAATCGACCAATCACTCAAAATCCAAAAACGAATAATACTATGGATCGCAATCTGAAGGCCCTGAAGCCTGCTCTTGTCTGGAAACATTTTGCGGAGATCGTCCGCATCCCGCGCCCCTCGTCGCACGAGGAGCAGATCCGCCGTTACGTGCTGGAGGTGGCCCGTGGACTGGGTCTCGAAGCCCGTGAGGACGAGGCTCACAACGTCTACGTGCGCAAGCCGGCCACGCCCGGCTGGGAGAACCGCAAGGGAGTTGTCCTGCAGGCCCACCTCGACATGGTGCCGCAGAAGAACAACGACAAGCAGTTCGACTTTACGAAGGATCCGATCGACGCCTATATCGACGGCGAATGGGTGACGGCCGACGGCACGACGCTCGGCGCCGACAACGGAATCGGTGCGGCAGCCATCCTGGCCGTGCTCGAGGACAACACGCTGCAGCACGGTCCGCTGGAGGCGCTCTTCACCGCTACGGAGGAGACCGGCATGGACGGCGCCTTCGGCCTGAAGGGCGGCCTGCTGCAGGGCGATATCCTGCTGAACCTCGACTCCGAGACCGAGGGCGAACTCTACGTGGGTTGCGCCGGCGGTCTGGATGCCAACATGCTCTTCGACTACGCCGAGGTGCCCACCCCGACGGAGGGTTATTCGGCCGTGAAGGTCACCGTCAAGGGGCTCAAGGGCGGACACTCGGGCATTCAGATTGTCTGCCAGCGTGCCAATGCCAACAAGCTGCTGTTCCGCTTCCTGAACGAGGCGCCGTGCGAGGTGCTGCTGGCGTCGGTCGACGGCGGCGGACTGCGCAACGCCATTCCGCGTGAGGCGGAGGCCGTGGTGCTGGTTCCGACCGAGGAGCTGGGTACCTTCACCGAGGCGCTGGCCGCCTACAAGGAGGTGGTTGCGGCCGAATATGCCGGTATCGAGGATTCGATCGAGATGTTCACCGAGGCGTGCGGACGTCCGGAGGGAATGATGCCCGCGGAGATGGCCGGACGTCTGATCCGTGCCGTGGTGGCCTGCCCCGACGGCGTGCAGAAGATGTCGAAGGCCATGGAGGGGCTGGTGCAGACCTCGACGAACCTGGCCCGTGTCGTTTCGGACGGCCGTACGGTGAAGCTGCAGTGCCTGCTGCGCAGTTCGGTGCGCAGCGAGAAGCATGCGCTGGGCGAGGCGATCGAGGCCCTCTTCGCACTGGCCGGTGCCCAGACCGAACTGACGGGCGACTACGACGGCTGGAACCCCAACATGGAGTCGCCGATCCTGAAGGCGATGACCGCTTCGTACGAACACCTCTTCGGACGGAAACCGGCCGTGACGGCCATTCACGCCGGTCTCGAGTGCGGCATCATTGGCAGCAACTATCCCGGTCTGGACATGATCTCGTTCGGCCCGACGATCTGCTACCCCCACTCGCCCGACGAGAAGGTGGAGATCGCCTCGGTGGTGAAGTTCTACGACTTCCTGACCGATACGCTGCGCAACATCCCCGTAAAAGAGTAGCGTCAAGGTGACAGAACATGCCGACAAATGGTTTGTGATCGTGAATCCCGTGGCCGGCGGCGGCCGCGGGCTCGATCACTTTCCGCGGATCTCGAAACTTCTGCGCGATGCGCACATCCTCTGCGAACCGGTCTTCACGGAGCACAAGTTCCACGCCACGGAGCTGACCGTCACGGCCGTACGCGAGGGATACCGGCGGATTATCGTCGTCGGCGGCGACGGCACGCTGCACGAGGTGGTCAACGGCCTCTTCATCCAGCAGACGGTGCGTCCCGACGAGGTGCTGCTGGCCGTGGTGGCCGTCGGTACGGGCAACGACTGGGTGCGGACGTTCGGCATCTCGAGCCGCTATCAGGATGCCGTGAAGGCGATCAGTGCCGGTTGTTCGTTCCTGCAGGATGTCGGGGTGGTCTCCTACGAGGAGGCTCACTACCGCCAGAGCCGCTACATGGCCAATGTGGCGGGCGTGGGGTTCGACGCCCATGTCGTGCGCAAGCTCTCGCACCTGAAGAAAAAGGGCCACAAGAGCCGCTGGCGCTATACGTGGTGCGTGGTGAAGAACTTCTTCCGCTACAAGTCGACGGGTATCAAGGTGTGGGTCGACGACCGGCTGGTCTACAACAACCTGCTGCTGTCGGCGGCCGTGGGCATCTGCAAGTTCAACGGCGGCGGCATGCAGCCCCTGCCGGCGGCCATCGCCGACGACGGGATTCTGGATCTTTCGCTGATCCGTCCGGTCCACTTCTGGCACCTGCTGTTTCGTTTCCACTACCTCTTCAACGGCGGCATCTACCGCATCCGCCACATCCTTCAGGAACGGGGCAGCCGGATCCGGATCGAGTCGTCGCCCGAGGTCTCGGTGGAGATCGACGGCGAACCGCTGGGCCATACGCCGCTGGAGTTCTCGATTCTTCACCGGGCGATTCGCATCGTGGTGTCGCCCGACTTCCCGGGGCTGAAACGTCCGGCATAGCCGGGGGGGGAGAAAAGTCTGGGGCCGAGGAACCAGGAGCCGGGTAGTCAGGGGTCTGGAGAACCGGGGGACCAGGTACCCGAGAAGCCGGAGCCGAGGAATCAAGGTGGCTGGGCCGCGGAGCCGGAAGCCGTGGAACCAGGGACCGGGAAGCCAGGTAACCGAGAAGCCAGGAACCGAGGAGTCAAGGTGGCTGGGCCGCGGAGCCGGAAGCCGTGGAACCAGGGACCGGGAAGCCAGGTAACCGAGAAGCCGGGAGTCGGGGAATCAGGGTGGCCGGGCCGCGGAGCTGGGGAAGCCGGAAGCCGCGGAGTCGTGTGCTGTGGAACTGAGGGCCCGGAGGCTGCATGTGCGAACCATTCCCGACAGCATGAGGTTACAGGGCCCTCTCCCTATTTTATTGCTGTCCAAAACAGGATCCGACCTTCGGGTCGGATCTTTTTTTATCGGAAAATCGCAAGTGTGTGCGCACACACTTGCGATTTTGGAAAAAACTACCTACCTTTGCGTCAGCTATTCGAAAATCGGGAAAAGATGCAGCACGATACGCACGAAACGCCGGAAGAGCAGGCGATGTCCATCCGCATCGTCGATATCGCCCGCATGGCGGGGGTCTCGACGGCAACGGTCGACCGCGTGATCCACAACCGGGGCAAGGTCTCGGCCGAAAATCTCGCACGGATCAACGCCGTACTCGAACAGGTCAACTACCGTCCCAATCTGATCGCCCGTTCGCTGGCCTCGGGCCGTCGCTACGTCGTGGCGGTGGTGACGCCGCACTTCGCCGCCGGGGAGTATTGGGCCGATTTCGATGCCGGCATCGCCCGGGCCGAGGTCGAGGCCCGGCGCTTCAACGTTACGGTGCGGCGCTACGACTTCGACCAGTATGACCGTGCCTCGTTCGACGTCTTGATCAGCCGCTTGCACGACGAGACGTTCGATGCGCTGGTCATCCCGACGCTCTTCGCCGAGCGTGTTCTCCCCTTCACCCGCGAGCTCGATGCACGGGGGATTCCCTACGTCTTCGTCGATTCGGACCTCGCGGCGTGCAACCGGCTCGCCTATTTCGGCACCTCGTCGTTCGATGCCGGGGTGGTGGCCGCGCGGCTGCTTTGCGAACGGCTCGATCCGCAGGCCGACCTCGTTGTCGGGAAGATTCGCCACCGCGGCGAAGGGGGTTCGAACCAGTGTCGCGAACGCGAGCGCGGATTCCGGGATTACCTTGCCCGACACGACTTCCGGGGAACGTTGCACGACGTTGAGCTGCGTCTCGACGACGAGGCCGGCAATGCCCGCCGGCTCGACGAACTCTTTGCCCGCCATCTGTCGATCGGCGGCGCCGTGACCTTCAATTCGACCTGCTACATCCTGGCGGGCTACCTCGCCGCACGTCCGCAACGGCGGGTGCGGCTGGTGGGCTACGACGTGATTGCGCGCAACCGCCGCATGCTGGCCGAAGGGGTTGTGACGGCTCTCGTGGCCCAGCGCCCCGAGGTGCAGGGCTATCGCGGTGTGATGTCGCTGTGCGGCTGGCTGGTCGAGGGGCGCCGTCCCGAATCGGTCAACAACCTGCCGATCGATATTCTGCTGAAGGAGAATCTGACGTATTATACCAACAATATTATTTGAACCTGCTATGAAAAATCTGTTTGACATTCGCGACCGCGTCGTCGTCGTGACGGGCGGCGCCGGCATTCTGGGACGCTCGATCTGCAGCTATCTGGCTGAACAGGGGGCCAAGGTCGTGGTGCTGGACCGCGACGAGAAGGCCGGCGAGGAGCTCGTCGGTTCGATCCGCGCCAAGGGTGGCGAAGCGCTCTTCCTGATGACCGACGTGCTGAAGCGCGAGGCCCTCGAGGCCAATCGCGAGGCCATTCTCAAGGCCTATGACCACATCGACGTGCTGCTGAACGCCGCCGGCGGCAACATGGGCGGGGCGACGATCGCCCCCGACAAGTCGTTCCTCGACCTTCAGGTGGATGCCTTCCGGAAGGTGGTCGATCTGAACCTCTTCGGCACGGTGCTGCCGACGACGGTCTTCGGCGAGGCGATGACGGCCCGCAAGAAGGGTGTGATCGTCAACTTCTGTTCGGAGTCGGCCCTTCGTCCGCTGACCCGCGTGGTGGGCTACGGCGCTGCCAAGGCCGCCATCGCCAACTACACGAAGTACATGGCGGCCGAACTGGCCATGAAGTTCAGCCCCGAGATGCGGGTGAACGCCATCGTCCCGGGCTTCCTGCTGACGAACCAGAACCGCACGCTGCTGACCAACCCCGACGGTTCCTATACCGACCGTGCCCGCACGATCATCGCCCACACGCCGGCCGGCCGTTTCGCCGAACCCGAGGAGCTGCTGGGTACGATCCACTACCTGATCAGCGACGCCTCGTCGTTCGTGACGGGGGCGCTGGCCGTTGTCGACGGCGGTTTCGACGCCTTCTCGATCTGATGGGTTTCATCGCGCGGAGGGGCCCTGCGGACGGTGCCGGTACGGCGCCGCGGTCGGTGACCCTCCCCGCAAAAAAAATTGAAAATCATGTATCTTTGCAAACAGTCGTGGCGCTGGTACGGGCCGAATGATCCCGTCAGCCTGGCCGATATCCGCCAGGCCGGAGCCACCGATATCGTCACCGCCCTGCACCACATCCCCAACGGCGAGGTATGGCCCGTTGAGGAGATCCGTCGCCGGCAGCAGCTGGTGGCCGATGCCGGCCTGGTGTGGTCCGTGGTGGAGAGCATCCCGGTCCACGAACACATCAAGACCCGCACGGGCAACTTCCAGCCCTACATCGAAAACTACAAGCAGTCGATCCGCAACCTGGCTACGTGCGGCATCCGCGTCATTACGTACAACTTCATGCCCGTTCTGGACTGGACGCGCACGAATCTGGCCTACGAACTCCCCGACGGATCGCGGGCCCTGCGCTTCGAGCGGGCGGCCTACGTGGCCTTCGACCTCTTCATCCTGAAGCGGCCCGGGGCCGAACGGGACTATACCCCCGAGGAGCGTGCCGCAGCACGGGCCCGTTTCGAGCGGATGGATGCCGCCGAGATCGAGCTCATCACGCGCAACATGATCGCCGGACTCCCCGGCTCGGAGGAGAGCTTCACCCTCGAGCAGTTCCAGAAGGAGCTGGATCGTTACAAGGGGGTGACGGCCGAGACGCTGCGTGAGAATCTGATCGCCTTCCTGCGCGAGGTGACCCCCGTTGCCGACGAGGTGGGGGCGGTGCTGGCCATCCATCCGGACGATCCCCCGTTCCCGATCCTCGGTCTGCCGCGCATCCTCTCGACGGAGGAGGATTTTCGCAAGTTGGTCGAGGCGGTGCCCAATGCCTCGAATGGACTCTGCCTCTGCACGGGTTCGCTGGGCGTCTCGCCGCAGAACGACCTGCCGGGGATGATGCGCCGCTGGGGCGACCGCGTGAACTTCGTCCATCTGCGCTCGACACAGCGCGATGCCGAGGGCAACTTCTATGAGGCGAACCACCTCGAGGGCGACGTGCCGATGTACGAGGTGATGAAGGCCCTGCTCGAAGTCGAACAGCGCCGCCGGATCTCGATCCCGATGCGTCCGGACCACGGCCACCAGATGATCGACGACCTCCACAAGCGGACCAATCCCGGCTATTCGTGTCTGGGACGTCTGCGTGGTCTGGCCGAGCTGCGCGGTCTGGAGATGGGCATCGCCCGGTCGCTCTTCGCCGACAAGTAGCGACAGACGGCCGTTATGAACGAAAACGAGGGTCTCCCGGATGTCCGGGAGACCCTCGCCGCTTATGGAAGGGACTTTTTACTGGTTGGAAGCGGTCGTATTCTGCGGAGCCGGGGTGACGGTCTCGGTGATGTCGATCTCGGTCACCTCCCAGTTGAAGAGGTCGTTGGCGCACTGGCTCTCCATCTGGCTGATCTGCGAGAGGTCGGTCGTGTCGGCCAGAATGGCGTTGAAGAACTGATCCATCGTCGAGTAGGCGGCGTTGACCTTCGAGGCGAAGCAGTTGTAGAAGGCCTTCAGCTGGTCGTGGTCGAGCCCCTCGGGGAGGACGCCCTGCGCCACGAGAACGTTGTAGGGGAAGATATGGCGCATGTTGCGGGCATCGGCGTTGAGTTCGTCGACGATCTGCGTGACGACGACCATGTCGACCGTATCGTCAACGCCCTCCATCTGTATGAACTCCACGTAGACGGGGTATTCGTTTTCGAGCGTGCCGGCCACCTGGTCGGAGAAGAGGCCGAACTCGGCATCCGTCAGATCGTCGAGGTAGACCATCTGGCGGTACGAACGCAGGGCTTCACGCATGGCCTTGCGCTGATCGTGGTTCCATTGGCGCTGCTGGGAGCAGCCCGTAAATCCTGCGGCGAGCAGGGCCAGCAGGGGCAGACAGAGAAGAAATTTTTTCATGTTCGTTCCGATTAAGGTTTGATTTACCGCCAGAGGAGCAATCCGTGTGCCAAAAAAATCGTATCTTGCCGGCCGATGGACTTCAATCGCTACATAACGGCTGCGGAGTTTGCTCCGCTGGCCGAACTCTTCCGGACGGAGGGGCACAGCCGGATCTATCTTCCCGGGGAGGCTTTTGCCCGGCAGGACGAGCGCAACCCCTGTTGCGGACTGGTCACGGGCGGCGCCTTCCGCTACGTGCATCTGACGGCGGAGGGAAACGCTTCGGTGGTGGGGTATGCCTTTTCGGGGGAGTTCGTCGGCGACTATATCTCGATGAGCAACGGCCTGCGGTCGTGGGTCGGAATCGAGGCGATGTGCCGGAGCAGCGTGTCGTGTCTCGACTACGGACGCCTGGACGCCTTTTACGCGGCGGATGCGGCTCACGAACGGCTCGGACGCCGGCTGGCCGAACATCTGTCGGCCGAGGTCTACGAACGGTTGTTGCAGTGCTATGTCTCCACGCCGCAGGAGCGTTACGAAACCCTGCTGCGACGCTGTCCCGATCTGTTGAATCTTGTTTCACTCAAGGAGCTGGCCTCCTATCTGCGCGTGCGGCCCGAGACATTGAGCCGTATCCGCCGCCGTATCCGCTGACCGTCCGCATTTCTTGATTCCGATCAACGCCTGTCCCGGCGGTCTCCTTTATCTTTGTCGGCATGAAACAGGCTGTCATTATCGGGGCTACGTCCGGGATCGGGCGGGGCCTTGCCGAGCGGCTCGCTGCTGCCGGATGGCGGGTGGGGGCTGTCGGGCGTCGCGAGGCGTTGCTTCGCAAACTGGCGGAGAATGCTCCCGCAAATATCTTGTATGTCGTGGCCGATGTCACGCATCCGGCGGCGTGTCTGGAGGCGCTGTCGGAACTCGTCGGACGAATGGGCGGCATGGATCTCTGTGTGGTATGCTCCGGAGCGGGCGAACTGAATCCGTCGCTGGATTTTGCCCTCGAGGAGCCGGCCATCGAGACCAACGTGCACGGCTGGACGGCCGTGGTCGACTGGGCCTATCGTCGGTTTGAGAGTTGCGGCGGAGGCCGTTTGGTGCTCGTTACGTCGGTGGGCGGATTGCGTGGCAGCTGCGCGGCTCCGGCCTACAACGCTTCGAAAGCCTATCAGATCAACTATGCCGAGGGGTTGCGACAACGGGCCGTGAAGTCCGCTTCGGGAGTCCGCGTGACGGAGATCCGCCCGGGACTGGTCGATACGGCGATGGCCAAGGGCGAGGGGCTCTTTTGGGTGATGCCCGTCGATCGGGTCGTGGATCAGACATTGCGGGCCGTGTTTCGGGGACGCCGGATTGCGGTTGTCACCCGTCGCTGGCGGCTGGTGGCCTGGCTCCTGCGCTGGCTGCCCGAGTCGTTGTATCTTAGGTTGTAGACGATATGAACGGATGGTTTTTTGCAGCAGGAGTTTTGCTCCTCATTGCTTTTTTCGTGCATTCCTTTGCGGGAAATCGGCTCTATTCCGCCGCACGGCCCGATCGGAGCGGACGGGCGTATGATGCTTGGCTGATGGGGCGCTGCGGCATGCAGATGATCGGTGCCGATCTGTTGCTGGCGGCAGGATTCCTCCTGGCGGCGGGGAGCGGGTTGTTGCCTCGTTCCCGGACTCTGGAGCTGTTTCTCGGATTGACCTATGGCGGATGGACGGCCGGATGGCTTCTCTCTCTGGCCGTCGAAAGGTCGTCGGCGTATCATTACCGGCGATTGCGTCAGTGGCTGCTTTTTCTTGTGGTGGCGCTCCTGATCGGAATCGGGATCCTGGCCGGATAAAACAAAAACGGACGGAAATTTTCCGTCCGTTTTCGCTTTCATCTCCCCCCCCCTCAGCAGGTGCCGAAGCGGAAGACGATCTTCTGACAGTAGAATTCGCCCGGGTGGAGCAGCGGTGAGGGGAATTCCGGATGGTTCACCGCATCGGGGTAGTTCTGGCACTCGATCGCCACACCGGCGTAATCCTCGTAACGCCCTCCCGATTTGGTCTCCGGACATCCGCCCGAGAGCCAGTTGCCCGTATAGATCATCACGCTGGGCTGCGACGAGAGGACCGTCACCGTGCGTCCCGATTTCGTCTCGCGCAGCGTGCCCACCTCACCCAGAATATCGCGCTTCCAGCCGTCGATGACGAACGGATGGTCGTAGCCGCGGAAGTCGCGGATGTGGTTGAACTCCGAGTCGATTCCCGGGCGGAATGCACGGAACGTCCGGAAGTCCTGCGGCGTGCCCTCGACGTCGAGCAGCCGGCCCGTCGGGATCTGCCGCTCGTTCATTTCGAGCACCTTCGAACTGTTGAGCTGCAGTTCGTGATCCAGCACCGATCCGCTGTTTTCGCCCGCCAGATTGAAGTAGACGTGGTTCGTCAGGTTGACGACCGTCGTCTGCGTGGTCTTGGCCATGTAGGTGATCTCCAGTGCGTTGTCGTCGTCGAAATCGAAGGCTGCCTCGACGTACAGCTCTCCGGGATAGCCCTGGTCGCCATCCTCCGACGTGAGGGCCATCACCACGCGGTTGGTCTCCACGCGGCTCTCCCACACGCGGTTGGCAAAGTTCTTCGTCCCGCCGTGAAGGTGGTTCACCCCGTTGTTGACCTCGAGGCGGTACTCCTTGCCCTCGACCGTCATGCGCCCGTAGGCGATGCGGTTGGCACAGCGGCCGACACTCTTGCCCGCGGCCGCTCCGTCGAAGAAGTAGCCGTCGGGATGCTTGTAGCCCAGCACGACGTCGGCCATGCGCCCCTCGCGGTCGGGCATCTTCACGGAGACGATCGCCGCTCCGTAGTTCGAGAGCTGCACTTCGGCACCCTTGTCGTTGCGCAGCGTATAGAGGATGATGGCCTCACCCTCGGGGGTGGCCCCCCATACGTTCTGTTCGATACTGACCATATATGCGTAGTTTTCAGGTTCGTTTGCTTATCGGTCGGCTCCGGCCGGTTATTCGACCGGGGGCAGCACCTCGAGGATGCGGTCGATGCGGCGCAGGCACTCCTCCTTGCCGATGAACGACGTGACGTCGTACATCCCCGGGCCCTTGCCGGCACCCACGAGTGCCAGACGCAGCGTGTTCATCACCTGGCCCATGGCATAGCCCTTCTCCTCGATCCAGGCGTGGACGATGCGCTCGGTGTTCTCGAGCGAGAAGTCGTCGATCGAGGCCAGCACCTCGCGCACCTCGCGCAGGATCGTCGGGTTCTGCCCCTTCCAGTACTTTCGGGTCTGCTTCTCCTCGTACTGGGTCGGCGCCACGAAGAAGAACGACGTCAGATCCCACAGATCGGTGATGAACGTGGCGCGCTCCTTCATGATTCCGGCCGCCTTGCCGGCCACCTCGTCCGACACCTCGATGCCGTGTTCGCGCAGGATCGGCTGGTAGAGTACGGCCAGTTCGGCGTCGCTCTTGTGGTGCATGTACTGGGCGTTGAACCACTTGGCCTTGTCGGGCTGGAAGCGGGCGCCCGATTTCGAGACGCGTTCGAGCGAGAAGCTGTCGATCAGCTCCTGCATCGAGAAGATCTCCTGTTCGGTGCCGGGGTTCCAGCCGAGCAGCGCCAGCATGTTGATGAACGCCTCGGGGAAGTATCCGTCCTCGCGGTATCCGCGGGCCGTTTCGCCCGTCTTGGGCGACTTCCAGAAGAGCGGGAAGACGGGGAATCCCATCTTGTCGCCGTCGCGCTTCGAGAGCTTGCCGCCGCCCGTGGGCTTGAGCAGCAGCGGCAGGTGGGCGAAGGCCGGTTGCGTAGCCTCCCAGCCGAAGGCCTTGTAGAGCAGATAGTGCAGCGGCAGCGAAGGCAGCCACTCCTCGCCACGGATGACGTGCGAGACCTCCATCAGGTGGTCGTCGACGATATTGGCCAGGTGGTAGGTCGGCAGCGCATCGGCCGACTTGTAGAGCACCTTGTCGTCGAGCGTCGAGGTGTTGACCTCGACATGGCCGCGGATCAGGTCGTCCATCTCGACCAGCTGGTTTTCGGGCATCTTGAAGCGGATGACCCACTGGTCGCCGCGGTCGATGCGTTTGCGGACCTCCTCGGCGGGCAGGGCCAGCGACGTGGCGAGCTTCTCGCGGACCGTGTAGTTGTAGGCGAAGGCTTCGCCGCGGGCCTCGGCCTCGTGGCGCAGCGTGTCGAGCTCCTCGGCCGTATCGAAGGCGTAGTAGGCCCAGCCCGCCTCGACGAGCTGCAGGGCGTACTTGAGGTAGATTTCGCGGCGTTCGCTCTGGCGGTAGGGGGCGTGGGGGCCGCCGACACCGACACCCTCGTCGATCTCGATGCCGCACCACTTGAGCGACTCCAGAATATACTCCTCGGCGCCGGGGACGAACCGCTGCGAATCGGTATCCTCGATGCGGAGAATCATCGTGCCCTTGTGCTGACGGGCGAAGAGGTAGTTGTAGAGTGCCGTCCGGACGCCGCCGATGTGGAGCGGTCCGGTGGGGCTGGGTGCGAAGCGCACCCGAACGGGTCTTTCCATAGAAATCGTTATGCTGTTATGTCGTTTATTTCACGCGGTATTCGATGCGCATCGTGATGCGGGCCTTCTTCTGGCGGCTCGAGGTGTTGAACGATCCGCCGGCCGAGAACTCCTCGTTGGTGTTGGCGCCTGTGATCTGGAAGACGCCCATGCGGGCCGAAGCCACGCGGCCGATCTTCGTGCCGGCATTTTCGGCGATCTTCCGGGCACGCATCCGGGCGTCGGCCGAGGCGGTCTCGATCAGCCCCATCTTCACGTCGTCGAGCTGCGTATAGTAGTAGTCCGGGGCGTAGGCCTCGATCGAAACCCCCTGGGCGATGAGCGAGGAGATTTCGCGCGAGATCGTCTCGACGCGGTCCACGTCGTGCGACTCGACCGTGAAGCGCTGCCGCAGCTGGTAGCACTTGAAGCGTTGGCCGGCCCAGTTGCCGTTGGCGTTGTAGACCGGGTCGAACTGCTTGTCGACGTTGACAAACTCGAAGACCACGGCATCGGCCGGCAGCCCCTGAGCTTCGAGATACTGCTGGACCTTGGCCTTGCTCTGTTCGATCTGGGCGTATCCGGCGGCGACCTGCTGGGCTTCGGCCGTGATCGCGGCCGACCAGACGATCAGGTCCGACGTGAACTCCGTCTCGCCCAGACCCGTGACGACGATCGTATCCTGCGAACGGTACTTGTAGGTGTAGGCGCGTGCGAGCACGACGGCGCAGACAATGGCTGCGAGGGCCAGGAGAAGGTACTTCGGGTTTTTCATGGTCGTAGGTTTTTAGTGGAACGGTCGTTGGTGGAGTCCTCTGGAGAGGATCAGACGTTGAAGAGGAAGTGCATGATGTCGCCGTCCTGCACGACGTAGTCCTTGCCCTCGATGCCGATCTTTCCGGCGTCGCGGCAGGCCTTCTCCGAGCCGAGCGTGACGTAGTCGTCATACTTGATCACCTCGGCGCGGATGAATCCCTTTTCGAAGTCTGTGTGGATGATGCCGGCCGTCTGCGGGGCCTTCATGCCGCGCGAGTAGGTCCAGGCGCGGGTTTCGTCGGCTCCGGTGGTGAAGAACGTCTCGAGGTTGAGCAGCTTGTAGGCCGCTTTGATCAGCCGTGCCACGCCCGACTCCTCGAGTCCGAGATCCTCGAGGAACATCTGCCGCTCCTCGTAGCTCTCCAGTTCGGCGATGTCGGCCTCGGTGGCGGCGGCGATGACGAGCATCTCGGCCTTTTCGTCGGCGATGGCCTCACGCACGGCCTCGGTGTAGGCGTTGCCCGTGGCGGCGCTCTTCTCGTCGACGTTGCAGACGTAGAGTACCGGTTTGTCGGTCAGCAGGTTGAGATCGGCGACCAGTTTGCGGTCCTCCTTGTCGAGCTCCACGGTGCGGGCCGAGCGTCCCTGTTCGAGCACCGACTTGTACTGCAGCAGCAGTTCGACGGCGCGTTTTGCATTCTTGTCGCCGCCCGAGGTGGCCTGTTTCTGGGTCTTGGCCAGGCGGTTCTCGACCGTCTCGAGGTCCTTCAGCTGGAGCTCCGTATCGATGATCCCCTTGTCGCGCACGGGGTCGATCGAACCGTCGACGTGGGTGATGTTTCCGTTGTCGAAGCAGCGCAGCACGTGGATGATTGCGTTCGTGTTGCGGATGTTGCCCAGGAACTTGTTTCCGAGACCCTCGCCCTTGGAGGCGCCCTTGACCAGACCGGCGATGTCGACGATCTCGATCGTGGTGGGGATCACCCGCTTGGGGTTGTCTATCTCGGCGAGGCGGATCAGCCGCTGGTCGGGCACGGTGATGACGCCGACGTTGGGTTCGATGGTGCAGAAGGGGAAGTTGGCTGCCTGGGCCTTTGCGTTGGACAGGCAGTTGAAAAGCGTCGATTTGCCCACGTTCGGCAGACCGACGATGCCGCATTGTAATGCCATGTATTTCGAGTTTTGTTATTCGCAGGGCAAAGATAGCGATTTTATTTGAGTTGAGTCGCTTTGCAGGTGCGAAAATCGCTCGCCGGGGCCGTTGTGGAAAATTATCGACGGGATTGTTTTGCCGTACGGAGGTTTATGCGTATCTTTGAAGGTCTAAACTGTTCGGACGATGGATTGGAATACGTTACGCGACGAACTGCGCAAGGTGTCGACCCTGCTCGACGAGTGGGCGCAGCGCGATGAAATACCGGCCGTGGAGCGCGACCTGGCCCTGGAGAAACTGCGCAAACTGTACGAGGCGATCCGTTTCGCCGGTGTGGTGTCGGCGTCGGCTGACGAAGCGTCGGCCAACGGGGCGGAGGAGCAGCCCGAATCGATCGATCTGGGCCAGGTGCTCTCACTGGATGGCTTCCCCGGGCTGGATGAGCCTGCGGGCCCGATCTTCGTGGAGCCGGCCGGCCGGGTCGAACCGGCAGCCGAGGCAACGGCCGGGCCGATGGATGGAACGGTGAGCGGAGCGACTCATGCGGCCGCCTCCGAGGCTTCGGATGCCTCCCGTGCGGAGGCGGCCCGGCCGACGGACGAGGCGACGGCTGAATCCGAATCCCGGGTGTCGGAACCTGCCGGGCCGGTCGAGACTCTCGATGTGGAGCCGGCCGTGACGCTGGATCCCCTTCCCGAACCGACGGAGCGATCGCGCCGCGGGGCGCCGACCCTCTTCGGGCTGGAGGATGACGAGGTGCTGCGTCACCGCCACAAGCAGCGGGTGATCATGTCGCTGTACGATCCTTCGCCGGAGGTCGAGCGGGTTTCGAGCCCGTCGCGGCGTACCGGAGCGAAGCAGGCGGTCGATCAGCAGCTGCGCCCGATCGAGCGCACCCCGATTGATATCGAAGAGCCGGCAACGGCCCGTCCGGAATCCGCCGCTGCGGAGCAGCCGGCCGCGGAATGCGCAGTCGAGGAGCCGGAGGTGAAGCCCGCCGGCGAGTCCATAGAGTCGATGCCTGTCGGATCGGAGACCGTTGCGGAGAAACCGGTCGGCGATACGCCGGCTGTCGCGATAGATTCGATTGAAAATCAAGAAAACATTTTACCGGAAGATCCGGCCCGGGATTCGGCCGGGACGGAATCGCCCGTGGATGCGGAGTCCGAGCTCGAAAAGAGGGAAACTCCGGCCGTAGAGGTTGGGGAACAGGCCGTTGACGGGGCGGAGGTCGACGTGGCGGAGGTTGCGAAAGCCGAAAATCCGCAGGCAGCCTCCCCGGCTGAATCCGCACCGGTCTCCGAGGTCGGATCCGAAGAGGGCGCCGAACCCGAAACGGAGGATGCCGTTGTTGCCGGGGACCGAGAGAGGGCTTCGGCGGCTGTTGCAGAGGCGGCGGCCGACTCCGAAACCGAAAAGACCAATATCAGGATCGAGAAAACGGATATCGAAGCCGGAAAGGCCGAGGTAGAGACCGAGCCGTCGGACTCCGAAACGGAAGAGACGGAGTCGCTCGAGGAGCGGGACGAGACACCGATCGACGTGGATTCGGCCTTCGAGGAGTTGACCGTCGAATCGCTTTCCGAAGGGGATGATGCGGCCGAGGATGCCGATTCCCGGAGGGGCTCGGAGCCGACGCGATTCTCGGAGCCGGTTCGTCGTCCGAATCACCCGCAGGCCGGGGCGGAGAGTCCGGTCGGAGGGGAGACCCTCTCGGAAAAGTTCGCCGAGATGCAGGGCAGCGCCGTGCTGGGCGAGGTGATCAACCACGACGTGCAGACGCTGGCCGATACGATCACTCCGCCGCGGAACATGGCGTCGGAGCTGCGCCGCAGCGAACCGGTCACCGACCTGCGGCAGGCTATCGGTCTGAACGACCGCTTCCTGCTGATCCGCGACCTCTTCGGGGGTGATGCGGCAGCCTGCGACCGGACCCTCGACCGGCTCAACCGCTTCGAGGATCTCGACGACTGCATGATCTTCATCGCCGAACACTTCGCCTGGAATCCCAACTCCGACGGCGCCAAACTGATGATGGATCTTCTCGAACGCAAATTCGCTTGACGGCATGGCCAAACTCTATATCGTACCCACCCCGATCGGTAATCTGGACGACATCACGCTGCGTGCGGTGAAGGTCCTGCGCGAGGTGGACTTCGTGCTGGCTGAGGATACGCGCACGACCTCCTTCCTGCTCAAACACCTCGGTATCGAGCAGAAACTCCGTTCCCACCACAAGTTCAACGAACACGCCACGGTGCAGATGGTTGCTGAGACGATCGCCGCGGGGCACGACGCCGCGCTGGTCTCGGATGCCGGAACGCCGGGCATCTCCGATCCGGGCTTCCTGCTCGTGCGCACGTGCGTCGAGGCCGGGATCGAGGTCGAGACGCTGCCCGGTGCCACGGCGCTGATCCCGGCGCTGGTGCAGAGCGGATTCCCGTGCGACCGCTTCTGCTTCGAGGGCTTCCTCCCGCAGAAGAAGGGACGGACCAAACATCTCCAGTCGCTGGTTGACGAGGAGCGCACGATGATCTTCTACGAATCGCCCTATCGCGTGGTGAAGTGTCTCGAACAGTTTGCCGAGACGTTCGGGGCGGACCGCCCGGTTTCGGTGTCGCGCGAGCTGACCAAGAAGTTCGAGCAGACGGTGCGCGGCAGCGTGGCCGAGGTGCTCGACTACTTCCGTGCGCACGAACCCAAGGGCGAATTCGTGATCGTGGTGGCCGGCAAGCCGCGCCGCCGCCCCGTGGTGGAGAACTCCGATGATGCGGAGGAGGTGCCGGGGGCTGACAATCAGGAATACAACAAATGATGAAAGAACAGAAAAACGATACGGCGGAGAATCCGACGGCCGCCCCGCGCAGCTTTGCGGCGTGGGTGAGCGAATTGCGCGAATTCCTCCGCGGACGGTTCAATCTGGAGGACGACAAGGCCCAGCGCGACGAAGTGGTGGCCAACATCTCGAAAGGGGTGGAGTTCCGCGGGGTGAACCTCTGGGTGCTGATCTTCGCCACGATGATCGCCTCGCTCGGTCTGAATGTCAATTCGGCCGCCGTGATCATCGGCGCCATGCTCATCTCGCCGATCATGGGCCCGATCATGGGTGTGGGGCTCTCGCTGGGAATCAACGACTTCGAACTGCTGAAGCGCTCGTTGCGCAACCTGGCGCTGATGTTCATCGTCGCCATCGTCACCTCGACGGTCTACTTCTTCATCTCGCCCCTCTCGTCGAACAGCAGTGAGCTGCTGGCCCGCACCGTCCCGACGACCTACGACGTGCTGATCGCCCTGTTCGGCGGTCTGGCGGGCATCGTCGCCCAGACGCGTCAGGACCGTACGTCGACCGTCATCCCGGGCGTGGCGATCGCCACGGCACTCATACCGCCCCTCTGCACGGCCGGTTTCGGTCTGGCTACCGGACAGTTCCGCTTCTTCTTCGGTGCGTTTTACCTTTTCTTTATCAACTCGGTCTTCATCGCCCTGGCCACCTACGTGATGGTCCGTTTCCTGGGCTACGAAAAGAAGGTCTTCATCGACAAGGCGCGTGAACGCAAGGTCAAACGGCTGATGATGGCCATCACTCTGGTGACCTTCATCCCGAGCGTGGTGATCGGCTTCCACATGGTGCAGGTTTCGCTCTTCGAGGCGGCGGCGGACAAATACGTGGCGCAGGTCTTCAACTTCCCGCAGACGCGCGTCATCGAGTGCAACAAGCACTACGCCCACAAGGAATCGCGGATCGAGCTGCTGCTCATCGGCGAACCGCTGAGCGACCAGGTGATCGAGAATGCGCGGGCGCAGCTTGCCGGCCACGGACTCGACCATACGGAACTCATCGTGCGCCAGGCCAATACGGAGGACCGGATCGATGTGGCGTCGCTGCAGCAGAGCTACCAGGAGCTGCTCGAGGAGAAGAACCGCCGCATCGACGAGATGAGCGCCCAGCTCAGGCGCTACCGCGTGTCGGATGTCGAGGTAAACGACGTCTCGCGCGAGATCGGCTCGCTGATGGAGAACGTGCAGGCGGTATCGTTGACCAAGGGTATCACGTTCGATGTTGCAGGTACACCGCGAGACACGATGCTGGTGTGCGTGGTGACGCGCAAGGACCCCTCCCGGCCGCTCGACGAGACGACGCTCCGCAACTGGCTGCGGATCCGCACCAAGGTCGACAATGTGAAACTCTTCGTGGAACCCTGATATCGGGCGGATGATGAAACGGACGGACTTGAATTTCATGCAGCGTGTGGCGCTCGAGGCCCTGTGGATCTCGGCCTATCTCTTCTCGCTGATGCCCCGCTGGTTCAAGTATCATGTCGTGGAGAATCTGCTCTACGTGCTGCTCTATTACGTGGTCCGCTACCGGATGGCGGTGGTGCGGACCAACCTGCGCAACTCGTTCCCGGAGAAGGACGAACGTGAACTGGCCCGAATCCGGCGCCGCTTCTACCGCACGCTGGCCGAGATCTTCGTCGATACGCTCGATCTGGCCCACCTCACCCCCGAGAAGGGGCGTGCGGCATTGACGATACGGGGGCTGGAGGAGCATCTGCGCAAGGTCGAGGGACGCGACTGGATCGCCATGACGGCCCATTACGGATGCTGGGAGTACTGCTCGTTCTGGGGGCTCTACGTGCCGTCGCAGATCGTCGTGGCGGTCTACCATCCGCTGCGGAGCCCGATCATGGAGGCGCTCTATCAGCGGCTGCGTAACGGCAACCACGCCACGACGGTGGCCATGAAGGAGTGCCTGCGCTTCTACCTGCGCAACCGCGGCCAGGGATTCCGTGGCAAGAATCTTGTGATGGGACTTATTGCCGACCAGAACCCGCCGCGACGCCCCGACAGCCACTGGTTCCACTTCCTCAATCAGGATACGATCTTCTTCGACGGCGGCGAGAAACTGGCCGTACGGTGCCATCTGCCGGTCTACTTCGTGCGGATGGAGCGCCTGGCGCGCGGCCGTTACGAGATGTCGTTCGAGCCGATCTACGACGGCGAGGAGGAGGTCGCCGAGAATGAAATTACGGAACGCTATGTCCGCCTGCTCGAGGCGGAGATCCGCCGGCAGCCCGAACTGTGGATCTGGTCGCACCGGCGTTGGAAACACAAACGAAATGTCAGTCGTTAAGATCGTCATACTGAACTGGAACGGCGTAGCTCATCTGCGTCGTTTTTTGCCGTCGGTCGTTGCGGCGGCCCCGGCCGGAGTCGAGGTCATCGTGGCCGACAACGGCTCGACGGATGACTCCGTCGGGGTGTTGGAGCGCGAATTTGCGTCGGTGAGGGTGCTCCGCATGGATCGCAACTACGGATTTGCCGGCGGTTACAACCGCGCTCTCGAGCGGATCGAGGCCGATTACTACGTCCTGCTGAACTCCGATGTGGAGACGCCGGCGGGGTGGCTCGAACCGCTGGTGGCGTGTCTCGACCGCCATCCCGATGTGGCGGTCGTCTCGCCGAAGCTCATCTCGTCGGAGGTGCGCACGATGTTCGAATACGCCGGGGCCTCGGGCGGCTATATCGACTACCTGGGCTACCCCTTCTGCCGGGGGCGGATCCTGCGTACGGTGGAGGAGGACCGCGGCCAGTACGACGATGCGCGCGATCTGTTCTGGGTGAGCGGGGCGGCCTTCTGCTGCCGGGCCGAACTCTTCCACCGGTTGGGGGGCTTCGACGACGACTTCTTCGCCCACATGGAGGAGATCGACCTCTGCTGGCGGATGCAGCTGGCGGGCTACCGCGTGCGGGTGGTCCCCGAGAGCCGGGTCTACCACCTCGGCGGCGGGACGCTGCAGACCGATTCTCCGTCGAAGGTCTTCTACAATCACCGCAACAACCTGGCGATGCTCTACAAGTGTTCGACTCCCGTGCAACGGCTGCTGGTGGCCGTGGTGCGGCCGGTGCTCGACCTGCTGGCAGCGCTGTCGTATCTGGCGCAGGGGCGGGCCGACAACTTCCGGGCGGTTTTCCGGGCGTGGCGTGATTTCCTCCGCTGGCACGGTGCACTGGCTGAAAAGCGGCGGGCGATCCGCTCCGCACGCAAGGCCGAGGCACAGCACATCTATCGCGGTTCGATCGTGCTGCGCTACCTGTTGGGCAGCCGCACGTTCGGGCGGATGATGTGACCTTGCAGACCGAAACGGCGGATTTTATCGATATGCGGGTGAGGATCCGGGATGGGCTTCACCCGCACATTTTTTGTGGAAGGGATTGACTGCCCGGTGAAAAAAAACGTATCTTTATTCCGGCCAAACCATCCTGAAGAGTCATGAAACGGATCCTTTTCCTGCTGGCGGCATTGTGGATCACGGTGCCGTCGTTTGCCACGATACAGTTTCCCGAACGATTGATTGTGGGGAACGATACGCTGTCGATGTTTGCCTACCCGCTTGAGTATGCCGACAGTACGATGCGGATGCGTCTTGACGCGCGCCTGGAAGAGGCCGATGTCCCCATCAGTACGGCCTGCTGGCGCGGCTATGTGGGCTGTTGGCGGCTGGAGGAGGGGCAGCTGTGGCTCGAACAGTTGGTCTCTATTGATGATGAACCTCTTTTTACGGCCGCGGAACTCTTCCCGAAACGGGCCGAAGGGGGACGGGTCCGTGCATCGTGGTTCAGCGGCGAGATCTGTTACGGCCGGGGCGAGGTGATCTGTTACGAGCGTCGAGCCATTTTTGAAGAGGAGTGGACAGCCTCCGTTGAAGCGGGTAAGGTTGGCCCGGCCCGTCATTTCCGCAACCGGGCGTATAAGCGGGGTGTCGATTTGCAGGAGAATCAACGCCGGTTGTCCGAGGCGTTCGACCGGCTCGGGCCGACGGATTCGCTGCCGCCGTTTTTGGCCTTTTCCGTGCATTTTGCCGCGGATTCCACGGGACACCCGGTCCGGATTCTGAGATCTACGCTTTTCTTGTCGGGAGACACTATTCTTACAGATTCCTCCGACCCGCTGGTGCAACGGGCTCGCAGGGCATTCATGGAGTCTACGCGCTGGGATGCCTGCTGGATCCACGGAGCGTGGCAGGAGTTCTACTACGCTCTTCCGTTGCGGCGGAACGGAGCTCCCTGGAAGTCCCGGGAAAATACGCGCTAACCGATTTCCGGTATGACGTAAAAGAGGCGGAGATTTTCTGAAAATCTCCGCCTCTTTTCGGTTGAGTGACCGTCCCGGCCGATCCTACTTGTTGATCTTGGCCCAGGAGTCCTTGAGCGTCACGGTGCGGTTGAACACCAGGTGCTCGGGCGTCGAGTCCGTATCGGGGCAGAAGTAGCCCACGCGCTCGAACTGTACGGCCTGACCCACGGGAATCTCGCGCAGCGACGGCTCCAGATAGCCCTTGATCTTGACCATCGACTCCGGGTTGAGGTTGTCCTCCCAGGTCTGACCCTCCTCGACGTCGTCGGGGTTTTCCTTCGTGAAGAGCGGGTTGAAGAGGCGGATCTCCGCCTCGACCGCATCCTGGGCCGATACCCAGTGGATGACGCCCTTCACGCGGCGGCCGTCGCTCGACGAGCCGTTGCCCGACATCGGGTCGTAGGTGCACAGCAGCTCCGTGATGTTGCCCTCGGCATCCTTGACGACCTCCTCGCACTTGATCAGGTACGAATAGCGCAGGCGCACCTCGCCGCCGGGCTGCAGGCGGAAGAACTTCTTCGGGGGATTCTCCATGAAGTCGTCGCGCTCGATGTAGAGCACGCGCGAGAAGGGAACCTGACGCGTGCCGGCCGCCTCGTTCTCGGGGTTGTTCACCGCCGTGAACGTCTCGGTCTTGCCTTCGGGGTAGTTCGTGATGGTCACCTTCAGGGGGTTCAGCACCGCCATGCGGCGTTCGGCCACCTTGTTCAGATCCTCGCGCACGCAGTATTCGAGTTTTCCGAGGTCGATGACGTTGTCACGCTTGGCCACGCCGACCATCTCGGCGAAGTTGCGCACCGAAGCCGGCGTATAGCCCTTGCGTCGCAGGGCGCAGATCGTCGGCATGCGGGGGTCGTCCCACCCCATGACGGCACCCTCCTGGACGAGTTTCAGCAGGCGGCGTTTCGACATGAGCGTGTAGGTGAGGTTCAGCCGTGCGAATTCGTACTGGTGCGACGGGAAGATGCCCAGTGCCTGGATGAACCAGTCGTAGAGCGGACGGTGAACGTCGAACTCGAGGGTGCAGATCGAGTGGGTGATGTGCTCGATCGAGTCGCTCTGGCCGTGGGCGTAGTCGTACATCGGGTAGATGCACCATTTGTTGCCCGTGCGGTGGTGTTCGGCGTGGATGATGCGGTACATGATCGGGTCGCGGAAGAGCATGTTGGGGTGAGCCATGTCGATCTTCGCGCGGAGGACCTTCGAGCCGTCGGGGAATTCGCCGGCCTTCATGCGCTGGAACAGGTCGAGGTTCTCCTCCACCGAGCGGTCACGCCACGGCGAGGGAGTACCCGGAACGGAGACCGTACCGCGGTTTTCGCGGATCTGCTCCTGGGTCTGGTCGTCGACATAGGCCAGCCCCTTCTTGATCAGGACGATGGCCCATTCGTAAAGCTGGTCGAAGTAGTCCGACGCATAGCGCTCCAGCGCCCAGTCGAAGCCAAGCCAGTGGATATCGCGCTTGATCGAGTCGACATACTCGACATCCTCCTTGACGGGGTTCGTATCGTCGAAGCGCAGGTTGCACTTGCCGCCGTATTTCTTGGCCAGACCGAAGTTGATGCAGATGCTCTTCGCGTGACCGATATGGAGGTATCCGTTGGGTTCGGGCGGGAATCGGGTCTGGATCTCCTTGACGCCGTTGGCGATGGACTCTTCGATGATCTCTTCGAGGAAGTTCAGCGACTTCTCCCGGGTTTCGTTGGTTTCGCTTGCCATATTGTTTGTTCTTACTGATTTTGTATCGTTATCGTAGTGCAAAAGTACGTTTTTTCTCGGAGGTTTGTGCGGTCGGGCGGAAGAACTTTGCATCGGCCCCCGAAAAAATCTTCAGCCGCACCCCGAACATCGGTTTGCCGGGGCCGTACGGGCGCGTCGTCGCTGCCGCCGGACGTTTCCGGTTGCGGCCCGGTGGAGGGGAGTTCAATCAATAGCGTTTCTTGATGTGGGTGTGGCGCGGAGCTACTTCGTCACAGATCGGGCAGTAGATGTATTCGTCCTTGCCGGTGTAGCTGGGCGAGTACTGGATGATGTCGATGTAGTCATTGCCGCTGTCGCGCGACGGAGTCGAACTCTCGGAGCGCTCCTCCGATTCGGAATTGCCGCCGCCCGCACCCAGGTGTGTATGTCCGTTGCTGTCGTAACCGATCCCGACCCCGTTCTGTATCCTGCCGACCATCGTCGTGAAACCCTGACCGTTGCAGTTGCGGCAATTCTTCGAGCCGCCGCACGCCGCGCAGGGATACCAGATGCCGCCGTAACCCATGACGCCGCCCGTACCGTGGCAGACCGAGCAGATTTTCGTACCGTGGCACCACGTGCAGGGAATGACGGTCAGCGTCGAGTACGATCCGTCGGCATTCCGCGTGTAGTCGCAGTAGCCGCCGTTGGGCAGCTGCTGACGCCACGAATTGCCCGTATTGACCGGATTCGACGTCGTGTTGTTTGCGGCTGGACTTGCCGGCTGGCTGCCCGAATCCTCATACCCGCCGCCGACATAGGCGATATCCTGGCTGTTGTCCCACTGTTGGGCGATGAACTCCTTGGGCTGCGAGGGGTTGATGATGTAGGTTTGGGCGTCGTGGCTGTTGTCCTTGAAGGTCGACGAGACGACGAAGTACTCGCCGTCACCGAACTCCAGCAGGGTGATGGAGTATCCATCGTCCCACTGTTTGCGGATCTTCGGGTCGATCTCGTCGAAGGACGAGCCCCAGAAGTATCTCTGGCGGTCGTAGCCGGAGTTCTGGCTCATGACGATGAACCAGTTGCTGCCGGTATAGGTGGCCTGGGTGATGCAGTAGCCCTCGTCCCACAGGTTGCGGATCCGGTCGGCATTCTCCGACCAGTCGTCGTAGCCGAACGAGCGTTGGGCGGTGTAACCCGTCCCTTTCGAGAGGACGATGAACCACTTGGTGCGGTTCGAGGCGATGGTGGTGATGTAGCAGCCTTCGTTGCGTTTCTGTTTGATCCAGTCGCCGGGCCACTCCTTGCCGTAGTGATAGGTCTGGTAGGTCAGTCCGGTATTTTTGGCCATGGTGACAAACCATCCCTTCGTCGTATGGGCAGCCGAGGTGATGTAGCGTCCTTCGTCCCAGTTGGACTGGATCTGGTCCTCCTGCAGTTCGTTGCCCGAACCGCTGTAGAACCACGTCTGGGCGGTGTATCCCAGATTGCTCTGCGTCAGCAGAAGGAGTTTGTCCTGAGCTGTGGCAGTCGTCCCGATGGCGAGCATCACCAGCGGAACCACGATTTTTCGAAGTAATTCCTTCATGATGAACCCTGTTTGTTTATTGATCGCCTGCGGGTCGGCCGGCACTCCTGTCGGAACGGCCGGCGGCAGTTTTGGCTGAGCGTTCGTTTAGCGCCCGGAGCGGGTGCGCGGGTGCTTCATCGGGTCGTAGAGCGTCTCTCCGAAGCGGACGCTGAGCTGCACGACCTGCTGCGTACCAAGGCCGGTGCCGTCGTAGTGGAAGACCATGCCGGCCTCGACGCGCAGCGTGTCGTTGAAGAACGTGCGGTCGTAGCCGACCCACGTGCGGTTGTAGATATGTTCGGTCGTTGCGTAGAAGGGCTCGCCGGCATAGAGGCCGTCCTGGCCGTAGGTGATGCCTGTCGTGGGGTTGGCGATCGCGTTGCGCAGCGGCTGGAGGTTCTTGCCCACGTAGAGGTTGTTCTCGATCTTGACACCCCATTTCGAGATCGTGACGTCGAGCTGTCCGCCGTAGGGCTTGCGCCAGGTGTGGTCGACGCTGCGGCCGCGCTGCGGGGCGAAGAGCAGTCCGCCCTGGATGTCGAAGTCGAGGAAAGCGTTGAACTCCCACCCTACGTAGGGGTTCAGGAGCAGGTTGTCGGTGACGTTTTCGTTGAGCTTCGATCCGGCGAAGTGGAACATCGAGAAGGCGTATCCGAAGTAGAATCCGCACGAGGTCGTGTAGCGGCCGGCGGAGAGGATGCGGAACATCTCGCGCGAGGCCTCGGAGTACATGCCCTCCCAGTCGATGGCCATCTCGACGTAGGTTTTTTCGCGCTGGGTGGAGACGTAGCGGCCGAGGAATCCCGACAGACGGTTGTGGTAGAAGCGGGTCGAGTCGCTGAAGAAGGCCGACGAGTAGTCGCCCATGAGCTCCTTGCGGTTGAAGATACCGGCATTGGCCTGGACGTTGGCCGTCTTGAAGCGGTAGTACATCAGGGGTTTGACGTCGCTCAGGAAGCGGTCGCCCTGGGGGTTGTACTGGCCGAAGTTCTGGAGCATCTCGACGCCGAGGACGAGTCGGTTCTTCTGCTGCCATTCGACGCCGATCTGCGGTGTGAGGCGGGCGCTGAAGAGCGTCTGCGATTCGTTGAAGTCGTTGTTGGCGTATTCGCGGTTGTCGAACCGGGTTTCGAAATCGGCCCCGACGAGCAGTTTCTGGGCCTTCAGTCCGCCGCCCGAGATCAGCAGGGCGAGGGTGGCAAAGAGCACTTTTCTGAGTGACATGGTAACTACGGAATTGAGGCTCCAAAAATAGATAAAATATTTTTTATTTGATTACTTTTGCGGCCGAAATCACTCATTACGACCCATTATGCGTAAAATTACGAACGAAGAGTTGAATCGTCCGACGCCCGAGGAGTTTGCCCGCCGCGAGAAGATGCCGGTGACGGTGGTGCTGGACAACGTGCGCTCGGCGCAGAACGTCGGGGCCTTTTTCCGTACGGGCGATGCCTTTGCCGTGGAGCGGATCGTGCTGTGCGGCATTACGGCCGTGCCCCCTTCGCGTGAGATCCACAAGACGGCGCTCGGCGCCGAACAGACCGTGGCGTGGGAGTATGCCGAGCGGACCCTGTCGTGTGTCGAGTCGCTGCATGCCGCGGGCTATCGCGTGCTGGCCGTTGAGCAGGTCGAGGGGGCCTGCCGGCTTGATGATTTCGTGCCGCAGCCGGGGGTGCGCTACGCACTGGTCTTCGGCAACGAGGTCGACGGCGTCGATCAAGAGGTGGTCGATGCCTGCGACGGAGCGATCGAGATTCCGCAGGCCGGAACCAAGCATTCGATCAACGTGTCGGTCTCGGGCGGGGTCGTTTTGTGGCAATTTTTTTGCCAAATCTATGCAAAGCGTTATCTTTGCCGCACTGAATAATTAAAAAATCTGAAAAAATGTCCGTAGAAAGCACAGTTCGGGCGGTGACGACCTACCGCCTTACGGAGATGAAGCAGCGCGGCGAGAAGATCGCCATGCTGACCTCGTACGACTATTCGATGGCGAAGATCGTTGATGCCGCCGGTATCGACGTGATTCTGGTGGGCGACTCGGCGGCCAACGTCATGGCCGGCTACGAGACGACGGTGCCCATTACGCTCGATATGATGATCTATCACGCCCGTTCGGTAGTTCGGGCCGTGGAGCGGGCGCTGGTAGTGGTCGACCTGCCGTTCGGCACCTACCAGGGCAACTCGAAGGTGGCGCTCGATTCGGCCATCCGCATCATGAAGGAGACCGAGGCCGATGCCGTGAAGATGGAGGGCGGCGAGGAGATCCTCGAGTCGGTGCAGCGCATCCTGTCGGCCGGCATTCCGGTGATGGGGCACCTCGGACTGACGCCGCAGTCGATCCACAAGTTCGGCACCTATGCCGTGCGCGCCAAGGAGGAGGCCGAGGCCGAGAAGCTGGTGCATGACGCCCATCTGCTGAGCGAGGCGGGCTGCTTCGCCATCGTGCTGGAGAAGATCCCCGCGGCGCTGGCCACGCGCGTGACGAACGAGATCCCGACGCCGACGATCGGCATCGGTGCCGGTCCGGGCTGCGACGGCCAGGTGCTGGTGATCCACGACATGCTGGGCATCAACAAGGGCTTCTCGCCGCGTTTCCTGCGCCGCTATGCCGATCTGCACACGGTGATGACCGAGGCGGTCGGGCAGTACGTGCAGGATGTCAAGTCGTGCGACTTCCCCAACGAGAAGGAGCAGTACTGATCCCGTCGGAATACACAACGGCGAGGGGCGGATGTCGATCGACATCCGCCCCTCGCTCTTATCGGCTGTACGGTTTGCCGGCTATTCGATCCGCCGCATCGACCGGATCTCCTCTACCTCGTAGACCCCTTCGTACTGGGCGGCGAACCCCTCGTCGTCACGGCCCGCATAGCGGAGCCTGAGTTCGGCCTCGACCGGGCGTCCGTCGTGCGCACCGCCGCTCACGCGGTCGTATTCGCGTTCGAGGGCTCCGCTGCGGTCGCGGAGCCAGTATTCGGTCGTATCGCCTTCGGGAACGAACGAGCGTACCTCGTGGGCCACGACGACCCGTCCCCGCAGGATCTGCGACCGGCCCTCTTCGGCTGACGGGCTGCCCGTCGAGTCGCAGCACGTTTTCGAGGCGGAGGCTCCCCGGGTCTCGGCGGAGCGGGAGGTCGACACCCCCGCCCGGCAGCCTCCCAGCAGGAGCAGGGTGAGGGAGAAAAGGGCGATTTTCATGCCTTGGTTTGCCATCTTCACATGTGGATTTGGTTCGACTTCTCGGGGAGGGGTTTCCGCACGGCGGCACCTCCCTCGGGGGTAAAAATAGGGAAAAAATCGAAACCAACCAATTTCCGGTCGATTCGATGCATCGCCGTTCATCCGCAAAAAAGACCCGGAGGGGTGTCGTGCCTTTCGGCCTTCCCTCCGGGTTCTTGTTTACGGGTCCGGTTTCGGGGCATCAGCCCCCGGCGTACCGGCATCCCTGCGTGCGGCTATTCGTACTCCAGCGTGACGGCGCTGGTCAGCGACGTGGTCGCAACGGCATTGGTAACCGTGTAGTTCTTGCCGTCGGCCGTCGTGACGAAGAGCAGCAGGCGGCAGTTCTCCTCGGCCCATCCTGAATCGATCGGGATCACGAAGAGGTAGTCGGCCATCTCGCCGGCCTGGATGTAGCCCAGGTCGTGTCCGGCGTAGCTGCTCGAATGGGAATCCTTGCTGTCGGCGTAGCGGATGACGGCGTCGTGCGTGTCGAATTCACCCTCCATGCCGTAGTTGGACTGGTGTCCCGAGAGACCGTCCTCGAGCACCCAGGCACCGACCCGGTAGTTGTTCGTCTCGTTGACCTTGATCGTCATGCGTACGACGAGCGTGCTGCCGTCCTTGACCATGCGGGCCGAGATGCCGGCCTTGGCCGGCGTCTGCAGCGAGTTGTCGATGGCGGTCTTCAGATTCGTGATATTCGTATTGTAGTTGTAGTTCATGATCCGGTTCGAGAAATCGGCAATCACCGTCGGGTAGCTCGTTACACCGAATGCTCCGGCCAGGTCGGCATTCGGGGCATAGGGGTCGCCGCTGTAGGTGTGGGCGGCGCCCAGCACGGCCTTCGAACCGTATTCCGAATCGCTCAGCACGCTTTTGAGGGCGGCGATCATGAAGGGGCAGTAGCCGCATCCCAGACCCGTGAACTGCATGAACATCGTGCGGTGTTTGAACGTCGTGTTCTCGGGCTGCGGGTCGATCGGACGGATCGGCACCTCGCGGTCGATGGCCGTCACGTTGATCGGCTGGTTGATCGTGTTCGAGGTCTTGTAGGCGATCCAGAAGCTGCGCGTTTCGCTCTGCGAGGCCTCGTAGTAGGGCAGGTTGTAGGTGACGCCCGATGACGAGGACTTCTGGAGCGTGGGCAGCGTGATCTTCCGGTTCGTATCGCCGTCGTAGATGTCGTATCCGGCATCGCTGTCGAGCACCTCACCGTCGTAGCGGATGACGAAGACGGCGCGGTCCTTGCCCGTCTGGACGACGGTCGACGAGAGCGATGCGGTCAGCCCCTTCTGATCCGTCGGTTCGAGGTTGATATCCTCGTTCATGGCCGTGATGACGAGCCGCTCCGACTTGTATTCGGACTCTTCGCCCTCCTGCGGAGCCGCATTGACGTAGGTCACGTAGAAGGCGTATTCGCCCGGCTGGGTGGTGGTGAACTTCATGTCGGGCATCTCGACCACCGAGTTGTTGTCGGCGTTGTAGAAGGTGACGTCATTGGCCGTCAGACGCTCACCGCGGAAGCGGACGTCGAACAGGGCGGCATCCGTACCGTCGGCATAGATGGCCGTGGGTGAAACCGTGGCGCTGAATACTGCCGACGGTCCGTCCGGAGTCGGCGTGTCGTCATCCTGACCCGAAAGGCAGGAACCTGCGCTCAGCGCGATGGCGGCCAGCAGCAGGAATTTTCCGATCATTCGTGTTTTCATGCAGTGGATATTTTTTAGAACGATGATGTAATGGCAAGATTACAGCCCGTGTAGGCGGGCGAGTAGCGGCACACGCCGCCCGAGCAGATGTATCCGGCGCGGTTGCGGCCGTAGCTGAGCTGGATGCGGGTGCGTTTTTTCGTGTAGCTGAAGCCGCCGTTGTAGTAATTGATCTTGGTCGAGCCCTGGTTGTACATGTCGCTGACGAAGATGCTCCAGTGGGGGGCGAGTCCCAGCTCGACGAGTCCGGCCACCCAGTCGCCCTCGTAGTCGTTCGAGAGCAGGTACTGCACCTCGGCGCGGAGCGACTTCTTGCGGTTGAACTTGTAGGTCACGTCGGCCACGATGATGTTCGAGACGTAGGTCCGGTGGCTGTAGCCGTGGTCGGGGTTCCACTCCTGGTAGGAGAAGAGCAGCGACGTCTTGAGCTTGCGGTTCCACTGCCGCTCGACGTCGAAGTTCATGTCGAGCCACAGCAGTTCGCGGTTGCCGCTCTTGGCCTGTTCGCCGCGCAGCGTGTAGAAGTTCGAGAGGTTGCCGTGAAAGTTCCAGTAGCGGTAGCGGTCGCGCTTGTTGCGCAGCGAGTAGTTGATGTCGATCTGCCCGCCGATTTCGCCCTCGACGTTGACCTGATAGGGGTTCAGGTTGGCCAGCATGTAGGTGTACTGGCGGGTCAGCGCCGGCAGGTAGTTGAGCATGTTGCCCGTTCCGGTGCCGTAAAGCGAGATCAGCGTGCCCATGTTGTCCAGCGTGCGGAACGTTCCGGCCACGCTGAAGGTCTTGTAGTTGTAGCCGATTTCGCCCAGGATGGCCCTTCCTTCGACGGCCCGATCGGCCACGGCCGTCGGGAGATCCTTGCCCTTGGAGGCGTATTCACCGCGCAGCGAGAGCCCTTTCCAGTTGAAGTTCACGCGTCCCGAGTAGATGTTCAGGTCGGGCGAGGTCATGCCCACCGAGGCGAAGTAGTCCGTCTTGTCGGCCTCCTTGTCGAGGGCTTCGTGGCGGTTCATGTAGCTTCCTTCGAGCGAGAGGAGCACGTTGTTGAATCCGAAGATGTCGCCCAGCGAGACGCTCAGGTCGGCGCCGCGGGCCCAGGCATCGGCATAGCGGGTGTAGAGGCGGGGCCGGCCGTAGAGGCCCTTCACCGTCACGTAGTTCCCGAAGCGGTAGATGCCGCGGATACCCTCGAGCGAGGTGTTGATGCCCAGCTGCCGATCCTCGAAAGATCGGAATACCAGACCGTTTCCGAACTGGTCGAAGATGTCGCCGACGAGCACCTCGAAATTGTCATCCACCCACTGGATGTACTTCGACGAGACGTAGAAGTTGTACGATCCGGGTTGTTGGCCGAGTTCGTAACCCTGCAGAGCGGGGAGGTAGGCATCGGCCTGGATGCCGGCCGAGAAGTGCTTGTAGGAGTAGTCGACCTTCAGGTAGTTGTTCGATCCGAAGTGGTCGTCGAGTTTCGAACCGATGGCCGAGTCGTCGACGTAGTAGATCGTGTTGGTCTCGAAACTTCCGGAGAGCTGTCCCTCTCCGAGTTTGATCTGAGCGTTGGCTGCGGCGATGCAGCACGTGCCGGCAAGCAACAGTGCGGTGTGCTTCTTCATGCGCATGGGCTATTTTTTGTGGCTGATTTCGATGATCTTGTCCAGGAGCAGCTGTTCGCTTCCGGGGGTGTATCCCGTGTGGGAGAAGACGATGTTGCCCTGGGCGTCGACGACGAAGCTCTGCGGCGTGAGGTTGACGTTCATGGCGCGCTTGAGCGTCTGGTTGTCGTCGAACAGACAGATGAAGTCCCATCCGAAGGCGGCGGCACGGGCCTTGGCCGTGGATTTCAGCCGCACGTCGTCGACCGATACGGCGATGACGTCGAAGTCGGCCTCTTCACGCCACTCCTCGAGCTGATCGTTGATGGCATTGAGCTCCTGCAGGCAGGGTTTGCAGGCGATCGACCAGTAGGAGATGATCAGCGGTTTCTTTCCCGTGAGCGAAGCGGTCGAGATCATCTCGCCCTCCGCATTCTCAATCTTCACATCGGGCAGCTTCTGAGCCGAGACTCCGGCGACAGTCAGCAGTGCGCAGACAAGTCCGAACAGTTTCTTCATGTTGTTATTGTTTAAAGAGTTAAAATGGTTACTATAAAAAAACCGTACAGAAACTCCCCCTTGTAAGGGGAGTCTCTGTTCGGTTCATGCGTTGCGCTATTTTTCTGTTAGCGTTTTCCATGCAGTTTTTCCATGAAGGCGTCCATGTTGGCCTTGGCCTCCTTCTGCGTGAGTACGTGGTTGATCTTGACCTGCTTGCGCTCGACGGCGGGCTTGACGGCAACCGGCGTTCTGCTCTTGTAGCGGGTGACGGGATTGATCTGGTAGCGCGACTTGAGCTGGAACGGTTCGTAGCGTTTGCGGACGTTGTCCAGCGACGAGCTCGAGGCGGCGTCGTCTTCGCCGCTCCAGCCGCGGGTCAGCGTGATGGGCGAGACAACGTTCGACTGGAACATGTAGTAGCCGTTGGAGTAGCTGCCCGGGTTCATGTAGTAGTCCTTGCCGTTGTAGTTGAGCGGGTTGATCGTAATCGTATTCTTGTCGGCCGAGATCTCGACGGGGAAGTATCCGTTTTCGGATGCCGTACCGTTCTGGATGTAGGGCAGTACGTCGCCCTCTTCGCCCGTGCTGGCGCCCAACAGGTAGTAGATGCTGCTGCCCCAGCCCGAAAGCGGCGTGAAGCGGTTCATGTTGAACGGAACGCTAACCTGGTCGTTTTCGTCGATCTGCAGATACCACTTCGGTCCGAAGTCGAAGACGGGCGACTCGACGTCATAGCCGTTGTAGGTCTCCGAGGAGAAGAGGTCGTAGGGGGATGCATACCGCAGGTTGTCCTCGTAGATCACCACCTCGAGCGACAGACCCTGGCAGAGCAGGCGGTTCTGGTTGCGCGTCTTCTGGTTGAACTGGTCGACCGACGCCTTGAACTGTGCGTAGACGGCATCCACCTCCTCTTTGGTCTTGTAGGAGGTCATGTTGAAGAAGAGCTCGTAGATCTCGTCGGGCAGCACCTCCGGATAGGTCGTGTCGCCGATGGTCACTTTCGACTGCTTCTGGGCCTGTTTCGTCACGAAGGTGAAGGTCTCGTAGTCGTATTCGTCATACTGGATGGTGGCCGTAGCGGTCCAGTCGCCGAGCAGGTCGGTGAAGAGCGACGACGAAACGCGCTCGGCATCGGGTTCTTCGATCGTCGTATTCTGGGCGACGACAACCTCGCTCGACGTCCCCTCGTCGTTGGCCACGGAGACGGCGATGTAGGTGGTGCTGTTGGCCAGCGACGTGAAGCAGATATTCAGACCCTCCGAGGAGTTGATCTGGCCGATCTCCGTGCTGGAGAGTTCCACGCCGTAATTGCTCAGCAGGTCCTCAGCCGTATAGCCGAGGTCGATCATGCTCATCCAGTCGCGCTCGTAGTTGGCAACGTACGAACCCGTGAGCACGTCGCTGGACTTGACGTTGAACCATACCTCGTAGGGCGAATCTTCGCCGTTGGGGTTCTTGATCGGGGTGACGGTCAGCTCCGGAGCGGGTTTTGTCGGCTCGGGCAGCGTGAAGGTCTGGTGTTCGAAGCACTGGGTCGTACCCTCTTCGTTACCCATGCCGACGGCCAGGATGTGGTAGGTGGCGGTGCGGTCCTCCTCGTAGTAGAAGTCCTCGATGACCAGATCGACCGGTTCGGTAGCCGACGTGACGCTGTAGCTCATCATGGCCAGCGTCGTGGTGAGGAACCACTGCACGTTGCTCTCGTCGTTGTCGAGGAGCATGCTCAGCATCATCTGGTAGTTGGCATCGTCCATGATCGTGTAGACATACTGCGTGATGTTCTCATCCGGGGTGAAGGAGATCACGCCGCCGCTGGGACGCAGGTTGGTGGTGATGTTGAGCGAGGCGTCCAGCTTCTCGGGGGCGGTCAGCTGGGTGTCGAGCCGGGCGTAGAAGCCGGTCCAGTAGTCTTTTTCATCGGAGGACTGACCCGTATTGGAGGCATTCAGATAGCCTTCGTAGTCGAACAGCGGGCCATAATAGCCGAGGCCCCAGCCCGTCTGGTCCTCGGCGAGGGCATATTCGCCGAAGGTGGTGATGTACTTGCCGCCCGGCACGATGGGCTCATAATAATATTTGTACTCGCCGGTCCACGGATCGGGTTCGATCTCGCCGTTCTCATCCACGACGCAGATATCCTGCAGGTCGTTGCTGAACGAGAACTCCTTGTCTTCGGTGAAGAAGTTGTGGTAGTACTCGTCGTTGAGGTTCATCATGTCGGCGTTCGTATAGCCGTACATCTTCGTATTCATGTTGTCCATGGCGATGTCGGAGAGGCCCCATTTGATCACGTTGCCCGACGTTGCGAGGTTTTCGGGCACACGCACGCGAACCTTGAAGCTCGTGGGGGTGATGCCGTATGCGGCGACATCCTCGCTGAAGTCGGTCGTGGTGACCGAAACCGAGACGACATCGGTGTAGGCCTCTTCGTCGGTGATTCCGGCGAAGTAGACGTTATACGCCGTCAGCGGGTCGAGGCCGCGGACCGTAGTGACGAAATCGCCCTCCTGGCAGTCGATGCCGCGGGTACCCGTAGCGAAGATCACGGCGGCATCGGGGGCCTCCTCACCTTCGGGGGCGGCCAGATAGGCGGCTTCGGTGATCTTGTGCGTAGTCAGGTGGACGTCGGCGCTGGTCGAGCTGACGGTGACCACCTCGGCTGCGAGCGAGGCGACATCCGGCATGGCGGGATCCTCCGTGGTGTCGTCCTTACAGCCCGTTGTGAGATATCCCGCTGCGGCAATGAGCAGCGAGACCTTCAAAACGTGAAGAAAATTTTTCATAAGACAGAATGGTTTATTGGTTTTCACGATAAAGGTAAGAAAAAATACGGCATTTTGTACACCCTGGGCGTCGAATTTGTTAACATTTTTTAATAAATCGAAACGATTCATTTCGGAAATATCGCCGTAAATAATTGTTATATAGCGATTTAATTTGAGTATGATATATGATTCGCAAAGTGCTGTTTTTTTTATAACAATCTGATAATCCCCGAGATTCAGGCATGTGTCAAGTTGTAACCCGGGCGGATGGCGGCCTGGAAAACATCCGGCGGTGGATGGTGGAGCGGCCGCCCGGGCGGACGAAACCGATGTTGCTTTTCTGATAAAATGTTGATAAAAAAGTCATCGAACGGACGCTTATTTTAGGACGTTTCGAAAAAAATGATTACTTTTGCGAGCAACAAAAATCCACGTTCATTATGTCTTTTATCAATGAAAGGGTTCAGCCCGAAGGACTTACGTTCGACGATGTGCTGCTCGTACCCGCCTATTCGGAAGTGTTGCCGCGAGAGGTCAGCGTTCAGACCCTGTTCTCGCGTAATATCAAGCTCAACATCCCCATCGTCTCCGCCGCGATGGATACCGTGACGGAGGCTCCGTTGGCCATTGCGCTGGCGCGTGAAGGAGGTATCGGCGTGATCCACAAGAACATGTCGATTGCCGCACAGGCTGCCCAGGTGCGTCGCGTGAAGCGTGCCGAGAACGGCATGATCTACGATCCGATCACCATTTCGAAAGACAATACCGTGGGCGACGCCCTGAACCTGATGAAGGAGAACAAGATCGGCGGTATTCCGGTCGTGGACGGAGGGTGCCACCTGATCGGCATCGTGACGAACCGCGACCTGCGTTTCCAGCCCGACATGTCGCGCCGCATCGAGGAGGTGATGACCCCGGGCGACCGCCTCATCACCACCCACCGCACCGATCTGGCCCACGCCTCGGAGGTGCTGCTCAACAACAAGATCGAAAAGCTCCCGGTCGTCGACAGCGAAGGCCGTCTGGTGGGACTTATTACCTATAAGGATATTACAAAGGTGCAGGATCACCCGAATGCCTGCAAGGACGAGAAGGGTCGTCTGCGCGTAGCGGCCGGCGTGGGCATCACCAGCGACGCCATGGAACGTGTGTCGGCGCTTGTCGAGGAGGATGTCGATGCCGTGGTGCTCGACTCGGCGCACGGCCATTCGTACAACATCGTCCGCACGCTCAAGGAGATCAAGGCCGCCTATCCGACGCTGGATGTCGTCGTGGGCAACATCGCCACGGGTGAGGCCGCGAAGTTCCTCATCGACGCCGGTGCCGACGGCATCAAGGTCGGTATCGGTCCGGGTTCGATCTGCACGACGCGTATCATCGCCGGTGTGGGCGTACCGCAGCTGTCGGCCATCTATGCCGCCGCCTCGGCCGCCAAGGGCTCGGGCGTTCCGGTCATTGCCGACGGCGGTCTGCGCTATTCGGGCGACATTGTCAAGGCGCTGGCTGCGGGCGGCGACTGCGTGATGATCGGTTCGATGTTCGCCGGTACGGAGGAGGCTCCGGGCGAGACGATCATCTACAACGGCCGTAAGTTCAAGGCCTACCGCGGCATGGGCTCGATCGACGCCATGCGCGCCGGTTCGGCCGACCGCTACTTCCAGAAGGGCTGCGAGGGCAACATCAGCAAGCTCGTTCCGGAGGGCATCGTGGCCCGCGTGCCGTTCAAGGGTTCGTTGAGCGAGACGGTCTACCAGCTGATCGGCGGTTTGCGTTCGGGCATGGGCTACTGCGGTGCGAAGGATATCCCGGCGCTGCAGAAGGCGCAGTTCATCCGCATCACCGCCTCGGGCATGCACGAGAGCCACCCGCACGACGTGACGATCACGAGCGAGGCCCCCAACTACTCGAGCGAGCACTAAATCAATCTGGACGACGATGGATCCGGAGGTAGCGGCCTGCGGCCTGTTTTGCGGAGGATGCCGAAAATTCAGTAAGGGCGCTTGCCCGGGATGCCATGCCAATGAAAAGGCAACCTGGTGTGGAATTCGGGCATGTTGCCGCGAACACGGATGGCAGAGTTGCGCCGATTGCACGTTGATGCCGTTGGACGAGTGCCGCAAATTCAACGCTTTTATCGGTAAGGTCTTCGGCTTCATCTTTCGTTCCGACCGGCGCGGCTGTATTGAACGCATTCGGGAAGTGGGCAGTTCCGCATTTGCCGAAGAGATGCGTCTGGCGGGATCCTTCAATCGTCCGGTAAAAAACAAAGCATAAACCTACTATCATGCAGGAAAAAATACTGATTCTCGACTTTGGATCGCAGTACACGCAGCTCATTGCGCGGCGTGTGCGCGAGCTGAACGTCTATTGCGAGATTCACCCCTTCAACAAGATTCCGGCGCTGGACGAATCGGTGCGGGGCGTGATTCTCTCGGGCAGCCCCTACTCGGTGCGCGATGCCCAGGCCCCGAATCCCGATCTGACGGGAATCAAGGGGCGTCTGCCGCTGCTGGGCGTCTGCTACGGCGCACAGTTCCTGGCCCACGCCTTCGGGGGTGAGGTCAAGCCGGCGCCGAGCCGCGAATACGGCCGGGCGATGCTCACGGTGAGCGACCGGGAGGATGCCCTGATGCAGGGACTCCCCTCGCCGACGCAGGTCTGGATGTCGCACGGAGATACCATCACGCGCGTCCCCGACAACTACCGAATCGTCGCCAGCACGGAGGATGTCCGCGTGGCCGCCTTCCACATCGAGGGCGAACAGACGTGGGGCATCCAGTTCCACCCGGAGGTCTACCACTCGACCGACGGCACGCAGCTGCTGAAGAACTTCGTCGTCGGCATCTGCGGCTGCTCGCAGTCGTGGACCTCGGAGAGCTTCGTCGAGTCGACGGTGCGCGAACTGCGCGAGAAGCTGGGCAACGACAAGGTGGTGCTCGGCCTGTCGGGCGGTGTGGATTCGTCGGTGGCCGCCGTGCTGCTGCACAAGGCCATCGGGCAGAACCTCTACTGCATCTTCGTCGATTCGGGACTGCTGCGCAAGAACGAGTTCGACGAGGTGCTGGCCTCGTACGAGAACATGGGTCTGAACGTCAAGGGCGTGAAGGCCGGTGCGAAGTTCCTGGGCGACCTGGCCGGAGTCACCGAACCCGAAAAGAAGCGCAAGATCATCGGCCGTGACTTTGTGGAGGTCTTCAACGAGGAGGCCATGCAGATCAAGGACGTACGTTGGCTGGCACAGGGAACGATCTATCCCGACGTGATCGAGTCGTGCTCCGTGAACGGACCCTCGGCCACGATCAAGTCGCACCACAACGTGGGCGGACTCCCCGAGAAGATGAACCTGCGGATCGTCGAGCCGCTGCGTCTGCTCTTCAAGGACGAAGTGCGCCGCGTGGGTCGTTCGCTGGGGATCTCCGAGCACCTGATCGGACGCCATCCCTTCCCGGGGCCGGGCCTTGCGATCCGCATCCTGGGCGACATCACCCCCGAGAAGGTCGAAATCCTGCAGAACGTCGACAAGATCTATATCGATGCCCTGCACGCCGCCGGTCTCTACGACAAGGTATGGCAGGCGGGAGCGATCCTGCTGCCGGTGAAGAGCGTCGGCGTGATGGGCGACGAGCGCACCTACGAGAGTTGTGTGGCGCTGCGTGCCGTGACCTCGACCGACGGTATGACGGCCGACTGGGTACACCTTCCCTACGAGTTCCTGGCCGATGTCTCGAACGAGATCATCAACAAGGTCAAGGGGGTTAACCGCGTAGTCTACGACATCTCCTCGAAACCACCCGCAACGATCGAGTGGGAGTAGCCCGGCTAAGAGCCGGGTTCTGCGGGCGGCCGGGCCTCATCCGGTTTCCGGGCCGGTTCTGCGCCTCCCTCGGCTAAGAGCCGGGTTTTGCGGGCAGCCGAGCCTCATCCGGGTCCTGATCCGGTTCTGCGCCTCCCTCGGCTAAGAGCCGGGTTCTGCGGGCGGCCGGGCCTCATCCGGTTTCCGATCCAGTTCTGCGCCTTTCCTGGCTAAGAGCCGGGTTTTGCGGGCGGCCGGGTCTCATCCGGTTTCCGATTCGGTTCTGCGGGCGGCCGGGCCTCTCCGGGTTTCCGGGCCGGTTCCGCGGGCAACGGATAAAACCGCTTGGATCGCCCGAAAAGTCTGAATATCACGAAAACCGCATTCCACAACGGAATGCGGTTTTTTTGTGCCCGACGGTGCCCGACGGTGCCCGACGGCCGCTGCGGTGGCCGTACCATGTAATGACTTTGCAACGGATCGTTCGCGGGGTTGTCACAGAGGCGTATCGAGGGTGTAACAGCCGTGGGGTAGTTTTGCAGCGTGAAATCAAGAGAGAGAAAAAACGACTGCATGAACAGAATCCTACGCATTTGTGCTGCTACGGCGGCCCTGCTTGTTCTTTCCATTCAAACCCTGCTGGCCCAGGGATCCATTTCCGGCGTGGTGACCGATGCCGCCACCGGTGAACCGGTCCTCGGCGCCACGGTCCTCCTGGCGGGAACGACCCGCGGTACGGCTACCGATGTGGACGGCTCGTTCCGTCTGGGCGGCATCGAGGCCGGCGCTCACACCATCGAGGTGAGCATGCTGACCTACGCCACGGCCCGTCTGACGGGTGTCGAGGTCCGCGACGGCGCGGATACCCGCCTCGATGTGAAGCTGACCGAAACCTCGGAACAGGTCGGCGAGGTGGTCGTCACGGCCGTGCGCCGTTCGAACACCGAATCGGCTGTCAATATCGACGTCAAGAATTCGCTGCAGGTCGTCAGCGGCGTCTCGAGCCAGACGATCGCCAAGACCCAGGATAGCGATGCCGGCGAGGTCGTGCGGCGTATCCCGGGCATCTCGCTCATCGACGACAAGTTCATCATCGCGCGCGGCCTGTCGCAGCGCTACAACAACGTCTGGATCAACAACGCCGCCGTGCCGAGTTCCGAGGCCGATTCGCGGGCCTTCTCCTTCGACGTGATCCCCGCCGGGCAGATCGAGAATATCCTGATCCTGAAATCCCCCTCGCCCGAGGTTCCGGCCGACTTCACGGGCGGATTCATCAAGATCCAGACCAAGGACCAGCCCGACGATAACACCTTTGCCGCTCAGTATTCGATCGGTCTGAACACCTCGACCCACTTCCGCGACTTCCTCTTCAACAAGGGCTTCGCATCGGAGGTGTTCGGTTTCGGCAGCTCGCGGCGCATGGTTGCCGGGGGGATCGACGGCCGTTACGACAATGCCGATGCCGACTTTGTGACGCGTATGACACGCTTCGGCTTCAACAACGACTGGAGGGTCCGCACGTGCCGTCCCGTCCCGGACCAGAAGTTCTCGTTCTCGTTCGGGCGGTCGTGGAACCTCGCCGAGGGGCGGCGCCTGGCGATGAACGGCGCGCTGAACTACAGCTACGTCCAGCGGACGATCACCGACATGGAGAATTCGCGCTACGGCATCTACAACAAACGCGACGACCAACCCGAATACCTCTATAAATATACCGACGACCAGTACCGTACGGACGTCCACCTCGGGGCGATGCTCAACCTTTCGTACCTGCGTCCCCACAGCTGCTACTCGCTGCGCAACCTCTTCAACCAGATCGGGCAGGACAAATATACCTTCCGCGACGGCTGGCAGAACATCTCCTCGCACTACGACCAGCAAAAGGCCGAGTACTACCACTCGAGCCGCACGACCTACAACGGCCAGATCGCCGGTGTCCACACCCCCGACGGCCACCGCATCGACTGGAACGTGGGCTACTCCTATGCCGACCGCCATCTGCCCGACCGACGGATCATCAACCTGCTGCAGAACGACATCTACGGCGACGAGCACTACGGCGAGATGCGTCTGGACCAGAACGAGATCCAGCGCGACTTCACCAAGCTGGTCGAGCACATCATCTCGGCCTCGGCCAACTACGAACACACCTTCCGCGAGGGCGAACGCTTCGCGCCGATGCTGCGGGCCGGTCTCTACGGCGAGTACCGCACGCGTGACTACCGCGCCCGAGCCTTCTACTACCGCTACAATGCGCAGAACCTCCCGGCGGACTTCCCCTACGGCGACGTGGTCGACGACATCCTCCAGGATGCCAACTACGGGGCCGACCGCCTCTACGTCTACGACGATACGGACAACCGCAACAGCTACCGGGGCAAGAACCTGCTGGCGGCGGCCTATGCGGCCGTGCAGCTGCCGCTGGGGCCGGTGAGCATCTACGCCGGCGTGCGGTTCGAACACAGCGGCATGGATCTGACCAGCTACACCCGCATCTCGGAGTGGCGCTCGAAGGTGACCTCCTACGTCTACGACGACCTCTTCCCGTCGGTGAACGCCACGTGGCGCATCTCCGACCGTCACCAGCTGCGGGCGGCCTACGGCATGTCGACCAACCGTCCCGAATTCCGCGAGGTGTCGTCGTCGGTCTACTACGACTTCGACCTCTTCAGCAGCGTGATGGGTAATCCCGATCTGACGGCGGCCTACGTCCAGAATGCCGACCTGCGTTACGAATGGTATCCCTCGGCGGGTGAGACAATCTCCGTGTCGCTCTTCTACAAGCACTTCCGCGATCCGATCGAGACGGCGATCCTCGATGCCGGCGGCAGCTACACCTATACCTTCGAGAATGCCGACCGGGCCAACGTCTACGGCTTGGAGTTCGACATCCGCAAGGATCTGGCCTTCATCGGGCTGAAGAACTTCTCGCTCTCGTTCAACGCGTCGCTCATCGAGAGCGAGGTGAACTTCTCCGAGGAGTCGATGGAGCACGACCGCCCGATGCAGGGGCAGTCGCCCTACCTGGTCAACGGCGGCATCTTCTACCAGTCCGAACGGCTGGGGCTCTCGGTCGGGGTGCTCTACAACCGCATCGGCAAGCGCATCGTCGGCATCGGCCGGACGGACCTTTCGTCGGGCGGATCGGTCGACAACGACATCCCGGACATGTACGAAATGCCGCGCAACGCCCTCGACGTGGTGGTAAGCAAGCGGTTGGGGCGGATCTGGGAGCTGAAATTCAGCGCCCGTGACCTGCTCAACGAGGAGATCCGCTTCTGCCAGTTCCCGGAGTTCACCGACGATGCCGGACGGACCCACCACCGCGAGCAGACGACCAAACGCTACCGTCCGGGACAGAGCTTCACGCTGGGCATCTCGGCCCGCTTCTGAACCCGGAGGAAAAGGATCAAACAAGCGAAATATTCACACTCACAGTTAAAAAAGTATGTTGAAAAAGGTAATTCTGGCAGCCACGGCTGCCCTGGCACTCGCAGCAGCGGGTTGCAACGATGACAACGGCGACAACGGCGGATCGAACCCGACGGGCACGCTGAGCGACATCCTCTTCGAGAACGGCACGCAGATCGGCAACGGCGATCAGGAGTTCACCATCCCGGTCGGCAACTATACGCTTCCCAAAGGCACCTACGAACTCTGCGGCTGGGTCTACATCCCGGCCGGGGCCGAACTGACGATCGAACCGGGAACGGTGATCAAGGGCGTTTCGGGGACGAAGGCTTCGCTGATCGTCGAGCGCGGCGGCAAGCTCCACGCCGTCGGCACGAAGAACGCACCGATCGTCTTCACGTCGGACCGTCCGGCCGGATCGCGCCGTCCGGGCGACTGGGGCGGTCTGATCCTGCTGGGCCGTGCCGTCAACAACATGGGCGAGATGACCATCGAGGGCGGCCCGCGCGCCAACCACGGCGGTCAGGACAATGCCGACAACTCGGGCGAACTGTGCTACGTGCGGGTCGAGTTTGCCGGCTACCCTTACCGCGAGGACGAGGAGATCAACGGCGTCACCTTCGGGTCGGTCGGTTCTGGTACGAAGGTCAGCCACGTGCAGGTCTCCTATTCGAACGATGACTCCTACGAGTGGTTCGGCGGTGCGGTGAACTGCGACCACCTGGTAGCCTACCACGGCTGGGACGACGATTTCGATACGGACAACGGCTTCTCGGGCAAGGTGCAGTTCTGCCTCGGAGTGCGCAACCCGCGTCTGGCCGACACCTCCGTATCGAACGGCTTCGAGAGCGACAACAATGCCGACGGCTCGGCCGCTACGCCCCGCACGTCGTGCGTCTTCTCGAACGTGACCTTCGTGGGTCCGATCGGGCAGGCCGCCGACTTCACGAACACCTCCGACTACATCAACGGCGGCAACATGAAGCCCGACAACGGCTCGAAACTGGGCCAGTTCCAGGCTGCCATGCAGATCCGCCGCAACTCGAACCTCTCGTGCTTCAACTCCGTGGCCATGGGCTTCCCCGTCGGGCTGATCGTCGAGAACGACAAGGGCTCCGACACGCAGGGTGACGCCACCGACGGCAAGTTCAAGATCTCGAACGTCGTCTTCGCCGGCATGACGCAGCTGGCAAGCGACGCCAACAAGAAGTTCGGCGAGGATCTGGGTGCCTTCTCGGCCGCCTACTTCCAGACCGCAGCCCTCAACAACCGCATCTACGACAACCTTTCGGATCTGAAGCTCACGCAGCCCAACAGCCTCGAGGCGGGTTTCGACTGCCGTCCCGCAGCGGGCAGCCCGCTGCTGACGGGGGCCTCGTTCACCGACGCCCTGGTGGCCGACGGTTTCGAGAAGGTCAGCTACATCGGCGCCTTCTCGTCGTCGGACGACTGGCTCGACGGCTGGACCGAGTTCGACCCCCAGAATGCCGTCTATTAATCGCTCTCTCTTCAAACCATTCCACGTCATTCACCGGTCCCGTCCTCGTCGCGAGGGCGGGGCTTTTTTGTGAATGGCCGGTCGCGGAGACGGCTATGAAGTTGGCCGTGGAGTCGGTCGAAGAGGGCGCGGGGGTGGTGCCTGTCGGTGCGGCCGAGGGGTGGCAAAGGGGGCGAGGGGAGTGAGTGGACGGCGGATTCCCGATTTTGTGCGGGCGTGTACAACTATCCGACGAAATCCGTATCTTTGTCGGTCGAAAAAATTGCGAAGATGAGAGATTTTGCCGCCATCGATTTCGAAACCGCCAACAGCCAGCGGACGAGTGTCTGCTCGGTGGGTGTCGTGGTGGTGCGTGACGGGGTGATTGCTGATTCGATCTACCGGCTGATCCGTCCGCGCCCGAACTTCTACAGCCGCTTCACGACGGCCATCCACGGCCTGACCCGCGAGGATACGGATTCGGCTCCGGCCTTCGACGAGGTGTGGCGGGAGATCGCTCCCCGCATCGAGGGGCTTCCGCTCGTGGCCCACAATTCGCCCTTCGACGAAGGGTGTCTGCGGGCCGCCTTCGACCTCTATGGCATGCCCTATCCCGGCTATACGTTCTACTGCACGTGCCGGGCTTCACGGCAGGTCTTCGGACGGCAGCTCCCCAACCATCAGTTGCATACCGTCGCCGCGGCCTGCGGCTACGACCTGCAGAACCACCACCATGCCCTGGCCGACGCCGAGGCCTGTGCCCGCATCGCCCTCAGGATCCTATAACCCCAGTTCAAGCTGGAAACGAAGCTCCCAGCCGTCGCGCAGCGCCCCGCCGACCGCATTTGCAAACCGGTCGTAGGTGTTGTACGAGAGGTCGGCCTGCACCTTGAGCGAGTGGCCGATGATGTAGCGCGTCACACCGAGCGTCGTCTGGTTGTGGGTGCGGTATCCGGTCCGGGACTGGATGGCCGACGCGGGGAAGAGCGTCGAGTTGCGCAGGGCAACCTCCCATTTGCGGTCGAAGAGACGGCTGGCCTGGACGTTGAGCCCCTGGCCGGTGTAGACGAATGCCGCCGGATCGGATGCACCGAAGGTCGGTTGCGCACAGCTGCGTCCCATGAAGTCGGTGCAGAGGGCCCAGCCGCGGTATTTGAAGACCAGGTCGACGAAGTAGGAGCCGATATCGCGGGTCGCACCATCGGGCATGATGGCTCCGCGCTGTCCGTCGAGGCGCGAGGCCTTGTGGTTGAACGAGTAGGCTCCGGCCACGAGCAGGCGGGGCTGCTCCTCTCCGGCGAAGTCGCCCTCGACGAGGTCGCCCTTGGCGGCGAAATGGCCCAGCGGATAGAGCTCCAGACGCCCCGTGTAGGCGAGTCCGCCGTTGTCGGAGGAGCCCCAGTTACGCCCCTCGCCAAGCGTCACGGAGCCCTTGAAGCCCAGGTCGAATCCGGCGGGACGGTCGAGATGGTATTCGCCGAAGAGGCCGAAGTCGCGGTCGAGGTGGAACTGGCTGTTGACGATGCTGCGGTCGACGAACTGCAGGGCACTCGACGAGTTGATCCGGGCGCGGTTGGCCTTGATTTTGGTCTGGCCGAAGCCGATGTTCCACTTCGGGCTCGGGACGTAGTAGACGATGGCGTCGCGGACGATGTTCATCTTGCCGTCCGGCAGCACTTCGGCGTCGTAGGCCGTGAATCCCAGCTGAATGGAGTAGACCAGTTTCGGAGAGTAGATGTATCCGTCGAAACGCAGGCGGAGCCGTTTGACACGGGCTTCGGTCTCGGTGAGCGAGAGCGCGTCGTCGAACGAGAGGGCCAGCAGGTTCTGCATCCGGAAGCGCATCGTCACCTCGAAACGGTCGTTGCGCGGGCGGAAGGTGATTCCCTTCCCGACCTCGATGTTGGGCAGGTTGCGCAGGCGGGCAAGGAGTTCGCCCGAGGAGTCGGGGCGGATGATCTCGGAGATCCGGCTGCTGCCGGTTTCGCTTTTCGGCGAGCGGAGTTCGCGGGTATCGCGGGTCTCGCCGAGGTTGCGGGCCGAGGCGGTTGGGACGGCGGAGAGGAGGACAAGCGTGAGGATCAGAAGCTGCAGGGCGTGTTTTTGCATGGGCGTTTCGGGTTTTCGATGGATGTTTGTTGGGGTGTGCAGGGCGTCCGGCGGCGGTCGGGCTGCTCTGACGGGAAGTCGTCGGTCTGTATGCGAAGGAGGCGTTTCTGCTTCCGGTTTCGCGCAAAAGGTTCTCGATTCCTGATGCAAAGATAGCTTCCGAATCTGAAATGAATTTGAAATTTTCGCTCTTCCTGGAATTTTTTTCTTTGCAAAGTTGGGCAGACTTTACTTCTTGCGTTGTATCTTATGTTGTAAATCAATATGTTGCTGGTTGTTGGCCTTTGTGAAATTCTCTTGGCGGCAGGTGTTGTGCTGTCGTCGATCTGCAGTGTATCGGATCGGGCCCGGTTCCGACTTGAGGCCAAACCATGGGAGCTGGGTTGGAGAAGTTGATCCGGCATGGCTCTCCCGTCTGCCATCGGAAGCCTGGTACGGATGACGGGGCCTGCCCGTGTCGAGAACGAACCTCGTCGATCCCTTACGACCGGATGCCGAAAGCGTCAGAAATCCGGATGCTGTGTGAATGGGCCGGCATCCAACGCTCTTTTGCCCCCGGAGAGGCTGGATCTGGGGTGGGGGAGCTGACCTGCGGTTTCGAACGGCACGAGATGACGGGTGGTTCGGTCCGGTTGTCGGACTACGCGGGATCGGTCGTGCTGCTCGATTTCCGGGCCTCGTGGTGCGGACTGTCTCCTTGCCGCGGCATCTTCTTGTGACCGTGCCGCCGCTCCCTTGCCGCCGCGTATGACATCCTCTCCCCGGCATTCCGTGGGGCTTTGGCTGTTCGTTTCGAAATAATCGGGTTTCGATTTGCTCTCATCCCCCGATTCAGATCCTCTTCCGGATGCCTTAATCCCTGACTTCGTGGTTCAATGTCTGATTCGCGGTCGGACCCTCTCTCTACACATATGTAGTATTGCCGCATTTTTTATATCCAATTTTTCTTCTGGATTTTTATAAAAATCCGGCATAATTTTGTTTTTTGAGGAAAAAGATTTAATTTTGAAATATATTCGAAACACATTCGAAACAAGGTCACTGTATTTTTGAAACACTTTAGTGAACGAAGACTGATCCTTTTCTGATTGTAATGCTATTATAATCAACACGATAGCGTTCATTGCTGCGAAAATCTGCTGCCGAAGATACCCGTTGTTCGATAACTCCGACTCCATGACGAGCGGTTTGTTGAATGGCTGGTTGCCTCGGAAATTTGGGATTTTCCGTCGTGTTTATTAAAAATAGGTATTTGAAAGTGAGGACGGGCTTTTAAAAAAATTAAAAAATGAGAAAGTCTACATCTCTTCTGCTGACCGTCTTGGGAGTAGTGGTGCTGTTGCTTGCCTGCAGTTCGAGCAGCAAGAGTACATCTGGGCCCGATGACGCTTTTGACGTGTCGTTTACCCTGCCTGCCTCGGTGGATGTGACGCTGGGCGGAACCTGCGTCTTTGAGGTGAAAGACGGCAAGGCTCCGTTGACCTCCGACTCTTTTGTCCTGGAATCGGAGTCCGGTGTCTCCTATCTCTGCCCCATCATCGCAAGCTCCTCGCAGGAGTTCTCCGTCCAACTGTCGACAGAGTGCGTGGCGGGCTTCTACAACGTCTTCATCAAGCGCGATCAGCGGCGGAAATCCTTCGGACGCCTCTATCTGAATATTGTCGAGGAGCTGCCCGACGACTTCACGCCCGATGCCGGAACGACCGTCTACGGCCGGATCACGGCCGGTGAGGAGGGTGTGCCGGGCGTCGTGGTCTCCGACGGCGTCGAGGTGACCACCACCAACGAAGAGGGTATCTATCAGTTGAAGTCCGCCAAGAAGTGGGGCTATGTCTTCATGTCGGTGCCCAGCGGCTACGAAGCCCAGTCGCAGGGGGTGCTGCCGGTGCTGCACAAGCTCCTGAAGAATGATGCCCAGACCCTCGAGCGGATTGACTTCTCGCTCACGAAGATCAACGGGCAGGATCGTTGCAAGATCTTCTTCCTGGGCGACATGCACCTGGCCAACCGTACGGGCGACAAGCGTCAGTTCGAAGAGTTCACGGCTGATCTGACCGACTACATGTCGGCGCACAGCGGCGAGCTGATGTACGGTGTGACGCTCGGCGACATGACCTGGGATCTCTACTGGTATTCGAACAACTTCTACTTCCCGGAGTACCTGGGGCTGGTCAACACGCAGCTCAAGGGACTGCAGATCTTCCACACGATGGGCAACCACGACAACGACATGAATACGACGTCGGACTACGACGCAGCGGTGAAGTACGTCAACGACATCGCGCCGACGTACTATTCGTTCAACATCGGAAAGCTGCACTTTATCGTGCTCGACGACATCGACTGCAGCGGCTACGACGGCACCAGCTCGCGCAACTACAAGAAGAACCTCACGGCCGAACAGCTGGCCTGGCTGAAGAAGGATCTCCAGTATGTGGACAAGTCGACGCCGCTGGTCGTAACCCTCCACGCCCAGCTCTTCTACCCCTCGTCGAATGCCTTCAAGATCGACCACGACGCCACCAGCACCGAGCAGCTCTTCCGGCAGCTCGAGGGGTACGAGGTGCACTTCGTCACGGGTCATACGCACATGATGTTCAACGTGACGCCGCAGGACGAGATCGTCTCCGGGCGCAATTTCTACGAGCATAACTCGGGATCGATCTGCGGTTCGTGGTGGTGGTCGGGCTACCTGACTCCGGGCGTGCACCTGGGTCAGGACGGTACGCCCGGCGGATACGCCATCTGGGACATCGACGGAACCGACATCTCGTATCGCTACAAGGCTACCGGCTGGCCCGAGGATTACCAGTTCCGCAGCTACGACCTGAACCGCGTGTCGTTCTCGGCGGCCGACATCGCCAAATGCCCGTCGTCGGTGGCCTCGAAGTTCGACAAGTATATCAAGGCCTACTCCGGAGGCGCCAAGAACGAGGTGCTGATCAACATCTGGAACTGGAACCGCAACTGGACGCTCTCGGTAGTCGATGAACGCGGAAAACAGCTCGACTATACCCCCGTCTGGGCCTACGACCCGCTCCACATCGCCGGAATGACCGTGCCGCGGTTCAACGATTCGGGTCTCACGTCGGCACCGAACTTCATCACCGAGAACTTCTCGCACTTCTTCAAGGTTACGGCCGACGATGCGGATGTCGATCTGACGATCACCGTCCGCGACGAGTTCGGAAACTCCTGGACCGAACAGATGAAGCGCCCGAAGGAGTTCACCATCGATGCCTACCGCAATCAGCAATGAGACGGACGGCCCGGTTTGCGAAGTCCGTCAACCGCTCGAACCCACACAATTACTAACCTAATAACACAGCATTTATGAGAGTATTTAAACCCTTGGTTTTATCGCTGTTTCTGGCGATCGGAGGGGGTATTCTGACCCTTCTGGCACAGAGCAGAACGATATCCGGGAAAGTCCTCGATGCTCAGCAGCAACCTCTTGTGGGCGTGGCTGTTCTGATCGACGGAACCTCCAAAGGCGTCACGACCTCCGTAGACGGAGAGTTTACGATTGACGCCCCATCCTCTTCCCCCGTGACGCTGCATGTGACCTCGCTGGGCTACATCGACCAGAAGGTGAACGTTCCGGCCAGTCAGTCGATCGTCACCGTCTACATGCAGGAAGATGCCATCATGCTCGACGAAGCCGTCGTCATCGGTTACGGTACGCAGAAGCGTGTCAACCTGACGGGTGCCGTGTCGACGGTCGGCAGCAAGGATCTCCAGAACCGTGTCTCGCACTCGCTGTCCAACATGCTGCAGGGTTCGGTGGCCGGTCTGAACGTTACCACCTCGTCGGGCGGTCCCGGCTCCACGGCCTCGATCAACATCCGTGGCGTGACGTCGATCAACGACGCCGACCCGCTCGTGCTGATCGACGGTGCGGTGGGCGACCTGAACCGCATCAATCCCAACGACGTGGAGTCGATTTCGGTGATCAAGGATGCCTCGGCAGCCGCCGTCTACGGAGCCCGCGCCGCCTTCGGTGTGATTCTGGTGACGACCAAGTCGGGCTCGGCCAAGGACGGAAAGGCCACGGTGCGTTACAGCGGCCGCTTCGGTTGGGAGGAGCCTACGACCTCGACCAACTACGAGAACCGCGGTTACTGGTCGGTCTACACGGTCAACAAGTTCTGGCAGGCCGATTCGGGTACGAACTACGTCGACTACACGGCCTACGACATGCAGCAGCTGCTGGCCCGTGTGAACGACAAGACGGAAAATCCCGACCGTCCGTGGGTGGTCGAGGATACGCGCAACGGCCGTAAGCAGTGGGTCTATTACGGCAACTACGACTGGTGGGACATGCTCTTCCGCCAGCGCCGTCCGGTGCAGCAGCACGACATCTCGATCAGCGGCGGCACGAAGGACATCACCTACCTGGTATCGGGCGCCTATGACCGTCAGGAGGGTATGCAGCGTGCCATTCCCGACGTCTACAACAAGTACAACCTGCGTTCGAAGATCGACTTCAAGATCAATCGCTGGGCCAAGCTGTCGAACAACACGTCGTTCTACAGCTCGCAGTACAAGTCGATCGGCGACGGCGACGTGCAGAACACCATCGCCTACAGTGCCCGTCACGCCCTGGCCTGCTTCCCGATGCAGAATCCCGACGGATCGTGGCTCTACAGCACGCCCTATCTGAACTACAAGGTGGCCAACGGCCGTCACATCATGCTCAACGAGGGCACGCACCGCAACGTGGAGCGCCACAGCGACTTCGCCAACACGACGCGCCTGGTGATCACTCCGTTCAAGACGCTGAGCATCACCGGTGACTTCACCTACCGCCTCTATCAGGACCGCAACACGAGCCGCAGCTCGGCCATGTGGTACCGCGAGTATCCCGACGGCGAACTGCTCTCCTACGCCACGGGCGCCGGTCAGGACCAGCTCGACGAGGCCGTGAAGACCTACAACTACTACTCGACGAATGTCTACGCCAACTACGACGAGACCTTCGGCAACCACCACGTCTCGGCAACCGCCGGTTTCAACTACGAGAAGTGGGACAACAAGAATGTTTCGGCCTGGGGCCAGAATCTCCTTTCGGTGGACCTCGATGACCTGGATCTCGTCGGCCAGAACTCCGACGGCGAGACGCTGACGGGTGTCGGCGGTGGTCAGAACGACTACGCACTGGCCGGCTTCTTCGGCCGTGTCAACTACGACTACAAGGGCAAGTACCTCGTCGAGGTCAGCGCCCGTTACGACGGAACGTCGCGTTTCCTCGGCGGCGCCCGTTGGGGATGGTTCCCCTCGGCTTCGGTCGGATGGCGTATCTCGGAGGAGTCGTTCTTCGAGCCCGCCCGCGACGTGGTTGACAACCTGAAGCTGCGTGCCTCGTTCGGTAGCCTGGGCAACCAGGTCGTCAAGGACGGCAGCACCCAGCTCTATTATACCTATCTGCGTCTGGTGTCGGTCAACGAATTTGCCGGCTATACCTTCGGCGAGGGCAGCACGATGGGCCGCTACTCGTCGCTGGGCGCCCCGGTGGCCTCCGACCTGACGTGGGAGACCGCCGAGCAGTGGGACCTGGGTCTCGACCTGTCGATGTTCAACAACCGACTCAGCTTTACGGGCGACGTCTACATCCGCGACACGAAGGACATGCTTACCGACGGCAAGGCCCTGCCGGCCGTCTACGGTGCCGATTCGCCCAAGATGAACGCCGCAAACCTCCGCACGAAGGGTTACGAGTTGACCGTCAACTGGCGCGATCAGTTCCAGCTGGCCGGCAAGCCCTTCAGCTACAACGTGGGCTTCAACCTGAGCGACTACAAGAGTATCATCACCAAGTATGACAACCCGGAGAAGTCGCTCTCGATGGACTACTACGAGGGCATGGAGATCGGCGAGATCTGGGGCTTCAAGACCGACGGCTTCTTCAAGACCACCGAAGAGGCGCAGGCCTATGCCAAGGAGGTCGACCTGAGCTACAGCTCGTCGCGTCTGACGGGCGGCTGGCAGGCCGGTGACCTGAAGTTCCTCGATACCAACGGCGACGGTGTCTGGGGCATCGGCAGCAACACGGTGGACGATCCGGGTGACCGTTCGATCCTGGGCAACTCGCTGCCGTCGCTCTCCTACGGTTTCAACGCCGGCTTCCAGTGGTACGGATTCGACGTGTCGGTCTTCTTCCAGGGCACGGGCAACCACTACTGGTATCCCCACGGACAGTCGATGCCGTTCTGGGGCTGCTACTCCTATCCTTATCTGAGCTACCTGCCGATGAACTTCATCGACAAGGTCTGGTCGGAGGACAACCCCGATGCCTACTTCCCGCGCGCCCGCGCCTACTCGGCCTCGGGCGGCTACCTGAGCAAGGTCAACGACCGTTACCTGCAGAATCTCCGCTACCTGCGTCTGAAGAACCTTACGGTGGGCTACACGATCCCCACGACGCTGACCAGCAAGATCGGTATCGATCAGATCCGCGTCTACTTCTCGGGTGAGAACCTCTGCTACTGGTCCCCGTTGAAGAAGAATACGCTCTATGTCGATCCGGAGGCCGCCTTCAGCCGCGACTCCGACGTTGACAACAACGCCTTCTACCCGTGGGCCCGGACGTTCATGTTCGGTATTGACATCACTTTTTAACCTTCAACGTTACGATCATTCATGAAACGAATTATCATATTGGCCGTGGCCTTGACAGCGGGACTGTCGAGTTGTGATCTGCTCGACACGAAGCCGATGAGTCAAATGACTCAGACGGACTATTTCAAGACCGAGACCGATCTCCAGCTGTTCACCAACCCGCTGTACAACAACATGCTGGACAAGGATCCCTATGACGACCAGAGCGATCTGATGGTCTGTCAGACCCTCTCCGACGAGATTCTCGGCGGCAACAAGCGCACCGTTCCCAACTCGGGCGGCGGTTGGACGTGGACCGACCTGCGGCGCATCAACACGCTGCTCGAGTATGCCGATCAGTGTGACGACAAGGATGCCGTCACGCACTATACGGCGCTGGCCCGCTTCTTCCGTGCCTACTTCTACTTCGAGAAGGTGAAACGTTTCGGCGACGTGCCCTGGTACGACGTACAGCTGGGTTCGGCCGACGAGGCACTCTACAATCCGCGTGATTCGCGCGAACTGATCATGACGAAGATGATCGAGGATATCGATTTCGCGATTAACGAGCTTCCGGCCGAGGTGAGCACCTACCGCGTCAACCGCTGGGCGGCGCTGGCTCTCAAGGCGCAGTTCTGCCTCTACGAAGGTACCTACCGCAAGTACCACGACGTGCAGATCGACGGCGCCAACGACTACACCTACTACCTGGATCTGGCTGCCAAGGCTGCCGGCGAGGTGATCAACCAGGGCCCCTACAAGCTCTATTCGACGGGCAACCCCGATTCGGACTACATGATGCTCTTCGCTCAGGAGAACGCCAGCCCCGACGAGTACATCCTGGCCATCAAGTTCGACTACGGTCTGGCCATTCACCACAACGCCACGGCCTTCACGCTGGTTCCGACCCAGGGACGCCCGGGCTACACGCGCAAGATGGTGAACATGTACCTGATGAAGGATGGTTTGCGCTTCACCGACCGGACGGGCTGGCAGGAGGAGTCCTTCGTCGAGGAGACGAAGGATCGGGATCCGCGTCTGGCCCAGTCGATCCGCACGCCGGGCTACACGCGCATCGGCAAGACCGAGGTGCTGGCTCCCGACTTCGGATGCTCGGTGACGGGCTACCAGCCGATCAAGTTCGTGCAGAACCCCGACGATTCGGGCGGCAACGTCGACCGCAACGACCGTTCGACGTGCGACATTCCGGTCTACCGTCTGGCAGAGGTGATGCTCAACTACGCCGAGGCGAAGGCCGAACTCGGTACGCTGACGCAGGATGACCTCGACATCTCGATCAACAAGATCCGCGACCGTGTGGACATGCCTGACCTGAAACTGGCCGAGGCCAATGCCAACCCCGACTGGTACCTCCTGTCGAGCGAATACGGCTTCTCGAACGTCTCGGGCGCCAACCAGGGTGTGATCCTCGAGATCCGCCGCGAGCGCGCCATCGAGATGATCCAGGAGGGTACGCGCTACGAGGATCTGGTCCGCTGGAAGGCCGGACCGTGCCTCGACCAGGCCCTGACGGGCATGTACTTCCCGGGTGCCGGTCAGTATGACCTGACGGGCGACGGCAAGACCGACCTGATCCTTTACAACGAGGGTTCGGCCAAACCGGAGGCCGGTGACGGCGTGTATGTTTACCAGATCGGTACGGAGATTCTGCTTTCGGGCGGCACGCGCGGTTACGTCTCCTATCACAAGAACATCGAGCGCACCCCCTACAACGAGGAGCGCGACTACCTCTACCCGATTCCCATCAACGAGCGTTCGCTGAACCCGAACCTCACGCAGAATCCGGGCTGGAACGACGGACTTTCATTCTAAGACGGACACAGAAAAAAGAGAAGATTATGAAACTGGCAAAACAGATAACGGCTTCGGTTCTCGCAGCTTTGGCCCTGTGCGGCTTTTCGGGCTGCAGCGAAGAGGAGGACCAGCTTTCGAAGGCGGTGCTGGCGAGTGCCACGACGCTGACCTTCGAGGCACAGAACGCCTCGCAGAAGCTGATCACCGTGTATTCCGATGCAAACTGGATCTCGGAGGTTCCCGACTGGGTGACGATTTCGCCCACGCAGGGTGGCGCCGGAACAACGGAGGTGACGGTTTCGGTGACGGACAACATGCGCGATGGCGCCGAGGACAACCCCCGCAAGGCAACCCTCGTATTCAAGGGCAGCACGCTGGCCAGCCGGGCCGAGGTGCTGATCTCGCAGAACGGCGACAAGTACCGTGACGTGAAGGATTACGCACCGTCGGAGATTGCGGCGCTGGCCGACGAGACCGTGGTGTCGCTTCCCAATGTGATTGTCATGACGCTGACCACCGACGGATTCGTGGTCAGCGATACCGAGAATTCGGGCAATGTCTACGTCATCAACTCCACGGCGGTGAATATCGGCGACAACCTCTCGCTGCGCGGTACGAAGGGTTCCGACACGCAGTCGCTCGCCATTGTGGAGTGCGACCAGGTGGAGGTTCTCTCGACGGGCGGCAAGGTGACCTACCCGGCGGCCGAGGACATCACCTCGAAGATCGACACGTATGACCCCAAGGACCGCACCTATGTTTCGGTGGATGGCGTGCTGAGCGGCACGAACATCGTGGTCGAGGGTGCGCAGTATTCGGTTGCCGTGACCAACGCTCCCGAGAGCATGAACCTTGCGGCGCTCAACGGCCACAAGGTGACGGCGCGGGGATACTTTGCCGGCGTGGCGGCTCCCGTGATCCGCATCACGCTGTCGGAGATCGAGGACAAGGGTATCTTCAAGGAGATCTACTATGCCGAGGATTTCGAGTGGCTTGATCCGTGGTCGTTGGCCGGAGACAACAACGGAAAACCGGCCGGCCGTACGGTCGAGGATGACAATCTCGACGCCTACTGCCCGCAGCTGCCGACCCCGAAGGTCGACGGTGTCTCGGCACTCGATGCGCTGGAGGCCAAGGGCTATGAGTTCCTGCGTGTGACGACGAAGACCGAGGGCGAGTGCATCTACCTGCAGCAGAACTACCTCAAGTTCGGCAAGACCTCCTATCAGGCCGGTATCGTCCTCCCGTCGATGGATAACGTCCCGGCCGGTACGAAGCTGACGCTGTCGTTCGACTGGTGCCCGATGCGCCAGGGCTCGGGCAAGGTCGATCCGGTCAACCTGCTCGTCGTTGTCTCGAACGGGGACAAGGAGCTCGCCTCCTATGATGTTCCCGAGGCTGGATGGGCCGAAGGTCACAAGCTGGAGTGGATTCGTGCCGAGGTGGCCATCGAAGGTGTGGACATCACGCCCGAGACGCGCATCACGATCCGTCAGACACAGTGGCCCGAGGCTACGGCCAACCGCTGGTTCCTCGACAACATCGAGCTGTCGAAATCGCTCTGATAACCTCAAACTGATCCCGTGACGGGTCTGAACCGTCTGGGGAGCATGCTGAAAGACACGGAATTCCGGATGGAGTTCCGTGCCTTTTTTGTGTGTGCGGTTTCGAGGGTATGGGGGCTTTCTCGGGGCAGGAGACCGGCGGTCGGAATGCTGATGCGGTTCCCGATCCGACAGGGGAGATCCGGCAGGGGAGATCCGACAGGGGAGATCCGACAGGGAAGAGTCGGCAGCCGGGAGCCGTCATCGGTCCCGCCGTCGGCAATGGATCGGTTTGTCAAGGTGTCTGGATTTGAAACCAGGTACACCGAATAGTCCACAGCTCGGCTGTTTCTCGATGCCTTTTTGCAGGATGACTAAAAACAAAAAATCCTGTAAATCGATAATTTACAGGATTTCGGAAGGTTGTCCTATCATCTGCCTCCCCCTCTTGACGGAGAGAATACCTCCGAGTCGGCGATCAATGCCACGCTGACAGTCAAGCTGATGAAGTCCGGTTCGGCTGTCGTGACCCGCACCGTGGCGCTGACGCAGAGTGGCGTTTCGTCGGGTAACGATACGAAGGGTACATACACCTTGATGGACATCTTCACCGGCACGAAGGACGACTCTCCGTCGGCCTCCTATACGCTGGGCAACTCGACCACCTTTAACGGTATGGAGGCTTCGGGCATGAAGCTCGGAACCAGCAGCAAGAGCGGCTACTTCACCTCGCAGGCCGTAGGTGTCACGGGATCGAAGAGTCTCTCGTTCTACGCCGAGGCCTGGAAGGGCAAGTCCGCCACGCTCTACGTTCACGTGAACCACGTGAACGTAGGCGGTTCGGTAACGTCGGACGGTACGGCGTTGACGGCCAATGACGGCGCTACGGACAATCCTCCCTTCACTATCACGGTGCCGGATTCGGATTACTACGCGCTCGGCGTGACGGGTCAGACAGCTTCGTCGACGATCACGTTCTCGACGAGCCCCAACTTTGCAAACGAATCGAGCTCGGCTCCCCGTGCCGTTGTTGCCGGTATCCAGCTCTATTGATTAACCGTTAATCCAGAATCAACCCTCGACGGGGTACCTGTCTCGTCGGGGGTTGATTTTTTCTCTCCATTTTTTGCAGATGACATTGAAGATCCGAATGCTGAACCCCGCCTCGTGCTGACCGGAAAGACCGGAGCAGTCTATACGGTGACTTGTTTCTCTCAAAGGACCGCGGCACGGGCCTTTACGGCTATCTGAACGACCAAGAGGCGAGGGCCATCCCGCTCCAGTAAGAGACGGGCTACGACTTCTACGACGGCTACGCCATTGTCTCGCCGGGTCGGTGCCGCTGGGGGACATCGACCGCATGAACCGCTTTGTCATCCAGTCCAACTTCGGTTCCTTGGGTGAGGCGCGCAGTGCGCTCAACCGCCTGAAGGGACATTGACCGGTGGCGGAGATTCCGGATCGTAGTTGCAGGATGATATGTCGGGCGGATTTTCCGTTCCGACGGAGAGTGAATCCTTAAACGAAGTTACGATCATGTCCAAGACGAAATTTCAGGGTGCGCCCGTGCAGCTCGAGGGCGAGTTCATCCGGCTGGGAGCTCCGGCTCCCGATTTCGAGTTGGTCAAGGGCGACCTCTCACCGCTCCGCATTTTGTTTGTTGCTTGTTTTTTGTAACTTTATCCAAAGTTTCATTTCAATCCTGCGACACCATGTTTTCGAGAACCATCAAACCCTGCGTATTAGCCGCCGTTGTGCTGTTGTGTCTTACCGGGGCACTTTCGTCCTGCTCGGATACGACCGACGACCCGGAATCGAATCCGGTTCGGGAACAGACGCTCCGGGAGTATGCAAGTCTGGTCTACACCTGTGCGGAGGATCTGGTCTACGGACTCGACAACCTATTCCAGGCAAATAGGTACGCAAAGGCTTCGGGCGATCCGGCGCTGCAGCAGGAGATCAGGAGAAAGTATTTTTCAGTGGCCGAATTGGAGTATGACGAGTCGGCCGGTACGATCTACGTGAACAAGTGGCGGGGCAACTCGTTCCGCATAACAACCGGCGGGGCGGCGCTCGACGCCGTGGGGGCCGTATGGCATGTCGAGGGGACGCAATCCCGGCCCTGGCCCGATTATACGCCCGAGTCTTTCCTCTTTACCGTGACCTGCCTTGCGGAAAACAGCTACCGCATCACCGGCAACTTCATTTCAAACAGACTGTTTGAGGAAAAGTTCATCTATTCGGAACTGGAGGCCGACTTCGGTACGGGGACGGCCTATACCGGATTTTACGATACGACGGCTGATCTGGAGTCGGCAGGAAGGGAGGAACGCGCCATGGTGACCTACTGTTTCGACGGCAGGCTGGATTCGTACATGGGTGTATCCGGCATACGTGACGAAGCGTCGCCGGTGTTTGCCAGTACCCTGAAATCGCTGTACGGATACGACAACCTGGAATACATCGGTTCGGACCCGATCTATGACGGCCGCAAGTTCTTCGGGTTAGGGGAAATCTCGGGCTCGTTCACCGCGGCCGACGGCACCTCCACCCGCATGGAGGTCCGCGTGCGGCCAAATACCCGCTGGTTCGTCACAAGCGACAACCTTGGGACGCTGGAGGAGTATTGAGTGCCCCCCTGTTCAGGTGCACCGGATCGCGCATGGGGCCTGGGGCAGGATCTCCGCCGCACATACGAATGCGAACAAGCCGAATCCTTTGCGGATTCGGCTTGTTCGCTTCCTGGCGGAGAGGTTACGGTGTTGTGGTCTGCTACTGTTTGACGATTTATGATTTGTGTGAGCACTTTGCGGGTGAGGTTGCACGTTGGTGACAACGGCGATGGCTATTCTCCGTCAAAGGAGTAGTCATTACCCGCTATAATTTAAGGCTTCTTTGAGGCAGCCTTGCTCCACTGTTTTTGTCGCTGTAACCCCTCTGTCCATGCATTCCCTTGCGGGGATTACGACTTGCTTTGCTTGCCGATTTTGGCTGTCAAAGATCCCTGTGTTTGCCTGCTAAGGTTAGTACTTCATTATTTGATTAATCCATGTTATGAAGACGTTTGTCGCTGCAGAGTAGTCATATTCAACGGAAAAGTACGCTGAACGGACAAACGATCAAACAGTTGGATGTGCAACTAAAAAAATGAGGATGTTGCTCGTTAGCAACATCCTCATCCTCTTGGCGGAGAGAACGATAACTGAACCTATGTCGTAATCGCCAATATGTCAACGTATTAAGATTGTGAAAAAATTTAGATACACCGAATAGGCCACAACCTTTTTTCGCTGTTTTCCCTTGTATTCACTTGGTTGTTACAAAATTACGAAAAATTCCCGGATTTTGCAACCGAATTGGAAACGAACCTGCGGATTTTTTTATCGTTTCTGTGAGTGTTATGATGTGTCTAAATGTCAATAAATCAATATTCTAGTTGTGATGTTTGGACCTGATGTCCAATCTGATATTTCCAGCCCCTATAACGTCCCTGGAAGGTGATCCGGCGTTTCAGTAGGGGATTCGGAAGTAGTCGAGCTGGGCCTTGTAGTTGTCCTGTGCTGTGAGGCAGGTGTCGCGCAGATATTCGCGTATGGCTGGCCACTGTTGCAGACCTCGGTAGTAAAACATCTTGAGTTCGTCGGTAATGATGAAGGGAACGATGCCGGCCGCCAGACACTCCTTGAACATCACAAGGCGTCCGATACGGCCGTTGCCATCCTGAAATGGGTGGATGCATTCGAAACGCTGGTGCAGGTCGAGGATGTCGTCGAGCGTCTTGTGCCGTCGGGCGTTATACTCCGCAAGAAGACGCTTCATTTCGCGGTGGACGTCCTCGGGAGGTGTAGTCTCCATGCCGCCGACCTCGTTGGGCAGACGCTTGTAGTCGCCCACGGCGAACCACTCTTTACGGCTGTCCGATGTACCGGACTTGAGTTGTGCGTGCAGTTCCTTGATGAAGGCTTCGGTGAGCGGCTCCGTGGCCCGGTCGATGATTGTGTCGATGCAGCGGAAGTGGTTCGTGGTTTCGAGAATATCGTCCACCCGCAGCGTCTCGCCTTCGACGCCCACCGTGTCAGTCTCGAAGATGTAGCGGGTCTGGTCGTGGGTCAGCCGGCTGCCCTCGATGTGATTTGAGTTGTAGGTAAGGTCGATCTGCGTGTGGTGGTAGATGCCGCCCTTGAGACGCATGGCCTTCTGCTCGCGCAGTACCTCCAACAGCGGCATGATATATCCCGTGCGGGGTTTACGTCGTGGCAATGTGGCATCCGCCGGAATGTTCCAGGTCTTGCCCGTCAAGAAGGCTCCCTCGATCTTTCCCGAGGCGCAGTAGTTGCGGGCGGTACGCTCCGCGATGCCGTGCTTTGCGGCAAATGCCGCGACTGAAATGTACTCCATAACCGAACGTCGTATCGGCAAGTTAAACGGCCGATCTCCGATCCAAATATAGTGATTTTTGCCGATACCGGCAAGTTCTGGAGTCTTGGTCCTGTTATCTGATGGTCTGCCTGGAACAAGAAATCTCCGGGTTTCGGATCTGGGAAAACATATAATTGATTCAAACACTGATAAACGAGTTTCGGGGTTATCCCATTTTTGCCGTGGAAACCAAACCCGACAAAGATGGAAAATCAACACACAGATGACCTGTCCCGCATTCTGCGGACGGTCGAAGAGATCCTCGAGATTGTACACTTCATGAAGGATCATCGGAGCCAGCTCGAAGGCGATCCGATTCTCGATTTTGCGGAGGTCTGCCAGTTGCTCCGCCAGAGCGAACGCCAGGTGCGCCGCTTCCGCGAACAGGGGCTGCTTGTCGGCTTCAACATCGGAGCCCGGCGCATGTACCTGCTCTCCGAGGTGCAGGAGTTCATCCGCAAGATGCGCCGCCGCGGAAAACTCGAATCGTTGAATCAATAAATCTGTTACCCATGGAAAACAAACAAAATCCCCGCATCTATCGGCTTGTCCCCTCCGAACAGCTCGAACGTCTCATCAAGACGAACTTTCTTTTGAGCAAAAGTTTGTTGCTTTTTGAATACTTGTGCAGTCAAAGCGACGAGCCGTTATTCCTGACGGCCGATGCGGCCTGCGAAGTTCTCGACATTCGCCCCGAAACGCTGACCCGTTACCGTCAGAAACGGCTGATTCGCCCCAAGATCTATCGGCGGCAATTCCTGTACAGCGCCTATGATCTGCTGATGCTCGTTTACCGGATCAACCAGCGCAATCTGCAAAATGCACTGCGACGTACACCTAGGATTGTGATTGGTGGGAACGAGCATAACGGATGACGGAGAAACTGAAGAAGAATCCACAAGTGCCGACCTCGGGCCAAGATAGCAGCGTGCCTGCACCTTGAAGCCCTTTCCCGCACGATCTCTACCCGTCCGGGTTTATCGTCCGGAAAAAGACTTTCGGTTGGTCCCGCCGCTGTGTATCGGCCCGTGGCCGGCACCTTCCATTTCTGGATGGGCCGGTTCTAAAACCGTATGTCAAACTTCAAAATGGATTTGGTATGATTGACCTTCAGAAGCACATCTGGGAAGGCTGGACCGTTGGAGACTTTGTCGAGCGCTTGGCTCCCGAGTTGGATCGTATTATGTCGGGACGCAGCTGGCATCGTCCCTTTGCCACGAAGCAGGAACTTGCCATGTGGTGCCGGGAGAATCAGCCCTATTACAAAAAGCACATTCCGGGAGTTGTTGCCTATTTTGCCCGGAGGTATCGTTTACGTTGACAGCAGCAGGAGATGATTTACTACCATCGCTTTTACGTCGAGAGCCTGTATCCTGAGAACCGGCGGAGGATTCTCCGCTGGTTGTTTCGTACTTTTAGTATCTACTTGTGTGAAGCGACGCCAGCTGGTTATAAGGGCCGGTTTTACACGCACAATGTCCGCTTCCCGAAAGCAGCTTTCCGTGTTTTGACATTCAGTCTTCGAGGTGACCGCTCGTTATGTCTGTGGGTCATCTCGTATGACCTGCACACGCTTTATCTTGAGCGGAATATCTACATCTATGGGAAATGGATAAAATCTTGTTGATAGCACGAAATGTAAGTAAATTATCTTTTGAGGATAATATGGTGATAAATATCGTATTATCTTTGTTATAAAGAAATCCGTTAATTATGGACAGGAATGCTTTAGACTGGCTGTTCTCTACAGCTCCACAGGCGATTGCTGCATTAGTCGGTTTAATCTTTGCGGGAGTATCATTTATAAATGGGAAAATAGATGATAGAGTCGATAATGATGAGACTTTATCTGATATTGCAAAAGAAGCAAAGAGACAAGTCTATAATGGACTCAAGATACTTATAACGCTGACTATTTTGGGTATTATAATAGACCTATTATGCGTATTTCTCAATCCTATTGAAACAAGAAAATTAACATTTTCATTATCATTATCTGAATTAGAATTTAGCTGGTATTTTACTTTTGCCATTTTTGTTTTTATATTAAACATAGGCATCATATGCTATGCTCTTATATATGTTATAAAAATAATGAATCCTGATTTTTTTGATAATATCATCAAAGAAATAGCCAATACTTACCACGAGGGAGTCGTTGATATTGCTGAGTTTATAAAGCACTTTATTGAGTTTGAGAAAGTATTAAGAGAACTCATCAAACGAGATTATCAACAAGAAGAAGGATCTAATAAATGGAGCATTCCTCTAATGACAAGAATTCTTGTAAATAATAAAATAATAACGTATGAAGAGCGAGGCCAGATAATAAATATAAATAGATTAAGAAATATTGTGATACATGGAGGAGACGTTGAAAAAGTAGATAAGAAAATAGATGATGAATTACAAAAAATAACTCATAAATTAGAAGAAGAACTTAGTTAAAAAACATCTCCACACTGTAGCTATTGCAATTTTATTGTCAGTAGTTCATCCCAATTAGTCGTATAACGAGGTGAAAGGTGCTCTCGGTTCATGCGGAAATGGTCGGTCCCCTGGGCAGCCACGACAATCGTGCCTTTACCGTGGGTTTTATTCACCGAATCGAGAACATCCATCAGGCGAGTATGCTTTTCACGATCCAATGGCGAGAACAATGAGCCTTGTTGTTCGGATGCGGGAGTAATCTGCGAAAGAATTACCCCCGCTTTTTTATATCCGTATCCAGGCTGAAAGACCTGTCGCAGGGCAATGCGGGCCTGTCGCACAATTTCAAGTGTACTGTCGGTTGACTCCGGCAACAATTGAAGGCTCGTCTCATAGCGCTGCGGCTGATCCTCACGATGCCGATTCGTCAACAGATAGCTCTGCACTTCACAGCAGACCGAACCTTCACCACGAAGTTTCTCGGCGCACATTGACGCAAATTCGGAAATAATGGGATCCAGCTCCTCCTGCGTATAAATCTCTTTAGGGAAGGTCCTCGAAATAGTGATCTGCTGTTTGCGGGGCGGCATCTGCTCGAAAGTGATACACTCAATACCCTGAAGTTCGCTCCAGGTGCGCAATCCGACAACCCCCATGCGGGCACGAACCCACTCCTGCGGCAGATCGACAAACTGCTGCGCTGTACAGAGCCCCATACGATCGAACATCTTTCCATAGCGACGGCCTATGCCCCAGACATCCTGCAAAGGAAATTTTCGCAAAACCTTGGCTATATCCTCCGGACGATGCATGTAACAGCAGCCGTTCAGTTTGGGATATTGTTTAGCCAACTTCGAGGCTATCTTGGCGAGGGTCTTTGTCGGGGCAATGCCGATGCTGACCGGAATTCCAACGTTGCGGCGGATGGTGCGGCTGATCGAACGGCCGAACTCGTCGAGCGGCTCGGCCATACCCCGCAGGTCGAAGAAGGCCTCGTCGATCGAGTAAACCTCGATGCCGGGAACCAGCGAGCGAAGTGTTGCCATCACACGACGCGACAAATCTCCGTACAAAGCAAAGTTTGCCGAAAACACAGTCACCTGACCGCGCTCTATCAGCGGACGCACCTGATAAAACGGCTGGCCCATGCCAATACCGAGGGCCTTGGCTTCGTTCGAACGAGCAATGATGCAGCCGTCGTTGCTCGAGAGCACCACGACCGGTCGCCCCACGAGATCGGGTCGGAAAAGCCGCTCACAGGAAGCATAAAAGTTATTGCAGTCGCAGAGCCCGTACATGGTCGTCTATTTGAAAGTTTTGATAACATGACGGACGACACCCCAGACAAGAAATTCATTGTCTGCATCAACCCGGATCGGCTGATATTTCGGGTTTGAGGGCATAAGCCATGCACAGCCTTTTTCAAGCCGAACTCGCTTAACGGTGAACTCGCCGTCGACATAGCAGACAGCAATACAACCATCATAAGGGGGCACCGAGCGATCGACAACCAGCAGGTCCCCGTCGCCAATCCTGTCACCGGCCATGCTGTCGCCCGAAACCCGCACAAAAAAGGTCGAGGCCGGATTGTGGACGAACTCCCGATTCAAATCAAGCGGTGCATCGAGAAAGTCATCCGCAGGTGAAGGAAAACCAGCCTTCACCTCTCCGCCGGCAACAGGAAACTCCTGATGCGTCGAAAGATCTGGGGTATAAAACGTTAATATATCTCTCTTCTTATCCATGCTCCAATAACGGAAATCCGACATCGAAAGTACGGAGAATTTCCGTTATTGTTTCGAGTTTTTTGTATTTTTGTTGCGGCTCCGTGTAATTCGTGGAGTCGACATATTGATAGACGTTTAATTACGATCTTCTTTCATACTCAAACTTCGCAACTTTGACTATCTGAGAGAGATGTAACTGGACGCCTCGTGAATGCATGTATTGTGCCTGCAGGCCATTGGCTTGCTATGTGCATAATGCACGTTTCGCGTGGGCTGTCCGTGTTGCTTATTTCGGATAGGGGCAGCGAAGGCCTGAGTATGAGGTAAGTCAATACGGCAACCCACGTTTTTTATGGCTTTCAATTACGACTACACGGGCAATCCAGCCCTGCTCGACCGCAGAAAGGTCGCCTTCTTTGCCTCGCGCGTCGTCTCGCCAGCCGTCGAGGAGCAGGCCCTCCGCTGGGCCAAAACGTGTTGCACGACCGATTATGTGGTAATCAGCGGCTTCCAATCACCACTCGAAAAATCCGTCTTTGAACTTCTGCTGAAAGCCCGCCACCCGGTGATCTGGGCGCTCGGGCGAAAGTTATATCGCCACTACTCGCCGGAGGTCATGGAGGCTCTTGCGGAGCAGCGCATCCTGATCTTCGCTGTACGCAATGCCTGCCGGACCGGTTGGCAGACGGCCCAGACTCGCAACTTCCTGATCGCCTCGATGTCCGACGAAAGCGTTTATGCCATGAATATCGAAGGTCGCAGCAGTTCGCTCGATATTCTGTATGATCTGGAGAGAAAGACAAAGACAGTGCTTCTCTTCTAAAAAGTCTTTGAATAATTTCTTTCCCGGTTGCCGTCGGGGAAGATAGTCATGCGGAAGGCCGCGGGCGGCCCGCCGTCCTCGGACGAAAAATCATCCTCGCCGGGGCTGCGGTATTTTTCGCCGCTCCGACGTCGCCGCATGACTGTGTCTCTTCCCGAGGCAACCGACCGCGTCGGGAATAAGTCCTCATAACATAATTTTTTCATTGACTATGCAGTCCGTTTGGATTGTATGGTCCCAAAAACGTGAGACACACGGTAAAAACTGTTTGATGTTATGCAGACTTCCAAGGAAGAACCGAAAACGAAGAAGAGCCGGGCCAAAGTATCGAAAGCCGCCACTTCAAATCCGAATCCCGACGTGCAGGAATCGTCGCAGGCTGTCTCCAATTCCGAGACTGCGGAACAACAACCCGCCCCAGCCGTTCAACTGTTGGATCTGAACAAGATCGTCAATAGCACCTATAACCCCCGCAAGGATTTCCGCTCGGAGACCTTGCAGGAACTCGCCGACAGCATCCGCCAGGTCGGGGTTCTGCAACCGATCTGCGTCCGACCCAAAGAGGATGGTTTCGAGATTGTCTATGGCGAACGGCGTTATTGGGCCGCTGCAATGGCGGGGCTGAAATTCATTCCGGCCCTTGTCCGTGAGTTGTCGGATGCCGAAGCCGAGGATGCCGCCATTACGGAGAACCTCCAACGCGAGGACGTGACACCCCGCGAGGAGGCTGCGGCCTACAAACGGGCGCTGGAATCGGGCCGTCATACGATCGAGAGCCTGGTTGGGAAGTTCGGGAAATCCGAGGCCTACATCCGCTCCCGACTGAAACTCTGTGATCTGATCGACGCCCTCGCCGAGCAGCTCGACCGGGAGGAGATTTCGGTTGGTGTCGCCACCGAGATCGCGAAATACGATGCGGCGGTCCAGCAGGAGGTCTACGAGGAGCATTTCTCGGACGGATGCCGCCTGTCGTGGAAGAATGCCCGGATCCGGGAGATTGCCCGGCGGCTCTACGACCGTTACATGACCCGCCTGGACACCTATCGCTTCGACAAGACCGAATGCCACACCTGCCACCACAATACGGCCAACCAGATCCTCTTCAAGGATGAATGTGCGGAGGGTTGCGCGGGCTGCCAGAACCGGAGCTGCATGATGCGCAAGAACGACGAATACCTCGTGCAGCAGGCCCTGCAACTGCTGAAGGCGGACCCGCGGACGGTCCTTGCCACGGTGGGCGATACGCCCGATTCGGTGATTGAGCATCTTGAAGAGGATGGCTACCGGATTCAGGAACTGGATTACTACCTCGATTACTACGATACGGCCCCCGAAATGCCCGAAGCTCCCCAGGCGGAGTGCTACTCGTCGGAAGAAAACTATGCGGAAGCCGTGAAGCGCTACGAAGCAGCGTTGGCCCGGTTTACGGAGCAGACCCGGCAACTCGAATTCGACGTTACGGAAGGACGAGTCCGCAAATATGCCATCATCGGAATGTTCGATGTGGAGATCCGCTATGAGGACATCCCGGAGGAGGAGCAGGTGGTCGCAGTCGAGGATGCCGCAGGGGAACGGACGGTCTACGTCGCGATGGTTCCCGCCTCTCCGATGGAGAGTCTGCTGCGACAGGATCACCGAAACCGGCAGCTTTGCTACGAGCATATCACTGCCGACATGAAGACGCTGTTCCGTGAATCGAAAGTCTCGGACAGCCCGCTGACCGAAGAGGAGCATCAGATGTTCTACTACGCCGTAATCCGACACATGGCGGACGACCGGCTCCGACAGTGTGGCATCGAGCCTCAAAATCAGTGGCGCGTTACCGAGGAGGAGCGCTTCGCGGCCGCAGGACAACTGACACCCGAGCAGCGGGCGGCAATGATCCGCATCTTCCTGCTCGACTTCTTCCGCACGACGGCCCGGGATTACAACTGTACGGATGAAGAGGTGGACACGCGCCTGATGTGCCGGTTCGCCGATTTGAATTTTGAGGCCCAAAGCCGGATCCTGCAGGAGAAGTACCTGGCCACCTACGAGAGACGCCGGACGAAGCTGCAGGAGCAGATCGACGACCTGAAGGCGCAGGAGGAGGCCCGGGCTTTGGCCGAATCCCGGGAGTCGGATGCAGAATCCATTCCCGAAGAACTCCCCGAGGAGCCGGAGGCAACGCCCGACACGGAGATTCCGGTACCGCCTGCCGAGCCGCTGATTATTCCGGCCGATCCGGAGCTCGGCCCGAACGAGACGACAGAATCGCTGGCCGCCTGAACCAAGTAAAACCGACGGAGCAATCAAACGATTGCTCCGTCTTTCATTTCCGACCTGTTTTCAATCTTTCCAATCCCATCCAGCCATGAAAAACCAGAATCTGATAGATGCCATAGCACCCCGACTGACGGAGCTGATGATCCAGCGTATCGAACACCTCGAAACCGACTGGCAGAAACCGTGGATCACGGACCTCGCACACGGTCTTCCCCGCAACCTGCGCGGCACGCCCTACCGGGCCGGGAACATCCTGATGCTGCTCTTTCTCTCGGGGATAGCCGGCTACCAAACGCCGATCTTTATGACCTTCCGGCAGGCCAAGGAGGAGGGGCTGAATATCCTCAAGGGCTCCCTGTCGTTCCCGGTCTACTTCTGGAAGATCTGCATCCGCCACAAGGAGACCCGCCGCAAGATCGACCTCGAGGAGTATCGCCAGCTTCCGAAGGAGGCCCGCAAACAATACGAGGTCATTCCCATCATTCGCTACTATTCGGTCTTCAACCTCGACCAGACGGATATGCAAGAGAAGCAACCGGAACGCTATACGGCGCTGACGGCCCGCGCCGAGCGGAAGGATTACTCCGACGGAATGGTCTGCGAGCCGATTGACCGGATGGTCGAGCAGCAGTCGTGGCTCTGCCCGATTGAACTCCGTTACGGCGACCGGGCCTATTACACGCGCCTGCACGATCGGGTCGTCTGCCCGCTCAAGGAGCAGTTTCCGAAGGGTGAGGCCTTCTACGGGACCCTGTTGCACGAGATTGCTCACAGCACGGGCCATGCCGAGCGTCTGAACCGCACGATGGGAACCTGCTTTGGCGACGAACAGTATGCCCGCGAAGAGCTGGTTGCGGAGCTGACCTCGGCGTTGTGCGGTGCCATGACTGGCTTTGCCACGACGCCTCGCGAGGAGAATGCCGCCTATCTCAAAGGGTGGCTTTCAGAGTTGCATCGGAAGCCCTCCTACCTTTTCGATATTCTGGTCGACGTCAACCGGGCCACCCGGATGATCTTCGATCATCTGGAAACCGGAACCGACGAAATTGCAGAAGAGGAGACTGAAGCTCCGGCTGCATAGATTTTTGTTGCCGATTATTGAACCATGCCGCAGTCTTCGGGCTGCGGCTTAACTTTTTCAAGCCATGAAAACCATCCATCCAATCTATGACGTCTACTTCCGCATCGAGGCGGGCTATAACGACGGCCGTATGTCGCACGAACAACACGACCGGTTCTACACGGAGATCCGCGCGCTCTTCTCCCGTGTCGGTTTTACGATTCTGGAGAATCCGCCGGGATGTCCCTCCTTCCAGTTGGGAACGACCTGTCTCTACTGCCATCCGACGGAACTCTCCGGCCCGGTCGAGGAACCGCATATCGCCCTTGTTGAAAGAATCCTGCGACAGGGAACCTCGTTTCAATATCAGACAACGGACCGCTACGACCGACTCTATGACTTTACCGTCGAGGAGGAGTTGGCCTACTACCGGCAACACTATTCCGAACAGCTTTTTCTTGAGGCTTTCCGTACCTCTGCCCCTTCGAAATACCACCTTCGGGACGAGGTTCTCGAGGAGCTGGTGCGGCAACTGATGGTGCACACCGTCCGTGCACCACTGGGCTGTTCTTTCGATTCGCCGTGCGTGCACTTCGTCCGGGAGATCTACGCCTTGCTGGTCCAAAGAGGTCTGCTGATCGAGATCCAACGCCGGAAACCTTATGGAACCATGACTTATTGTCGAACCAGATAATAAATCACGCTATGGAAATTATGTGTGAGGAGTATTTTGATGATATTGTTCCACAAGTGTGTCTGGGGGATAAATAAAAAAGTCTACAGATTTTTTAGATTTGTAGACTAGTAACTTTTAGAAATTAATCCGTTGCAAAAACGTTTATTCTGAATTATTGTGTTACAAATACTCTCCAGCTTCCTTCCTTCTCGCCTCGCTCCACATACTTTTTTGAAATCAATTGATCCAGCAGTTTCTGTATAGCCGTCACACTAATACCTGTTTCCTCTTTCATGTCTGCCAGTGTTAATGTTGGTTGTGTTCGCATGGCGTTCAGAATTTTCGTATAATTGGGGGTTCGGAAGGCAATCCGTTCCCCATCATACCACCATACATTCTCATTCCTTTCACTTACGAACAGCACATCATTATACACTTCCGTAGCCACCAAGGCATTGAAATATTTCAAAAAAGGACGAATCTCCTTGATCCCTGCATGGGCTCCATCACTGGGGACAGGGCCAACTTCGAGATCCGTTTGATGCAAGGCCTCCAAATATTCACTCTTTCTGCGGCTTCGGACGACAATCATCGGATAATCATGGCGAGTCAGAATGTAGTTTACCATCAGTCGTGCAATACGACCGTTGCCGTCCTCGAATGGATGAATGCGTATATAACGATAGTGAAACAACGCGGCCAACTCTACTGGAGATAGTTTTCCCTCTTTCTCCGCGGCATTATACCAATCCACCAGATCTCCCATTAATCCAGGAGTCTCCTCGGGTGAAGCATATTCGAATCTGTCCCCATACCGCGTAATAACACTGTTCGGCCGTGTTTTATACTGGCCGGCATGAATTACATAACTTGTTTGCATGCCGCCAGGCAAATTTCGATAAACAGTATAATCTTCTCGTAATATGGTTTTATGTAATGTCCGGATAAAATTCTGTGTCAATGGCACTCCCTTCACCATAGCCTCTTCCGTCATCATTCGCAGGCCTACGTTACTTGCGGTCATTTCTTGTACGTCACGCACGTCTGCCTCCCCAATCACTTTGCCGAAAAGCAGCAGAATTTCTGTCTGTCCATAAGTTAACGTGTTACCCTCAATGTGGTTGCTGTTGTAATTGAAATCCACTGTAAAACGTCGGCTAAGCCGTTCTTTATCCTTTTCTGACAGTGGTTGCAAATTCTGCCATGCAGCAAGAGCCTTTTTTATGTTAAGATATTTCATACGGACATCTATTTTCCATCAATATTACAAAGATAACATAATTTCCAGAAAAGGTTGTATGTATATAACCTTTTTGCTTGTTTTTAGAATGTATTTTGAAAGTTTTGTCCATCTAAATTTGGTTCACACGATGTTTGTGAGTAGGAATAAGTTGTTCCATATTTGTTGAGTGGATATAAAAATAGCAAGTAAGTCGCTAATTCCCTTAACGGCTTACTTGCTACAAGGTTTATTATTTCTTGCAATCCTTACAGAGCCTTCGCTCCGAGTAGCTCCTTGCTTGAAATTTCGAGGTATTGGTGTCGGGCTCCGTCCTTCTCGGCGATCTCCAGCAGGAGAATTTTGTCCTCCTCAAGAGTCAGTTTCGGGAGGGCGAAGACGATGCGCTGGCGCTGGTGTCCGCGCACAATCAAGGGGTCGTTGCAGACCCGCAGCGGTTCGATAATGCGCTGCTGTTGAGCCGTGCGTTTGGCCGCCTTGCGGTCCGCGACGACAAAGCGGCGATAGTCCACCTCGAAGGAGATGTTCGTGTTGTTGGCAATCTGCACATGGAGGTAGATCACGTCATTGTGGACGTAGATACCCCGCACCTCGACCTCCACGCCGTATTTCCGGGTGTGGATACCCTTTACATCCGCGCGGTTCTGGCGGTAGATGTCGCTCAACACGCGCTTTATCGTGGCAGGGCGTTCCCGTCCCACCTCACGGAGCAGCACGTGCCCCTCGTCCGCACGGGCAGGCTCCGAGGCTGACGCGGGCTGTGCTACCGGACTCTCCGTGGCCGCAATCTCGATGGTCGATGTAGTGGGGTTCTCGGCATACCGGGCATCGAAGGTGTAGAACCCGCCATCCTCGGTAATCACCGTGAGGTTGGTCTCCTCCGCAAAGTCGCGCACGGCGGCCTTCACCCGCACGACATTCTCCGCGCCGTCGGCCTTCCCGGCGATGATGGACATCGAGCCGATGTCGATGTAGGTTACGGGCGCCGGGAAGAGGATATGTACGGTCTTCGTGAATCCCACCTCGATGGTGCGAGGCGTGAGCTCCTGCCGGGACGTGGTCCCGTCGTTTTGAGCCATGACTTTGGCCGCGGCAAAAAGAGCGGCCAGAAGAGTCAGATAAATGAGGTCTCGTTTCATGGTGTTGTTGTTTAGTTTTCTTTGGAGATTAACAGAATCTGGTGGTTGGCCTTGAGGGTGATGCGTACCTCGCGGAGCTTCTCGGAGAGGTAGCGGGAGGATGCCTGAATTCCTCCTCGTGCAAACTCGGCGAGGACCTGTTGCCCGGCCGAATGGGTGATGTTCACACTCGTCCCGGCCGTCTGCCCCACGGATGCCAGCGCCTCCTTGAGGGCTGTCCGTTCACGGGAGTTGGGGACGTTAATTCCCGGCTGCCCGTCGAGATCATACGCCTCGGCCTGCACCTGGAAGATGTGTCCCCGGTATTCGATGGAGGTTACCGTCACCCGCAGCCGGTCGGTCGTTACGGAGACGGCGCCGTAGAGCGGCGTGTTGCGGGGGATTACCTCGCCGTCGATGCGTACCGGTTCCAGCAGTCGGAGGGCGATTGTCGAACCAACGCGCACGACCTGTGTCTGCACAACGCAGGCTCGGATGGTCGGAGTTGTATCCACCGGAAGAACGCCCGCGGTCGTCAAAAACCCGATGTTGCGCTCCCGCGCGGAGTCGATCCGCGGATTGAGGGTCGAAGCCCGGACGTCGCCCTCGCGGACAGGTCGCATGACGCTGAAACGTCCCGAGGACTTCACGCCGTCGGCCTCGCCTGAAACCCCGGTCCCGCCTCCGAGGTAGCGCTGTGCGATGCGGTACTGCTCCTCGGCCACCTCCATCGGGTCGGGCTGCTGCCGCTCGATGGCGAGTTGCTGCTGCAGAGAGGCGACTTGCTCGCGGAGCTCTTCGACCTCGGAATTGCGCGGCGGCGCGGCGTAGAATTGCCGGGCCTGCTGCTGCATGGCGCGGTTTGCCTCGGCAGCCCGGCGCACGGGATCATCGGTCGGAGACTGCGGCTCCGTGTTGCGAAGCTCTTCATCGAGCAATGAGAAGGAGTTGTCCCCGAGGGTCATCATCCGGTTGCGGGACTGCTCCTCGCTGGCCACGCGCTCCGCGGCCTTGCGCTTGTCGCCCTCGATCTTTGGGGCCTTGCCGTCGGGCAGCGTCGTGTTGATCCCTGCCTGCCCCTCGCCGATCGTGGGCGCGGGTTTGAAGAGGAACCAGATGAACCCGATGACCAGACAACTCCCGACCGCGGCTACCAGAACGACTTTTCTTTTTCGCTGACGCTCGAATGCCGCAGAATCGGGCGTCGGTGTGTTTTTTTGTCTCTCTTCCATGGTTATCGAAGTTTCAGATTTTCCAAAGAGGGAGGCGCCATCCTCCCGAAGTCGAAGCGCGGTGCCGGGCTGAAGAGCAGCAACCCGTAGAGCCCGACCAGCAGCAGAAACATCCCCAGGAGGATGCACCGCCGGGTTCGGAGCGAGAGCCGGTCGTGCCAGCGCCGGATACGACGGCGCAGCCAGCGCACGCGGCTTTGGATAAGTGCTTTAACGGTCATAGGTCTGCAGGTCCTTATTTTCGACAATCATCAGATCCTCGACCAGAAACCCCTGCGGGTTGTTGTCCGAGCGGGAGACGTTGACCAGCCGGCAGGTCGTGACGAGCGACCGCTCGGTGATCGTGTTCTCGCGCATGATGCGCTGCCGGGCGTAGGTCGTGGCTTCGTAGGGATAGCGGTCGAAGTTGCAGCGGATGCTGTCCACATGGACCATCTGCGAGACGTTGGCGGCAATCAGCCGGTTGAAGAACCCCTTTTCCTGCAGGAGCTTGTAGTATGACAGAGCGCTCTTGTCGGCCATCTGCAGGGCCCGTTCCATGTTCGACTCGATGGCTGCCTTGTCGGGCGAGAGCGAGAAGAAGAGTTCGTGGAAGCGGCGCACATGCTCGCGGGCCTCGACGGGACGGTTCTGGGCCAGGTCCTGCGAGAGGGCGACCATGAGCGAGCGGCCGTTGTCCAGAACGTAGATCTTCTCGCGCTGCCGTTCGGCAAAGGCATACGAGAGGCTGACGGCCGTGATGGTCACCACGGCGCAGATTCCGGCGAAGACGAGCGCGTAGAGGCGCAGCTGCCGGAAGGAGGTTTCGATGTTCAACAATGATTTGAATTCCATAATGCGATTATTTTTTGAGGATCAGGCGAGCTGCGGTTGCCAGCCCCTTTCCGGCGGCTCCGACCGTGCTTTTGGTCCCGGCCCAGACCTTCCCGGTAATCCAGCCGGCACCGCCGCTCACGAGCGACGTAGCGCGCGAAATGGTCCGGTTGTAGGAGGAGAAGCCGTTGGCCTGCACGACCCACGAGGCAATCGAAGGGATGCAGAGATAGCCGCAGATGGCCACGAGGATGAAAATCAGGTTGATGCTGTTCGACATGTCAAAATACCAGTTGTAGTCCTGCGCCATCATCTCGGCATCGTGCTGCAACGAGAGGGTTTGCAGCCGGGCGATGATGGCCGAGAAGAGGTCCGAGATGGGAAGCCACAGGTAGATGGAGATATACTTGGAGAACCATTGCACCAGGGTATTCTGAAATCCGTCGAAGATTGAGATGGCAAAGGCGATGGGCCCGAGCAGCGAGAGGACAATCAGGTAGAAGGTCCGCAGTACGTCGAGGATCACGCCCGCCGCGGCGAAGAAGAGCTCCATGATTGCGGTAAGGGCCTTCAGAATCATCCCCTTGATGCTCCACGACTTCCGCTCGCTCTGCATTCGGTCGAGGGCCTGCTGCGACTGCTCGTCGATGCCCAGGGCCTGCAGCTCGCGCTCCTTCTCCTCGTCCTCGGTGTAGTAACTCTCTGCCGGAAGCCGCTCGCGGCTCTCCTGTTCGAGGCGTGCACACTCCTGCCGCCACTCCTGCATATTGAAGGTCTGGCCGACCATCAGCGAGTGGGTGGCCTGCACCAGCGGGGAGAGGATTCCGTTGAGCGATCCGAGCACAAGGGTCGGGAAGAACATGATGCAGATTCCGATCGCCATAGGTCGCAGCAGCGGGAAGAGGTCGATGGGTTCGGCCCGGGCCATCGCCTGCCAGATGCGGTAGGCGATGTAGATCAGGGCCCCGATTCCGGCTATGGCCGTGGCAACTTTGGCCATCGGATAGCAGAGAACCATCATGTCGTCGTAGAGAACGCGGAGAATCGTGTGGATGTTCTCCGAGATAGAGAGTGCCTGTACCATCGCTACCAGTATCGTTGTTCGTCGGTTCCGTAAAGAGCCATCACGCGGTCGAGGTCGTTGCGTCGGGCGCCGCGCAGCAGCGAGATGGAGATATTCTTGCGCGTGTAGTAGCGGGCTAGATCCCGATGGTGCCGCAGCACGCAGTAGACCCGTTCCACCACGTCGATACGGTCCTTGTCCGTCAGCGACATGTCCGTGGGGTTGACAATATCCTGCAGCTCCTTGAGCTCCCCGGCCGACTCCTCGATAATCCGGGCATATCCCGTGGCGATGGCCGCCAGTTCCGCGGCCGAGAAGTTGTCATCGACCACCATGCGCTGATAGCCGTTGACGTAGATGTCGGAGATCTCCCCGACGAGCAGCATGCACTGCTGGACCTTGCGAGCCGAGCGGACGAGGTTGTTGACCGCCTTCAGCGCGTCGTAATATTTCTTCCCTTGCTCGTAAATCTTTACGGTCTCTTGAAAACTTTGCAGGAGGGTCGATCCGTTGCGGGCCGCTTCGACGATCTGTTTGGTGGAGTTGATGATTCCCTGTGCGAGGTTCGTAGGGTCCGTGACGACCCATTGTGCCTGCGCGGCCCGGGCTGTCAGGAGCAGCCCGAGGCAGAGCAGAATGATGCGTGGTTTCATGATTCGGTCGTTTTGAGGGTGGTTCAATGTCTCAATTTGCGGGGCATAGCTTCGGAGGGCTGCATCACCGTGGGGTACTCCCGGCGAAAGGAGGTGCGCCCCGGCTCCCGTTCCGGTTGTGCGACGCGGAGGTCGAGTTCGTGCGTCCGGGCTTCGCGGCCCGTCAGTCGGACAAGCCGTGCGTCGAGTTCCCGGAATGCCGTCTCCGCCTCGGCACGCTGTGCCTCCGGGGGCAGACCCGGGTGGATCTCGTATTTGTCGAGAAACTGCCGGCTTGTGTGCGGATCGTCGATGCGCTCCGGAGCGCGGGCCAGCCAGCCCAGCGTGTTCAGTTCGCTCTCGAGGCGCTCGACATAACTCCGCGGAACGGGCATCTCGAGCATTCCTTCGATGGTGCGCTCGGCGCCGCGGACCAGGTGGTTCTCCGTGCGGAAGATCTCCTCCCGGAGCTGCTGCATCCGCCGCGGATCGGCTCCGGGCGTCGCCGTATCTCGCTCGTGCCGCATGGCCTGCAGAATCTCGCAGTCGACATCCCAGCCGTAGAGCCGGGCCACATAAAAGGGCGGTTGCATCCGGGTCGGGGCCTCCGTCATGCGGCACAACTCGCGGAAGATTCCCGTGCGGAAGAGCCGGTCGACAAGACGCATGGCCGCCTGCACCTCCCCGGTTGTTGGCTGCCGCATCCGGCTCTCGGGGTGCCGTTCGGGATAGGCATCCACGAGAAGCGTGTGGAGGGCCAGCACGCCGTGAATTGGATGGGAGCTATACCCGGACAGGTTGGCCAGTTTCCGGCCCGTGTGCTTCATGGCGGGCGTCCTGCGCAGGGCATCCATCAGTTGCAGCACCTCGTGGCGGGCCGCCTCGTCGGGCAAGGTGAGAATTTGCGGAAGACGCGCCATCATCTCCAGCCCGATCCCCCGTGTCAGCAGCTCCGAGTGTCGATGCTCCCGTACCAGATCGGTCAGTGTCCGGAAATCCCGGGCCTCCAATAGCTGCCTTGTTCGCTGCAGGGTTGGTTCCCATTGTTGGAATTCATCCCCGGTTGCAGGGCGAAAGAGCCCTTCGAATACTTCACGCCACTTCATGCCTCGGGCTCATGATCCGTGAAACACTCCTCGGAAATGCTCTCCTGCTCCGCACGCCGACAGGCCCGCTCCTCCGCGACAAAGCGTCCGTAGCAGCCCAGCAGCAGCGTGTCGCTCTCGGGGTCGAGTTCGATGGGGTTCATATCGCGCGGGTCGTCGCGGCTGCCGAAGAGCAGCGAGCGTCGCTCGGCCGTGATGACGGTATCCTGCACCAGCCGTCGGTAGCAGAGCGTGTTGTCGAAGATCAGCATCCGGTAGGTCCGGGTGCAGATGCGGCGGATCGAGGCCGAGAGGTTGTTCTCCGTCGAGAGCCACGATCCGCAGATGCGGTCGTAGGCGATCTCCTCCTGCAGCGAGGTGATAAGTCGCATAAGCTGGGTGCGCTGTCGGATTTCGGCCCGCAGCGACGCGAGTGCCTCCGCGGGGGTGATGTTTGGGGTACTACTCATGGTAAGTTGTTTTGAAGGTTGGACAAATCGCGTTTGAAAATACCTCCCGGAATGACCAGCAGCAGGTCGGAGCCAGGGGTGTGGAAGAGATCGACACGCGCACCGCCATAGGTTGTGTAATGGATGCACGAGGCATACTTCAGCGGGTGCCTCTCAAAGAATTCACGCCCGGTCCGCGGGTCGTAGCGATGGATGCGAATCCAGAAACCATCGTCCTGATGGTCGATTTCGAGCCGGGTATCATTCCGCGTTGAACGCCACTCGCCGCACAGCGGGCGGATCTTGTGGTATTCGAAATCGTAGAAGAGCCGGAATCCGCCGAGCAGGGCCAGCAACGCCAGCAGCAGCCCGGCACAGCTCCAAAGGATCTGTTTCATGGCTGGGAATTTTTAATGAGATTTTGGCCTTCCCGCTCGCGGGCCAGTGCGCGGATGGCTGCCTGGATGTCGCCGCCGAGCTTCTCGGCCCGGGCCATCACCTCCATCTTCTCCCGCTCCTCGGTGGTGTAGCAGAGGTACTCCTCGGTCGAGACCTCCGTAGCGTAGACCGCCGACTGCACGCCTCCGAGCCCGATCCAAACCTCCTTGTAGGTGCGGCGGGGATCGTTCGCCTGGTTGATCGAGAGGATCTGCGCCCGCTCCTTCTCCGATAGGCCAAGCAGCGTCTGGATCTGGTCGAACTTGTTCATGTACTTGCGCTGGTCGAGGAGGATCTTGCAGTCGGCATTGTTGATGATCGACTCCTTGACGATCGGCGAGGAGATGATGTCGTCGACCTCCTGCGTAACGACGACCGCCTCGCCGAAATACTTGCGCACCGTCTTGTAGAGGTAGCGGATGTAGGTCGACATGTTGGCCGAGGTGAGGGCCTTCCAGCACTCTTCGATAAGGATCATCTTGCGGATGCCCTTCAGCCGCCGCATCTTGTTGATGAAGACCTCCATGATGATGATCGTCACCACGGGAAGTAGCGTTTTGTTCGAAGAAATGTTATCCAGCTCGAAGACGATGAATCGCTTCGAGAGCAGGTCCAACTGCCGGTCGGAATTGAGCAGGTAGTCGTACTCGCCGCCCCGGTAGTAGGGCTCCAGCACATTGAGCAGGTTCGCCAGGTCGAAATCCTTCTCGCGGACGTGCTTCTGCTCCAGCAGCCGCCGGTAGTCCGAGGTGAGAAACTCGTAGAAGGTGTTGAACGAGGGCCGGATCGAATCGTCCGTCTTGAGCTTCGAGAGGTAGAGGTTCACGGCGTTCGACAGGGCCACCTCCTCCGCGCGCGTCGGCTCCTCGGATTCGCGTTTCCAGAGCGTCAGCAGCAGGGTCTTGATCGACTCGCGCTTCTCAATGTCGTAGACCCCGTCCTCGACGTAGAAGGGGTTGAAGGCGATGGGCTCCTGTTCGGTGTAGGTGAAGTAGATGCCGTCGCGTCCCCGCGTCGTGCGGTGGATCAGCGAGCAGAGCCCCTCGTAGGAGTTTCCCGTATCGACGAGCAGGATATGCGCCCCCTGTTCGTAATACTGGCGGACCATGTGGTTCGTGAAGAAGGACTTCCCGCTGCCCGAGGGCCCCAGGATGAACTTGTTGCGGTTGGTGGTGATGCCGCGCTTCATCGGAAGATCCGAGATGTCCAGATGGAGCGGAACCCCCGTGAGCCGGTCGGCCATCTTGATGCCGAAGGGCGAGAGCGACGAGCGGTAATTTGTCTCGCCGTTGAAGAGGCAGACACCCTGTTCGAGGAAGGTCAGAAAGCTCTCCTCGGCGGGGAAGTCGGCTTCGTTGCCGGGAATCGCTGCCCAGAACAGCACCGGGACGTCCACCGTGTTGTGGTGGGGTGTGCAGCCCATCGTGGCGAGCTGCGACCCTACGTCGTTGCGCAGCCGCTTGAGCTCCGCCTCGCTCTCGGCCCAGACCACGACGTTGCAGTGGCATCTTACGGAGCACAGCCCCTGCGAATGGGCTTCGTTCAGGTAGAGGTCGATCCACTCTTTGTTCAGGGCGTTGCCGCGCGAGTAGTTTGCCAGCGAGTTCATGTTGCGAGCCCGGGCTTCGAGCCGCTTGAGGGTCTCGTCGTGGTTGTCCAGAAAGAGATACTGGTTGTAGATGTGCGAGCATCCGAGCAGCAGCCCCGCGGGGGCCGCGAACGAAAGCCGGCACTCCGAGCGGTCGGTCGAGAGGCGCTCGTAGCGGAAGTCCGTCGCAACGCTCTGCGGCAGGAGATCCAGATCGGAGAGCGTGTGCATTGAGAGCAGTTTGTCGCCGATGCGCATCATGCCCGGATCGAGGCGAATGTCCTCGTTGACCGCAGCCTGCCGCTCGTCCGAGAGCGCGAAGTAACGGGCCAGCAGCCCCGCATCGGAATCCGTGCCGACGATCTCCGCCTCCGTGAGGCGGTCGACCCGCAGCAGCCCCGAATCGTTCAGGATGCGCTCCATCTGGGCGACGCTCTCCAGAAAACGGGTCACGGCCTCCCCGTCGCGAATCTCCTGCGGGATGATGAAGCCCCGGCACAGCACGGACGCGGCACTCGTCTGCCGCAGCCGTTCGGGGGTGCTCTTCGTGATGAAGAGGTGGCAGGTGTGGCGCAGAAAGGGGCGTTCGTTGAAGTGACGCTCATAGGCCCGGGAGAGAAATGTGCGTTCGGCCTCGGGATCGGGTGTTTCGTAACGCTCCTCGATGAAGAGGTCCTGCTTGTGGACGACGGTGTGGTCCGGGAGGACCTTCAGCGCCTTGACCCAGGTGGCGTGCAGCGCCTCGTACTCCTCGGCCGTCAGGGTGAAGAGCTCCGGGAGCGTCACGCGGAAGGCGGCCGTCACGTCGGCGAACTTCGAGAGGATGCAGTTGCCCTCGACGGCCAGCAGCGGGAATTTCGACTCGAGGGTCGAAGTTTTCAGGGTTCCTCGCATGGCATCAGCGTTTGGGTAGGGTTCGACGTTCGAGCAGGCGGCGCACACTCCGGCGGTGGATGATGCGGCGTGGATGCTGCCGCAGGGCGAGGAGTTTCATCAGACCGTGGGGTCCGAAGCGGCGGTTCAGATAAAAGGTTGCCCAGGTGAGGCCGCTGCCGCCCGCGACGGCGAAGAGTATGCAGATGCCCTGCGGAACCCCTCCGGCGTAGAGGATGACAAAGAGCAGGAAGATGCCCAGCAGCCCGGCAACAAAGAGGATCAGATAGTGCGAGGTCAGCCCCTGGAATTCGACCTGTCGGTCGACGCCCTTGTGGATGGTGTACTGTGCCATGTCAGAGGAAGAAGGAGCGTAAGACGGTACCGACGATAACCAGAAAGACGCACGAGAGGAAGAGCGCCGTGGCGGACTTCGAGGCGTCGGGATCGCCGCTGTTGAACTTCGAGTAGACGCGGACACCGCCCACCAGCCCCAGCACGGCAGCCACGGCGAAGATCAGTTTGGTGAGCGGGTCGAAATAGGAGGTGACCATGTTGGTCGCTTCGCTGATTCCGGCCATGCCGTTGCCCTGTGCGAAGGAGGCAAGCGATGCGGGGAGCATCAGAATCAAGAAGATTGCGCTTTTTTTCATCGGTTTTGCAGTTTGGTAATGGGTGTGAAAAAGGCCGCAGCCCGCCTTTCGAGGCAGTCTGCGACCGAGACGGAAGCAAATAGTTGCTTCCCGCAGCCAATCATCCGGGTGTTAGCCGTAATTTCGATTCCAATTCATTGTGCATCTGTTTTTTTGAGGGTCAGACATAGTTTCGCAGGTCAAAATTCTCAATCTCGCGGCGCTCCTCCTCCGTAACATCCGGCGCAAGGACACGCTCGCCCGCTTCGGCACTCCGGAGCAGCGCCTGTACCTCCGGATCGTGTAGCTCGCCGTTGTTCGGCAGGGACGGAGGCCGCAGCGCTGGCCGGGGCTCCCGCGGCTCTACGGTCTCGCCGTTCTCGCGGATCGGACCCTGGAGGACCAGCTCGCCCCAGCCCTGCATCGAGGCCGGCTTTTCGGCCGGGGGCGGAACAAATGTAGCAGCATCTTCGGGCTTTGATTCCGCAGGTGGCGGAATGGCCTTCCGAGGCCGCAGATGGCCGGTAACCGCGTAGTGTTTCGGGATAATCAGCAGCGGTGTCTCTTCCCGGCGGGGCTCGGAGGCCTGCTCTGAATCGACCTTGCTGCCCGGCCCGTCGGCCCGGGATTCTGCGGACCTGCGCCACCGCTGCGAAAGCCACTGAGTAATTCGTTTGAGAAGTGAACTCGGGAAGCTCATCTTTACACCAGATCCTTGAAATTCCGGGTCCGGTTGATGCGGTTGATGTCGTCCCGATAGAGATCAAGATGATGTCTCATGATGTTCTCGACATAATCCGTAACGGTCAGATTCCCTTCGCCAATCCGTTGGACGACACTGTGAATCCGTCGCTTGGTCTCCATGCTGAGATAGACGCTGCCTCGTCGTTGGAAGGGTGTAGGATGCAGAAAGGTTTTCCGGAAATCGGGTTTGACAGCGCCTCGTTTTATGGAGACAGGAGGCAAAGGTATTATCTCCTCCACTTGGGCGACCTTCTCGGTGAGAATGTTTTGAACAGGTTTCTCGTCCGGAATCTTCTCGCTCTGTTCGATGGGATCCTGGTCTTCTTCTTGATCCCTAACGACTGATTCCGACACGGAATTTACCTTCGGCTGGGTCTTCTCCCGTTTTCGTCTAACGAAGAAGAGAATGAAACACAGGATAAGAAGAAGGATACTTGCAAGGATGAGCAGAGATGTTGCCCAATCGGTTGAAAAATGAAATGTGTTCATGGCTATAAAAGATCTTTGGTACTTCGTTCCTTGTAGATGCGGTTGATCTCCTCCTTGTAGAGGTCGAGATGCTGCCGCAGAATTTGTTCAACATAGGAGGTGGCGGTCATACGCTCGCCTCCGATCTTTTTGACGACCTCGAGAATCTTACGCTTCGTCTCGAGACTGACATAGAGGGCTCCCCGAATATGTATATCCAACAGCGACATGAAGGTCGGCTCGAATTCGGGGACGACCACCGTTCTCCGTCGACGCGATTCGGTCGCATGCCCCGTAGTGCGCTCTTCGGAGGTGGGTGGCGAGGTTTCCGCTGGCGGTTCATCCGGAGGTTGTTTCGGTTGCACCACATCCACGGTTTGCGGAACCAGCCCCGCGATCATTCGGCGCATGGCCTCTTCGTCGACCTCGATTTTGTTCTTGCGGACCATATTCAGGAAATTTGAAGAATCGAAAGAATCTCGGCCGCAAGGTTCTCGATCTGCGCTTCGCGGGCAAAGATCCGTTCCGGAGCCAGCAGGGTCGAGCGTCCGATTCCCGATCCGTCGGCCAAAAGTTCCTTGTTGAATTTGGACCGGTAGGGAATCTGTGTCTTCAGAACAGGCAGATGAAGCTGACGGATGATCGCCTCGTAGCGTTCATAGAGAGGGGTTCGCTCGCGGCGATCAACCATCGTCCAAAAGAGGTGGAGGCTGCGCAGGCGGAGATGGTCATTACAAACCATGCCGTTATAAAGACTACGGGCAAAGGAGAGCGAACTCTCCAGCACGACCTTGTCTGCCTTGATCGGGATGAAAAGGGCATCCAGCGAGGAGAGGATCTGCAGCACCCCTTCGGTATTGACTGTTCCGGGCAAATCGTAGAGGATAATCTGCGGATGATAATCGCTTTGCAGTTGTCGCGCCGTCTTCTCAAGGGCCTCGGAAGGCGTGCTGCTGACGATAGGCCAGAATTTCCGATCGGTTCCCTTGAACTGACGGGCGACCATCAGTTTGTGATAATCGCTCAAATTGAGGATCTCCAACTCGCGGGAGCGTTGATTGTAGATCGACCATTGGGGATAGTCGCAGTCGACCACCAGCACGTCCCGCTGCAAGGTATAGTGGAGATGACTGGCAAGCAGAACGGTGAAGGTTGATTTTCCGACGCCGCCTTTTTGATTGCATACGGCAATGCTTACAGGTGTGTTTTCCATAGTTTGTTTCTTCAGGAGACGCGATTTAACAGGATTGTTCAAGTGTGCGTTCACGCACGAACTCCCGAGTTCGTGAATTCAGGAATAAGGTCCGGCACGAACAAAGGGAAGCATCTCATCGCGAAGGAACAGAGGACGGAAGCTGTTCCCGCAATCCTGAAAAAGAGGATCAATGAACAAATACGATAGCAGTTTCATGGGTGGATTGTTGGACGTTTGCCCGCAAGGTAATGCAGTTTTCGGGGGTTGATTCCCGATGTCCTCCGGAGGCCTCGCATGGCCGACAACCGCACTTTTTAATCCCTGAATATCCTCGTAATATTGCAGCGGAGCATCCGCCCGTGTTTTTTCGTTTCGGAGATGCTTTTTCAGAAAAGGAATTGTCCGTAGGGGGAAATGAACATTCGCCCACACCAGAAAGATTATCAGCAAGATACGCGATTACAAAACGTTGTCCACCGATTAGGTGTCTTCACAATCGCATCGAATTACATCTTGCTTGCCTTGTGCTCTTTTACGACCTAAAAGTAATCGTTTTTTCAGAAAAAAGCAACTGCCGCTATTGGGGCGCGCAGGTGTAAGAAATGCAGCCCACTGACCTTACGGTAGCGGGCTGCGGTGTCTGTATGATGTTACCGGGCACAATACTCCCGCCCGGAATGGGAGTTCTTTCCTTTTTGGGTTATACTTCAGTTGTCTTCCGTTGCGGGCGGAACTTTTCCCGCCCGACAGTTTACTGTTCCTTCTTCAAGGCGGGCAGGCTGTTGCCGTCTTTGAGTTCGTACTGCCAGCCTTTACCGCTCAGAGCGGCGTTCATCTGTGTAACGGCATTCTGCCAGTCGCCGTCCGTCACCTGTGTTGTTCCGCCGGTGCCTACCTGGTCTTCACCGATGCCTTGTGTCTGGCCGTTGTCTCCCCAGTAGCAGGCGGTGATGATACCGCCACCAATCATGGAGCCCTTGAAGTTCCGTCCCACCACGCCGCCTGTGGTTCCGTTCGGACCGTTGATATTCCTTTTGGCATGGTAGCAGGCGGTCAGGGTGCCTAAATTGTTGCTTCCCGTTACGCCGCCTACATAGATGGTGCCGCTTCCGCTACCGGTCACGCTGCCCGTGGCATAGCAGGCGGTCAGGGTGCCACCTCCGTTGTATCCCACCACGCCGCCGGCATGGGAGTTGTTCGTACCGTCGTTTTCAACGGTCACGTCATCCGTGGCGTAGCAGCCGGTCAGGGAGGCCCCACTATTCGTTTCTCCCGCTATGCCGCCGGCAAAGATCACGCCCTTCACTGTGGCCGAGGAGTTGCACCCGGTGATGGAACCGCCCCATTGAGAGCCCACCACGCCACCTGCGAACGTTGTGCCGCTGACGCTGCCCGACACCGAGCAGTTTTCAATGGTACCCCAGCTATCTCCTGCCACGCCGCCGGCATAGCCCGAACTGTTGTCGCTTGTTATCTGTACGCCCTCCAGCACCACGTTCTTCACCGTGCCGTTCTCGTCGATATCTCCGAACAGGCCTGCATATTTATAACTTCCCGTAACGGTCAGCCCCGTGATGGTCTTGCCATTGCCGTCGAAGGTGCCGGTGTATGCTTTGTTATCATCTTTGCCTATCGGTGTCCAGTCGATGCCCTTCAGGTCGATGTTGCCGGTCAGGGTGATGTCGATGCCGGTATTTCCGTCGTTCACCAGCTTGGCGATGTTCTTCAGTCCCTCGGCGTTGTAGACCTCGTAGGTCTTGCCGTCCTCAGATACGGTGTATCCCGGGTCTTTTGCCGCAGCGAGGGAGACGGTGTAGGTATATTCCTCGCCCGCCTGCCAGTCGGTAGCCTCCTTCATCTTATAGACGAAGACCTTGCCGTTGGTGAAGGCGCAGGTGATGAAGGCCGTGCCCGTTGCCACACTTTGCGGGGCTACGAGGGCGGTGTAGGTGTCGCCGCCCTTGTCATACGGGGCGATTACAGCCGGGTTGCCATTCTCGGTGGAGAGGCCAGTCAGCGACACGGACTCCAGCCCCTCGGTGTAGTCCGTCAGGATGACGGTGACCCGTGCCGTGCGGTGGGTGAAGCGGAGCGTGGGGTTGCCGTAGCTCACCGGCTGGTTCTCGGCGGAAATAAAGTCGCTTCCCTCGAAGTCAGTCGGCGAACTTTGGTCGGCTCTTACCACCACGGCAGGCGGGGTGGTCTCGCCCTCGGTGTAGGGCCACCACGCCGTGACGGTGATGTCATCGTGGTTAGTCCAGTAGTGCGGGTCGGTGGAGGTCAGCGTGGCGCCGGTGTTGTCGGCGGTGGTGGGCGTCACGTCGTACGCCTTCACCGTGCCGCCCATCAGGACTGCCACGCTCTGCACGCCCTCCCAGTTCCCGTCCACCGGGGCACGGGTACCGGCGGTGGCGGTCGCGTCGGGGTTCAGCCCCGTGGCGGTGAAGACGATGGGTGTGCCTTCCGCCCCTTCCGGCAGGAAGCCCGCTTCGTCCTGCGTGCAGGCGGCAAGGGCGAGCAGCAGGGCGAGGGCTGCGGATATATGGATGGTTGTTCGTTTCATGATGCGTGTTGTTTAGGGGTTGTTATTGTTTCTTTTGCAGTACGGGCAGGCCGTCCGTGCCAAGTTTCCATTGATAGTCGTTGCCGGTGAGGGCGGCGTTCATGCCATCGACAGCGTCCTGCCAAGTGGTCGTACCCTCCACCTTCGTGGCATCTACCGTTCCTCCCATATTATTATTTACTCCTTGTCCGGCATTGCCGCCCCAGTAGCAAGCGGTGACGGTGTTATTATTGTTACTGACTATGCCTCCTATATTGCGCTCCTTCAACTGTCCGTTATACCAACAGGCAGTGATGATGCCGGTGTCGAGGTTACTAACAGCAATGCCACCGACAGCACCGCTATTTGCAGTAATATCTCCCTTTACGGAGCAGGCGGTAATGGTACCGTAGTTGGCATATGCTATGCCGCCGGCCGCACCGTTTTGCTGCACAGTGTAGTTCACCTCTACTTGCAGGTTCTTCACCGTTCCGTCACTCCCGATACCGTCAAACAATGCGGCATTCTCGCCGTCTGTTGTGTTTGTGGTGATGGTCAGTCCTGTGATGCTGTGTCCCTGCCCGTCGAAGGTGCCTTGATAACCGTTATCAGGACCGAACCCACTGCCTATCGGTGTCCATGTCTCGTCAGTCAGGTCGATGTCGGCTGTGAGGGTGCAGTTGATGCTGAGGTCGCTCTGCGCGGCTTCGTTCCATGCCAGCAGGCCGTCTGCGTTATAGACCGTGTAGGTCTTGGTGGTGTTGTCGTAGATGTAGCCCAAATCCTCGGCTGCGCCGCTCTCGCCTTGGCCGGGTTCCCAGCCGCCGATGGTGCAGCCCTCCAGCGTCAGGCCGGTGGCGTTCACCTTGACGGTGTAGGTATAGCGGTTGCCCGCCTCCAGCACGACGTCGTTCTGCGGGCGGAAGTAGAAGTTGCCGCCGCCAAGTTCCACGCGGATGAACGGCTCGCCT
>OCHL01000060.1_pt1 | contig 126739 bp, 92 predicted proteins | sample 1538421 | NCBI WGS metagenome assembly OCHL01 (sample SAMN04571690, study PRJEB22368) | human gut metagenome | biome: human gut; material: stool | host: Homo sapiens | place: Luxembourg | collected 2012-06-01 | reverse complement strand
GGGGCCATTGTGGCTCTTGACAGCGGATTGGGTCATATGAGCGAAAGCCCGCCAGGGCGAGCAAGGTGCCTTGAAACGAGGCGGCATTGATCTTTTGATCATGCCGCCGAAGTTGAAAGGCAGATTGCCGCTCTGGCGGGTTTGCAGCGTCGAGCAGTTACGCGGTTTGGTAAAACCGCGTAACTTAGTAGTTAGCTTCGTAGCCGTTACCGTCGCCGGTGGGCTCTTCGTAGTAGTCCGAATCGCTCGAATCGCCTGAGTCATCGGAATCGTCAGAGCTGACCGATGAAGTTGCGGTACCGTTTGCGTAGTCGTCAGACGTGTTGTTGTTCAGGTCGCCGATCGTAGAACTGGAACCGTCGGAAAGACCCATGGTGTTGGGACCCTTGGGATCCTTGCCGGCATCGACGCGCTCCATCATTTCCTTGAGCTCGTCCTCGTAGACAAAGACGTAGCTCACACCGTCGATCATGGTGCTGTCGTCGGCGTACGAGGGCAGGTTGGCCGAGTAGATACCGTCGACATCCATACCGCGCATGGCGTTGACCGTAGCCACGATATCCTGAACGCTCATATCGGTTACGAGCATATCGGACAGCGAATTAACCAGGCCAAAAATCTTCGTGGCATCGAAGTTATTGAGAATCTGGTTGGCAAGGGCGCCAAGCACCTGACGCTGGTGGCGCATGCGCGTGTAATCGCCGTCGGCATAGGTGTAGCGGCAGCGGGCATAGGTAAGGGCGGTGGCACCGTCCATATGCTGCTGGCCAGCGGTAATCTTAATATCCAGGTGCTCAGGGTCGTCAACATCATCGGTTGCGTTAATGTCGATACCGCCAACCGAATCAATCAGTGCCTGCATACCGTCGAAGCTGACCTCGGCATAGTGGGAAATCTGAACACCGCACAGCTCGTTGACCGCCTCGACCATGGCCTCGGCGCCGCCAACGGTATGGCAGGCGTTGATCTTCATGGTCTCGCCCTTGTACTCGACCTTGGTGTCGCGCGGAACGGAAATGAGCGTCGCCTGCTTTTGCGTGGGGTCGATGCGTGCCAGGATAATCGAGTCGGCACGATACGTATCCTCGCCCGGACGGCCGTCGGTGCCAAGAAGCAGCACGTAGAACGGATCCTTTGCCTCATCGGTGTCAACCAGAACCCGACGCAGATTGTCGGTAATGACATTAGAATCGCCGAGCTTGCCCATAATGGTGGCAAACCACAGGCCGGCAGCGGTAGTGGCACTCAGCAGCACGCCAAGCACGACAATGAGCGCGACGTGACGAATCGTGTGGCTACGACGACGTTGGCGAGCTCGCTCGGAATAGCGAGCCACGTTATCGCGACTGTAGATCTTGGCCTGCGCACCAGTTGAGGGTCTTCGGGCGGTGGTATCCGCGAGGGGCTTTTTATTAAACATAGGCAACCTGTATTAGTAGATGACGGGATCGTGGACGGTAGCATGCTCGACATGCGCGCCGAGCGCCTGCAGCTTTTCGACAAACTGCTCGTAGCCGCGCTTGATGTGATGGATAGCCGAAACCTCGGTCGTCCCGTCGGCGATCAAGCCCGCTACGACGAGGGCCGCTCCGCCACGCAGATCGGGCGAGGTAACCTGTGCACCCGAGAAGCCCTTGACGCCATGAATCATGGCATGATGGCTCTCGATACGAATGTCGGCACCCATGCGTACCAGCTCAGAGGCAAACATAAAGCGATTCTCGAAGATGTTCTCGGTGATAACGGAGCTACCATCGGCAAGGGCGGAGAGTACCATAATCTGCGCCTGCATGTCCGTCGGGAAGCCGGGGAACGGAAGCGTCTGGATGTCGACCGGCTTGATACGCTCGGCACGGTTCACATGGACGCCATCCTCGACGCGCTCGCAGTCGATACCCATGAGCTCCATCTTCTTGAGCACCATGCCCAAGTGAATGGGGCAAAAGCCCGTGACATCGACACCGCGATCGTCGGCCATCAACGCACCGGCAACGATAAAGGTACCGGCCTCGATGCGGTCGCCCACCACGCGATGGGTAACGGGATGGAGCTCTTCCACGCCTTCGATAGTCACGACGGGCGTACCGGCGCCTACAATCTTGGCGCCCATCTCGTTGAGCATGTTGGCGAGATCGACAATCTCGGGCTCGCGGGCGGCATTGTCGATAACCGTGGTGCCCTGTGCGCGCACAGAGGCCATGATGAGGTTCTCGGTCGCACCGACGCTGGCGAACTCGAGCGTGACGGTGGTACCGCGCAGACCTTGGGGCGCATTAGCGTTGATGTAGCCGTGGGCGGTATCGAACTCAACGCCCAGGGCCTCAAGACCAAGAATGTGCATATCGATCTTGCGAGCACCCAGGTTGCAGCCGCCCGGCATGGCGATCTTGGCGCGATGGAAGCGACCCAGCAGGGGTCCCATCACGGCTGTGGAAGCACGCATCTTGGCAACGAGCTCGTAGGGGGCCTCCCAAGAATCGACCTGAGAGGTATCAATCTCGAGCGTGTGCTCGTCAAGGACATCGATTGTGGCGCCCATACCCTTGAGCACCTTGCCCATCACGTGGACATCGGAAATATCGGGCACGTTCTGCAGCGTCGTCTTGCCCGGCGCCAGAAGCGTTGCCGCCATGAGTTTGAGCGCGGAGTTCTTGGCGCCCGAAACGGGCACGGAGCCTCCGATGGCGTGGCCACCCTCAACGCGGATAATATCCAAGGTCTACCCTTTCAAAAAGCATGCCCGGGGTGGCTGGGCCATCCCGGGCATGATGTGTTCGCAAATGGTCGAACGCTAAATCGTTTGACTATTGGGCAAGCTTGAGCTTACACCATGCGATTTCATTATAGAGGTAGGCGCGGCGTGCATCATCCTCCGACAAATTACCCAGCTTCTCTTCAAAACCTTGAATATCAGCTTTAAGCTTGTCGGCATCGACGGTCGCCAAATCGCAAGCGCGCTCGGCGAGAACGGTCACGACATCGTCCGCAACCTGGGCATAGCCGCCGGCCACGGCAAACGTGTGGTCGACAGTGCCCATGGCCTTATCGGAAACGCGAACGTAACCGCGGTCGATCGTGCAGATCTCGCTGGAGTGAGCAGGCAGAACGCCAAACTCGCCATCCGTGGACGGAATCGACACAAACGCAGCGTCGCCCTCATAGGCGCAGCTCACGGGGCACACGATGCGGATACGCATAACCTACTTCTCCCCCATCTTGCGGGCGCGCTCGCGCACGTCCTCAATCGTGGAAGCATAGCGGAAAGCCTGCTCGGGCAGGTCATCGGCCTTGCCGTCGACAATCTCGGCGAAAGAGCGGACGGTATCCTCGACGCGGACGTAGACACCGGGGTTGCCGGTGAACTTCTCGGCGACGTGGAAGGACTGCGAGAGGAACTGCTGAATCTTACGGGCACGGTTGACCGTAAGGCGCTGCTCCTCGGACAGCTCGTCCATACCCAGAATGGCGATGATGTCCTGAAGGTCGGAGTACTCCTGCAGGAGCTCCTGGACCTTGACGGCGACACGGTAGTGCTCCTCGCCGACGATCGAGGGATCGAGAGCGTCGGAGGAAGACGCGAGCGGGTCGATAGCCGGGAACAGGCCGAGCGACGAAATGCTACGCGAAAGAACCGTGGTGGCGTCGAGGTGCGTAAACGTCGTGGCAGGCGCCGGGTCGGTCAGGTCGTCGGCGGGGACGTAGACAGCCTGGACGGAGGTAATGGAGCCCGTCTTGGTCGAGGTAATGCGCTCCTGGAGGTCGCCCATCTCGGTTGCCAGCGTGGGCTGGTAACCAACGGCGGACGGCATACGGCCCAGCAGTGCGGAAACCTCGGAACCTGCCTGGGAGAAGCGGAAGATGTTGTCGATGAACAGCAGAACGTCCTGGCCGCGATCGCGGAAGTACTCAGCGGTGGTAAGGCCGGCCAGACCGATGCGCAGACGCGCTCCGGGCGGCTCGTTCATCTGACCATAGACCAAGCAGGTCTTGTCGATAACGCCAGACTCGCTCATCTCGAGGAACAGATCGGTGCCCTCGCGGGTACGCTCGCCGACGCCGGTGAACACCGAGGTGCCGCCGTGCTCCTGGGCGAGGTTGTTGATGAGCTCCTGAATCAGAACGGTCTTGCCGACGCCGGCGCCGCCAAACAGGCCCGTCTTGCCGCCACGGATGTAGGGCTCAAGCAGGTCGACGGCTTTGATGCCGGTCTCGAAGATCTCGGTCTTGGTGGTGAGCTCGTCGAAACGGGGCGCTGCATGGTGGATGGGGTAGAACTCCTCCACCTCGGGCATGGGTTTGCCGTCGACGGGCTTGCCCATGACGTTCCAAATGCGGCCGAGCGTCTTGGGGCCAACGGGCATCTTCATGGGCTCACCGGTATCGGTGGCGATGAGGCCGCGCTGCAGGCCGTCGGTCGAGGACATGGCGACCGTGCGGACAACGCCGCCCGGAAGCTGGCTCTCGACCTCAAGGATCGTGCTCAGATGACCGATCGGGGTCTCGGCCTCGACCGTGAGCGCGTTGTAGATCGGGGGCACCGCACCGTCAAACTTGACGTCGACGACAGGGCCGATGATTCGCACGATGCGACCATCACCGGCAGTCGTCTTCTTGGTGGCTTCCTCGACCGCAAGCTGTACGGTGTTATTAGCCATTACTGTTCCTCCAATGCTGAGGCTCCGCCGACGATCTCGTTAATCTCGGTCGTGATCGAAGCCTGGCGCACGCGACTATACGTGCGGGTAAGGGTCGAGATGATCGCGGTGGCGTTTTCCGTCGCGGAGTGCATGGCCTTGCGGCGTGCACCCTGCTCGGCAGCCGCCGAATCGATCAGGGCCTGGTAGATGACCGTCAGGATATAAGACGGCACAAGCTTGCCGAGAACATGCTCGGGAGAGGGCACGAACTCGAACGTGGACGAGATGCGCTTAGGGGCGTCGGTCTCGTTCTTACGCGGACCGTGGGCCATAGCGATCATCTCGGGGTCGAGCGGCAACAGATGCTCGACGCGAAGCTCCTGATCCACGCGGTTCTTGGCGTGGTGGTAGACAAGCTCGACACGGTCAAGCTCACCGGCACGATACGCATCGCAGATATGAGAGGAAATCATGCGGGCCTGGTTGAAATCGGGCTCAGAGGAGTTGCCCTCAAAGTGCATGACGACGTTTGCGCGGTCACGGAAATACGTGGCCGGTTTGCGCCCACACGCGATGATCTCGCACTCGATGCCGTCGTTCGCCCAAGAAGCGGCGAGCTTTTCGGCCGTGCGCTCCACCGTCGTATTGAAACCGCCGGCAAGGCCGCGGTCCGAGGCAATAACGACAATCAGGCCATGCTTGACGCTCTCATGCTTCTGCAGCATGGGATCGGTGCCCGAACAGGAGGCGTCGCCGGCGACCGTCAACATGACGTCGGTCAGCGCCTCCTTATAGGGCTCGGCCTGCTTGGAGCGATCGAGGGCACGACGAATCTTGGCCGTAGAGACCATCTCCATCGTGCGCGTGATCTGCTTGGTCGTGGTAACCGAGGAGATTCGCTTCTTAATGTCGCGAAGGTTGGCCATAGGGCTTAGTTCTCCTCTGATCCAGAAACATCCGAATGGTGCTTGGCCATAAACTGCTGCTTGAAGTCGCCGATGACGCGCAAGAGCTCAGCCTTGGTGTCATCATCGATCTTCTTGGCGCGAACCTTGTCGAGCAGTGAGCCAAAGCCATTGTCCATGTACTCGATGAGCTCGGCACGGAAAGGCAGCACGTCGGCGATCTCCAGGTCATCCAGGAAGCCCTCGTTGCCAGCGAACAGCGTAACGATCTGCTCGCCAACCTCAAACGGCTTGTAACGCGGCTGCTTCAGGAGCTCGGTCATGCGGGCACCATGGGTCAGCTGCTTCTGAGTAGCCTCGTCGAGGTCGGAGCCGAACTGCGTGAAGCCGGCGAGCTCCTGGTACGAAGCGAGGTCCAGACGGAGGTTGCCGGCGACCTGCTTCATGGCCTTGGTCTGCGCATCGCCACCGACGCGGGACACGGAGATGCCCACGTCGACTGCCGGGCGCTGACCCTGGAAGAAGAGCTCGGACTGCAGGTAGATCTGACCATCGGTAATGGAAATGACGTTGGTCGGAATGTAGGCCGAGACGTCGCCGTCCTGGGTCTCGATGATCGGAAGAGCCGTCATGGAGCCGTAACCGTTCTTCTTGGACATCTTGACGGCACGCTCGAGCAGACGAGAGTGCAGGTAGAAGATGTCGCCAGGATAGGCCTCGCGTCCGGGCGGACGATGCAGCGTCAGCGACATCTGACGGTAGGCCACAGCCTGCTTGGACAGGTCGTCGTAGATGACGAGCACGTGGCCGCCGGGGTTGGTCTCGCTGGCGGGCTTACCGTCCTCGCCGTTGTACATGAAGAACTCGCCGATAGCGGCACCGGCCATAGGCGCGATGTACTGCATAGGGGCGGAATCGGCAGCGGTGGCCGAAACGATGATGGTGTAGTCGAGCGCACCGTGCTGAGCGAGGGTCTCGCGGATGTTGGCAACCGTGGAGGCCTTCTGGCCGATGGCGACATAGATGCAGACCATGCCCTTGCCGCGCTGGTTGAGGATGGCGTCGATGGCGATGGCGGTCTTACCGGTCTTACGGTCGCCGATGATGAGCTCACGCTGACCGCGGCCAATAGGCACCATGGAGTCGATAGCGAGCAGACCGGTCTGAACCGGCTCGCACACCGGGGTACGATCGATGACGCCGGGAGCCTTGAACTCGATGGGGCGACGGTGCGTGGCGACGATGTCGCCCAGGCCGTCGATGGGCTGGCCGAGCGGATTGACGACGCGGCCGAGCATGGCACGGCTCACGGGGATATCCATAATGCGGCCAGTGGTGCGGCACTCGTCGCCTTCCTTGATGGAGTCGACGGCACCAAACAGAACGGCGCCGACCTCGTCACGGTCAAGGTTCTGGGCAAGGCCGAAGACGGTCTCACCGGTATCGGAGCTCTTGAACTCCAGAAGCTCGCCTGCCATGGCGCTCTTGAGGCCGGAGACGCGCGCGATGCCGTCGCCTACCTCGTCGACCGTTGAAACCTCATGCGTATCGACCGTCGCGGAGAGGCTCGTGAGCTGCTCCTGCAGTTTCTTGGCGATATCCTGGGCATTGAGGGTTTCGGACATTAGGCTTCACCTCCGTACGAATTAGCAGAGTTTGCGAGGGTCTCCTGCGCGATGCGCAGCTGCGTCTTGACGGAAATGTCACGACGCTCGCCGCGGGCCTCGAGCACCAGGCCGCCCACGATAGACGGGTCGACCTGCTCGATAAGGAATACCTTGCGGCCGAAGTCCTGCTCGCATTTCTTAGTGATGGTTTGACGCAGCTCGTCGTCGAGCGGGATCGCCGTGGTGACGGTCACGCCCACTACATCCTCGTCTTCCTCGGCAACATACTTAAAGGCAGCTGCCACCTTGGGAAGAAGGTCGAGCTGGTCGCGCTTGGACATGGTGTCGAGCACGGCGATGATCTCGGGGCTGGCAGAAGCCAAACGCTCGACCATCTCGAGGTCCTCGAACACATGGTTCTCGGCCTTGGCGGCTTCCAAAAGGGAATGCGCGTAGGTCTCGAGCACCTTGTCCTGATAGCGGCTAGTCGGCATTCAGGCTACCTGCTTCCTGGATGTAGCGCTCGATGAGCTTCTTCTGCTCGGCATCGTCCTCGAGTGCCTCGCCCACGATCTTGGTGGCGACGGCAACGGACAGGTCGGCGATGGAGCTCGCGGCACCGGCGTAGATGGACTTGCGCTCGTCCTCGACGGTCGTATGGGCCTTGGCGATGATCTCCTCGGCCTCCTTGTGAGCAGCCTCGATGATACGGGCACGCTCGGACTCGGCGTCCTTACGGGCCTCGAGAACGATGTCGGCAGCCTGACGACGGGCGTCGGTGACGATCGAGTCGGACTCAGCGCGCTTGGCGATAGCCTCCTGCTTGGTCTTCTCGGCCTCGTCGAGGCTCTCCTCGATCTTCTTGCCGCGCTCCTCCATGGTTTTCATGATGCCCGGCAGGGCGACCTTGGCCAGCACGATCCAGATAATCAGGAAGGCGATAAGCGCCGGGATGAACTCCGCCATCTTAGGGATGAGGATGTCCGCACCGGCGGCGCCGTCCTCGGCGAACGCGGAAACCGGCATGAGCAGCGCGGCCGCGGACGCGGAGAGTGCGATCGCGCTCTTCTGGGATGAAAGATTCATACTTGACGCTCCGTGCTATTTAACGATCAGCGCGACAACGAAGCCGATCAGAGCGAGAGCCTCGCCGAAAGCGGAGCCCATGATGAAGACGGTGAACACGCGGCCCTGGACCTCAGGCTGACGGGCCATAGCACCCGTAGCACCCAGAGCAGACAGGCCGATAGCAAGACCAGCGCCGATAACACCGAGACCGTAACCGATAACTCCCACGATTCCTCCTTTGTCGTGCGTGTCTTATTTCACGCAGGATAACCTTTTTATAACTGCCGGGCTCCATGGGTACGGGCACCGGCGGTTTAACGAATTGCCTTACCTTTAAGGCACGAACGGAAGACTACTCCTCCTCCGCGACCTCCTCTGCCTCGGAGACATACACGGCGGTAAGGACCGTGAAGACGTAAGCCTGGATGGCGCCGACCACAAGCTCGATCGCATAGATCAGGATGAGGATGGCAAGCCAGGCCAGCGAAGGCAGGGCGCCGACGGCGTGGGCCGCGGAAACCTGCTGAAGCAGCGGCTGCATGAACATGCTCGCCATGATGGCGAACGAGCCCATGACCACGTGTCCTGCGAACATGTTGCAGAACAGACGGACGGCAAGCGTGATGAGGCGCAGGAAGGTCGAGAAAAGCTCGACGACCCACACGAGCACGTTCATCGGGAAGCTCACGCCCTGCGGGGCGAGGCTCTTGATGTAGCCGATCACGCCGTGAGCCTTGCATCCGTAGTAGATGAAGTACACGAAGGCGAAAATGGCGAGTGCGGCGGTGGAGCCGATTGCGCCGGTGCCGGGCTTCATTCCCGGGATCAGGCCGATCATGTTATTGATCAGGATGAACAGGAAAAGCGAGCACAGGAACGGGAAGTGCTTCTTCCAGTTCTCACCCACGACACCCATGCCGATATCGTTCTCGACGTACTCGATGATGTACTCGAAACCGTTGACGAAGAAGCCCTTGGGAACCAGGGTCTGCTTCTTCTTGAACACGGCCAGGACGATCAGGAGCACGATCGTGGAGACGATCAGCCAAAACGAGTACTGCGTGATGCCGCAGCTCAGATCGCCCACGACAGGGGTGGAGCTGAACTCGCTGACCAGATGATTAATCTCATCAGGCAGCTTTTCAAAAATTTCCACGACTTACCTTTCGACCTCATGAGGATCTCGCAGCGCCTTGGCGACGCGAACCGCGCAGGCGGCCATAAAGGCCACGAAGCCGATCGCCTCGCCCAGGAGGAACATGCGAAATGCCTCTCCGAACAACACAAACACAACCAAGGTAAAGACAAGCAACGCGATTGCCGAGACCGCGAGACTCACCATACCCTTGAGCATGTCCGCATTCTGCTTATCGTCAAGAACCGGCTTGAGCGTAAAGACAAAGGGAAGGAAGGCAATCGCGCCCGCGATGGCACCTGCAACGATAGCGAGCAGATCGGCTATCTGAAACACTGGCGTCCTCACTTTCCTTTTTTATCGCCTCACAGGACAGTTCCCGCCAAACATTGGTGACTATTGTACGAGCCAATCGCTAAAGTACAACCGAAAAAGCATCGGTTAATACGCACCTGTTCGTTTTCTTAAGACCTTCTTTATGCCGCAGGTACGGTAATACGTTTTTCTCGAACCCCTCAGCGCAAAACGTCCGTTAACAGGAGTGCGCGTGGACGTCTTTTGCTCGCCCGCGCGCACCATTTCTTCGTATTTTCGACGTTAGCCGGTATGGCTCAGAGATTACAGCGTGCCGTAGATGCGGTCGCCGGCGTCGCCGAGGCCGGGAACGATGTAGGCAGCCTCGTTGAGATGGTCGTCGATGGCGCAGGTATAGATATGCACATCAGGATCCTTCTCAGTCAGCGACTTGAGGCCCTCGGGGGCCGCGACGATGCACAGCATGCGGATGTCCTTGACACCGCGCTCGCGCAGGTAGCTGATGGCCATCTCGGCCGAACCGCCCGTGGCAAGCATGGGGTCGACGACCAGGCAGATGCGCTGGTCGATATCCTTGGGCATCTTGCAGTAATACTCGTGCGGCTCGTGGGTGACCTCGTCGCGCTCCATGCCGATGTGGCCCACGCGAGCGGAGGGCACCAGGTCGAGGATGCCGTCGACCATGCCAAGGCCCGCACGCAGGATGGGCACGATGGCGAGTTTCTTGCCGGCAAGCTGTTTGAACGTGGCGGTAGTGATGGGGGTCTCGACCTCGACGTCTTCCATGGGCAGGTCGCGCATGGCCTCGTAGCCGTCAAAAAGTGCGAGTTCGCGCACAAGCTGGCGGAACTGGTTGGTGCCGGTGTTTTTGTCGCGCAGGATCGACAGCTTGTGCTGGACGAGCGGGTGGTCGACAAGCGTCACACGGGACGCGTCGTAGGTGACGGTCATGGGTTGATTGCCCCTTTCGTTGCGGCCGCAAAACGACCTTGCTGACAAGGCGCGAAGCAATGTTGCCGCCGCACGCCATGCATTAGTTTAGCGGTTTGTTATATCGAGCAGCCCATCACAGCCCTACTGTGCGATGCTGAGCGAGCGCCTGACTGCATCACGCCAGCCCGCAAGGTTTTGCTCGCGGCGCTCGGCGGACATGTGGGGAAGGAAGGTCCTAACGATCTGGGCATTTTGCTCCAGTTCTTCCAGGTCTTCCCAATAGCCGACGGCAAGACCCGCCAAGTACGCGGCACCGATTGCCGTGGTCTCCACCGTCTCGCATTGCAGCACGGGGATATCCAGCAGGTCGGCCTGGAATTGCATGATGAACTCGTTGCGTGAGGCGCCGCCATCGACGGACAGGCGCTCAATCGAAAGTCCCACGTCCTGCTCCATGGCGCGCAGCACGTCATAACTCTGGTAGGCCATGGACTCGCAGGCCGCACGCACAATGGTCGCGCGACTCGAGGCACCGGTCAGGCCGCACACGATACCGCGGGCACGCGGGTCCCACCAGGGAGCGCCCAGGCCAGCGAAGGCGGGGACGAAGTAGCAGCCCTCGTTGTCGTTGATCGAAGCGGCGAGTTGCGCGGACTCGCTCACACTCGAGATGATGCCCATGTTGTTGCGCAGCCAGTTCATGGTTGAGCCGGCGGCAAAGATAGAACCCTCGAGCGCATAGCTGATCTTGCCGTCCGCGGCGATACCGATCGTGGAGACCAGACCGTTCTTGGATTCGACGACCTCGTCGCCGGTGTTCATGAGCATAAAGCAACCCGTGCCATAGGTGTTTTTGGTCTGGCCGGGATGGAAGCAGCAGTGGCCGAACAGCGACGCCTGCTGATCGCCCGCCACGCCCATGATGGGCGGCATGTTGGTCATGATGTCGCTCGCGACGCGGCCGTAGTCGCCCGAGCTCCAACGAACCTCGGGCATCATGGAACGTGGAACGTCAAAGAGCGCCAGCAGGTCGTCGTCCCAATCGAGCGTATGGATATTAAAGAGCGCCGTGCGGCTGGCATTGGTGTAGTCGGTGGCAAAGACCTGACTGCCGGTGAGGTTGTAGATGAGCCAGGTATCGATGGTGCCGAACATGAGGTCGCCCGCCGCCGCGCTCTCACGCGCACCGTCGACGTTGTCGAGGATCCACTGCACCTTGGAAGCCGAGAAATACGGATCGAGCGTGAGTCCCGTACGGGAGCGCACCAGCTCTTCTGCGCCCCGCTCGACCAGCTCGTCGATCAGAGGTGCGGTGCGACGGCATTGCCACACGATGGCGTTATAGATGGGTTGGCCGCTTATGCGGTCCCACACCACCGTGGTCTCGCGCTGGTTGGAGATACCGATGGCGGCGATGCGGTCAGAATGGATGCCGCTCTTAAACTGGACCTCCATCATCACGCCGATCTGGCTGGCAAGCACCTCCATGGGGTCTTGCTCTATCCAACCGGGACGCGGGAAGCTGGTTTTGACGCTACGACGTGCCTGCGCGACGATGCAGCCGTACTCGTCGACGATCGTCGCAAGTACCGAGGTGGTGCCGCAGTCGAGCGCCATGATGTAGGAACCGCCAAAGTTAAACGAGGCATCTTCCATGCCCAGGCTGCCCAGATTCAACGACATCGCTTACACCTTTCTATTGCATCGGGTCGGACAGGACCCGTTCGATCTCTGATGCGGGAAGTGCGCCTTGGCGCAGGATCTGGAGCCCGCCGTGCTGGAACGACACGATGGTCGAGGCGTCGCGACACGGGGTCTCGCCGGCGTCGACGGCAACATCGACCCCCTCCAGGATGCGCTCCTCCACCGTGACAAAACTTGCCGGCGCGGGCGCGCCATGCGTGTTGGCGCTGGTGCAGGCAAGAGGGCTGCCGCAGGCGCGGATGAGCGCTTGCACCACGGGCGAGGCCGAAGCGCGAAGTGCCACCGTGTCGTCGGCGGCGCGCATAAAGGTCGGCACGCAGGGGGCCGCCTTGACCACGATAGTCAGGGCTCCCGGCCAGCATCGTCGCGCGAGTACGCGAGCCTCTTCGGGGATATCCACGCCATAGCGGTCGAGTGCTTCGGCATTATCAACCAGCCAGGCGACCGTTTGGGTGAGCTTGCGCTGCTTGAGGGTAAAGATGCGGCGGTAGCCGGTACCGAGCGCAGGGACCGCGGCGCCATTGACGACAGCCTGCGGATCGCGCGGCCACGATGGGAATTCGCTTGTATCTTGGGGTACGGCGTCCGAGAAGGCGTTGACTGCCACGGCGACACCGTAGACGGTCTCGGTCGGGATCAAGGCCAGGCCGCCGCGGCCGAGCACCTCGGCCGTGCGCTCGACGGCGAGCCGATGCGGCTCGCGCGTTCCCTCGTATACCCGATAGACCGTCTGCATGTGTATGCCTGCCCCTTACGCTCTGGTGAAAGTTTGTTTACTGAGGGGCATTCTCGCACGAAACATTCAGCCTATTTGCCCAGAGCGCATGTTGGTTTGGTGAGCGGCTCTAGTAGTCGGTGAAAGTGAGGGGGTTATTGGACTGCGACGAACTTCTTTGGCCTGCCGGCATGGCGTCTTTGGGCGGCGTAGCGCTCGATGCTGTCTATCGTTATCATCCGACGGCCGTCGACGAGTTCAACATCGAGTTTTCCGGCTTTGACCAGCGCGGTAATCCGCGGAGCGGAGACTTTGAGGTCCAGCGCTGCATCTTTAAATGTTCGGCACGCCGCTTCCCGAGCGTCCTCGTGGTCGATTTCGACTGAAAGGGCCACGACCTCGGCCGAGCGTTCGTACCCTGCCGGAGTCAAACCGTTGTTGAGGTCGTCGGCCAAAAACGCCATCAGCGCCTCGGTGGCATGGGCAATCGCTTCTTCGCGCGTATCGCCATCGGCAAAGGCGCCGGGAATCTGCGGGAAGCTGGCGCAGTAACCGTCGTCTTCTTTTATGAGAACGCAGTCATAGGTAAATCGCTGCCTCATTTTGCCTCCAACTACCATCCAGCTTGGCGACGAATACTTGCCCACGTGCCCTTCTTTGGTCGATCACCACCAGAGCCGTTCACGGGGACAAAACGATCGCCAGAAACATACTTAGCATGACCACCGACTTGCGCGACCTTCACGAATCCATCGTGCTTGAGTAGGGCAATGATTTCCCGAAAGGTAGGAGGTTGCATGGGCCGACCTCTTTCAGCCGTCCTAATTATAAACTACTTTATAATTTTTGTTAACCAGTTAATAAATATTACTGGCGCTGCTTGGGCTCGGTGACGATGGCTCGGACGATGCGGGGGCGATCGGTGAGGTCATGGACGATACGCACGTCCGAAAGGCCTGCCTGGCGACAGAGCTCGGCCGCGGCATCGAGGGCACCCTCGTAGAGCTCGCAGGCAAACAGGCCGCCGGCGCGCAGCATGTAAGGCGCCGCATTGAGCAGGCGGCGGAAGATATCGAGGCCGTCGGCGCCGCCCTCGAGCGCCAGGTCGGGCTCAAAGTCCTTGACCTCGTGCGGCAGCGAGCGCATGACGTCGGTCGGGATGTAAGGCGGGTTGGAGACGAGCACATCAAAGGTGCCCCACTCTTCGCGGGGAATGGAACTCACCAGGTTGGTGAGGCTAAAGACGACCTCATCGGATGTGAGACCGAGCGCGTCGCGGTTTTTGGTGGCCAGATCGATAGCGCGCGGCTCGATATCGGTGGCGGTGCAGGTAACGTGGCCGCGGCGCTCCCAGGCAAGGGAGAGCGAGATGCAGCCCGTGCCGCAGCCGACCTCGAGAACGCGGGCGATGCGGGGCTCGGCTGGGGCAGGCGAAGCGGCATCCTGAGCTGAAGCCGTCTCCTGGTCGGCACCCTCGATGGCGATGCCGTATTCGTCGAGCTCGGACTCGGCGGCTTCCGCGACTTCGGCTTCTGCTGCCTGCGCGGCGGCTTCCTCGGCCTCGCGGTCGGCCAGCTCCTCGGCATAGGCACGGCTGCCGAGCACGTCGCTGCCTAGCGCCGCCTCATCGGCAGCCGTCAGGTTAGCGGCACGGCGCTCGGCAGTCGCGCGCTCGTCGGCCAGCGCGGCCTCGGCCTTGCGTGCCTCCTCGACCTCATCGTTCCAAGGCAGCTCAACACGCTGACGGGCAGCAGCCTCGGGGCTCAGCACCTCGGCATCCAAATAATTGAGGACTTCCTCGACGAGCATCTCGGTTTCGGGGCGCGGAATGAGCACACCGGGGGCGCACGCGACATCGATCATGCGAAACTGCGTGCTGCCCGTGATGTATTGCAGCGGCTCGCCCTTAGCGCGGCGGACAACGGCCGCATGCATAGTCTCGAGCTGGGCCGCGTTAAGCGTCTCGTCCATACGCATATATAGGTCAATGCGCGCCAGGCCCGTGGCGGCGCACAGCAGCCACTCGGCAGAAAGACGGGGGTGCTCCTCGCCGCGCTCGGCCAGGTACTCCTTGGTCCACTCGAGACAACGCTTGATGGTCCAAATCTCGTTTGCCATGGGGCCCTCCCCTCTTAAGCGCCGGACGGCGCGCGAATGTCGGAGCAGATTGTAAGCGAGGCTAGCGCTTGGCAAGGGACGATTGAAGGCGATTATCGAGAATCAGCCCAGAATTTTGCTTGGAACCTGCCTGAAATGTTCATTCGTCGACGTCTAAATCTGCATTCGTCAAGCTTTTGGCAAGGTTGACCCAAAACTGACCAATATCTAACCAAGAACTTGCCACATCGCTTGACGCACGACCCATCAAAAATCGCCCCGCGACTTCTCGGACGCTTTTTCGAGCATTATTTTTAAAAATGATAAGTAACTTTAAGCAGGTAAACAACTTAATTGTTATTAAAGAAGATTGAATAAACTCACAAAGCAATGTGCCCAACCTAGTCATTGGGGACGCTCTTATTTGACTAGTCGTTTAAGAACGTCCCCAATGACTACTAAGCCAGGAGTGTCCCAAACTGCCGGTAGAAAAGGAACGTCCCTAAGTGCCAACTAATCAATTGCCGTCTTCGGCAGCGATGGCAACGCCGCAGGTAGAGGACGGACAGCGAGCGACGTCCAGAGCGAACAAGTTGGCATGAAAAAGGCAAGGCATAGACCTTCTGGTCATGCCTTGCCTTTTGAATGACAAATTGTCGCTCTGGGTGGCGCGCAGCGTCGAGCAGTTACGGCGTTTGGTAAAACGCCGTAACTTAAACGGCCTGTGCCAGCTTCTCGGCGCGCTCTGCGGCGGCGAGCGCCTCGATCACGGTGCCGAGCTGGTCGCCCAGAAGGACGCCGTTGTAGGTGGAGTTGAAACCGATGCGGTGGTCGGTCACGCGGTCCTGGGGCTGGTTGTAGGTGCGGATCTTCTCGGAGCGGTTGCCGTGGCCAATCTGGCTCTGGCGCTCGGCACCAAGCTCTGCCTGCTGCTTCTCGAGCTCCATCTCGTACAGGCGGGCGCGCAGCATCTGCATGCAGACCTCGCGGTTCTGGATCTGGGAGCGCTGCTCCTGGGACTGCACCACGGTGTTAGTGGGCAGGTGGGTGATGCGCACGGCGGAGTAGGTGGTGTTAACGCACTGACCGCCAGGGCCGGAGGCGCAGTAGGTATCGATGCGCAGGTCGGACTGGTTGATCTGGACGTCGATTTCCTCGGCCTCGGGAAGTACGGCGACGGTAGCCGTGGAGGTCTGGATGCGGCCCTGGGACTCGGTCTTGGGGACGCGCTGGACGCGGTGCACGCCGGACTCGAACTTCATGACGGAGTAGACGCGGTCGCCCTCGACCTTGAACTCGATGGACTTAAAGCCGCCGGCCTCGCTGGGGCTGGAATCGAGCACGGTGGTCTTCCAGCCGCGCGACTCGCAGAAGCGCTGGTACATCTTGTACAGGTCGCCGGCAAAGATGGCCGCCTCGTCGCCACCGGCGGCGGAGCGAATCTCGACGATGGTGTTCTTGTCGTCGTTGGGGTCGCTCGGGATGAGCATGTACTTGATGTCTTCCTCGAGCTGGGGGAGCTTGGCCTCGTTTTCGGAGATGTCCATCTGGAGCATCTCCTTCTCATCGGCATCGGTGGTATCGTGCAGCATTTCCTTGGCCGCCTCGATGTCATCGAGCGCGCCGATGTACTCGCGCGAGGCGGCAATGAGGTCAGACTGGTGCGCGTACTCCTTGTTGAGACGCGTGAACTCCTTGATATCGGAGGCGACGGCCGGGTCGGAGAGCTTCTTCTCGAGCTCCTCGTAGGCCTTGATGATCTTTTCGAGCTTGTCGCGCATGGCGGGACTCCTTTATATGCGTGAAGGTGAAAATCGGCAGAGTTGATGGGGCGCACGGCGCCACTGCGGGGGTAAGCCCGGCTAGAACATGTCGATCTTCAGATACATGCGCATCCCTTCGCGTATGGGGTACATAGTTGCGGTCTAACCCATACATGATAGCGTGCGCAGGCAAACCTGCATATAACCCGCACGGAATGATTGGTACAAACAAACCTGGCCCCATTGCACCAAGGGCTTGCTTTTTGGCTAGAGCGTTTGGAGTAGAGCGACGAGGAAGCGAATGCCCTGGAGGTAGGCGCGGCGGGTGATGCGCTCGTTGGTGCCATGGACGCCGCGATCACACTCGTCGTCATCAACCACAAAGGCCGAGAAGCGAATGCACTCAGGGCAAATGTGTTGGTAGTTGGCGGCGTCGGTCGCACCGATCACGGTCGAGGGCACAATTGCCACTGGCTCGAATGATCCGTTTTCCTCCGTCTCCTTTGGATCACGGAAATAGCGGGCGGCGATGGAGCGAACCGCCTCGAGGCCGGGACCACCGATGCGCGGGGACGGCGAGGGTTCGGAGCTGCCGGGGCCTAGCTCCACTTCGACACGACCGGCAAGGTCCGCCCCGGCAACCGCCTCACGGCAGCGCGCCACAACGTCGGCCACGCTCGTGCCCTCGAGCATGCGGAAGTTGATGTTGGCCCACATATCCTGCGGCATTACGTTGGCGCCGGTGCTGCCACCCTCGATCTGCGTGGGTGCGCAGGTGGTCGTCACCAGCGGATAGAGCTTCTTGTTGGCGAGGCAATCGCGGACAATGGCGCCCCCGTTGGCGGCAATTTCATCCGCCGTGTAGAGCCCCAGCTCGACGAGCTGGGCGGCAAGCAAATCGGTCACGCGCGTCGGCCACTCGATATCGCAGATTGCGGTGATGGCACGGCTGAGCACCTCGAGCGACGTGCCGCCGTAGGGATTAGAAGAATGTCCACCCGCGCTCTTTGTCTTGAGCACGATATCGGCATAGCCCTTCTCCGCGAGGTCGGCGTGCATGAGCCAACCCTCGCCCGCGCTGTACTCGGCATCCGAAACGATGCGGTAGTCGCCCTCGTCGATCAGGAACTCGAGCTCAACACCGCGCTCCTCGAGCGCGCGGCCGATGGTGCCTGCGCCGTACTGCGTGGTTTCCTCGTCCTGGCCAAAGGCCAGGAGCAGCGTGCGCTCGTGCTGCCAACCGTGCGCCAGCGCATACTCGACAGCCTCGAGAATGCCTGCGACCTGGTCCTTCATGTCGATCGCACCGCGACCCCAAATGTAGGTGTCGTCCACGTGCCCGCTAAAGGGGGCGTGCGTCCAGTCGGCCTCGGTACCCGGCACCACGGGGACCACGTCCATGTGGCCCATGAGCATAACGGGCTTGAGGGCAGGGTCGGAACCGCTAAGTGTCACCAGCAGCGAATGATCGATAAGCTCGACCTCGCCCGCCGCAAATACGTGCGGCCAGGCCTGCTGCATATAGGCGCGCAGGTCGTCGAACGGCTGCCAGTTCACCGCCTCGGCATCCATGCTCGAGATGGTCGGAAACGACAGCACGCGCCCCAGGCGCTCGCACGCGCCAGTTTCATCCAAATCGGCAAAATCATCCTCATGCGCAAAGAAGCGCCAAACCTCGGCCATGACATCCTTTCGATTGTGATGACGAGGGCCGCCCCACCGGAGCGGCCCTGCCACGTAAGCGTTTGCGGTCGGTTATTTGTCCTCGAGATAACGCGAGAGGAACTCGCGAGTGCGCTGGTGCTTGGGGTTGCCGAAGAGCTCGGCCGGCGCGGCATCCTCGAGCACCACGCCCTTGTCCATAAAGACCACGCGGTCGGACACGGTTCGGGCAAAGGCCATCTCGTGCGTGACGACGACCATGGTCATGCCGTCGGCAGCGAGCTTGCGCATGACCTCGAGCACCTCTCCCACGATCTCGGGGTCGAGTGCGGAGGTCGGCTCGTCGAACAGCATGATCTGCGGATTCATGCACAGGGCGCGCGCGATGGCCACGCGCTGCTTTTGGCCACCGGATAGGCGGCCCACGGCGGCGTGCGCGAACTTTTCGAGCCCCACGCTCGTCAGATGCTCCATCGCGACCTTCTCGGCCTCGGCCTTGCTCATCTTTTTGAGCGTGACGGGCGCGAGCGTGCAGTTGTCGAGCACATCCATGTTGTTGAACAGGTTAAAGCCCTGGAACACCATGCCGATGTCCTCACGCAGCTTGTTAATGTTGCAGCGCTCGGCCGTAAGGTCCTGGCCGTGGAACCAGATGTGGCCCGCGTCCGGGGTCTCGAGCAGGTTGAGGCAGCGCAGGAAGGTCGACTTGCCCGAGCCCGAGGCGCCGATAATGGTAACGACCTCGCCGGGGTTAACGGACAGGTCGATGCCCTTGAGCACCTCGAGCGAGCCGAAGCTCTTGCGCAGGCCCTCGACGCGGATGAGCGGCTCATTGGTCTGTGCGGCGGCCGCGGTGCCGGTAGTGGCGATATCTGCCATGATGATTCTCCTCGTCTTGAGCCTAGTTGGAGCTGGGCAGCGTTGCCGGGGCCTCGGCGCCGAGCTTTTTGCCAAAGGCCTCGAGCAGGCGGCTCGCCACGAGCGTCAGGATCAGGTAGACCACGAGCGCCACGCAGTAGACCTCCATCTGGCGGTAGTACACGCCGGCGACGGTGGTGGTGGCGTACATGAGGTCGAACACGCCGATGACCGAAAGCACCGACGAGTCCTTGATGTTGATGATGAGCTCGTTGGTGAGCGCGGGGATCGCGTTTTTAATGCCCTGGGGGAACACGACCTTGCGCATAGCCTGCCACTGCGACAGACCCAGCGAGCGCGCCGCCTCGGCCTGGCCGGGATCGATGGACTCGATACCGCCGCGCAGGACCTCCATCATGTAGGCGGTGGAGTTGAGCGAGATGGTGACGAGACCGGCGGTGAAGGTACTCCAAATCTGGTTGGCCTGGGCGGTCTCGAAGCCCATGCCGCGCAAAACGGTGAAGCCCGCATAATAGATGAGCAGGCCCTGGACCATCATGGGCGTGCCGCGCACGATGGTGGAGTAGATGGTCGCAAAGCCGCGGCCGACACTCTTAAAGAAGCGCACCAGGTCGTTATCCACGCGGTCGAACGTCTGAATACGCAGGAACACAAAGAGCAGCGCCAGGAAAAAGGCGATGACGGTACCAAGGGTCGCAAGTGCGATGGTGATCTCGATGCCGCGGATAAAGAAGTCGCCGCTCTTATAGGTCATGTAGACCAGGCTCGGCAAAAAGTCGCTGGGATTGGAGTCCGAGACAATGCTCACCTGCACCAGGTCGATAAACGACATGACACAGCGGTCGACAAAGAAGATCGCCGCGATGGCGACCACGACGTAGCTGCCTAAGCGCGCGCCGCGACGGAAGCGCTCGGATGCGAACGGCGACTTTTCGCGATAGTCGTTCCAGTGCATGAGTTTGGTGACGAGCGCCGCCGCCGACACGACGAGCCAGGCCCAAAGAATCGCCCAAAGGCAATCCTGGAAGATACCGGTGGGGGCCAAGAAGCTCAGCGGCGTGGGATTGCGCTGGCTAAACGCCAGGCCGAGCGCCGCGATGACGCTCGTGCCCAGGTACACATAACGGTGATCGGCCTTGATAAAGGAGGCCAGACGATTGATGGTTTTCATGCTGCCTCCCTATGCCGGCTGACGGTCGAGGCACGCGTCCCACATTTGGTCGCGTTCCTCTTGGCTAATGCCCTTGAGTGTCTTGTCGATGAGCTTAAGCAGCTTATCCGAGCCCTTGCGGCAGCCGACGTTTGCCGTGACCTCCTGCTTAAAGCCCTCGCCCTCGGCAAATTGAATCGGCACGATACCCGGGTTTTGGGCCATATAGCCCTTCTCGTTCTCGGTGTTGTAGGTCACGGCGTCGCACGTGCCCTGCAGCAGATTCGAGAACACCGTGGGGACGGAGTCGACCGGGTTCTTGTGCACAACGCCCGGGATCTCGTCGATGACGGTGTCGAGCATGGTGTCCTTTTGGCCGAGTACCGTGGCACCGCTAAAGTCGCTGAGCTTGGTCGCGTTTTGGTAGGGCGAGCCCTCTTTTACGAACAGGCCAAAGTAGCCAATGAAGTACGGATCGGAAAAGCCGACGGACTCCTCGCGCTCGGGCGTGGTGCTCATGCCGGCAATAATGAGGTCGATCTGGCCGTTGTTGAGCGAATCGATGAGGCCCGAGAAGCTCTGCTTGACGGCAACGGGCTCGCCGCCAAGGGCCTTGCAGACGATCTTTGCGATCTGAACATCGTAGCCATCGGCGTAAGCGCCCTGCACGTTGTCGATGGGGATGGTGTACTCACTGGCTTCGGAAACCTGCCAGTTGTACGGGGCGTAGGCCGCCTCCATGCCAATGCGGATCTTGTCCTTGCCAATCACGGAATCGGACAGGTCGTCGCGACCGCCGCCCGTCGTGGGCTGAACCACCTTGAGCGTGGACGGGCGCTGACAGCCGGCGAGCGCGCCGGCGACGACGGAAGCGCTCGCAGCGAGAGCGCTACCCAAAAAGATGCGACGGCTGCATACCGGCTGGGTCTGCATGCCGCGCTGTTGCCGAGGTTGCATCTGGTGCCTTCCCTATTTTGCGTTACTGACAATAAGACAGGATATACGCCCGCAACCAGCAGCGCGGCATGTGCGCGAAAAATTAATAGACACACAGCAGTCGTTTAAGAACGTCCCCAATGACTACCTACCAAAAAGCCTCCCTGCCGGGGACGGCAGGGAGGCTTAGCGGGTGGGAAGGGACAAAGGGGCTGTCCCTTTGTCACGTCTAGAGCAGGGTGACGCTAAAGCTGCGGACGTCTGTCTCGCCCGGCGCCAGCGTAATGGTGTTGACCTTGTGCTCAAAGACGTCGTCCTCGGTGTCCATGGTGGTGTGACCGGTCCAGGGCTCGAGCGCCACAAACGGGGCGTCGTTGGCGGCAGACCACACGCCGATGTACTTAAAGCCCTCAAAGTCGATCTTGACGCCGTGGCCCGACTTGCGGCCGCGCAGCGTGAGCGTGGAGCCCGGGGTATCGGTGAACATGATGGCATCGTTATCGAAGCTGCGGTGCGTGATGGGCAGCACGTCCGAGTTATCGGGCGCCTTGTAGCTACCCTCGAACGTCATAAGACCGTCGGGCGTGATGATGGGAGCCTCATTAGTCCAAGCCTCGGTAAACGCCAACTCGTAATCCTCGAATGCCTCGTCCTCGGCACCGGGAGCTGGTACGTTAAATGCGGGGTGGCCGCCCACCGAGAACGGCAGGTCCACGTCGCCGGTGTTGGTGACGGCAAAGGTCTGGGTAAGCGTGGCGTCGCCGGTTAGGGCATAGGTCATGTTGAGCTTAAAGTGGTAGGGGAAAGCCTTGAGCGACTCGGGCGTATCGGTGATCTCGTAAGTTACCGAGGAGCCGTCCTCCGAAACCTCGACCAGCTTGTGCTCGACGATGCGCGCGAGTCCGTGGCGCGGCATCTCGCAGGTGCCGGCCGCAGACGTTGCCGTGTTGTTGCGCAGCGAGCCCACAATGGGGAACAGGATGGGCGCGTGCTTGCCCCAAAAGGCGGGGTCGCCCTGCCACAGATACTCGTTGCCGTTGAGGGCAAGGCTCGTGAGCTGGGCGCCCATGGAATCGATGGCCGCGGTGAGGCCGCCGCGCTTGATGGTAGTGACGGTAGACATGCTACTTCCTCCAAAAGTAAACAATAGTGTCGAGGGCTATTGTCCCACTCTTGGCGGCAAGGAGAAGCGGCAGGCGCAGCTATTGAGCGATTGCGTAAAGGTCGAATCCGCCCTGCGGCGTGCTGTCGACCGTATCGGGCGCCTGCGAGTTAAAGCTCACGGGAACCATGCGCTTTGAGGCACGGAAGCGCGTGCCATCGGTGGCGACGGGCGGCTCGTCGACCGTGAGCTCGTAGTCGCCGGGCTTGAGCTCGATGCCGTCGCCAGCGGAGTTGACATATTGATACTCGTCAATCGCCTGCCCCCTGAGTGTGCGGCCCACGATGTGGATGAGCATCTGGCTGTCGCCGCGGGCGGTGTCCCATGTCGCACCGTCCTTGACCTCGACCGACACATGCACCGAGCGCGTGCGGCTGAGCGATTGCTCCACGGACATCTCGACCTTGGCGGCATCTTTGCGCTGTTGCTCCACATGGCTCCAGACATTTCCGATCGCCGAGCAAGCGATGACGCCGGCCATAAAGGCGATGAGGATGGGGCCGAGCGGCGAGCGGCGGGCCGCGTCTTCCTCACGAGCTAGGTTGGGGCGATGCGTGGGGGCGGGCGCCCGGGCACCCTGCGCGGGCACGTCGAGTATGCTGAAGGACGCCGTACTGCCGGGATCGATGTTATGGCGCGGCTGCGGGGTCTTGGCCGGCGAGATGGACATGTCCGCCGGCTCACCGAGTGTGGCCGTGGCATCGGCCTTAGCCTCGTCGGCCTCGGCCTGGGCCCAGGCCTGTTCAAAGGTTAGGGGCTCGGCGGAGTCGGAAGCGGCGTCCGTCTCGACGGCATCGTTGCCGGTCTCGCCCTCGTCGCTCGACACGTCACGCGGCGCGGGCTCGTCCCACTCCTCGTCCGGAGCCTCGCCCTCGCTATACCACCATTCAAAGTTATCGATATCCATACGGGGCGCCCCTTAGGCCTCGCAAATAAACACTTGCTAGCCTTATACCCTCAGACGGCACGAGGGCTCGCACGGAATGCGAAAAAGGGCTGCTCCTTTGTCGCATCGAAACGAATCTGTTTGCGTTTAGCCGCGGGTAATCTTATTTCTCAACAAGAAGTCGACTGCCCCCACGATTCTGATGCCATCGATGTCCGTTGGATGGTCGCCATCCCTGACAATCAGGATCTTCTCATACGAATCAGGAATTTTTTCTAGCGTGCTTAGCTTGAGCGGTCGCAGCTCGCGTTCTCTTGTCGCCTCGGCATCGATTCGTTCGGTAACCTGGATATATTTGCGGTCCGATCCCTCGCCGATTGCGACAAAGTCGATTTCCCCCGCGCGCAGATGGCCGCAAAACACTTCGTATCCTTCAAATACAAGCTGGTTGTAGATAACGTTCTCGAGCATCCTTCCGCTATCGCTACCTCTATATCCGTCAAGATAGCTGCGAATTCCCGTATCAGCTATGTAATATTTACCGCCTGTCTTAAGGAGCTCCCGCCCCTTGATGTCATACCTTTTTGCTTTGGTAAACAGGTACGTCTCTTCCAGAGCGTCAATATATGCCGACACCGTCGATGCGTTGGTCTTACCGCCTGCCGATTCGTTGAGCGTCCCTACGATTTTGTTGACCGAGGTTTGGTTGGAGATGTTGTCTGCCAGATACGCACAGAGCCGCTCGAGAACATCGCGCTTGGTGATAGCTCCGCGACCCCTACGCGTCGCACGCGACAGGATATCGCGCGCGACGATCGTCTGGTAGAGGCTACGGATATAGTCGCGGCACGGCTCACGTCTCGGCTCATCATGGGCCAGAAACGGCATGCCGCCATAGGTTATGTACTGCTCAAGCACGGTATTTGAATTAAGGCGATCGCCCGTCTTGGAAACGAGTTCGACCCTCTCACCAAGCCCTTCAGCGGCGACCGCATCAATCGAGCGAAAATCAAGATATTCGCTAAACGTGAGAGGCTGCATCTTGACCTCGACATATCGGCCCGAGATAAGCGTTGCGAGCTCGCTCGATAGCAAAAAGGCATTGGAGCCCGTGACATAGATATCGCACGGCAAATCCACTCGGAGCGAGTTGACCGCCTTTTCCCAACCTTCGACATTCTGGAGCTCGTCAAAGAACAGGTAGGGATGATCGATGCCGTCGATGCGCTCCCGAACCATACGATAAAACGTCAGATAATCCGTAATTCCCGCGTACTCTAGAGATTCCATCTTAAAGGTCAGCAAACGCTCGGCTGGCACCCCCTGTTGCGCCAGATAGTCCCTCATCATGTCCAATAACGTTGATTTGCCACAACGGCGTATGCCTGTCACGATTTTGATGAGGTCGGTATCCTGAAAAGCAATGAGCCGATCAAGATAACGGCTTCGGCGAACGATATCCATAGAGTCTCCCTAGCGCCCGACCAGACATGAAACCTTATAAACTTGCATTATTTGCAAGTTTATAAGATGTTACCTTAGAAACTTGCAGAACTTGCAAGTTTCTAAGGTATGGAATGTGACAAACGGACTGCCCCTTTGTCACATCGCGAGGGCAGCGCGAATGGAGGGGGCCTCGAGGGCCTCGCGGAGCCAGGGGGCCAGCTGCTCGGGATGACCCTGCAGGTAGCCGTCGAGCTCGGACGGGGCCACGCGACGCACCTCCGAGATTTCCTCTTGGTTGATGCGTAGCTCGCCCGGCTCAACATGGGCTGCGAACACCTCGCACCATTCGCACTCGCAGCGACCGTCGCCGTGGTCCTCGCGGTACACCACGTGTCCGAGGTGCTTAAGATCGGCGGGATCGCGCGTAATGCCGAGCTCTTCGTTGATGCGACGCGCCGTGGCGGCCGCGACGTCTTCCCCGGGGAGCGGATGGCCGGCAGCTATCGGCCAACACTCCGCCCCACAGGCGTTTGAGCGGACTGCGGCGACAGAGCAGCAGGCGCGCGCCTTCGCCCCGGCCCTCGACCAAAAGCGTCAGAAATGCCTGATGCAGAATGCCCTTGCCGGTATGGGCCTCGATGCGGTCGACGGGGCCAAGCGTCTCGCCGGTCGCAGCATCGACCGCCACGACCTCGGCGCCCGCACCGCCCTCATCCCAGCCGGCGCGCAGAATGCGGGCTGCGGCCTCCTCAAGCGCAAACTTGCCCTCGCCCGCTGCAACCTTTGTCGTGTGCATACCCATGGGATCTCCCGTCGCCCGCGATGTATCTGAGACCATCTTCGCCTGTATTGCGACTATACAGGCAAGCGCAGCCTGCGACAAAGGGGGCGGGCACCTGACACATTCTGGTAGAGTTGCAGGGACTGAATCCAGCTCATATAACGCAACATGGGAGCAACTACCTTGACCACCGCAACTTCGTCCACAACAGCATCAACCGCCGCCGCGCTCTCCCCCGCGCGCACCAAGCTCTGCCTGGCGCTGCTCGTGCTGTTAGGTTTTTCGCTCGGCTGCTCCGAGTTCGTGGTCATCGGCATCGAAAGTGACTTGGCGACGGAACTCGGCATATCGCTTGCCACCGCAGGCCAGCTCATCAGCGTGTTTGCGCTTGTCTACGCCATCGCCACGCCAGTGCTTGCGCTCGGCACGGGGCGTTTTCGCCGCTACCAGCTGCTCGTGTGCTACAGCATCGTCTTTGTGCTCGGCAACCTGGTCATGGCGTTGGCGCCCAACTTCCAGGTGCTGTTTATCTCGCGTATTGTCCTGGGCTCCGTCTCGGGCGCACTGCTCGCCGTGGGTGTGACGTACATCCCCGAGCTGCTGTCCCCGCAGCAAACTTCGCTTGCCATCTCGGTGGTATATGGTGCGTTTTCCGTGGCAATGGTCTTTGTCACTTCGATCGGCAAGTTTGTGGCCGACACGCTCGATTGGCACGTGGCCATGTACGGCACGCTCGCCTTTGCCGTTTTGATCTGCGGAGCGCTCGTGGCGTTTATGCCGCGCGCTGGGCAAACCGACGAGCCCGCCACTTTTCGCGAGCAGGCGGGTCTGCTACGCGAGCCGAGCATCATCACCGGCATGCTCATCTTTTTGTTTGGCGTGGGCTCGGTCTACGTATTCTACGGCTACGTGACGCCTTATCTTGAGCAGGTGTTGGGTATGGGCACTGTTCAGGCGAGCACCACGCTCATGGCCTACGGCGTGTTCTGCCTGATCTCGAACATCCTGGGCGGATGGATCGATGCGCGCTTTGGCATGAAGGCGCTGCTTGTGACGTTTGTGCTGCAGGCTGCGGCGCTACTCGGACTGTTTGCCGTGGGCGGCACCATGCCGCTCGCGCTGGTCTTTGTCTTTAGCTTGGCGCTGCTCATGTACCTGTTCTCGGTGTCGTGCATCACGCACTTTATGGACGTGGCACGCAGCCGCCATCCCAAGTCGATGGTACTCGCAAGTTCGGTTGAGCCCATGGCGTTTAACGTCGGCATCTCTTTTGGCACCGCAGTGGGCGGCGCCGTGGTAAGCAGCATTGGCATTGCGTACGTGGGCGCAGTGGGCGCCGCGTTCTCGCTTGTGGCCTGGGCGCTCACGCTGGTGACGATCAAGCTGGCTCGCTGGGAGCGCCGCCGTCAATCAGCACAGCCCCGGATGCAGGCATAGGGGCGAACATAGCCCAAGGTGGCGAGCAACCGGTGAAAACCGTCCCATACAAGTAGTGTTTATCCGCACGGAAGCTTCAGCAGTGCAATTTCGTGTACTTCGGATACACGCTTTTCTACGATTTCGTGTATCCGAAGTACACGAAATGCGCGTGGGGTAACTCAAAGGCGGCGACAGACGCATTGTCTGCCGCCGCCTTCTACACCGGATTTTATAGATATGTGGGGCGTTTATTCCATGCCCAGCAGCTCGCGCATCTGGGTTGCGTAGTTAGATGCCATGTTGCCGTAGACAATCTGCACGCCGCCGTTAACATGCACGATGCCGCGCGCTTCGAGCTTTTCGGTAAACTCGGCGTCATCAACCACCTTGTCACAGTCATTGAGCTGGATGCGCAGACGGGTGAAGCAGGCCTCGACAGACTTAATGTTGTTGTCGCCGCCCACTGCCTCAACGATGGCGGGAATGAGGTCGCTGATCACGGTCTTGGGAGCCTTTTCGGCCTCATCGTCGGACTCTTCCTCGCGGCCGGGGGTCTTAAGGCCCTTCTTAAGAATGATGAACTTGAAGACGAAGTAGTACACCACGAAGTAGATGGGGCCGAGGAACAGGATAACCTGCCAGTTGGAGCCCTTGGCTGCACCCATAATGCCGTTAAAGATCAACGACAGGAGCGGGCCGCCGAAGGACGCGGAACCGGCCACGTTGAACTGCAGGATATAGGTCAGCGCATAGGCAAGACCAGCCATGAGAGCGTGGAACACGTAGAGGATGGGCGCAATGAACAGGAAGGAGTACTCGAGCGGCTCGGTAATGCCGGAGAGGATGCAAGGCACCACGATGGCGATCATGAGCGCTGCGGTCTTCTTCTTGTTCTTGGGAAGTGCCGTCTTGTAGAAGGCGAGTGCAGCGCCGGGCAGGCCGAACATGGCGAAGATAACCTTGCCGTTCATGACAAAACGGCTGACCTCGATGTTAAACGGCGTGCTGGGAGAGCCCAGGATCGCGTTGTAGATATTGATAGCGCCCTGAACAGTCTGGCCGTCGATGGTCTCGACGCCACCGAGCGACGTGAAGAAGAACGGCAAATAGACAAAGTGATGCAGGCCAAAAGGCAGGAGCATGCGCTCGCCGGCGCCGTAGACAAATGCACCAAAGGCACCCGTGGTCTTGATGAACTCGGACAGCGCACCGAGAGCGTTCTGAATAAACGGGAAAACAAAGGACATGACCAATGCGAGGATGCTGCATGAGAGCAGCGTCACCGCCGGAATAAAGCGCGTGCCGTTGAAGATGGAGAACACGGCAGGCAGCTCAATCTTGTAGTAACGGTTATGCAACCATGCGACGATTGCACCCACCAGAAGACCGCCGATAACGCCAGTGTCGAGCGTGGTGATACCGAGGATCGTGCTCTGGCCCGTCGTAAGATTCGCGGGATCGATAACGCCAGTCGCCGTAAGGAACGTGCCCATCACGGAGTTCATGCACATGTAGCCCAAAAAGCCACAAAGCGCCGCGGTAGCCTTCTCGGACTTGGCGAAGCCATAGGCGAGACAAATCGAGAAGATAACCGGGATGTTGTTCATAACGATGCCGGCAGCGGCCTTAAGAATCGAAAAGAAAATCGCAAAGCCCGGAGCAGCAAGCCAGGGAACAGCTGCCGTAAGGGTGGGGCTGGTAAAGGCATTACCAAAGCCCTGAAGGATGCCGGCGATTGGCAGGATCAGGACAGGCGTCATGAGGACTTTGCCCAGGCGCTGGAACTTAGCCAGCAGCTCATCTTTGTTCATGGGATACCCCTCTTAAAGAAACGGGGCGTGCAGTTCTACAACCCACACGCCCCATAACAGTTATTATGCGCTGTAGGACTGACTACTTAAGCTCCGGCCAGTAATCCTTATTGGCCTCGATGAGCTTATCGAGCACCTTACGCGCCTTCTTTGCGTCACCGACCAGACGATTAAGCGTGAGTGCCTGCAAAGCCTTCTCGTAGGAACCCTCCATCCAAGCCTCAACAGTCAGGCGCTCATAGGCGTACTGGTTCTCCATAAGACCGCGATAGAAGGTACCAATCTTACCGACAGCGTAGGGCTGCGGGCCATTGGCGCCCACGCTTGCCGCGACCTCGACCATGGCGTCATCGGGCATACCCTCGATAATGCCGTTGTTGGGCACGATGACAATGAAGGTCTTATTGGTGTTGCGATAAATGGCCGAGGTGATTTCCACGATCATATCGCCATGAGCATCGTTCTGCACAACCGAGGAGTTCTTTGCGGTGCCGACTTTGGCAACACGCTCGCACTCGGCGAACACGCGCTTCTCACGACCGTTGATGACCTCGTCGGAACGAGTGTAGTCGGGGTCGAGGTGAGCGACCTTGTACTCGGGATACAGATAGTACTGCAGATAAGTGTTGGGCAGATAGTCGGGGAAGTCCTCGAGCATGTCCTTGACCATGGCGTAGGTATCAAGCCAGGACTGGTCACGCTGCTCGGCATCGGCAGGAAGGAAGCCGTTCTTCTCCGTGTACTCCTTAATCTGCGGGACGAGGTCATGGCCCTCTTCATCGTAGATGTGCTTGAACCAACCGAAGTGATTGAGACCAAAGTACACGGGCTCCGTCTTGCTCATATCGCGACCGAGCAGGCGACCGTAAGAGCGCATGAGGTTGACGGGCTGATCGCAGATGTTGAGGACGCGATGCTCATCGGGCAGGACGCGCTCGAGACCATATGCCACAATAGCAGCCGGGTTGGTGTAGTTGATAATCCACGCCTCCGGGCTATGAGCGCGAACGTCGTTGACGATCTCAACCATGTCATGCATGGAGCGCATACCGTAAGCCATGCCGCCAGGGCCCACCGTTTCCTGGCCGATGATTCCCATATGCAGCGGAATCTTCTCGTCCTTGCTACGCATCTCGTAGCCGCCGGTACGAATCTGGCAGAGCACAAAGTCGACGTCGGTGTAAGCCTCGTCCTTATCGGTGGTGTAACCAAACTCCACACCGGGCTCCTCCTCGGCGAAGAGGATCTTGCCAAACTCGCCGATCGGACGCTGACGCTCGGCATCGATGTCATAGAGCATCACGCGGTTCAGCGGCAGAATGTCCATGTGCTTGGTCAGGGCTTTAAGAATGCCAGGGCACCACGTGGAGCCGCCGCCAACGATCACAATATTGAGCTTATCCTTCATGTTCCGTCCCTCCAGGGTTGGCTGATCGGTGTTCTCGAAGGCCTTGGGCTCCGCGGTTGTCCTCGGCTTGCTTCGTTTCGATTGATATTTTGCGACATGAGGTTATCTGAGAGTCTCCGTGTGGGCCAATGCGAAACGGGGACACATGATTTCGCTCACAACACAGATATGTGTAGGCAGACACGCACGTTTGCCCAGTTCACGGGCAATAGGCAATCTTGACCGATTACCGATTTCTCACCTGGCAACACAAAGCGGTACCATATATACGACGAGGTGCGAGGGGCTGAAACATCTTATGAAAGATCAAGAATCTTTTTATGATCACGTGCGAGCTGGCGAGAGCAAGCTCAACGATCTCGAAGGCGAAATCATGCGCTACATCATCGAGCTGCGTGATGATATTGACGATGTCACGCTTAAGAGCGTTGCTGAACGGTTCTTCGTCGCTCCCAATACAATCGTCAGGCTTGCCCACAAGCTTGGCTTCTCGGGGTTTACGGAGCTCAAACAATCGTATTCCGCCTCGCTCGACCGCAATCGATTCACTATCGAGGCACTTCCTCTTGATACCCAGCTCGTACAGACCAAAGATCTGCTTAACGACCGGGTCATCGATTCGGTTGTGAGTCTTATCCAGGACGCCTCGCATATCGTGTTCTTCTGCTCGGGCTTTTCGAAGTACCCGTGCCTCGAAATGGCTGAAAAGCTCAAAATAATGGGCAAGAATACCGACACGCTCAGTGAACGCCACGTCATGAGGCATTACGCAGAACTCCTCGGCAAAAACGACCTGGTCTTCAGCGTTTCCGTAAGCGGCGAGACGCAGGTGTCTATTGACGCCACATCGATAGCCAAAACGCGCGGATGCAAGGTCGTCACGCTCACCGGCTTTTCTCGAAATTCTCTCTCGAAACTAGCCGACTACCCTATCTACACCGTGCAAAAAGAAATCCGCTTGGGCAGCATGGACCTCGACAGTCGATTGATGTTCTATTACGTTTTCGAATTGATATTTGAGCGCTACTTCAAACTGGCCAAGAAATAAAACTTGGCATGCGCCCGGCTTCGACTCTTTAGCAGCCTTCTATATGAAAGGTATCGTCCTGTGCAACGCGTACTGTTTATCTGCCATGGCAACATCTGCCGCTCGACGATGGCCGAGTCGGTGTTTACCGAGCTCGTGCGGCGCGCCGGGCGCGCGGGCGAGTTTGTCATTGACTCCGCTGCGACCTCGACCGAGGAGATCGGCAACCCGCCACACCACGGTACCGTTGCCAAGCTGCGCGAGGTCGGGATTCCCGTCGTCGCACATCGTGCACGTCAGGTGCGTCGCGCGGAATATGGCGACTGGGATCACATTGTCTATATGGATGCCGAGAACGCGCGTGGCCTGCGTCGCATCTTTGGCGACGACCCCGACGGCAAGATTACGCGCTTACTCGATTGGACCGAGCGCCCCGGCGACGTGGCCGACCCCTGGTACACCGGCAATTTCGACGCCACCTACCGCGATGTACTCGCCGGTTGCACCGCCATGCTCGAGCAGCTGTAGGCGCTCGGGCGGCGCGGGCACACGGGCCACGCCATCGGCATAAAACGAGCGTGGATTTTCTCCCACTTTGAGCGTTCGAGTGCGCTCTAAACGGGAGAAAATCCACGCTCGTTATCTCGGTGGGAGAAAATCCACACTCATGAATGTGACAAAGGGACTGTCCCTTTGCCACATCCGGGACTGGCCCTAGACCGGCTTGACCTCCAGCTTTATCCCCTCGGCGCAGGAGTCGCCCAAAACATCCGAAAGGGCCCAGGTCGCATATAGCGGCAAATAGAGAACCGCTCCGTTGCGCTCAACGTTGCCTCTCGAGAAAACAATCCCGAGCCTTACGCCATATTCAGCCGTATCAAGCACATGACCGAGCGCAGCGTGCGCGTGGTAATAGGAGCCCGATTTAACCTCGATCGGAACAGCCGTCCCATCCGGCCCATCGACCACAAAGTCCACTTCACCGCGCTTTTTTGTCTGATAGTAGTAAAGCTGGCGATTTTGGGCAGCCAGCTGCTGGGCCACCACGTTTTCGTAAATGCCGCCCAGATTGGGCTCCTTGCTATTAAGATACGCCGCTTGGGCGACTCCAACGGGGTAGCGCGCCATCAACATGCCCGTATCCGATTGGTATAGCTTGAACTGCGATGGCCGTGCCGTCTTGAGCAGGGGCGACTTTGGCTCGGTTACGATATCGGCTTTGAGAGCAACGCCGGCATCGACAAGCCAGACAAAATCTCGCTGGTACTTCTCATAATGCGCCTTGGGGTCAATGGAATTGAGCACGAAACGCTTGTGTTCGCCCTCAAGCATAATGGGGAGCTGATCGTAGATGCTCTGCACCTGAAGGGCACGCCCGCTTGCATACTTGGAAATATCCCGTCGGTACTGTTCGTTGAGCTCGGACTGTAGCTGACGAACAGAGGCAAGGTCGCCCTGCGTGTCAAGGAAACGCTGCACGACCTCCGGCATTCCGCCGACAACGGTATAGGTCCTGAAGTTTGCCATCATCGCGTCATGAATGTAATCAGGAATGGGCCTCTCGCTGATACACGCGTCACGTATCGTTTGGCGAGCTCCCTCGCTCACTCCGGTTGCCCAGCAAAACTCCTCAAAATCGAGCGGGAACATCCTAAGCTCGTGGACATACCCCACGGGATAGGACCTGACGCCCTTGAACTGGGTCCCGAGCATTGACCCCGAAAACGCCCAGCGGCACCTCCCGTCCTCAACAAGGAACTTTGCCATCGTCATGATGTCGGGGGCCTCTTGGACCTCATCGATAAACACGAGCGTTTTGCCTGGTGCAATCGACTTTCCCGAAAGAAGCGTCACCCTGCTGATGAAATCATCGGCATCCCGCGCCTCGAGAAGAGCATCTTTTGCCTGGCGATTTTCCATGAGGTTAAGCTCGATGTAGGTTGCATGGTTGGCTTTGCCAAATGCGCGAATCGAATAGCTTTTGCCGATCTGGCGAGAACCCGTGATGAATAAGGCCTTTTGCTCGGTAGACTTCAGCCAACGCTCCAGCTCTGCCGCTATTTTCCTACGCAGCATAGGCTCTCCCCTCAATATCATCGAATGAAATGCAGAGTTTATATACTTGATTATCGATGAAATGCAGAGTTTTTATAACCTAAAATCGGCTGAAATGCAGAGATTTGATATTACAAGCATAATAGAAGGAGCACCACCGGCGAATGTGACAAAGGAACTGTCCCTTTGTCACATTGCGCTCAACTACTCGTCGACGATCTCGGCGAGCCAGACGTTGAGGGTGTCGACCTCGGGGCAGCAGAACTTTGCCGTACCGGGCTCGTTGCCGGGCACGGTTCCGCCATAGCGCAGGATATCGATATAGGGAAAGCCCACATGGCAGGCCATGGCGCACATCTTGCCGCGGTCTCGGTCGAAGTCAAAAACGTCGCCCGGCTTGTGACCGTGGTGGCAGCGGCACGCACCCAGCTGGTCTACGCAGCTCACGCGGATACACGGACGCTTGCCACGCGGCGCGCCGAGCGGCCTGTTCTCGCCCGCAGGCTTGACGCCGCCCTCGCCAGCATTACTCATGGTCAATCACATCCAGGCAGGCCTCGATGGGAAGGCCGGCGGACTTATCCTCCTGGTCGGCATTGCGCTCGATAAGCTCCGCTACCACGCGCATGGCATCGCTCGTCGCACGCTGCAGACTCCAGCCTGCCATAACGCGGCCGACGAGCACCGCCGAGAACGTGTCGCCCGTACCCGGGAAATAAACCGGAATGAGCTCAAAGGGAATCGTAAAGTACTCCCCCGCCACATGGTCGTAACCGATAACCGCGTTCGTGCCATTGACCACGGCGCTCGTAATGACCACCGACTTGGCACCCAGCTCGCGCACGGCGTCCACAAGGGCGCGGGCCTCGTCGGGCGTGAGTTGCTCGGCGATAGGCGTATCGGTGAGCAGGCATGCCTCGGTATAGTTGGGCACCGCGTAGTCTGCGCACTCCAGCAGATGCCGCATAAGGCCAATCGTGGACTCGGGCACGCCCGCATAGAGCTTGCCGTTGTCGCCCATGATGGGGTCGACGAACACCTTGGTGCCCTTTTGCGCACGGCGGTGGCAAAAGTCCGAGATGATGCGCGTCTCTTCCTCGGTCACGATAAATCCGGTCGAGATAGCGTCGAACTCAAAGCCGAGCTCCTCCCAGATGGCGAGGCTTTGGCGCACGTACTCGGTGGTGTCGTGGATGTAGAACTTGGGGTAGTTGAGCGTGTCGGAAACGAGCGCCGTCGGCAGATTATGGATACGGTAGCCCATGTGCGACAGCACCGGCAGCATGGCGGAAAGTGCGACCTTGCCGTAGCCGCACATATCGTTGATCAGCAGCAGCTGAGTGTTCTTCATGAGGGTCTCCCTTGGTTCGGGCGCGGCGCAGCAGCGCCACAGTGCGACTAAGTGTAGCGCAGGGGACGTTGCGAGCGGAGTCGAGCGGCACGAAGGGCAAATTGTTGCGGAAAGGTTTCGGAAACGAGGGGCTAGCTTGCTTCATTGCGGCTCATTTGCCGCCACTTATTCAGTGCCATTTCAAAACTATGCCGGATTACGGGGCTGAACCTGAATGAGCCAACCACACCCCCTATTTTCAAATCATAGCGAGCCTTCTACCTGCGGTTTTCTTTTTACCAATTTCGGCATGGTCGGCAATCCGTCGTTCAGCCCCGTAATCCGGCATAGTTTTTAAGTTAGTCGTTGGGGACGTTCTTAAATGACTAGGCAAACAAGAACGTCCCCAACGACTATCAGCACAAGGAGTGTCCCCAAGTGCCGGCACATAAGAAACGTCCCTAAGTGCCGCTTGAACATAATAAGTTTGGTACCTTGACAATCAATCTATGCGCTCCTAAATTAGTTAGGCACAAAACAATTTCTCTACCTAACTAAGGAAAGGAGCGAAGCTTAGATATGTGTGTTGAAGCACTCGTCCTTCCGCATGAGCCCGGCGGCGACCCGTCACAGCCGGCGGATGTACCCGAAGCGGTTAACTCGGAAGACAAGCTTGCCAAGCGCATCCTGAGCGGCCTGGGCTTTTGCGGCCATTACATGCATTTTCATGGCGGAGGCGTGTCCGGCAAGGCGCCCATCATCTGCCTGCTGGCCAAGCAACCCGGCGGCGAGATGTCGCAGCAGGAACTCGGCATGCACTTTGACCTCAAGCCGGGGTCGCTTTCCGAGATCCTGTCCAAACTCGAGCTCAACGGCCTCATCGAGCGCAGCCGTAACCCCAAGGATCGACGGCAGCTCACCATTCGCCTGACCGAAACCGGCCGGGAAAACGCCCGCATCGACCAGGCAGCCCGCATTCGCTTTAGAGAGCAGGCCTTTGGTGCCCTCACCCACGACGAGCGCGAGCAGCTCGCCGAAATGCTCGAGAAAATCCGTGTAACCTGGGAGGAACTGGATGATTAAAACCCTCATGGGCAGCATCCGCGACTATATGAAAGTCACCGTTGCCACGCCATTGCTCGTGCTTGGCGAGGTACTCTGCGAGATGCTGATTCCATTTATCACCGCCAACCTGATCGACGCCATCAAAGATGGCGCCACCGTAGCCGAGATGCTTCCCACCGCGGGCTTTTTGGTGCTCATCGCGCTGACGTCGCTTGCTTTTGGCGCCGCTGCCGGCGTCACCTGCAGCCATGCGAGTTGCGGCTTCGCTAAGAACCTGCGTCACGACCTGTTCTACAAGATCCAGACGTTCAGCTTTGCCAACATCGATGAGTTCTCGAGCTCCTCGCTCGTCACGCGCCTGACCACCGATATCAACAACGTGCAGCAGGCCTTTATGATGATCATCCGTATCGCCGTGCGCGCGCCGCTGGTATTGATCTTCGCCTTTACCATGGCATTTATCATGGGCGGCAGCGTCGCTATGGTCTACCTGGTCATCATTCCGCTGCTGGGCTTTGGACTGTTCTTTATCATCTTTAAGGTGCGTCCCATCTTCTCGCGCGTGTTCCACAAGTACGACGCCCTTAACGAGTCCGTCGAGGAAAACGTCACCGGCATGCGCGTAGTTAAGAGCTATGTGCGCGAAGACTTTGAGAAGGAGAAGTTCGCGACCGCTGCGCGCGACGTCCAGATGGACTTCACCCGCGCCGAGAAGCTGCTTGCCTTTAACAACCCCATGATGAACATCTGCGTCAACGGCGCGTTTGTCGTCATCATCTACCTGGGCTCCAAGCTCATCATCACGAGCCAGGGCACGCTGTTCGACGTGGGCCAGCTCTCCTCGATCTTTACGTATGGCTTCCAGATCCTCATGAGCCTGATGCAGCTGTCGATGATCTTTGTCATGGTGACCATGGCCGACGAATCGGCGCACCGCATCACCGAGGTGCTGGCCGCCGAGCCCACGATCGCCGATCCCGCCGAGCCCGTGCTCGAGGTCGCCGATGGCTCCATCGACTTTGACCACGTGAGCTTTAAGTATTCCGCGCATGCGAAGCGCCAGGCGCTCGACGATATCGACCTGCACATTAAGAGCGGCGAGACCATCGGCATCATCGGCGGCACCGGCTCGGCCAAGTCCACGCTTGTAAACCTCATCGCCCGCCTGTACGACGCCACCGAAGGCACCGTGCGCGTGGGCGGCGTGGATGTGCGCGACTACGACTTGGACGCTCTGCGCCACCAAGTGGCCATGGTATTGCAGAAAAACGTGCTGTTTAGCGGCACGATTGCCGAGAACCTGCGTTGGGGCGACCCGAACGCCACCGACGAAGAGGTCCGCGAGGCGGCACATCTGGCCTGCGCCGACGAGTTTGTCGATGGCTTCCCCAAGGGCTATGACACCTGGATCGAGCAGGGCGGCTCCAATGTCTCGGGCGGTCAGAAGCAGCGCCTGTGCATTGCGCGTGCCCTGCTGCGTCGCCCCAAGATCTTGATCCTGGACGACTCCACCAGCGCCGTCGACACCAAGACCGACGCCAAGATCCGCGCAGGGCTGGCAAGCTATCTGCCCAACACGACCAAGCTCATCATCGCCCAGCGCATTAGCTCCGTGCAGGATGCAGACCGCATCATCGTCATGGAGGGCGGCCGCATCGCGCAGATCGGCAACCACGATGAGCTGCTCAAGACGAGCGAGATCTACCGCGAGACCTTTACCTCGCAGAACAAGATGTCTGCCGAGGGCGAAGAGGCCGTCGAAGCCGACACCGAGGCATCCGCAACACAAGCTCAGACCCAGGAAGGAGGCGAGGCACATGAGTAAGGCAACGACCGCCGAGCGCGCGCTCAACCGCAAGGGTGGCACCATGTCGCGCCTCATCAAGACGCTCTTTGGCTTCTACCCCGTGCTTTTGCCCCTCGTCGTCGTCGGCGTGGTGCTCTGCGCCATCATCAACTCCATCGGCGCGACCTTCCTTCAGAGCGCCCTGCAGATTATTAGCGAATCGTGGCAGTCGGGCGATTGGGAAGCTGCACAGCCCAAGATCGCACAGCTCGTGACCACCCTCGCCTGCATCTACGGCGTCGGTATCCTGTCCTCGCTGTTCTGGAACCGCGCCATGGCCATCGTCACGCAGGGCTCGCTCGAGAAGCTGCGCGAGAAGATGTTCAACCGCATGCAGGACCTGCCGATCCGCTACTTCGACACGCACCAGCGCGGCGACATCATGAGCCACTACACCAACGACATCGACACGCTGCGCCAGATGATCAGCCAGTCGCTGCCCAACCTGCTCATGACGACCATCGTCATCGTCACGGTGTTCTTTATCATGCTGTACTACAGCGTTTGGATGTGCCTGGTCATTGTGGCAGGCGTCGCCTTTATGACCTTTATGACCAAGCTGCTCGGCTCCAACTCCGCGCGCTTCTTTATTGCGCAGCAGACCGAACTCGGCGTTGTCGAGGGCCATATCGAGGAAGTCATGAACGGCCAGAAGGTCGTCAAGGCATTCTGCCACGAGTCTGCCGCCGAGGCCGATTTTGACGAGCGCAACGAAAAGCTCTTCGAGGTCTCGCAGAAGGCCAACATGTACGCCAACATCCTCATGCCCATCCTTATGAACCTGGGAAACCTGCTCTACGTGCTGGTCGCACTGGCAGGCGGCATTTTCCTGGCGCTGGGCGTGCCCAACCTGAGCATCTCGGGCATGGCACTGTCCATCGCCGTCGTGGTGCCGTTCCTCAACATGACCAAGCAGTTCTGCGGACAGATCGGCCAGATCTCGCAGCAGATCAACGCCGTGGTCATGGGCCTCGCCGGCGCCGACCGTATCTTTGAGCTCATCGACGAGGAGCCCGAAGCCGACGAAGGCTATGTGACGCTCATCAACGCTCAGGTGAACCCCGACACCTGGCAGCTCGAGGAGGCCGACCACCACACCGGCATGTGGGCGTGGAAACATCCGCACCGCGCAACCGGCGAGATCGAGTACGTGCCGCTGCGCGGCGACCTGGTCATGGACAACGTCGACTTTGGCTACACGCCCGACCACGAGGTGCTGCACGGCGTGTCTGTGTTTGCCAAGCCGGGCCAGAAGGTCGCGTTTGTCGGCGCCACCGGTGCCGGTAAGACGACCATCACCAACCTCATCAACCGCTTCTACGACATCGCCGACGGCAAGATCCGCTACGACGGCATCAACGTCAACAAGATCCGCAAGGCCGACCTGCGCCGCTCGCTGGGCGTCGTGCTACAGGACGTGAACCTGTTCACCGGCACCGTGATGGATAACATCCGCTACGGCAATCTGGACGCTACCGACGAGGAGTGCATCGCGGCGGCCAGGCTCGCGGGCGCGGACGACTTTATCACCCGCCTGCCCGACGGCTACGACACCATGCTCACCGGCAACGGCGCACAGCTGTCGCAGGGCCAGCGCCAGCTGATCTCGATCGCACGCGCCGCCGTCGCCGATCCGCCGGCGATGATTCTGGACGAGGCCACGAGCTCCATTGACACCCGCACCGAGGCCATCGTGCAGGCCGGCATGGACAAGCTCATGGAAGGCCGCACGACGTTTGTCATCGCGCACCGCCTGTCCACCGTGCGCAACTCCGACGCGATCATCTGCCTGGACCACGGCCGAATTATCGAGCGTGGCAACCACGACGAGCTGATCGCCAAGCGCGGATACTACTATCAGCTCTATACCGGGGCGTTTGAGCTGGAGTAGTTCGGCTCGCCGAGATGGCCGATTTGCCGCTCATTCGTCGGGCATGACCCTAAGGTCAATGCCCTCCTCTTTCGGGGCAAATCGACTCATCTCAGCGACCCAAACACAATGCGCCGCAACGAATAAAGCCTCCGCAGCCACACGAGCTGCGGAGGCTTTTTCATGCCGGCCGGAAACCGTATCCCACTTTTCGGGCCCAAAATGGGATGCCGTTTCCCGCTGGACCCCCTCCGGGAAACGGCATCCCATTTCAAGGGGGTAAACCGGGATGTGATTTCCCCTAACGGCACCTTTGGGAAGCCGCATTCCACTCTAGACGCACAAAACGGGATGAGCTTTCCCATGGTGATCCAAGACCAGAAGCATGTCCGATAGCGCGGCCAGGTCAAGAACAACAAGGCAAGCGTCACGCCAATTTGGACGAGCGTCTGCTGCAGTTTGAGGCTGCTGGCCCATATGGTAGAGTTAACCACCCATGAATTTCAGCACACTGCGTGCTACCTGTTCTTTTGTCATTTAGGGGAGTGAACTTGTGAATACTTCTGTCGCCAAGAAGGCCGGCCAGGCGGTGCGCCTGCTCATGATGGTGCTCACGGCAGTTCTCATCTTCTTCTTCATCAATGTTATGCTGCTCGTCTCCGATATCCAGGGCACGGCGCGTGTGGTCAACTACGCCGGTCTGGTGCGCGGTACCACGCAGCGAATCGTTAAGCTCGAGGATGCGGGCCAGCCTCAAGATGACCTGCTCAAAGCCGTGGATTCATACATCAACGGTTTGCGTTACGGAAGTGACGACCTCAACCTCGTCCGTCTCGACGACGATGAGTATCAGGCAAAAATGACCGAGCTTGCAAATTATTTTGATGAGCTTTGCACCGAGATCATCCGTGTGCGCGAAGTCGGCTACGAGAACACCGACATCATCTCCATGAGCGAGGAATTCTTTGGCATTTGCGACGATGCTACGCGACTCGCAGAGGACTACTCTCAGGAGAAGGCGTCGGCGCTCAACTATCTCGAGGGCTTGGTGATCATCGACATCGTGGGCTTGGTGGCGACCTTTGCGGTCGAACTCGTTCGCGCGGTGCGCACCGCCGCGCTCAATCGCGAACTGCAGAGCAAAGTCTATCTCGACGAAGCCACGGGGCTGCCCAACAAGAACAAGTGCGAGGAGATCTTGGGGCAGGAGCAGCCTGTCTCCGCGGAGGAGCCCGTTGCGGTGTGCGTCTTCGACCTTAACAATCTGCATATGGTCAATAACAACTTCGGCCATGAGAAGGGCGATGAATACATTCGCTCTTTTGCCCAACAACTGGGAAGTGTGGCGTCGGAGACGTGCTTTGTGGGTCGCGACGGCGGCGATGAGTTTATCGCGGTGCTGCGGGATGCCGACCGAGCCGCTGTGGAATCTTGTCTCACTCGGGTTCGTGCGAACGTGAACGAGTATTCCGAAACTCATCCCGACATGCCTATCAGCTATGCGGTGGGCTATGCGCTTTCCAGTGATTTTGATGAACCGCCTACGATGCGCGAGCTCTTTTCCCAGGGCGACAAAAACATGTACATCGACAAGAACCGCGTAAAGACAGCCGAGGCAGCCGGGCCGCAACGCGAGGACCGCTAAACCCGTAGCAAAGGGTAGCTAATTTGGGACGGGACTCTTTTGGCTATTTGAGAAGTTGTGCCATGGCGTTGATGAATTTTTGTACTTGGAGGGTGGGCTCGAGCGGGTAGTGCAGAAAGACCGGCACCTCTCGCCCGCACAGGAACGGCACGCCCACAAAGGCCGGGTGCACCCCCGACCACGCCCCGCAGGTGAGCACCGCGTCGCCCTTTTCCTCCGCCTCGTTAAAGAGCGCAAAGTCGAAGCTATCCACATCGATCACGTCCACGCCGCCGTCTGCCAAAAGATCGATACGCAGGCTGTCCATAGCGTCGTTGCCGTGGCGGAGTACGCGCAGACGCATGCCCTCCAGGTCGGCAACCGTAATGCGATTCTTGCGCGCCAGCGGGCTCGTGCGCGGCACGTCGATATAAAACGGTACGTTAACGATGCGGAGCTTTTGGCAGGCGTCGCCCCAGCGCGGGGTCGAAAAACTCGACTGCACTACATCCACCTCGCGACCAAGGCTGCGCATGACGGATTCGCGTTCGTCGTAGAGGTCGCTCACCGGCACGATCTCGAAGCGCAACGATGGCTCCAGCTCGTGTACGTCCGTCCACATCGACAGCGTTTGGCGCCCCGGGCACATCATCGACACGCCCAGACGCACGGCACCGCCATCGCCCGCCGCGCGTCGGGCGCGACGCAGCGCATCCTCGGACTGCCGCATGATCGAGCGCGCGTCGTCCACCAGCAGAGCGCCCGCCGGCGTCACCTTAACACCCGAATGCGAGCGCTCGAACAACGTGATGCCAAACTCGGCCTCGAAGCCCGACACCTGCTTGACGAGCGCCGGGGTCGACACGCGCAATTTTGCCGCCGCACGCGAGAAGCTTCCCAGCTCCGCGGCGGCCGATATGGCCTCGAGTCGTCGATCGTACACGTCAATCTCCCGTTTCCAGACGCATGGCAATGAACTGCCGAAGGGGGTCGTTTTGGCAGGTCACACGCTCAATTGAGAAAAAACTGCATCGCACAGTGTAAACCTATGGTTAACGCTATTCTAACAAATATGCAATTCACCTGCGCAAATGCAAAGCATACGATAACCAGCGAAAACCACGTGGGTCGGTTAATGGGAGCGACCCACCGGGAGGCACAAGAAGGGAAGTTCCTATGAGCAATTGGCTTAAGCTCGAGGGCGATGTCTGCGCCGTGACTGGCGCGCTCGGCGGTATGGGCGTCGAGATTTGCCGCGAGTTCGCCCGCAACGGCGCCAACGTCGTCCTGCTCGACCTGGACGAGGAAAAGGTCAAGGCCGCTGCCGCCGACCTCGCCGCCGAGTTTGGCATCCACGCCGAGGGCTACAAGATGAACGCTACCGACGAGACCGAGGTTCAGGCCGCCGTCGATGCCACCATCGCCGACTTCGGTCGCGTCGACGTCCTCGTCAACACCGCCGGCATCCTGCGCTTCGCCGCCATGGAGGACCTGCCGCTGAGCGATTGGGAGCAGGTGCTCAACGTCAACCTCACCGGCTACTTCATCACCTCGCAGCGCTTTGGTCGCGAGATGATCAAGGCCGGCCAGGGCCGCCTGGTGCACATCTCGACCGTCGCCAGCCACTCCCCCGAGACGTTCTCGGGCGTGTACAGCTCCACCAAGGCCGGCGTCAACATGATGTCCAAGATGCTCGCCGCCGAGTGGGGCCCCTACGGCGTCCGCTCCAACTGCGTCGAGCCCTGCTTCGTCAAGACCCCCATGTCGGCCAACTTCTACGCCGACCCCGAGGTCGAAAAGAGCCGCAGCCGTCTCATCGCCACGCGCCGCATCGGCGAGGTCAGCGATATCGCCAACGCCGTCATGTTCCTGGCGTCCAAGCGCTCGGACTTTACCACCGGCGACGCCATCAAGGTCGACGGCGGCTTCTCCAACATGATGGGCGACCTCACCGCCAAGCCCGGCGGCCGTCGCGCCTATGCCGACAACTACCTTAAGAACAAGGGTGTCGAGCTCTGGTCCGATGAGTCCGGCGTCGCCAAGCCGACCGACCAGTAAACCAACCTGACAGGGAGGCCCCGCGGACACGCCCGCTCCTCCACCGTATCGATTAGAAAGAGTCAAATGGCTTCCAGCAACTCCAACAAGGGTCGCGCCGTCGTGCTTTCCGCCGCGTGCGTCACCATGTTCTTCATCAGCTCCATCGCGCTGTATTCCGTCGTGAGCAAGAACCTGCTCGCCGTCTACCCCGAGTGGTCGAGCGCCCTTACCTGGGCTTTCCCGGTCTTTCAGACCATCATGGCCGTGACGGGCATCTTCGCCGGCCGTATCTCCGATAAGATCGGCCCGCGCAACGTCGTGATCGCCGCCGCCGTGTGCTACGGCGTGGGCTGGTTCATGTCCGGCACCGTCACCGAGCCGTGGCAGTTCTACCTGTGGTTCTCGCTCGTCGCCGCCGTCGGCAACGGCCTGGGCTACAACCCGGCGCTCACCACCGGCCAAAAGTGGTTCATCGACAAGAAGGGTCTCGCCTCCGGCATCACCCTGGCCGCTTCGACCGCCGGCCCCGCCGTGCTGTCCCCGGCGCTCGCCTCGCTGCTCATCCCGAGCCTGGGCATCTTTGGCGCCCTTAAGGCGCTCGGCGTCATCTTCTTTGTGACGATTGCCGCCTCCGCCCTGTTCCTGAAGGCCCCCGAGGCCGGCTGGCTGCCCGAGGGCTTCGAGGCCCCCAAGGGCGGCGCGCATGCCGGCACCTTCGGTGACCTCACCCCGGGCGAGATGGTCAAGACCCCGCGCTTCTGGGTCCTCATCGTCACCTTCGCCTTTGCCGCCACCGCGGGCACCCTGCTCGTGGGCAAGGTTGCCTCCATCGCCGCCGTCCAGCTCTTCGCCGACCCCACGAGCGCCGCGGCCGTCGCCCTCGGCGGTGTGGTGGTCTCCGTCAACACCTGCGCCAACCTGGTCGGTCGTCTGTCCTTTGGCCAGATCATCGACAAGCTCGGCGCCTATAAGTCGCTGCTCATCAGCCTTGTCGTCACCATCGTCGCCCTCGTCATCATGTCGATGAGCTTTACGCAGGACATGTTCTTTGTGGCGCTCGCCCTGCTCGGCTTTAGCTTTGGCGCTCTGCTCGTCATCTACCCGCCGCTCACCGGTGGCGCCTTTGGCACCAGCAACATCGGCGTCAACTACGGCATCATGTTTTTGGGTTACGCCGCCTCCACCTGGATCAGCCAGCCCATCACCGCCGTGCTGTATCACGCCGAGGCCGGCAGCGCCGCCTACCAGCAGTCTTTCTACGGCGCCATCGTAATCGCCGCCATCGCCGTCGTGCTCACCGTCTACATGATGGTCTCCGACAGCAAGAAGAAGTCCGCCTAGTTTTACCGATGCGGCAAAGGGACTGCCCCCTTGCCGCATTCCACCGCCACCAGTATTAAGGAGTCGAAATGTCTGAGCTCAACCCCGTCCGCATTGCCGTTATCGGCGCCGGCGCCATGGGCCGCAACCACATCCGCTTTGTCACCGAGGAGCCCGAGGCCGAGCTCGTCGCCATCGCCGACGCCTTTGAGGGCGCCCGCGCCACGGCCGAGGCCGCCGGCGTGCCGTTTTATACCGATCCCGCCCAGATGATGGACGAGGTCAAGCCCGAGGCCGTCATCATCGCCACGCCCAACGACCTACACCTGGGCGTTGCCCGCGAGGCTGTGAAGCGCAACATCGTGCCGTTGGTCGAAAAGCCGATCTCCAACGACCTGGAGGATGCTCAGGCCTTCGCCGCCGAGGCCGAGACCGCTGGCGTGCCCGTGCTCGTGGGTCAGCACCGTCGCCACAATCCCTTCGTCAACAAGGCCAAGGAGATCATCGAGTCCGGTGAGCTGGGCAAGCTCACCGTGTCGAGCTTCCACTACATGATCTATAAGAATGACGAGTACTTCGATGTCGAGTGGCGCCGCAAGAAGGGTGCCGGCCCGATCCTGGTCAACCTGGTTCACGACGTCGACCTGCTCCGTTACCTGCTGGGCGAGCCCGTTGCCGTCCAGGGCATGCAGTCTAGCGCCGCCCGCGGTTTTGAGACCGAGGACTCCGCCGTGGTCAACGTCCGTTTTGCCGATGGCGCACTCGCGAGCATGACCATCTCCGACGCCACCGCCAGCCCCTGGAACTGGGAGGCCACCGCTCGCGAGGATCCGCAGTACCGCCCCTTCGACGCCGACGCCTACTTTATCGGCGGCACTAAGGGCGCCCTTTCGCTGCCCCGCCTGCACCAGTTCTCCTACGACGGCGCCTCCAACTGGCACAAGCCGCTGCATATGGAGATTCCGGCCGTCGACCCGGCGCTGCCGCACAAGATGCAGCTCAAGCACTTTGTGAAGGTTGTCCGCCGCGAGGTCGAGCCCGTCGTGACCCCCGCCGACAACGTTAAGACGCTCACGCTTCTCAACGCTATCAAGGAGGCCGCCGAGACCGGCCAGCTCGTCGAGCTGTAATGCCTTAAGAGCGGCCGCGGCAGAAACCCCATGCGAGCCCCTCGGTCCGCCACCAACAAGCCCCTCTTCTTTGCCCCGCGAGCAGCCTCCTGCCCGCGGGGCATTTTGCTACCTTGCCGACGATTTTTCTGGGGCGGGGGCCATTTTGCACCTCGGCTTGATTCGTTCGCCACGAAATGCGCCTATCTACTACGTTTAACCGACTACCCTCAACCATGCCGAATTTCGCGAAATAAAAGCCGCAGGTAGACGGCTTGCGTATTCTCGGAAAACCGGGAGATAGTCGACCCATATGGGTTAAACGTAGTAGATAGGCCGTTTTCATGGCGCGGGCCCAAAACAGTCTTTTGAAACGGGTGGTATCCTTGGTAGCCCTGTGCTGCAAACGCACCTTAAACGCAAGGAGTCCCATGGATCTTATCGCCCAGCTCGCCCGCGAGCTCAACCTTAAGGCCGCCAATGTCGAGGCAGCCGTCAAGCTCATCGACGAGGGCAACACCATCCCCTTTATCTCGCGCTACCGCAAGGAAGCCACGGGCGGCATGGACGATGTCGCCCTGCGCGCACTCGACGAGCGTCTGTCCTACCTACGCAATCTTGAGCAGCGCAAAGAGGACGTCATTCTGCTCATCGGCGCCCAGGGCAAACTCACGCCCGAACTCGAGCAGCAGATCCGCGAGGCCACGCAGCTCCAGCGTGTCGAGGACCTCTACAAGCCCTACCGCAAAAAGCGCATGACCCGCGCACAGAAGGCCCGCGAGGCAGGCCTGGAGCCGCTCGCCAACATGATCATCATGCAGGCCTCGGCCAAGGGCAGCGCGCTCGACGCCGCCGCGGCATACGTCAACGAGAAGGCCGGCTTCAACACGCCCGAGAAGGCGCTCGCCGGTGCGGCGGACATCGTGGCCGAGACGGTGGCCGAGGACCCCGAGAACGTCGCCGACCTGCGCGCCTTTACACAAAACACCGCCGATATCGTCGTCGAGGCCACCGACCCCGCCGAGAAGACCCCCTACGAGCCGTACTACAGCTATGACGAGCCGCTGCGCCGTATACCCAACCACCGCGTGTTGGCTATCGATCGCGGTGAGCGCGAGGGCAAGCTCCGCGTGCGCGTGAACGTCGACGGCGCCGCCGCCACGGCACGCCTCAGAAGCCGTTGGCCCCGCCGTCAGGGCGTGTTTGCTCCCATCTTCGATGCCGCCATCGCCGACGGCTACAAGCGCCTCATGGCCCCCTCGCTGGAGCGCGAGGCCCGTGCTAAGCTCACCGTTCGCGCCCAGACCGAGGCCATCAACGTCTTTGCCAAGAATCTCGAGGGCCTGCTCTCGGCACGCCCCGTGCGCGGCGCCCGCGTGCTTGCACTCGATCCGGGCTACCGCACCGGCTGCAAGGTCGCCGTCATGGACGAGACCGGCAAGCTGCTCGACCATGGCGTGGTCTACCCCACCAAGCCGCGCCACGACGTTGCCGGCACCAAGCGCGAGCTCGCCCGCCTCGTCAAGAAGGACAGCGTCAACACCATCGTCATCGGCAACGGCACCGCCAGCCGCGAGACCGAGGAAGTCGTCTCGGAGTTCATTGCCGAGCAGGCGCCCGGGCTGCGATACACCATCGTCAACGAGGCCGGCGCGTCGGTGTACTCCGCCTCCGAGCTCGCAAGCCAGGAGTATCCCGACCTGGACGTCACCGTGCGCGGCGCCATGAGCCTGGGCCGCCGCCTGCAGGACCCGCTGGCAGAGCTCGTCAAGATCCCGCCCCAGTCCATCGGCGTGGGCCAGTACCAGCACGACCTTGACCAGGCCGAGCTCTCGCGCACCCTGGGCCACGTGGTGGAGGACGTCGTCAACCGCGTGGGCGTCGACGTGAACACCGCGAGCGCGAGCCTGCTTGGCTACGTTTCGGGCATTACGCCGAGCGTGGCCAAGAACATCGTGGCCTACCGCGAGGAAAACGGCGCCTTTACCGATCGCCGCCAGCTCAAGAAGGTCCCCAAGCTGGGACCCAAGGCATACCTCAACGCCGCGGGTTTCCTGCGCATCAGCGGCGGCAAGAACCCGCTCGACGCGACAAGCGTCCACCCCGAAAGCTACGAGGTGGCCACATCCGTCCTGGAGCGCGCAGGCGTTAAAGCCAGCGAGCTCAGCCGCGGCGGCGTGCCCGACATCGAGCGCCGTCTGGGCAGCATCTCGACGCTGGCTAGCGATCTGAACTGCGGCACCCTGACGCTCATCGACATCGTCAACGAGCTCAAGAAGCCCGGTCGCGACCCGCGCGACGACGCACCCGAGGTGGTCTTTAGCCGCTCGGCACTTTCTATCGACGACCTGGAGCCCGGTATGGAACTCAAGGGCACGGTGCGCAACGTCGTCGACTTTGGCGCCTTCGTCGACGTGGGCGTGCACCAGGACGGCCTCGTACACATCTCCAAACTGGCCAACTGCTTTGTCAAGCACCCCAGCGACGTGGTGCGCGTCGGTGACACGGTCAAGGTGTGGGTGGAAAAGGTCGACCGCGACCGCAAAAAGATCTCCCTCACCATGGTGCAGGGGAAGTAAACCGCCAAAGCAAGGGTCCCCCCTCTCGCGACGTGCAAAATCGCGAGTATTCTGCAAATTCCGCCGTTCCGGATGCCCCCTCAGAGACGAAAAAGCAAAAACAGCCCCCGTTTTGGCGTTTTTAGAGCCAAAACGGGGGCTATTCCGTGCTTCAGCTAGCTGGTAAAAGCCTTTACCTTGCTGAATACTCGCGATTTTGCACGTCGCAGGCGGGGGTACCTTTGCCTACGGCAGGATATGGAGGCCGATTACCAACCTACCGGCAAGCTCGTGTCGGCAGCCCCGGCCTTTCCTTTGCCTAGCGCGACCCTCGCGAAGCGCGTCCGATCTCGGGGCGAGCAGCCCGAGGCGTAGTCAGTGTTCGCGCTACGGCAGGATATGGAAACCGAGCGAGGCGATATCCTTGGCAAAGCCGCGGACGGTGTCGAGCGAGACCTCGTACGGGTCGCGACCAATGTTCTTGCGCTTGGCCAGGATGCTGTTGGGCACCGTGATGATCTGGCAGCCGCAGGCCTCGGCCTGGTAGATGTTGATGAGCTCGCGCGTGGACGCCCACAGGACCTCGCAGTTGGGCTTGGCGGCGGCCTTCTGGACCGACTCCGTCATAAACGGAATGGGGTCGACGCCGGTATCGGCGATACGGCCGGCAAAGAGCGAGATGATGGACGGCGTCTCGGTGTCAACGGCCTCGACCATCTCATCGACCTGCGCAGGCGTAAAGATGGTAGTAACGTTGACCTTGATGCCGTCGGCGGAAAGCTTGCGGACCAGCTCGGCGGTGGACTCGCCCTTGGTGGTCACGCACGGAATTTTGACGTAGACGTTCTCGGCCCAGGTAGCGATCTCGCGCGCCTCGACCTCCATGGTCTCGACGTCGTCGGCAAAGACCTCAAACGAGACGGATACATCGGTGATGTGAGCCAGGACCTCCTTGGCAAACGCACGGTAATCCGTCACGCCGCCCTTCTTCATAAGGGACGGGTTGGTCGTGAAACCCTGAACGTTGCCGTTCTCGTACATGTCGAGCATGCCCTCGAGGTTTGCACCGTCAGCGAACACCTTGATTGCCATCTGCCTGATTCCTTTCGCTTGCACATGGGCGTTAAACTGCTAAACACTTTACCTACGTTTATCAAGGCGTGAACTGCGGTTTTTTATCTTCTCGGCGAACGGTATAAACACCTCAGTGTTTGGATTGATAAATCGATTGAGCATGCAAAAGCAAAGAGTCGCAGTTTGAGCAAACGTCAGAACGCGGGATTCATTAGATGAGGCCGAAATGCTGCATCGCTGTGACGGTGCCGTCGTGTGCGACATCGTCGGTCACGTAGTCGGCGAGCGCCTTGACCTCGGGCATGGCGTTGCCCATGGCCACGGCCGTCTCGACAACGGCGAGCATACCCAGATCGTTGCCGGAATCGCCAAAGCCAAAGGTGCGCGCGTTGCCGGTGCGACCCAGGTATTCCAGCGCTCGCGCCACGCCCACGCCCTTGTCAATGCCCTTGGGGCTCAGCTCGCGATTCTGACCACCGGTGTTGCACAGCTCAAACTCGCGATCGATAAAGCCGTCATCGTTGGCCACGCGAGCCAGGTCGCTCGCGACGATGCACACCTTGCCCACGCGCAGACGGCCGTCGACGCGCATTTCCCCGGTGCTGTGCACCACAGAAGTGCCGATCAGAGACGACTGCTCAACACCCGCGGGTTCCAGGGCAAAAGTAGCCACGTTGGTCTCGAAAAAGGCCTCAATCCCTGCCGCGGCCATACGGCGCGCAAGCTCCTCAACAATGTCTTCGTCAAAGCAGTCCTCATACACCACGCGGCCCTCGACCTCGAGCGTGGCGCCCGCCATGGCAACGATGCCCGCGGGGTCGAGCGCACGCAAGCTATCGGCGATGAGCCACAGGGGGCGACCCGTGCAGATAAACGCCTTGTGTCCCGCGTCGCGCAGACGATGAAACGCCTCGACGACCGCCTGCGAGGGGCGAACCGCCGAAAAGTCCTTGTCGGTCATGTTATCGGGATCGAACGACGTCAGCGTGCCGTCCACGTCAAAAAAGAGCACAGCGGGTTCGGGACACGCATCAATCATATGGGTTCCTTTCGAGGATAAGGGTAAACGAAGCATCCATCATATAATGGAGCGACGCAACCAGAGAGGTCACCCATGGAATTTTACGCAAGCTGCCCCGAAGGCTTTGAGTCCGCACTCGCCGATGAGCTTAAACGCCTCGGGCTTTCGCATGTTCGCCGGCTGAAGGGCCGCGCCACGTTTGAGGGCGAGCTCGAAGAAGGCTACCGCGCCTGTCTGTGGTCGCGCCTAGCGAGCCGCGTGTTTGCGGTGCTCGGGCGCTTTGAGGCGCAGGATGCCGATGAGCTGTACGATAGCGCTTACGACATCGCCTGGGAGAACATCGTCCGCCCCGGCGCCACCATTGCCATCACCGCCCGCGGCGTGACCGAGCAGCTGCGCAACACGCGCTTCTCGGCCCTGCGCGCCAAGGACGCGCTGTGCGACCGTCTGGCCGAGACCACGGGCCGTCGCGCCGATGTCGACGCTGCCGATCCCGACGTTCACCTGTTGCTTTCGCTGCGCCAGCGCCGCGCGAGCATAAGCCTAGACCTTTCGGGCGACCCGCTGTTCAAACGCCTGCCGCCCGCAGCGACCCGCGCCGGCGAGGGCGCGCACGTGCTGCGCCCCGACTACGCCGCCCTGGTGCTGGCGCAGGTCGGCTGGACCGCGCTATGCGAGCGCGAGCTGACGGCCGACGATTACGAAAATGAAGCCCTTCCCACGCTGATCGATGCCTCGTGCGCCGGCGGCGGCCTGCTGCTGGAAGCCGTGAACATTCTGACCGACCGCGCCCCGGGCGCCGCACGCGAGCGCTGGGGCTTTGAGGGCTGGCAGCTGCACGACGCCGCTCTGTGGGAGCAGCTGCTTGCCGAGGCGCGCGAGCGCGAGGCGGCAGCGCGCGAACGCCAGGCGCGCATCGTGGCCGTAGACATCGACCCCGCCGCCCGCAAGACTGCCGAGCGCATGGTCAAGTGTGCCGGCTACAAGCGTTTTGTCGACTTTTGCGCCGCCAAGTCCGCCACCGTACTGGACCACGCGGGCGCCGTCGCCGGTGCCGCCCTCGTCGCGGATACGACCGAGACCCCGCTTTCGCTCATGCATGACGCCATGACGCTGGTCGGCGAGCTGCGCCGCGCGCCCGAGCTTGCCGCGGCGCCGGTCGCCGCGCTCACCCGCGACGGATTGCTGGCCCGCGCGCTCAACGCCGAGCCCGAGCGCTCGATCGCCGTCATGCCCAACAACGAGGAGGCGACCGTCGAAGTCTGGCCTTCGCTCGACCACGCCGCCGCAGCGTTTGAGGCTGCGACCAGTGCGGATGCCGAGGCCGAGGTCACGGATGCCGACGAAGTCAACGACAACGCCGCAGCTTCCGCCATGCCCGAGCCTGCCGCCACACTCGACCTGGGCGACGGCAAGCCGCTGCCCGTGCTCATCCCCGAGTCGGAGCAGTTCGCCAACCGCCTGCGCAAGAATGCCCGTCTGCGTCGCAAGTGGGCCAAGCGCGAGGGCGTTACCTGCTACCGCGTCTACGATGCCGACCTGCCCGATTACTCCGCCGCCATCGATCTGTACGAGGGCTGCCCGCAGACGCCGGGCCGCTGGCTCGTCATCGCCGAATACGCCGCGCCCAAGACTATCGACCCCGCGCTTGCCCAGGCCCGCATGCTCGACATCTTGGCCATCGCGCCCCGCATCTTGGATGTTCCGGCCGAGCACGTGCATGCCAAGGCCCGCATGCGTTCGCGCGGCGGCTCGCAGTACGGCAAGCAGGGCGCCGGCAAGGGCGGATCGGGCGAGCGCGCCAACATCGCTCGCCGTCGCCTGCCGCTCATCGAAGAGGGCGGCCTCACCTTTGCCGTCAACTTTGACGACTATCTGGATGTGGGCATCTTCCTGGATCACCGCGTCACCCGCAACCTAGTGCGCGAGCACGCCAAGCAGGCGCGCCGCTTCCTCAACCTGTTTGCCTACACCGGCACCGCTACCTGCTATGCGGCAGACGGCGGCGTCGAGGAAACCGTGACGGTCGATCTTTCCAACACCTACCTGGACTGGGCCGAGCGCAATATGCGTCAGAACGGCTTTGTGGGGCCGCAGCATCACTTTGTGCGCGACGACGTGCTCGCCTGGATTCGTGACCAGCGCCAGACGCGCAACCGCTGGGACCTGATCTTTGTCGACCCGCCCACGTTCTCGAACTCGTCCAAGATGGGCCGTCGCACCTGGGATGTTCAGCGCGACCATGTCGAGCTTTTGGCCGGCGTATCGCGCCTGCTCGCGCAGGGCGGCCATGCCATCTTTAGCTGCAACCTGCGCGGCTTCCGCCCCGAAACGCGCAAGCTCGCACGCGCGGGCGTGGTGCTGGAGGACATTACGGCACAGACCATCCCCGAGGACTTCGCGCGCAACCAGAAGGTGCACCATTGCTATATCGTGCGCCGCCTGCCCATCGAGGACGCCATGGCCGAGGTCGGCTTTAGCGCCGAGGAGATTGCAGAGCGAACCGAGGAGCTGCGCAGCCCCGAAGCCCGCAAGCCCCGTGCGGCAGTACCCGCGCACGCGCAGGCCGGCAACGGCAAGTTGAACTTTGCCGGCAAACCCTCTCCTGCCGGCAAGCCCAAAAAGAAGAAGTTCTACGCCAGCAAGCCCAAGGGCAAATAACAAAGTTGCGGTGGAATAGTTCCTAAAAAAGCCTGGTAAAGGCCCAAACAGGAACTATTTCACCGCAACTCATATTGGGACGGTGGTTGGCGATCTAGCCTTGGGTGACCAATCGGTAACCGATGCCCACGTGTGTTTGGATATAGCGCGGGTGCGCGGGGTCGGACTCGATCTTCTTGCGCAGCGTGCCCATAAAGACGCGCAGGCTCGCCAGGTCGCTCTTAGTTGCCGTGCCCCAAATCTCGTGCAGGATAAACTGGTGCGTTAGTACCTTGTCGGCGTTATGTGCCAGCAGGCACAAGAGCTTGTACTCAATCGGCGTCAGATGCAGCTCCTCGCCATCCATCGTGGCAATGCCGGCATCAAAGTCGATATGCAGCTCACCGGTATCGAACGAGCCCTCGGAGGCAACACCACCCGTTTGCGCATACGAAAGGCGCCTGAGCGTCGTGCGAATGCGTGCAAGCAGTTCCTCGACCGAAAACGGCTTGGTCAGATAGTCGTCGGCACCGGCATCGAGCGCGCGGATTTTGTCCGCATCCTCGCTGCGCGCCGAGACCACGATAATCGGCATGCCCGACCATGCGCGCACCGACTCCACCACCTTGACGCCGTCCATATCGGGCAGGCCCAGATCGAGCAGCACAATGCTCGGCGTCTGCGACGAGGCGGCGGCGATAGCGGCATGGGCGGTCTCCACAGCCATATGGCGCAAGCCGTGCGCCTCGAGCGCGGCAACGATAAGATTGCGGACGGCGGGGTCGTCCTCAACGACCAAGATGAGCGGTTTTACGGCAGAGTTCGGCACAGCGCTACTCCTTATCAAACGAAACGTCGGCGGCAGGAAGCTCAATCGTAAAGACCGAGCCGTGCGGGTCCGCCGCGGCAACCTCTATGCTACCGCCATGCGCCAGCGCAATGGAGCGGCAGAGCGAAAGACCCAGGCCCACGCTGCGGTGACTGTCAGCCAGACCGTGGTTGGCGGTATAGAACGACTCGAAGATCCGCTCGCGGTCCTCGGGTGCGATGCCCGGACCATCATCGGCCACCGAGCACGCCACGCGTCCATCGTCGACGCTAATCGAAATCATGATATGCGAGCCCGCGGGCGTATAGGTGATGGCGTTGTTCACCAGATTGACCACCAGCTGCACCATCAGGCGCGCATCGACGTTGACGAGCGCCGGCTCATCGCACGCCACCACCTTAAGGTCGTGCTCGCGCACGGCAGGGTTCACGTGACGCAGCGCCTCCTCGACGATATCGTCCATGAGCTCGAGCGTTGTCGACAGATGCATACCGCCACCCTCGAGCTTGGTGATGGCGAGCAGATTCTCGACGGTGGCGTTGAGCCACAGCGCATCCGAGCGAATGGATAGAAGCAGGCCGCGGCGCGTCTGGGCATCGAGCACCGCGGTGCCGGTCGAGCCCTGATCGAGCAGCACGTCGGCATTGCCCGAAATACTGGTGAGCGGCGTACGCAGATCGTGCGAGATGGAGCGCAGCAGGTTGGCGCGCAGCTGCTCGTTTTTGGCAAGCACCGCCGCCTCCTCGCGGGCCTCCATGGCGCGGGCGCGATCGAGTGCCAGCTCGCCTTCGCTCACGATAGCATCGGCAAGTGTCCGCTCCTCATGTGTCAGCACGTCGGGCTCGGCAACGATAGCCAGCACGCCCACCACCGAGCCGGGGTCGCCCGAGCGCACGAAGCCGTCGCCCGTGCGAACCGTCAGGTAGATGCCATAAAACGCCGAGCCGCCAAACGTGGCGTCGAGCGGCGTTCCCACATAGGCGGACGCCGAGAGCCGCGGCGGCATCTGCGGCGCCAGTTCGTGCACCGGTGCGGCATCGCCCACGGCCGTGTATGTCGCACGCGGCAGCAGGTCATCGCCCTCGGCGTCGGCGCTGTACCACACGACAGGGCAGCCCGAAAGACGTGCCAGCTGCGTGGCCATGGCGTGAACGATCTGATGCTGATCGGCGCACCGCTGCAGCATGCGGTTGGTCTCGAGCACCATATGCGTGCGGCGGTCGCTGGCGGCAGCCTGTGCCAAGGCGCGGCGCAGGGCCAACGCAATCGAGCTCGACACAAGCGAGACCACGAACATGATGAAGAACATGCCGGGATAGCCGCGGTCGATAAGCGACAGCGAGTAGCGCGGGTCGACAAACAAGAAGTTGTAGAGCGCCACGGCGGCAGCCGAGCTCAGCAAGCAATACAGGCGACTCCAGGTAAAGAATGCGCACAGCTGAACAGCGAACACATAGACGATCATGATGCTCGGCGCGAGACCCGGATGGTCGAGCAGCGCGCCCACAATCGTCGCCGCGACCAGCAGCCCCACCGATACGCAGGCGTCATACAGAGGAGTGCGGCGCGTCAGCGTTGTGCGCCGCCACCAAAAGCTATCGGCAATATCGCCGTCCGTACGGACGTCCATCAGCGTCCCGCCCCTCTCTCAAAAACAAAAACCACCACAAAGGGGACAGGCACCTTTGTGGTGGTTTCCCTTGTGGTGGTTCCAAGTGTATAGCCTTTGCAACCGGCGGTCGCTAGACAAACAGCACGTGCGCGAGCAGGGCACACACGCACACCGCTCCAAATACCAGTGCCACGATCGAAATTACGCGATCGGCCATATCCATGTTGGCACGGTTCGTAAGGAACCGATCTTCGGCGGCGTCGACACGCGCCTCACGCACCATTTCGACCACCGCCTCGCGGCCATCGAGCGCCTTTGCATCCATGTTTGCCTCCCCGGTCTCAATCTTGTCCATCAAAAACCAACTCCGTGCAACCTGTCGGCGCCTACGGCCGCTCGTTGGGGGCCAGGCGCTGCATCTTGTTCACGGCCTTGAACTTGGTGAACAGCGGCACGTACTCAAAGCTCACGTTGGAGTTCTCCAGGCCGTACCAACGCGCAGGCGTGCCGGCGGCGCGGCGGATGATGTACTTGAGCGTGATGGCCGTACGCTCGCTCGGCTCCACATCGCTTTCGGGCGCCAGAAGCTTACGGATCAGGACGAACTTGAACGTGCCGATGTTACCCGGATCCTTGTAGACCGAGTAGTCATGCGTCTGCGGCGGCAGCTCGCCGGTGGCAGCCAGGTCCTGAACGACCTGACGCAGGTAGGCATTGACGCGCTGGTTGATCTTGTAGCCCAGGTACAGATGCACGCGGAACACGTAATCGGTGCCGAACGTCTCGACCGAATAGGCAAAGGTGTGCGGTTCGTCCATGGTCTCGACATTCACAAACCACCAGGCGCGGGCGCGCTTGGGATGCTTGTCCAAGATCGAATAGACGATATCGCGGTCGATGTAGTCGGTATGGGTGTCCTTGGTCAGGTACACGACGTTGTCGCTCATGCGCTCGTAACGGTCGTCGTCGCGCAGGCGCTTGAGCTGCGGCAGGTAGCTGCGCAGCGGCAGCAGCGTAAACTGGCGCTGCTCAACAGCCGTACCGTTGTACCAGCACACCATGATGCCCATGATGAGCGCGGCCATGAGGATGGTGAAGTAGCCGCCGTGGAAGAACTTGGTAAGTGAGCTCACGAAGAAGAAGCCTTCGAGCAAAAGGAAGAAGGCCGCGAAGATCCACGGAGCAACCTTGAGCTTGCGCTCCTCGTGCAGGTAGAAGAAGAGCAGCAGCGTGGTGCACATCATAGTCAGCGTAATGGCAAGGCCGTAGGCGGCTTCCATATGCGCCGAGTTCTGGAACAGCAGCACCACGATGACGCAGCCGACAAGCATGACGTTGTTGACCATGGGGATGTAGAGCTGGCCCTTGGTCTCGGCAGGGTAGAAGACCTGCATGTGCGGCATGAGGTCCAGACGGCTGGCCTCGGACACCAGCGAGAATGCGCCGGTGATGAGCGCCTGCGAGGCAATGATGGCCGCGACGGTGGAAAGGCCGACGGCAAACGGGCGCAGGCCCGGGGCGAGCATCTGGTAGAACGGGTTGAGGTCGGCAATGCCCATGAGCTCGGGGTTGGCAGCGTTGTTCATAAGCCAAGCGCCCTGGCCCATATAGGAAAGCAGCAGGCAGCACTTAACGAACGGCCAGGTAGCGTAGATGTTGCCGCGGCCGACGTGGCCCATGTCGGAGTAGAGCGCCTCGGCACCGGTGGTGGCGAGGAAGCAGCTGCCCAGAATCATGATGCCCGCGTGGTTGTTGGGGCTCAGCAAAAAGGCGATGCCGCGCACCGGGTTGAGGCACAGCAGCACGGCGGGGTGCTGGAAGACAAAGAACAGACCCGTGCCGCCCAGGAACAGGAACCACAGCGTCATGATGGGGCCAAAGGCGTGACCGATCTTGGCCGTACCGATGCGCTGTACCAAGAAGAGCACGATGATGATGGCGAGCGTAATGGCGACGACGCGGCCCTGGTCATCGCCCAGCACGGCATGGACCGCCGGGATGGTGCGCAGGCCCTCGATGGCCGTGGTAACGGTAACGGCCGGCGTCAGGATGCCGTCGGCGAGCAGCGCGGCGCCACCCAGCATGGCGGGGATGATAAGCCACTTGCCGCAGCGCTTGACCAGGCTGTACAGGGCAAAGATGCCGCCCTCACCATGGTTATCGGCGCGCAGCGAGATGAGCACATACTTGATGGTGGTCAGCAGCGTGACCGTCCACACGACAAGGGAGAGCGCGCCGAGCACGAACTCCTCCGTGACGCTTCCGATGCCGCCGTTGCCGGCAACGAGCGCCTTGGTTACATACATAGGACTGGTGCCGATATCGCCGTACACCACGCCCAGCGTGACGAGCATCGCCGAGATGCTCACAGGAATCGCAGCGTGCGAGGCTGCCTCCTTGGCCTTTTGTTCCATAAGCCGGTTTCCTCCCAACTTTAATGTTCGAAGGGATTATAGGTAATCGGTCCATGTTTTAATGCACTGTTTTCCCAGCTAGATAAACATTTATACGGCCTTTAGGCCACCGCCGCGATATGGAATGTGACAAAGGAACTGTCCCTTTGTCACATTCGTCATTTTCCAAGCCAGTTTTTGAACCACCATTCCATGGATCGGCTCATCTCGGCCATAAAGGGACTCGTGTGTTTGCGGGTGTAGATATCCACCACGCGCTCGCCCACCTCGCGGGCATGCGGGCGAAACATCGCGTCCATCTCGGCCACCTGCGCGTCCATGGTCGCAGCATCGGCGCGGCAGTAGCGCTCCTCGTGCACCAGGTTCACCACAGGATGCGCAATGGCCGGACGCTCCTTACGGGGCGTGCCGATGATGAGCATCGACAGCGGCATGGTATAGAGCGGCAGACCGAGCAGCTCGGCAACTTCCTCGGCATTCTCGACGATATCACCGATATAGCAGCTCCCCAGGCCCAGAGCCTCGGCGGCAACCACGGCGTTTTGCGCAGCGATCACGGCGTCCTGGGCCGCGATGGCAAAGTCGCCCAAACCCGGCGCGCGGCGGGGCGCCTTGCCCGTACGCTCGACAAACTCGGGCTCAAAGCAGCCCACGTGCTCAAACAGATCGATCCACTTGGCATAATCGACCACAAATATTAGTGCCCAGGGCGCCTTGGCGATCATGGGCTGGTGATCGCACAGGTCGGCGAGGCGGTCCAGCGTAGCCTGCTCGCGAATGCTTACGATGGAATACATCATCATGGCGCCTGCCGACGGCGCACGGCTCGCCGCATGCAGAATCGCCGCCCGCTGCTCGTCGGTCACCGCCACGGGGCGGTCGTCGTCATCACGCGCAAAGACACGCGTGGAGGAACGGTGCTCCAACGTGTCCAGCACCGCATTGCCCGTCGTCTCGACCGGATAACCGTTCGTATCCACAGCCTTGGTGCAAACCTGCTCGTTCATCGCCTCATCCTCGCTAATTCTTTAAGAAGCCTTTACGTTTCCGTGTAATTCCCGTCCATTATCGCGCAGGTCGCCACTACATTGCGCCACACCGCCACACGTGCGCGTTAATATGGCTGGTTGTTGTGCGCAGACACCAATTGCAGCGCATATCTTGGTAACAATCGGGTAAACCCCCGCTTTCGTACGTTTTAGTTTGTGAGGAGTCTCAGCATGTTCGCTGCCGCCATCTCGCTCGTCGGTCTTGCGGCGACCGTCTACCTTGTCTTGCGCGAGGCCAAGGCCATTCGCGCTCAGTCGGGCACCGTTGCCAAAAGCGCTCTTGGGTGGAGCGTCGCCTTCGGCCTGTTCCAGGTCTTTTTGACTATTTGGGGCGCCGTGGGCCTCGTCGCCCAAAACGAGCCGCTCGCCTTTGTGATGCTCATCCTGACCAACGCCATCCTCACCGGCTGCGCTTGGGCCAGCATCGCACGCGACCGCATCGCCCCGCGCGTCCTTGCGTTCACCGCGCCCGACGCCCCCGCCCCCACCGGCAAGCTCGCCCGCCTGCGCGGCGCCTTTGTGGGCAAACCGCTCGTCGCCGCCGTCCTGTGCCTGCTGCTCGCCGGCGTCTTTGCGCTGCTGGGCATGGAGGTATCGTCCAACCACGACTTTACCTGGATCTACCCCCTGTGCATCCTGCTCGAGTGGGCCATCATCACCGTGCTCATGACCGGCTTGTTCTTCCTGTTCCAGCGCCACGGCGCAGCTCCGGCCGTCCTGGCCTTCGCCCTCTTTATCCTGGGCATTGCCGAGTTCTTCGTCATCACGTTTAAATCCATGCCCATCCAGCCGGGCGACCTTTCGGCCATCTCCACCGCCGCCGCAGTCGCCGGCAACGGCTACACCTTCTCGATCTCGCTGTTCTGCGTGCTGTCCATGGGCTTTACCGCCATCGCCATGCTGCTATGCGAGTACGCCGGTCTGGTGGCACCGCACCGTCAGAAGGGCGCTGTCAATGCCACGCGCATGCTGCTCACCAACCTGCTCGTCGCCGTGCTGTGCTTGGGCGGCGTGACCGCGCACGTCACGCTTATCGACTACTACAACACCCTCGGCATCACTGTCTACACCTGGCGCCCGCTCGAGAGCTACTGGCGCGAGGGCTACCTGCCCGCTTTCATTAGCGCAGCGCAGTCCATCAAGCCGCCCAAACCCGCCGACTACTCCGTCGACGATGCCAAGGCAACGCTCAAAAAGTACGCCAAGGCCTACGACAAGTCCGACGCGGCCAAGAGCGACGAGCGCGCCGCCGCAAAGGAACAGTTCGACAGCGAGAAGCCCACGGTCATCGCCATCATGAACGAGACGTTCTCGGATCTGTCGATCTACCAGAACATGCGCGCCGGCTACGAGGGTCCGCAGTACTTTAAGAGCCTGTCCAACTGCCTCAGCCGCGGCAAGCTCTACGTGAGCGCCTACGGCGGCGGCACCGCCAATACCGAGTTTGAGTTTATGACCGGCAACTCCATGGCCAACCTGGGCTCGGGCGTGTACCCCTACACCATCTACAACATGGAAACGACCGGGAACCTGGCAGAGCAGTTCAAGTCGCTCGGATATTCCACCACGGCCATGCACCCCAACCACGCCACCAACTGGAACCGCGAGAACGTCTACAAGGACTTTGGTTTTGACCAGTTCCTGTCCATCAACGATTTCCAGGGCGCCGATACCCTGCGCGGCATGGTGACCGACCAGGCTACCTACGACAAGATTCTTGAGCTGCTCGACCAGAACGCCGATCCGCAGTTTATCTTCGACGTGACCATGCAGAACCACTCGGGCTACGACACGGGTCTGCTGCCGGTCGACAAGCAGATGCACCTGAATATCGACACGACCGACCTGGACGCCAAGACCGTCGAGGACGGCACGCTCTCCGATGTCGACGAGTATGTCTCGTGCATCGAGCAGTCCGACCAGGCGCTTCGCTACTTCCTCAACGCCCTGAGCAAGCTCGACCGTAAGGTGGTCGTGGTGTTCTGGGGCGACCACCAGCCGTTCTTCCCGTCCAAGTTCAACGATAAGTGGTTTACCGACGAGGACGACGCCACCCACCAGGAACGTCTGTGGCAGACCGACTACATCATCTGGGCCAACTACGACGTTGCCGGCTGCGACCAGACGAGCGAGGTCGACGACCTGTCCACCAACTACCTGTCCACGCAGCTTATGCAGCTGATCGGCGCACCGCTGACCGACTACCAGAAAGCGCACATGACGCTGCGCGAGTCGCTGCCCGCCATCAACTCGGTGGGCTACGAGGACGCCAGCCTGCGCTGGGCGCTTTCCTCCAACGTCACCGGTGACGACGCCGCAGCGGCAGCCGCCACCAAGGCGCGCGAGGATTACGCCAAGATGCAGTACTACGAGATGTTCCGCGACGGCAAGAACGTGTACACCGAGCACTTCCAGACCGAGGCCAACGAGACCGACCCCAACTTGGCACCGGGTACGACCAAGATCAAGTAGCGACTAGCTGCGAGTTCATAACTGAAACGTCTGTCCGGGCGGAGGTATGTAAGGTTCCCTGCTCGGACAGTCCTGCGCAAGACGGGGGCCACATTAAGTGGCCCCCTTTGCGTGCGGAACTCGCGATGAACCTTACATACCTCCGCCCGGACAGACGCCTTGTTGTTGGGACACGGCTTGTCATAGGGGTATCCGCTGAACATATATAAGTTGAAGGCCACGTTATGTGGCCTTCTTTGTTTGCGGAAAGTGTGTCCCGGAATTCTTGTCTGGAATGGGATGCAGTTTCCGCTTGGGACCCGATTGGGAAAGTGTGTCCCACTATTCAGCTGGATTCCGGGATGTATTTTCCGGTTGAGGCTCGTTGGGAAAGTGCGTCCCATTTCTCGGCCTAATTATGGGACGCAGTTTCCCGTTGAGGACCCTTTGGGAAAGTGCGTCCCGGTCTGGGCGCTCAAACTGGGATGGATTTTCCGGATGAGGGCTTGACGGAAAATGTGTCCCGTTCCGGGCGCTAATTGTGGGATGCAGTTTCCGCTTGCGGAGTCTCCACTCAACAGAAAACCCGGGTGGCCTGTTTTTTGGCTACCCGGGTTTTTGGGTTGTCGATATGTTCGACTGGCTACTAGTGGGTCTTGCGGCGCTTGATCAGCATGATGAGGGCTATCACTACGAGCGTTGCTCCCGCTGCTGCTGCGGTGGCGACTAGGGCGAATGTTTGGTCGCCGGTGTTTGCGAGGTTCTTCGCTGTGGTCGTAGTCTTGACCTTGGTGTCGGTCTTAGCTCCGTTGTCGGACTTGGGCTTGTCCGGGTTCGTCGGGGTCTCAGGAGTCTCGGGGTCCTTTGAGCCTTCGGAATCGGTTGGGCCGGCGGTGTTTACCAGCGTATGGTCCAGGAACTTCTTGGCGCCCGCACTTGCCTGTGAGAACAGGCGGCGCGTGCGGATCGGGGTGGCGTTCACCGTTGTGGGCGCCGTCTCCTCGGCCTCGATATTCACGAGCGTCGTGCCGGTGTCGAGGCCCACGTCGTTGTATCCCACGTGGCAGTAATACTGCGCACCGTCATCGTCTGCGGTCAGGTCAATCTCGAGCTTTGAGGCCGTTCCAGCCGCGAGGTTGCCATCGGCACCCACGAGCTTAAACTCTGTCTCGCCGCGGCCCTTGCGGTACCACATATAGGTCGGTGCCAGCCCTGTTTCGCTATCGTCGGCACCGAGTTGCTTCACATGGCCAATCGCCGAGAGCGTCAGGTGGCTTCCCGCCGCACGCTCAACCGAAGAGTCGTATCCAAGATCCGACCCCTCCGCAGCATCCGCCGCAGGTCCGCTCACGGTCATCGTCATGCCATCGGGCATGGTCTTGACCGTGATGATTGCCGAGCGAATACCTGTTTCGGTCGTGGATCCATTCTTAACGGCGGCGATGGCGAATCGATACTCCGTATTGGGCTGCAGCCCATCCCACTTGAGCGAGGTCTGCGTGTTGTCGGCAATCTTCCAGCTATTGACGACCGCATCCGCCGCATTGCTCTGCAGCATGCCCACGCCGTAGCTAAAGCCACTCTTGTTTGCGAGTACATCGTCCCAGCTAAACGTAACGCTGGTCGAATCGACGGCGTTTGCCGTAAAGCCCGTCACGGCCGGCGCGTCGGGCATCTCGACGTCCTTAACGTCATAGCCCACGATCCAGAACTGGTCGGTGTCCTTGGTGCCGAGCTTGTCGCCCGAGTCTGCCTCGAACTTGTCGACATCCACCGCGTTGACGCCCAGACGCCACACAAAACCGTACTTGCCCTGCGCGGCCTCGGGCAGGTTGTCGACGGTGCCGCCGTATTCGGTCGATTCACTCGAGGAGTTACCCGTAGTAAAGCCGGCGTTGGCACCAAAGCACAGGCCGCCAAACAACTCGTGCTTTGCGAGCTTCGCGCCCATGACAACGCTGCCGTTCAGCGTCAAGCCGAGCTCGAGCTCCTAATCCTTGCCCTCCTCGACTTCGATGGTCTGCTCAATGCTCGCCCCCGACTGCGCGGCGGCGCCGTTAAACCCATCGTGCGTGTAGGCGCGCGTTACGCCAGGCTTGCCCAGGCCAAAGGAATCCCCAACGGGAGTCTCGCCGTTGAGCGTCGTTTGATAGGTTCCGGGTTCTCCCGACCGGTTGGTCAAAAAGTAGCTGAGCGGCGTCATATTGTGCTGTTTGGCAATGCGGTCATAGGCCTCGACATTAACGACCGAGGTCTGCGCGCCGAGCGACACGGGCGCCGCCATCACGCCCTTGCCACCAGTTTCCTCATTTTCGATCTCATACTCGTAATAGACCATCGGAATCGTGTAGAGCACGGCCTTGTCACCCTCGCCGGCATGCGACTCATAGCTTACGCTTGCGCTGACCGTGCGCTCGCTCCGGTAGTCATAGCATCCCTCGGCGGCAAAATCGACTGAAGCATTCATCGCGACCAGGGGCGGACCGGTCTGCACCTCGACGGCAACGCCCAACTCGGCGCCAATGGTATAGCCCTGGGATGTCCCCGTGCCCTTTTCCTCTCCGTATGACGTGCCGCCCAACACCAGATAGCCGTATGCCTGCTCCAGATCCTCAACATAGGGCGCATCCTGCAGCACGGCAAGCACGCGCGGGTTGGTATAGACCTTGTAGCGGTCCTTGTACGTGATCTTGACGCTGTCGTTGTCGACATCGGGCAGCGCGAGCGAGATAAATGTGCCGTAGGTAGTGCCGCGACGGTTGCTCTCGCTAATCACCTGCTCCTCGCCGCGGCGCACCTTTCCGTTCTCGTCGAGCGAAAAATGCGAGGCGGTCATCCAATAGTAGTCATCGTTCTTGCGCAGGTCCTCGTCGCGGTGCTTGCCCACCACGGCGATAAAGCTCTCGTTATAGCGGTCCGAACCCGAGACGCTGCCCGCCTTGACGTCGCTGATCCACACCTGCTCTATACCCTTGTGGTCATGCTTGTTGCTGCTGTTGTATTGCTGACCGCTCATGCTCATGGTTCCGACCATGGACCCCAAGCCCTGAGCCCCGCTCTGTGCCGTGTTGCAGGCAAAGTCGCGGAACACATCGCCGCCCACGAGCACCTCGTCAACCGCCAGCTGCTCGGACAGGCCGTCAAGGTTGGCAGTGGCAAGGGCAATAGGCGCCAAGGTGCACGGATAGCGCTTATCCTGAGCGCTATCCTTCCATGCGCTGTTGGGCACATGCATCAGCCCATAGGAGGCGAGGAGCCCGTCTCTGTATTCCTTACAATCAGAAAGCTTGAACTCGCCAGACTCCGAGTCAAAATACGCGTAGCGGTACAGCGCGCCGTACAGCCCCTTGCTGCCGTCAGAAGCGCCGTAATCAAAAGCGCTGCGTTGCCAGTCATAGCCCGCAAGAATAAGGCCCGTGACGGTTTCACCCGTCTTCTTTCCTTCTTCATCGTAGGCGGCAAACGTGCCGAACGTCGCATTCGCAGCGACCATGGTCTTGCCGTTCGCGGAGAGGGAGATTGCGCCCGCGTCGCCCAGAGCATCGACATGGACGAGCGCACCCTTGGATGCATCCCACGAAAACAGCTCGCAATGCGTCGACTTATCAATATTCTTCTTGCCGTAGGGTGCCGAGACCACGATGGCGAGGTCATCGCAAAAATCGCGATCGAGGTCGCCGGCCGCTAGCGAAACGACAGGAGCTGACTGAAGCTGCGTCCAGGAGTCGTTCCCGCCCTTGTTGTGCGTGGTGTAGTCCGCGGCGTTACCGGCATCGATCTTGACGACGCTTTGCTTCCAGTTGCCGCCCTCCAAGTCATACATGTCGACTACAGCCTTGCGCACGCCGTTCTCGTCGACATAGCAGCCCGCGTAGACAAAAAGCTCGTCGACGCCGTCGCCATCGACATCGCCCGCCTCGACATCAAAGACGGCGTCGTGCTCTTGCAGGTAACCGGCATCCAGGTACTTAAAACGGCCTTCGTACATCATATTAGTGTTGACCGTCACCGGCAGGTGTGTGTCGAGAGTGCGCGTACGCCCGTTGCTAAACGAGTAGAGGACCAGCTCAACCTTTCCGGCGTATGACTTGCCGTCAATCGTCGTGGAGGAACTGTCGCCGTAGGCACGGAGCTCGGCAACGCGGCTCTTTTTGCCCGTGCTGGCGTCGCTGCAGAACTCAACACTCGTGGCGTGAATGCCCGAGAAACCGTTGTTGTCGTTGGCGAGTACTGTTGAGGACTCATTGTTGCTTAGGTACGACCAGGTGCCGCCACCGTAGTCGCTATGCTTGTAGAGATCGCTGTTCGTATCGAAGTTGTTGACGTTTTGCCAGAACTTTGCGGCGCCCCACACACTTCCATAGCCATCGGTGAGTTTGCTGCTGCCGCCAATGTCAACGCGCTCGACGTTCTCGAGCTTGTCGCGCAGAGTGTAGCGATTGCCATGGCTACCGTTAGCTGCCATATAGACCTCGCTGCGCGTGGCAAACGTCGTGGGGGTATCAGTGGAATAGGGGCCAACGGTATCGGCCGGAATGTCCTCGCTCGTGCCCAGACCCAGGGCTTGATAATCCTGCTCGGTCATATCGGTGATTGCGGGCGCGTCTGCCGCCTGGGCAACCTGGGGCGTGGCCGTGAAGCAGGCGACGCTCGTGGCGATCAACGCAGCAAGCGCCGCCGTCCCAACAAGCGGGATTTTCGACAGCCTACGGATACGGGGGTGTGGAACGTACATGAGGGACCTCGCTTTATTCGAGTGGAGTGGACTCATTTTTGCAAATGATACATCCGATGCCCGATATCACGTGTCTCATTTTCGCCAACGGCGTGTCTCATTTTTGAGAATCCGAGATGCCGCGGAAATCTTATCCCAGCTCAAAGGCCATTTCTGGGATGTATCTTCCGTCGAGTGCCTCATCGGGAAACTGCATCCCATTTCAAGCGTCGATTCTGGGACGCATTTTCCCCTTAGACCCTCAACCGGAAACCGCATCCCACTTTGAGCGCAAATTCCGGGACGCATTTTCCGCTTGAGCCTCATTGGGAAACGACGTCCCACTTTGAGGGCTGATTGTGGGATGCATTTTCCGGTTTTGCTCTCATTGGGAAAATGCATCCCGTTTCTTGACCGAATAATGGGACGCAATTTCCCGTTGGAGCGCCTTTGGGAAAGTGTGTCCCACTTCGACCGCCCAGAGTGGGATGCACTTTCCGCAAAGCACCTCAACGGGAAACTACGTCCCATTCCAAAGGCAAATTCCGGGACGCATTTTTCGAAAGCCTGCCCATCCGGAAAGCCCGTCCCACTTTGGACGCATCCGGGCACGGAACCATCGACCTATCAGGCCTCCCATCAATAAAGAGGCGTCCTCCCGGACGGCGGGGCACGAAGTTCATCGCGAGTTCCGCACGCAAAGAAGGCCACTTAATGTGGCCTTCGTCTTGCGCAGGACTGTAGAGCAGGGAACTTCGTGCCCCGACGCCCGGGAGGACGTTTCATTTAGAAAGATGGACCGACCGCCGTCAGCGATGGGAGCTACTCCCCCAGCACGGCCTTTTTGGCGGCTGCAGCCATGTTGTCCAGATCTTCCTTGGTGGGGTGATCCTTTGCGGCGACCCAGTTATCGAGCAGCATCTTAAAGCGGACATTGTCGGAATCTTGCTCGAGCATGGCCTCGTAGCGCTGCTTGACCGCGGGGCCCATCTTGCCCTGGCACATCGCCCAGCCCGCAAGCTCGGCATCCCCAGCCAAATTAGAAGTTACGCGATCAATAATCTGCTGGTAATAGCTCTGGTCGGCGCCAAAACCGCAGGTGCCAAACAGGAAGACGCGCTTGCCGTGCAGGGCGGAGAGCAACGTCGCGACCGAAGTCGTGCACGCGCCCTTGTCGCACCAAAAACCGACGAGCACCGTGTCGGCCGCGCAGGCGCCCTGCGCCTCGAGCGCAACCTGATCTGCATCCGCATCGTCGCTCAACGCCGCGGCATGGACAAACTCAACGCCCGCAGCCTGCAGAGCGCGCTTGATCGCGCCCGAAACCATCCTGGTATTACCGCTCTTGCTGTTGACCACCAAAGAGCACGTCATAGTCACGTTGCCTCGTTTCCCCCAAAACTAAAGCCACTAATGCAATTTATTAGATGAATATCTTAGTACTAACAACGCAGATGTAAACCATCTGCCGCTAATCGGTAACCCCTACTGGGCAAATTGGCTGCGGTAGAGTTCGGCGTAGAAGCCGCCTGCCGCTAGCAGCTCGTCGTGCGTGCCGTGCTCGATAATCTGCCCGTCGCGCATCACCAGAATGCAGTCGGCGTTGCGGACGGTGCTCAGGCGGTGCGCCACGACAAAGCTCGTACGGCCGGCCATAAGCTCGTCGAATGCCGCCTGCACCTGCAGCTCGGTGCGGGTATCGATGCTCGACGTGGCCTCGTCCAGCAGCAGAATCGCCGGGTCGGTGAGCATGACGCGCGCGATGCACAGCAGCTGTTTTTGACCCTGGCTAAACGTGCCGCCGTCCTCGCCGATGACCGTATCGTAGCCGCCTGGCAACTGCACGATAAACTTGTGCGCGTGCGCGCGCTTGGCGGCTTCGACAACCTGCTCGCGCGTAGCTCCTGGGCAACCGTAAGCGATGTTGTCCGCCACCGTGCCCTCGAACAGCCAAGTGTCCTGCAGCACCATGCCAAAGGCGCGGCGCAGGCTTGCGCGCGTGTAGTCACGCGAGGAACGGCCATCGACCGCAATGCGACCGGCATCGATATCGTAAAAACGCAGTAGCAAATTGATGAGCGTCGTCTTGCCACAGCCCGTAGGACCGACCAGGGCAAAGCGCATGCCGGGCTTAGCCTCGATGCAGATGTCCTGCAGCAGCCTGCGGTCGGGCACGTAGCTAAAGTCCACATGCTCAAGGGCGACCTCGCCCTGCGGTGCGGCAAGTTCCACGGCATCTGGCGCATCGGGCTCCTGCTCGCGCGCATCGAGCAGCGCAAACATACGGCGCGCCGAGGCATACGCCGTCTGGATCTGCGTAATGACGTTGGTGACCTCGTTGAACGGCTTGGTGTACTGGTTAGCATAGGACAGGAAAATCTGCACGCCGCCCACCGTAAGCGCCGCCGGCACGCCCGTGATCACGCCCACGCAGCCGATCACAGCGACCACGGCATAGATGATGTTATTGATAAAGCGTGTGCCGGGGTTGGAGAGCGAACCCATAAACTGCGCGCGCTCGCCCGCGGTGTAGAGCTCGGCATTGAGGGCATCGAAGCGCTGCTGAGCGTTGGGGCCATAGGCAAAGGCGTCGACAAGCTTCTGCTCGCCTACGTACTCCTCGATATGACCGCCGAGCTGCCCTTGAATACGCTGCTGTGCCGTAAAGCTTTTGTTGGAAAGCTTGGCAATAGCACCAGCTGCAAAAATGGAAAGCGGCGTGACGAGTACCACCACGAGCGTCATGGTCAGGTTAATGGAGAGCATAAACGCGAGCGTGCCCACGATGGTGATAACACCGGTGAAGAGCTGCGTAAAGCCCTGCAGCAGACCGTCGCCCACCTGATCGACGTCGTTGACCACGCGGCTCATAAGGTCGCCGTGGGCATGGCTGTCGATAAAGCTGAGCGGCATACGGCTGAGCTTATCGCTCGCCTCCACGCGCATGTCGCGCACCGTTTCGTAGGACAGGCGGTTAACGCAATAGCCCTGTAGCCACTGGAAGGCCGCGGCCCCCACCACGACGAGCGCGAGTTTGGTAACAAGCGGCAGCAGCGCGTCGAAGTCCACCTGCCCGGCGGCGACGATAAGGTCGATGCCCTCGCCGATGAGAATGGGCGTATAGAGTTGCAAGATCACCGAGACGGCGGCACTCACAAACGACGCTACAAACGAAATGCGATGCGGGCGAACATAGCCCAGCAGGCGGCGGGTCACCGCACCCACGGGATAGCGCTCGGGATCGCCGGGCTGGCGCGGACCGTCGCCCAGGTCGTTGAGGTTATCGTTACCGGACACGTTGGCCGTCATCGTGGCGACCGAACCGGAGGAAGTGTACGGATTCATTTAGCAGCCCTCCTTTGCGCAAGTGGATGCCGGGGCAGCCGGGGCGGACGCGGGACTTGGGACGGACGTGGGCGCCGCACTCCCCTGCCGGCCCTCGAGCTCCTCGCGGCGCAGCTGCGACTGGCAGATCTCGCGATAGAGCTGGCAGGTCGCGTACAGCTCATCGTGCGTGCCCAGGCCCGCAACCGAGCCGTGGTCGAGTACGCAGATCATGTCAGCGTCGCGCACGGTCGAGACGCGCTGGCTTACGATCACCGTCGTGAGCGGCAGCCCGCCCTCGGCGGCACCGCGCACGCTACGCTCGCGGATGGCATGGCGAAGCGCCGCGTCGGTCTTAAAGTCGAGCGCCGAGGCGGAGTCGTCCATGATCAATATCTGAGGCGAACCCACCAAGGCACGCGCGATAGTCAGGCGCTGGCGCTGGCCACCGCTGAAGTTCTTGCCGCCCGCCTCGACCGGGGCGTCGAGCCCCTGCGGCTTGTTGCGCACGAACTCGCTCGCCTGCGCCATATCGAGCGCCGCCCAAAGTTCCTCGTCGGTCGCCGACTCGTCACGCCAGGTCAGGTTGCTGCGGATGGTGCCGCTCACCAGCGACGCGCGCTGCGGAACGGTCGCGACCACGTGGCGCAGCTGGCCGAGCTGCCAGGCACGCACGTCGGAGCCCATCACACTCACGCTGCCGGTGCTCGCATCGTACAGGCGCGGAATAAGCGAGACGAGTGTGGACTTGCCGCTGCCCGTGCCGCCGATAATGCCGAGCGTTTTGCCCAACGAAAGTTCCAGGGTCACATCGCTCACGGCATTGGCCGCGCCGGCGCCAAACGAGAAGCTCGCATGGTCAAAGCTCAGCGCGGGAGCCGGGGCGTCGACGTCCGTCGCGAGCGCCTGGGGCAGCGCGACCGGCTGGTTGCCCTCGTCGGTGATGCTCGGCACGCAATTGAGCACCTCGTTGATACGCGACGCGCTGGCGCTCGCCTTGGTAAAGACCACGACCAGGTTGGCGACGTACACGATGGAGGTCAGGGTCTGCGTCATGTAGTTCACAAACGCCATGACCTGGCCCTGCGTGAGCTCGCCCACGTTGACCTGGATGCCGCCCACCCACAGGATGGCGCACACGCCCAGGTTCATCACCAAAAACGTGACGGGGTTGAGAATCGACGAGAGCTTGCCCACCGCGATGGCGGTATTGGCCTGGTCATCGGCGGCTTGGGCAAAACGCTCGCGCTCGTGGTCCTCGCGCACAAAGGCGCGAACCACGCGGGCGCCCGAAAGCCCCTCGCGGCAAATGAGCGCAATGCGGTCGAGCTTTGCCTGCAGCTGCCTGTAATACGGAATGCAGCGCGCCATGACAAACCAGAACACCAGGCCGATGGCGGGCGTGCAGATCAAAAAGATGATGCCGAGCTTAAGGTCGATGGCAAGGGCCGCGCACATGGAGCCCGCCGCCAGGAAGGGCCAGCGGATGAGCATGCGCACGCCCAGCGCCACGGCCAGCTGCACCTGGTTGACGTCGTTGGTAATGCGCGTGATAAGCGACGGCGTGCCAAAGCGGTCGAGTTCGGCATAGCTCAGTTTGTTGATGTGCTCGTAGAGCGCGCCGCGAATGTCGGTGCCCATGCCCTGCGAGGTCAGCGCCGCCATCTTTTGGCAGACAAGCGTAAACGAGATGCCGATCACAGCCATGGCGCCAAGTACCATGCCGTAGTGGATAACGGCGTTGACATCGTGTGCGCCAATACCCTTATCGATCATCTGGGCAATCACGAGCGGCGTAAGCAGGTCAAAGATCACTTCGATCAGCTTGCACGCAGGGCCAATCACCATATAGCGGCGAAACTTGCCACCAAAACGCCTGAGCAGCTCAATCATGTATAGGCGCTCCCTATCATCATCCACATTCAATTCGAACCATGATAGTACCGCCACCCCAAAAGAAGCGTAAACAACTCGTCATTTCTAACGGGATTCAGTTTTCAGAGGGGTATACGCGCACACCCAGCCAGTGTCGGGTCAACTAGCATGGTATATTTACATTAGTGCTACCAAGTTAGTCGCCGACCCTTGAAATGAGGTGCCGAGATGAACGACATTCTCGCAAGAGGAGCAAGACGCGCAACCGTGGGCATCGCCCTTTCCGCGGCACTTGTCGCGGGAATCGCCCCCGTAACGGCGATCGCGGCAGAAACCAGTTCCCCCACCGGTGCAGTTGCCTTGCAGACGGAAGATGCGGCCGCCGCAAAAGAAAAAGCGTATGCAGCCATGCAGGAAGCGCTCAAAAACCTCGAGGCCGCAAAAGACGCCGCAGGTCCTGAGATATTAGAGACTATCGAGCATGTGATTACCGATTTGCAATCGCTCCGCGACAGGATGCTGAAGGAAGCCGACGACTCAAGGGGACCTCTTCTTTACCTACAAGCGCAGGTCAATGAAGCCCAAGCCAGATACGACGCGGCCCACAACCGGACAAGCGGCCTTCAGGCAGAATTAAATAAGGCAATCGGCGACGGAGCTTCTAACGAAACTATTAAGCAGTTGCGAAGTGAGATCATGTCGGCAGAAAGGCGAGAAAAATCTTGTGAAGATGATCTTCACCACTACCAACGCCGGCTCGAAAGCCAGAAAAGTGTCGTCGCGAAGTTCGAAGCCAATGCGGAAAAATGTCAAACCGATATCGACGAAGAGACAGCCAAGCGAGATGCGCTCCTCGACGATTTGAAAAAGGCACAAGCGGCCTATGACGACGCCTGCAAGGCATACGAAGAGGCAAAGGCCGCGGCAGACAAGGCCACCTCGCCCGAGATAACGAAACCGACCGAGACAGTGCCTCCCTCCGGCTCAACGCAACCCGCCGAGGCGACACCGCCCGCCAGCTCGCCCGCGACCGGCAAAGACACCGCACCGAGCTCCACCAAGCAAGCGACCACGAGCAACGGCCAGCAGGCAAATACGACCGCCGGCAAGCTCGCGAACACGGGCGACGCAGCGCCGAGCGCAATAGCACTCGCAGGAATCGCCGCCGCAGGACTCGGAATAACCGCCACGGCCACACGCCGCATCAGGAACTCAAAATAGCTGCCAGAGCATACCACCTTCGCCAATCCACAAACCCAGAAAGAAAAGAGGCCCGTTTCCCCAACCCAGGGAAACGGGCCTCTTTAACTGCAAAAATTCAAGCAACAGCACCGCCGCCTCTTGAAGCACATCGCCACCGCGCTCCAAACAACGCCAGCGAGCAACATTCCTTAAGGGATAGATTTAATTAGGCTAACGCGCCTTTACGGGTGATTTTTGGACGATGCGGTCCCGGTGCCGGCGGGCTGTTTGGTAGTCGAGCGATCCCGCAGGCAAAGCCGAGGACCAGCGAGACGCCAAACACTTCGCCGCCTCCTGGACCGCGTAGCCATCGATGTTTTGGCAAAGCCAGCGAGCGCCACCCAGAGCGAACAAGTTGGCATGAAAAAGGCGAGGCATAGACCTTCTGGTCATGCCTTGCCTTTTGAATGACAAATTGTCGCTCTGGGTGGCGCGCAGCGTCGAGCATTGCGCGGTTTGGTAAAACCGCGCAAAAAGAAAGCCCGTGCGCTCGATGGATTCGGATGCCCGACAGAGGCTCCTTATGGCTGCTTCCTTCCGGACCTGACCAGATTCGGAACATGTCGTCATCCGAACCCATCGAACGCGCTAGGCGCTCGGTATATCTTACCTGCTCCCGCCCAACAGGGCAAGTGGGGCGAACCCATCGGATGGATTCGCCCCACTCGTGCATATCGCTAACGGCGCCTGCGGTACAGGACCGCGCCGCCCACTGCGGTCAGCGCGCCGATGCCGGCCATGACCGCGAGCACCTCGACCGGTAGGCTGCGGTCGCCGGTGTCGGGCATGCCGCCCTTGGAGCCGTCGCCGCTAGAGCCGCCGCCGGAGCCGTTATCGGAACCGCCGCCCGAGCCGCCGCCCGGCGTACCGGGGTTCTCGGGGGTGCCGGGGGTCCCGGGCTCCTCGGCGTAACTGTTGGTGAAGACTGGCGGCACGTTGGCGTCGCCCTCGTAGGAGACCCTCGCCGACAGATAGCCCGTCTTGGTGCCGTCGGCCGCCTCGTCGCTCACCGTGACGACGATCTTGTGCACCACCTTGTCGTAGGTCACGTGCGCCTGGCCGTCGTCGACCTCGCTCACCGTGAAGGTGTAGGTGCCAGCTTGCTTGAAGGTCAGCGCATCGAACGTGACGCTGCCGTCCGCGGCATTCTTGGCGGTCGACATGACCTTACCGTCCCGGCTCTTGAGCTCAAAGCCAAACTGGCCCGCCTTGAGCTCGGCGCCCTTGAGTACCTTGGCGGCGCCCAGCTTGAGGGTGACGGGTGCGGCCTCGTAGCCGTTGGTGAAGGTCACCGAGGTGTCGTTCGCGGCATTGCCCTCGGCATCCATGAGCTCGTGCTTGACGGCGAGCGTGCCGTTACCGGCGTCGACAACCGTCGTGCGTACGCGGTACGTCGCCCTGTCGTACGTCACGCCGCCCGCCGTGCCGGCGACCTCGCGCAGCTCATAGCTGTGCGTGCCGGGCGCGGTGTAGGTGACGGGGCTGAGCACGACCGTGCCGTCGGCGGCGTTCTTGCCCGTCGCCGCAACGCTCTCGCTGCCGTCGGCGGCAATCTCGACCAGCTGGAACTCGAACTCGCCCTCGGCCAGGTCACGGCCCTTAAGCTTCTTGCTCACCTTGATCTGGTCGGTGACGGAGCTCGGCGTCGGGTTCACGACGTAGGTGTTGGTGAACTCGAACGCGCCCTTGCCCTCGGGCGTGCCCTCTGCGGGCAGGACCTCCGCGGCGAGCGTGCCCGCGTTGGTGTCCTCGACCACCTTGACCGTGAAGGTCCCGATCGCCGTCGCGTCATTGACCACGCCGTCGACCGAGCCGGACTCGCTCACCCGATAGGCGAACGTCTTGGTGCGCAGGCCGTCGCCGTCGATCTCGACGTCATCGAGATCGCTCGGCTGCCTGAACGTGACGCTGCCCAGCTCGACGTTGCCGGCGGCGTCGTTGGTCGCCTCGGTCACTGTCTTGCCGGAGGCGTTGACCGGCGCGGGCGCGCCGTCCAGCGGCTCAATCTTAAAGGTGTACTTGCCCGCGATGTCGACCGTCGCCTCGCCGGCGCTATAGCCGTTCACAAACGACAGCGTGCCATCGGAGCCCTCGGGGTAGACCACGGCCACATCCAGCCCGCCCTTGCCGTTATCGGTCGCCTTGACCGTGATGCCGAAGCTCGACGCGGTCGCCGTCACGCCCGCGGGCAGCGCCGCCGTGTCCTCGGAAACGGTATAGGGGATGGACCAGGAGCCGTCGGCGGCCCTGGTGGCGGTGCCGTCCGCCACCATCCGCTCGAGCGCGTCGGTGGTGTAGGAGATGGGCGAGAACGCGAGCCCCGCGGCCTCGCCGTCGCCGGAGGCCCGGTTGGACGCGGTCGCGACCGCGTCGCCCTGGGCATCGCGGACGGAGAACGAGAACTCGCCCGCCGCCGCGGCGCGGCCCGCCAGCGTCTTGGTGGCATTAATTGCCACGTTGCCCTCGCCGCCGAGCACGCCGGTGGCCTCGTAGGAGTTCTCGAACGCGACCGTCACGGGCGCAGGCGTCGCCGTGACGTCATCTGCCGTGGAGACCTCGCTGCGGGCGACCTCGACACCGTCCTTGGCAACTGTGGTCGTGACCGTGAGCTTGCCCGTCGCGGCATCGTAGGCGGGCGCGATGGTCACCGTGCGCGGCGCGGTGTCGTTGGCGTAGCCCTCGCCGCCGAGCTTGGTCTCGGTGACGGTGAAGCTGTAGGTCTTGCCCGCGTCGGCGTCGGTGAACTTCACGTCGCTGCCCGCGGCACCGCCGACGAGGTCGATCAGGTCGGCCTCTCCGTCATCGGCAGCGGCCACGGCGTAGGCATCCTTGTCGGTCTTGAGGCCGAGCTTGGCGGCCGTCTCGGCATCCGCGGTCACGGTGAAGGCGAACTGCCCCGCCTCCATGGCGCGGCCGGAGAGCGTCTTGGACAGGCGCACGCCCGCGCGGGCCGAGTAGTCGAGCTCGGTCGTGTAGGTGTTGACGAAGTCGCCGCCGCTCGCCTGCGCGATCGCGGGCGTCGTGGCCGTGAGGTTGCCGGAGCCGTCGTCGGTCACGGTCACCGTCATCGTGGCGACGTGGCCGTCGTAGTCCACGCCGGCGATGGCCGAGCCGTCATCGGGCCTGACCTCGCGCACCGTGTAGGTGAAGGTCTTGGCGCGCACGCGCTTGCCGCCAACCTCGGCGAACCCGGCATCCTTGATGTCGTTAAGCGTGTAGCGGATGGGGCCGAAGTCGAAGGCGACCCTATCGCCCGCCTTGGTGCCGGCGGCCGTCACGCTGACGGTCTTGGAGCCGTCGGCGGAGCCCTCGGGCATGGGAGCGCCGTCCTCGCCCGTGAGCGCGAACTGGAAGCTATCGCCCTCCGCCCAGTCGCGGCCCTCGAGCGTCTTGGTGAAGAGTCCCGCGGTGGAGACGTCTCTGCCCTCGGTGGCCGTTCCGTACGTGTTGGTGAACGCGACGGTCGCGCCGTCCTCGGTCACGGCGCCTTCGGCCTTGGAGCCGTCAGCCCCGTTAACAGCAGTCGTGTAGCCCTCGGCGGCGTCCTCGGTCACGGTGTAGCTCGCGCCCACGGGCAGGCCGGCGATGGTCTTCTCCCCGCCGTCCTTGAGCGTGAAGGTCGCCTTGCCGTCCGTGAACGTCACGGCGTGCTCGCCCTTGCCGAAGGTGCCGGAGACGGGCTCGCCGTCCCCGTCGGCCAGCGCGACCGTGAAGCCGAACTCGCGCTGGCTGTCGCCGCCGACGACCGTCTTCTTGACGGTGAGGCTGCCGGTCTTGGCGGTGTTGGTAAAGACCGCCGCCTCGACCGTGCGTTCAACAGCGTCGCCCGCATCGTCGGTCAGCTGTGCAATCTTGGTCTTGGCAGCCAGCTTACCGGCGCCATTGTCGGTCACCGTGACGGTGGCACGATAGGTGGCCTTCGAGAACGTGAGTGCCACCTCGTCACCCGACTGCTCGGTAATCACATAGGTATAGGTACCGGGCTTGGTGTACTCGATAGCACCGAAGTTGCCGACCTGGGCATCCTTGTGCAACTCAATCGTCGACACGCCCTCCTTGGCGCCCTTGGGCATGGGTGCCTCACCCTGGGCAGTCAGCGTCATGGTAAAGGCATCCGTCTTAGTCCAGTTGCGTCCGGAGATCTTCTTTTGCACCTTAAAGGCGTTTTCCACCTTCGTGGACTCCACACTGTAGACGTTGGTGAAGCCCACCTTCGTCGCCTGTCCGATGGTACCCTTCTGGGGATTCGCCTTATCGACAACCGCAAAGCCGTCCTCGCTCGTCATGAGCTCACCATTGGAGTCGAGCTCCTGCACCTCGTAGTGCGCACCTATGGGCAAGGTAACCGTGACGGAGCCGCCGGCCTTAAGCGCGATGGTGTCACCGCTCTTGATCTGTCCGCTTACATAAGTGCCGTTGGTGCCATCGGGGCGACCGGCGTACGCAAAGGTGCCGGCCAGAGGCGTTGTGCCATCGGCCTGGTAGAGCAGCACCTTAAAGGTAAATGCCTTGTTGGGCGCGGTGATGCCTTCGGCGGCCGTGACCGTCTTGCTCAACGTCAGGCGCCCGTCAGAAACCTGATCGGTGGTGGTGTTGGTCTTGACGGCAGGGTTGTTGCCGACCGCCACCGACGCCTGATTGGAGATGTCGCCCGAAGCGCCACCGCTCTTAAACGCGTCCTCGGTCACGCGAACCTTAAACTGAACCGTGCCCTCCTTGCCTGCGGGAACGTCCTTCAACGTCCAGGTAAGGTTGCCGTCATTGCCCTTGGAGCCGGCATCCTTATGGTCGCCGGCGAACTCCACGAACTCGGTTCCCGCGGGAACGGCATCGGTGATCGTTACCGTGGCAGACGCGCCCTCGGTGTTCTTGTAGCCGATGGTGTAGGTGAGTTCGTCGCCCAGCGCCACGCCCGACCCATTCGAATCCTGGACATCGCTCTCGGACTTCTTGGGTACGAAGTTCGTCGTGGTGCCGGTATAACTCTTGTTGTCAACCGTAACGATAGCTTTGTTCTCAACGGTGCCGACCGCACCCTGGGCATCCTTCACAGCGTCCTCGGTGATCTTTACGCGCACGCGCACCGAACCGTGGCTGCCCGCGGGTTGCTTACCCAGGTCCCAAGTAAGCGACTGGCCGCTCGCAGCGCCCTTATCGGCATACTCGCCCTCAAAGGCCTCGAACACAACGCCGACAGGAAGCTCGTCTTTCACGGTCACGTTGGCGGAGACCAGGTTGCCGTCAGCATCGGTCTCGGCGTTGACCCAGTTGATGGTATAGACGTAGGAGTCGCCCACAGAGAGCAGCTGCCCGTCGATGTCCACATCGGGCTTCGCGACCGTGCCGATCGTCTTGACCTTATCGCGCGTATTGTGGAAAACGATCTTGCCCTTCTCGGTACCATTGCGATAGGTCACCTTGGGCGTCAGCGTGCCGTCGTTGTTGTCGGTCACCTCGAGCAGCACGCGGCACGTCGCGGACGTATCCACGGGGCGCACGCCCTCGGGCAGGTTAGCCAAGCGCTCTTTTGCCACCAGGTTAAAGCTGTAGGTGGTGGTGTGGTCGGCATTGTGGCGCTTGGTGGCAATGCCATCGTTGACGGCGCCAGCAAGGTCAATCGTCTGCTCATTAGATTCGCCAGCAGCATTGCCAAGCTTAAAGTTGACCTTACCGAAGTCGACCGTGGCGATACCGTTATCGCTCGCCTGGGTCTTACCCTCATCCATCCATACGAGCTCGCCGTCGGCCTTCTCGGCATACAAGTCAAATGTATACTGGTCAGCCTCGATCTTGTCGCGGGAGTCCATTACCTTCTCGGCAGCAAGACCCTCAAAGGTTCCTTTCGCGATGTAGCTGTTGGTAAAGGACACCTGGGCCTTGGCGGTACCGCTCTCGGAGCTAAACTTCGCATCAGCGGAAAGCTCGACGTTCTTGGCGTCATAGTGCTTGGCCGTGGTCACGGTATAGAGCGAACCGTTATCGCGTTTCTTAACCGCAATCTCTACCTTCCAATAGGTGGAGTCGTATGTATAGCCGCCCTTGCCGCCGTCATTCTCGACAACCTTGTAGGTAAACGTCTTACCCGCATCTTTCGTCGCAAAGGTCAGGCCGCCCAAAATACCGGTATGGGACGTGCCGTCGGCCTGCGGCTCATCGTTAGTCACGGTGAGCTTGCCCTCATCCGCGCGCAGCAGCTTGTTGAGCTTTTCGATTGAAGCATCGTCCTCGCCCGTCACTGTAAAGCCAAACATGCCGGCATGCAGGTCGTGCCCGTTAAGCGTCTTGACGATCTCCAAACCGCCCTGGAGCTCATAGCTCGTCGAAGTTTGGTAACTATTGGTGAAGATGAAGCCTTCCGAGCCGGTCGTACCATCGTCGCGGGCCACAAGCTTGCCGCCCTCATCGGTTACAGTGATGGTCAGGGTATAGGTGTGCTCGTCATACGTCCACTCGCCGAGGCCGCCATTCGGGGCCAGCTCGTTAATAGCAAACTTATACGTGCCCGGCTTGTTAAAGGTGAGCTTTGAGAAGTTAACCTGATAGTGTTCCCCGTCCTTGAGGCCCTCCTTCGTTTGCCTCTTCTCAACATAGCTGTTGTCCGCACTCATCGAAGAGCCGGTGATAAGCTTGCCGTTGATGGCAGCCTTGGTAGCATCGTCAGCCGCGGTCATGGCAAAGGCGAACTTGTCCGAAGCATTGGCACCGACAACAACCTTCGTCACGGACGGAGTGTAGGCTGCCGCCTCGGTGACCGTATAGGTGTTCTTGAATTTGACCGTTGCGACACCGGTGGACGTTGCATCCGAGGGGTAGATCCACTGACCCTCAAGCTCGTCGCCACCGTCATCCGGCTTGCTTACCGCTGTCGTGACTCTAAGCGTACCGTCGCCGTTATCCGCTACGACGGCCCTAACCGTATGGACCGTCTTGTCGTACGTATAGCCCGTCGCTTTGTCGTCAATCTCGCTCACCGTATAGGTGAACGTCTTGCCGGCATCATCCTGAGTGAAGGTCAGCCCGCCCGCAGGTACCAAACTCACGGTCTTGGGAGCATCGGCCTCGACATTTGCGGTCTCAAAGACCTTGCCATTCGTGGAAATGCCAACCTTGCTGGCAGATGTCTCGTCAGCAGGCTTGACGATATAACGGAACGAGCTCTTAGGCGAGCCAAAAATGGTCGCGTCCTTGGGATACGTCAACGTCTTCTCGATCCACAAACCGCCAGCGGCGCCATAGTCGAGACTTGCCGTGTAACGGTTCACAAACGAGACAGTAGGCGTCGTGGCGCCGGCCTCACTTGCATCGTACTGCTGCACGTAAGTATGCGAATCTTGCTTGAGCTGGACAATCTTTTCGTCCGTCAGCGCGCTCGCGTCGGCACCGTCGCCCAGCAGCTCCGTCACACCCGCACCCTTGAGCACGGTCGTCACGGTGTGGAGCTTAGCGGGGTCGTCCTTGTGTGCAAGAACCTTGACGAGCACGATAGCGTCACCAGTGTAGCCGGTGTCATAGGTGTAGCCGGCAGCAGCAGGCTGGTTCTCGTGAATGCGATAGACAAATGCACGGCCAAGGTCCTGTTCCGTGAGCTCACGGGCAAAGAGCTTCTCTTTCCCGCTTGCGCCCATCACGGCGCTGGACACGCCGGCCCCCGCAGCCGTATTGGACAGGCTAGCCTCGGCGCCGTCGACCGACGTCTGAACGCCGTTGTACCAAAGGCCCGTCACGGCAAAGGTAAACTGGCCCGCGGTAGAGGCGCGACCCTCAAGGGTCTTGCTCACCGTCACGCCATCAAAGGTGCCCGATGCATGGTACGCGTTGGTAAAGGCAGCCTTGTCGGTTACGATCTTGTCCGCATCGGAGGCACCGGTGTTGGCGTAGGTCACGCTCGACACACGCAGCATGCCCGTGTGGTTGCCCGACTCATCCAGATCGGTCACCACGACGGTCGCGCGTGCGGTGTGCTTGTCCATAGACATGCCCGCCTGACCATCCTGCGCAGCTTTCTCGGTGATGTTGAAGCTAAAGGTGCCTGCGCGGTTGAACGTCACGGTCGGGGCGGCTTCGGTGCCAAAGGCGAACGAGGCCACGCGCCCCGTCGCGGGCGCACTGGCGACAGCCCGGTTGACGCCGATGGCAACAGCCCCATCCGTTACCGCCTGCTTTGTGGTCTTGCCCAAACCGGTCGCACCGGCATCGTCCGTAGCGGCAGCAAGGTTAAAGGCATAGCTCTCGCCCTGATTCCAGTCACGACCGCTCACCGTCTTTTGGCCCTGTAGGGTCACGCTCGTGGGATCCACACTATATATATTGGTAAAGGAGGGCGTGACATTCGTGTCCAGCTGCTTTACCGAGCCGTCTTCTGCAATCTTGTAGTACTCGATCGAGGTCTGGATGCCGGCGCCCTTCTTGGCGTTGCGCACCACGGCGTAATAGACCGATCCATCGTAGGTCATGCCCGTAACGCTGCCGCGATTCTCGGCGAACTTGTAAACGTAGGCGCGTCCCGCATCCGGCTTTGCGGTATAGGAGATTTCTGGCCACGTCACCGTGCCGTCGGCGTTGTTGCCCACGGTTGCGATGTTGCCCTCGGTACCCTGAGGCATGGGGGCCGCCATGTTCTTATCGACCGTATCGAGGCTGAATACCGCGCTGGCATCCGCATAGCCACCCACGCCCTCGAGCGTAAAGGTAAAGGCATTCCTGGCAAGCGGGAACGTTCCGGCGTTGTCGACTAGGTTCTTTTGAGCATGGATGGTGATGTTCCCCTCATGCTCGTCGTAGCGGTTGGTGAAGATCGCATCGGCAACCTCTGTCTTGGTGTCGACGCCCGCGTCGTTGCACTCCTGCACCACCTTCACGCTCGTAACGACCAGAGCGCCGGCATGATTGTCATTCACCACAACCGTCGCGATATAGGAGGCGGCGGAGTAGCTTATGCCATCTGCCCCGGCATTGGAACCGGGGATAACCTCCGAGATGGTATAGGTGTACGTGCCGGGCTTGGTATAGGTAATATCGCCAAACGTCGCCGGCTGGTCGTTGGTGAGCTCAACCGTAGCCACCTTGCTCTTGGCACCGCCGGGCATGGGAACGCCGTCGTCGGCCGTAAGCTGCACGGTAAAGGAATCGCCATCGGCCCAATTGCGGCCCTCGAGCACCTTCTTGGCGCTTAGGCCATTCTTTACGGGGCTGACACTGTATTTGTTGATGAACTCTAGCTTGTTGCTCGCGGGAATCTTTCCGTCCTCGAGCGCGACGATCTTGCCCGTGATGGTGTTGCCGGTTCCAGACTGCTCCTCACCGCCGGCCTTGCGGCTCACGAGGCTAAAGCCAGCCGGAAGCACCGACTCGTCGGCAGAGCCGGTCACAGTGCTAACGATGCTCGCCAGCACATTACCACTGGACTCCTCGCCCTTAGTGGTGAGCTCGCTCGCGCTATAGCTGTCGCCCTTCTTAAGGTCGTATACGCGAATCGTCTCGCCTGCCTTGATGGAATGGGTGTCGCCGTTCTTGAGCGTAAAGGAGTTGCCCACGGACTTGCCATTCGCATCGAATACGCGTGCCTCATAGCCCTCCTCGGAATCCGGCAGGGTGAACTTAAACGTAAACGTCAGATCGTTGCCGTTCGCATCCTTGGTGGGCGCGGTAAGGCCACTGTCCGCCGTCACGGTCTTAGTCACTTGTAGGCGTGCCACGCGACGATCGGCATACTGCACACCCGTTGCCGTGGTAAAGAGATGGTTGAGCTGGAGCGTGCCCAAATCGGTGCCATTGGTGGCATCATCGTCTTGATAAAGGGCCATGCGGTTGATGCCCGTATCGGCAAAGATCGTCGCCAGCTTACCGTTGCGCCCACCACCGTCCTCGACATAGCGCAAGACGGTCTTGGTGCCCTGCGCCGTCTTGTCATAGCGCATGTGCATCAAGTCGTTTTCGAGCGAAGGCGTCACGCCCTCGGCGGTACTCTTCTGGCCCCATGTCAGGTTTCCGTCGGCGTCAACGACTGCACTCTGCAGCTTGCCTTTGATGTGCGTAAGCGTGTTGTCAATGGAGTCAGGAGAGCCAAACTGTGCCAGGGAGGCGATCAGCGAACCCGGGCCGCTCACGCTGAGCACGCCGTCGCCTTTCTCACCGGCATCCACATACACGCCCGAATCATCCACAATCACCTTGGTGATAGTGTTGTTAATCTCATAGCCGTCCGGGCTTACAGACTCACGCAGGTAGTACGTACCCTTGGTAAGGGGTTTGTGGTTTACCGAATCGAGTGGAAAGCATGCCGTACCCTTAATCTCATACGGATAGGTCGCGTCGTTCGCCTTCACGGTGTCATACGGCTCGGCACCGGGCTTGATGGCATACGTGCTGGGGCTATTGCCAGTAACGTCCTTGGCCTGGTACAGCTGAAACGTCGCGTCGTTCACGGGCTTGCCCAGGTCGTCAACCTTCTGCACAAACAGACGGTTCTGAACGTTGGTGAGGTGGATCACCGTAGAGAACTGCCTGTTTATCGTTTGATATTGGACCATAGAGGTGTTGTCGATGGTTGCCCCCGCCAGAGACGATGCCGTGGTGTGATACACCGCCACGGTATATTCCGCCTTCGACTTGTCCGTCATCATGGCGGCGTACTTCTCGATATCTCCGGGCAGCGACCTGACCGTCACCACGTAGTCGCCCTTGGTATCAACATCAAAGACACTCGTGTCCGCCGATTTGGCAGCCTCGACCGCACCGGCAATGCCGTGCGCGGAGCACAGCTTATAGCCATTGAGCGGGTTGCCCGTGACCGCCGTCCATGCGTCTTCGCTTGTGTGGTCCTCGCTCGCACCGGTGAGCTTGAGCACGACGGCGAAGGTCGTACCCGAGCTAATGGCGTTGCCCTTATTGTCTTGCGTATCTTTATCTAGGGAAATAGTCTCCTTGGCAGCCAGATAGCCGCCGTTCAGCCACATGCGGCTGCCCGTCCATGACTTGCCGTCGGCCGTGGTGACCGTCGTCTGCGGTGCAACCACCACACCACCCGAGCCACTCGCCGCAGCCTGCTTATACTGCAGGTGCAGCTCACCTGGCGTTGCAGTGGTCGACGAGGTCAGGCTCGAGCGGTATCCCTCGGGCAGGTCTGTCTCTTTGAGTACAAAGTAGTCGCAATGATTGGTGTTGTGCTCTTCGTCAAACGAGAGGACGGAGCCGTTCGACTTTTGAAGTATCAGCTGACCCCTGTCTTTCGTCGTGCCCTGAGCGACGAGCTCACCCTTATTCCAGTCGGCATCTGGTCCATCGGACCGGTACAGCTTGAAGGTTGCGCCATTGACTGCCTCGCCGTTTTGGTCGACCTTCGCGACCTCGGACGACGGCAGGGTGGTGAGGTTGAACTTAAGCGACATGTTCGATGCACCCGCGCCGCGCTCCAGGTAGAAGAAGCTCAGCGTATGCTTGGTGCTGTCGCGGAAGGTGTTGCCGAAGAAGTTGGTAGTATCTGCGCCGGCGTCTTCGAACTTTGCCTTGATGTTGGTTTTTTCGATTTCCTTCTTGGTTCCATTCGCACCGTCGACATGACCGACTTTTACTTCACCGTTAGCGAAGTTGATCTCGAGCGTTGCCTTCTCATGAATGCCACCCAGATCGCCCACGAGTACGCCATCGATGTACACCCATACGTCGTCGTCACCCGAGAACTTAAAGACCATGTCTTTGAGATCGGTGGTCTTGCCTTCCTTAGGCTGGACAAACTCCGTGGTCATGGACATGCCAAAGTGGTGGTTGAGCTTATCGTTCGTTCCGTCCGTTATCCCTATAGGAGAAAGCTGGCCGTTCCTCTCTTCAAAAACCTTGTCAGCCGAGTCAAAGGGGAAGAACTGACCCCGATTCGCATCTGACACGCTGTCCTTATATACGCCAGCCTTATCGTAGACGTCAAAGGAGTTAGTCGTGGAGTTATACACAGCATAGTTGCCGTCAGAGCCGTCAGAGCCGTACGAGTCGTAAACGTAATAGCCATCCTTGAGCTGGAAAAGGCCTTGCACTTTGTTGTAAACGGCCTTGCCGTTGACCTGGCTGTCGTTATTAAAGAGATAAGCCAGCGACTCGTCGGTGTACGTACCACTCGTGTTATAGGAGGTGTAGGTGCCGGCTTTGATTGACGGATAGCCATCTACCAGCGTGTTCTTCACAAATTGAAGACGTCCAAAGCCGCCAATGCCGCTTCTTCCCGTCCATTTATTAATGCCCGATCCGGCACCGCCATTGAACTTGAGCTGGTGACCTTTGTTGATGCCGGTGTTGTCATTGCCATTATTGTTGTTTATGTTGACGGACTTATCGTTGTCGCCGTTCACGACCCAATAGTCGAACAAATTGACCGTAGTGCCGGTGGGATTCACCGTCTTCACGATGTGGTTGCTAAAGGGAACTGTTTGGTCGGCCGACGCACTCGTCGCACCAAACAAGAGTGCACACGCCGCCAGCGGGACGGCCAAAACCCTCAGGACACGCTTGGCGGTATTGGTTTTCTTGCCAAAAGGCTTTAGCATTTCTCGAGCTCTCGCACACACGCGATTCATGAAGGCCCTCCCCAATCCATGAGGACGGCAAGAAACGGCTCATTGTATGTGTGTCGTCGTCCCCATCGATGCAAATATACGCCCCCCCCCGCGCAGAAACGCAAGGCAGGACATCGCTATATGCTTAAAATTGTAGCGATTTGGGTGACCCGAAATTTCGCCTCGGGTTGCCACTCAAGCTCAAAATCGAACCACTCGCGCCATCGACATACCCCAGTAGGACAAATCGACCGGCAATCTTTATCCCCCACAACCCACAAAGTAGCTAATTTGGGACGGGGCTATTTTGACTACTTGGGCAATCAGATCGGCATGTAGTCAAAATAACCCCGCCCCAAAAAGACTGGTCTGACGCTGCGCCACGAAAAGGACCTATCTACTACGTTTAGGCCGCAAGGGTCAACCATAGCCGGCTTTTTCGAAAATCGGCAAGCTTTCTACCTGCGGTTTTGTTTTTGCAAATTCTGGGATGGTCGAAGGTGACCGGTTTAACGTAGTAGATGGCCGCATTTCGTGGCAAACGGTCCGACCCAAGGCACAAGGCGGCCAACCTCGAATGGCCATTCTCGAAGTTGCGGTGGAATACGGACTGAATTGGCCCCTTAACGGCAAAAACGCTCCGTATTTCACCGCAACTTATCGAGGGGATGGGTTTTAGATACGGCCAAGGTCGTAGGATTGGGCGGCTGCCTCGCCGGCACAGATGAGGTTGGTTGTGGCTTCTTGCGGATCGAGTGCCTGTTCCAGGCCCATGGGTTTGCGGCAAATCGGCAGTACAAGGTCGATGCCTTGCCCATACACCGCATCCAGGTTATCAGCGCGACCGCCCACGACAGCAATCACCGGCTTGCCATATCGCTTGGCGCGGCGAGCCACACCAACCGGCGCCTTTCCAGCGGCGGACTGTTCATCCATATTGCCCTCGCCCGTTATGACCAGGTCGACATCGCGCACGCGCTCGTCAAACCCCACGAGATCGAGCACCGTCTCCACGCCCGAACGCAGCTCCGCCCCGAGCGCCAGCAGCGCGGCACCCAGGCCGCCTGCGGCACCGGCACCGGGCACTCCGAGCACCGAGCCAAATGTCCGAGCACCCTCGGGCACGCGCAACAATCCCTGAGCCCGCACCCCGGTAATTGCCGCATCGAGCAGGCGACCGTAGCCGACCATCCAGCTGTCGTACCTGCGTAGCGCCTCAGCGTCATCCGTCGGCAGGCCCTTCTGCCCGCCAAACACCGCCAGCGCACCGCGGCGTCCCACGAGCGGATTCTCGACATCCGAAAGCACAACGATACGAGCGCCGCTCAGTGCACGAAGCGCTGACGTCAAATCGATACTCGACACATGTTCAAGGCCCGCAAGACCGGGGGCGACATCGCAGTCCTGATCATCGACCACACGTGCGCCCAGCGCCTGCAGCATGCCGGCGCCACCGTCGTTGGTGGCGCTGCCGCCCAGACCAATATAGAGTGTCTTTGCGCCCATGCGAACCGCGCGAAGCATGAGCTCGCCCACGCCATAGGTTGTGGCCGCCAACGCCGCCGACTCCGTACAAGGCGAATACCCAATGCCGGCCGCCTCGGCCATCTCAATTACAGCCGACTCGCACTCGACATCAACCAGCATCCGGGCAGACGCGCGCTTGCCCAAGGGACCTGCCACCTCGCAGGTCACAATCTCACCGCCGCACGCGGCAACGGCATCGAGCGTTCCCTCGCCACCATCTGCCAGCGGCAATGCGCGCACCTCGGCATCGGGCCAAACGCGGCGCACGCCCTCGGCAACCGCCGCCTCCGCCTGCGCGCTCGAAACGCTGCCCTTAAAGGAGTCGATCGCCAACAGCACACGGCGGGGTCGGCGGCACGCAGGACCAAAGTCAACCGCCGTGCCAGCATCCTCACCGGCACCTGCAAGCGCTGCGGCGTGAGCGGCGTGTGCTTCAAGATCGGCCCCACAACCGCAATCAGCGCCGCCCGCTCCGCGCAGACCGCCAAAATAGCTACTCAGCAGCTCGCGGCATTCAGCCGCCAGGACCCCAGCCGTCACGTTAAACCGATGATTCAGGCGCGAGTCGGCATTCAAATCGTATAGGGATCCCAACGCGCCCGCCTTGGCGTCGCTTACGCCATACACGCAGCGCCCCACGCGCGCGTTAACCATAAGGCCTGCGCACATGCAGCAGGGTTCCAACGTCACATAGACCGTACAGTCGGAAAGGCGCCAGCGGCCAAGCGCCTGGGCAGCGGCGCACACGGCCGCAAACTCGGCATGAGCCGAAGGGTCCTGGTCGAGTTCGCGACGATTATGCGCCCGCGCGACGATCTCACCGTCGCGCACCACTACGGCTCCGATGGGCACCTCGCCCACCGCCGCGGCGGCGCGCGCCTCGGCCAGTGCCTCGCGCATGAACTTCTCGTCGATTTCGGTGATCGTCATCGTTCGCCTTCCCTGTTGCAAATTCAAAACGATGCTATCATTACGACTCACGGAGAGATGGCAGAGCGGTTGAATGCGGCGGTCTTGAAAACCGTTGAGCGCGAGAGCGTTCCGGGGGTTCGAATCCCCCTCTCTCCGCCACTTTAGTAATTCACCGGTGTCATGGTCCGCTCAAACAGCGCATCGACCACGTCGGCTATCTCAGGTCGACGCTCAAGATCGTGGCCCGATTCCCACCATATCGTGAAAAGACGAATAATACCGCCGGCGACAAACTCAGACGTCGTCTCGAGTGACACGGGGGCCAGGGCGTCCTCGGCAAGCACGTTCATCACACGCTCGCGGATGGAGCGGGCAATGCGGTCGCAAATAACGTTGGTCAACATGCCCGACATGCTGCTTGCCAAAATGTTATCCATGAGCCGCTCGTGCGTCAGAATCAAATCCATGGCATCGTCCAAAATCGCGTGCCGAAGCGCGCGCACGTCCTCGGCAGACACTGCGCCGGCCTCATCGGGCTGTTTTTGCGGCAAGCCCGACATGAGCTCATCGATATAAAAGGCAAAGTAATCGTTCTTGTCGCGAAAGTGCTTGTAGAACGTCGTGCGGCGAATCATGGCGCGGTCGCACAGCATGGCAACCGTCAGGTCCTCAAAACGATGCTCCTCGAGAAGCTCGGTAAAGGCATCGAACAGGGCGCGGTAGGTTTTCTTGATGCGAAGGTCCACTGGTATCGCCATCCTCAGGGCAAAGACAACACTCGTCAATCTGTCGCATATCTTACACCTGTACCTCGCGCGCTTTGCCCCGGTGCCAACCCCGCCGAAAACACAACGCTTACCGGAAAGTTCGGCACGGCAAAACGTTGCGGGTATACTAGTAGCGTTATACCAACGGCAGCTGGCGCATGCCGCCGCGGCCATTCGAAACGGAGACATCATGATTACCGTCATCATCGGCATCGTTGTTGTCATTGTGATTGTCTGCGCCATCGCCGGCATCTACAACAACATGGTCACCAAGCGTAACCGCATCGATAACGCCTGGCAGAACATCGATACGCAGCTGCAGCGCCGTAACGACCTGATCCCCAACCTGGTCGAGACCGTCAAGGGCTACGCCAAGCACGAGCAGGAGACGCTCTCCGCCGTGATCAGCGCGCGTAACACCGCCGTCAAGGCCACCACGCCCGAGGCCAAGATGGAAGCCGACAACGTGCTGACCGGCGCACTGCGCCAGCTCTTCGCTGTGGCCGAGGCCTATCCCGATCTTAAGGCAAACACCAACTTTACGCAGCTGCAGGCATCGCTCGAGGATACCGAGAACAAGATTAGCTATGCACGCCAGAGCTACAACGACTGCGTGCTCAGCTACAACAACGCCATTCAAACGTTCCCGGCCGTCATCTTTGCCGGCATCTTCCAGTTTAAGGAGCGCCAGGGCTTCGAGGCCGCCGAAGCAGCCCGCCAGGCCCCGACCGTCAAGTTCTAGTAGTTTGGCAGCGCATCCTTAATCGGCCAAATGCATAAACCGCCCCGTCGAATGCATACTTCGACGGGGCGGTTTCCTTTTTCGCGAAGGTCCCCCTCTAAGCGCCGTGCATTTTTAGGAGTATTCAACATAACCAAGAGCTTCGGGCGCCACGATAAATGCCAAAGACCGCGAATATCCCTGCAAATCAAACGCTGTCAGCCCATAACCCCGCCCATCATCCGTAGAAAACATCGAGAAATCCCGATTTTTTGCCCGAGGTCGGTATGCAGGGGCCTTCGATTGCAGAATACTCGCAAAAATGCACGTCGCCGCCACCCCCACATGGCGCGAACCAAAACAAAAGCGCGGCCTTCCTTTCCGGCGCACTCCGCAGGACGAAAGAACCTCCGCCGCACGAAGTGCGCAGCGGAGGTTCTTTCATGTCCGAGGACGCGCCGGAAAGGAGGGTCGCCCTCGGGCCGGACAGCTAAGACAGCTTATGCGACGGTGTAAACCCAGTTGTGCTTGTCCTCGACAGCACCGGACTGGATACCAGTCAGGGTCTCGCGAAGCTTCTTCATCACAGGACCGATCTCGGTGTAGCCAGCCGGGAAGGTCACGGTCTCGTCGGCACCATAGACCTTGTTGTCGATCTCGCCCACCGGGGAGATGACGGCAGCGGTGCCGCACAGGCCGCACTCCACAAAGGTGCCGGCCTTGACCTCGGCCCACTCGACGGGACGCTGGTCGACGGTCATGCCCAGGTCCTGAGCAACCTGAACGAGCGAACGACGGGTGATAGAGGGCAGGATGGAGTCGGTGTGCGACTGCGGAACGACGAGCGTGCCGTCCTCCTTCACGAACAGGACATTGGCGCCACCGGTCTCCTCGACATAGGTGCGGGACTCGGAATCGAGATACAGGTTCTCGGCATAGCCCTCGCGGTGAGCCTCCATCGTGGGCTTGAGGGACATGGCGTAGTTCAGGCCGGCCTTGATGTTGCCGGTGCCGTGCGGTGCGGCACGGTCATACTCGGAAACGCGCAGCTTGACGGGCTTGAGGCCACCCTTAAAGTACGGACCGACCGGGGTCACGAGAATGCGGAACGTGTACTCAGGAGCGGGAGCCACGCCGATCACGTCACCGGAGCCGATCATAAACGGACGCACGTACAGGGTCGCGCCGGAACCGAAGGGCGGAACCCAGGCGGCGTTGGCAGAGACGACCTGCTTGACGGCCTCAACGAACTTGTCCTTGGGGAACGGGGGCATCTCGAGGCGCTGGGCAGAGTTGTACATACGCTCGGCGTTCATGTCGGGACGGAAGCAGACGATGCTGCCGTCCTCGGCGGTGTAGGCCTTCAGGCCCTCAAAGACCTCCTGGCAGTAATGGAAGATGCCGCCGCACTCGGAGACATGCAGGGTGTGGTCGGTGGTCAGGCCGCCCTCGTCCCACTCGCCATCCTTCCAATGAGCCTCGTAGCTGTAATCGGTCTTCATGTAGCCAAAGCCGAGGCTACCCCAATCGATATCCTTCTTCTCGACAGTCATATGTCGCTCCTTACATACACAGTTGCATACTCGCGAACCCGCACGCAAGGACCGAGGCCGACCGCGTCGCAACGTCGCACGCCCGGAGCGTAGAGCCGGACGGGACACGCGAACAGCATCAAAGCCGATGGCACGTCGATTCGCATGCACGAGATTGTACTCCGCACGCGCGTCGGATAAAACGTTTTTCTTTAACTAACTAAAGTATTTTCATTTGACCGAAGCAAAGAGGCCCGCCACCGCAAGCGGTGACGGGCCTTGACTGCACGGTTTGCGCGCTGGCTCGAGTTACGCGTTCTTTTTGCCCAGCTTAGCCTTAACCAGACCGACCACAGTCGGAATGATCGACACAGCAACGATGCCAACAATCAGCAACTCAAAGTGCTCCTGCACAAAGGGAATGCCACCAAAGAAGTAGCCCAGCAGTGTAAAGAGCGTTGACCAGGTAATACCACCCAGTACGTTGTAGATGACAAAGTTGCGCCAGTGCATGCCGCCCATGCCAGCGATAAAGGGCACAAAGGTGCGGATAAACGGGAAGAAGCGACCCAGGAAGATGGCCAGGTGACCCCACTTGTCCAAGAAGTCCTCGGACTTTTTGATGCGCTCGGGCGTCATGGCCTTAACCTTACCCGAGGCGATGATCTTTTTGCCAAAGAAGTGACCGATCATAAAATTGCACTGATCGCCCAAAATGGCAGCGGCCCATGCGGTAGCCAGAAGCGCCACGATGTTAAAGCCGCCGTTGTGGGCAAAGAAACCCGAGGCGAACAGCAGTGAATCGCCGGGAAGGAACGGGAAGAACACCACGCCCGTCTCGATAAAGATGATCAGGAACACGCAGCCGTAGGCCATAAGCGGGCCGGCGGCGATCCAGCTGGCAATCGCGGTGCGCGGATCTTTGAGCAGCTCGGCGATAAAATTAATGAAACCCATGAAGTAAAACCTCTCAGTTGTGGGCGCGGATACGTCCAAGTTGACCAGTATACGGTTGCGGCGTCCCCTCGTGCGCAACCCCACAAAAGCATGACTCCATTACCAGCAAGTTTGCATAACTGACACCTGTCGCGCAATGCCGCCAAGATTGTCCTTCCTAATCCCTAGCGAATCGCTATACTTTATTGAATCGCATTGCCATGGCGCTAAGGGAGGGCGGCCGGTGAGCTTTATCAATACCATTCGCGAGGACATCAAGACCGTCCAAGCGCAGGACCCCGCCGCGCAAAACGGTCTGGTCATCTTCCTTTCCTATCCTGGCCTGCACGCCAAGTGGAACCACGTGCCCGAGCACTGGCTCTGGGAGCATGGCCATCGCTCGCTCGCCCGTGTGCTCTCGCAAATCACCCGCCACATCACCGGCGTCGAGATTCACCCTGCCGCGCAGATTGGCAAGCACTTCTTTATCGACCACGCCATGGGCGTCGTCATCGGCGAGACCACCGTCGTGGGCGACAACTGTGTGCTTTACCAGGGCGTTACGCTCGGCGGCACCGGCAACGAGACCGGCAAACGCCACCCAACGCTCGGCGATAACGTCACCGTGGGCACGGGTGCCAAGGTGCTCGGCAACATTCGCATCGGCAACAACGTCAAGATCGGCGGCAACTCGGTTGTCGTCAAGGACGTGCCCGACAACTGCACCGTCGTGGGCGTGCCGGGACGCATCATCAAGCGCAACGGCTGCCGCGTGTTCGAGGAGAGCTTCGATGCCAAGCAGCATCGCGAGTACATGCCCGACGACGCCGCCGAGCAGTCCGCACTCAACCGCCAGGGCATCACCGAGAACGCCCGCCGCGTCAAGGAACTCGAGCGAGAGGTGGCCGAGCTCAAAGCCCTCGTCGCCAAGCTCGTGGACGAACGCTAGGAACGCAAGCGGCACAAAACAATATCGGCACCGACGCAAAAGGCGCGCCAGGGAATCAATCCCCGGCGCGCCATTCCTTTTGATGTGACATGCGGGACTGTCCCTTTGTCACATTATGCGAACTGACTCAGATAGAGGTCGGCATAAGCGCCCTCGGCAGCCAGCAGCTCCTTATGCGTGCCCTGCTCGATAATGTTGCCGTGATCCATGACCAAGATCAGGTCGGCGTCCACGATCGTCGACAGGCGATGCGCGATCACAAAGCTCGTGCGCCCGCGCATAAGCGCATCCATGGCACGGCCGATGGCAAGCTCGGTACGCGTGTCCACGCTTGAGGTCGCCTCGTCCAGGATGAGAATCGCCGGGTTGTTGAGCAGCACGCGTGCGATGGTCAGCAGCTGACGCTGGCCCTGGCTGATGCTTTCGGCATCGTTGGCCACGCGCGTGTCGTAGCCCTGCGGCATGGTGCGCACGAAGAAGTCGACCTGCGCGGCACGAGCGGCGGCCACAATTTCGTCGCGCGTTGCCTCGGGGCAGCCGTAGGCGATGTTTTCGGCAATCGTGCCATCGAATAGCCAGGCGTCTTGCAGCACCATGCCAAACTGCTGACGTAGCTCGCCGCGATCCATGCGGCTCGTATCCACGCCGTCGAGCGTAATACGCCCGCCGTCAATCTCGTAGAAGCGCATGAGCAGGTTGATGAGCGTCGTCTTGCCTGCGCCCGTGGTTCCCACCACGGCAATCTTCTGGCCCGGCTCGGCGGTAAACGACACGTCGCGCATAAGCGGCTTGTCGGGCGAATAACCAAAGCGCACATGCTCAAAGGAGACGCGGCCCTCCACGCGACCCGGCAGCTTGGCGGCCTTGTCCGGCAGCGGATCGGCCTCCATCTCGGGCTCATCGAGCAGGTCGAACACGCGCTCTGCACTCGCCAGCGCGCTCTGCAGCGAGTTGAAGGTAAACGACAACTGCGTCATGGGCTCGGACGCCTCGTAGATAAACTGGAAGAACGCCTGGAACACGCCGACGGTCATGTGACCGGCAACCAGCATGCTGCAGCCCACAAGCGCAATAACGATCTGCGCCAAACGGCCGATAAAGCGCACCGCGGGGCCGACAGCATTGATCATAAAGTCGGCCTTGGTGCTCACACGAGCCAGTTCCTTCGAAGCCTCGTGCACCTCAGCGGAGCTCTGACGTTCGCGGTTAAACGCGCGGATCACCAGACGGCCCGAATAGCCTTCCTCGACCGCACTCGTAATCTTGGACACCCACTCCTGGCGCTCGCCCGTCACATCGTGTGTGCGGCGCGAGACGACCTTCGTCACCAGCAGCGACAGTGCCGTAAAGAACAGAAAGACGAGCGTAAGCTGCACGCTGAACACGAACATCACGCTCACAGCACCAACAACCGTGCCGATCGACACGAGCAGCTGCAGCAATCCGCGCTGCATGCTCTCGGACATCTTGTCCAGGTCGTTGGTCGCGCGGCTGACGACCTCGCCGGGACGATGCGCGTCAAAATAGGCGAGCGGCAGACGGTTGAGCTTTTGCGCGATGCGGTTGCGCAGGCGTAGATTGAGGCGTTCGGCCACGCTCGACATCAAAAAGCTCTGGAGCGCGTAGAACGAAGCGGCGGCCGTCCAAATCAAAAAGTAGATGAAGATAGTCCTGCCGCAGTTCTCCCAGGTGATGCTGAAGGTGGCGTTGTTGACAAACGCTACCTGAATGTGGCCCCACAGCTCATCGATCACGCGGGCGCTATATGCCGGCGCGGCAGTGTTAAAGATGACATAGAACACAATGCTCGCGAACACGATATAGAAGCGCCAATGGTCGCCGGCAGCCTCACTCCACAGGCGGCGCACCGTCGCCCAGGTATCCCGAGGTGTCTCGTCCTCGTCTTCGTCGTCCACGTCGCGCATGCGCTCTGCCTCGGCGCGGGCACGCTCGTCCTCGGCACGTTCGTTTTCCTCATAGAGCGCTTGGCGGCGAGCCTCGCGCTCGGCTGCAGCCTTGGCGGCGTCATCCAGCTCGGTCGACGCGGCAGCCGTTTCCTCGACCAGCCCCGCGGCAACGGCGTCATCAACGCCGCCCTGCTTCTTGAGCTCCTCGGCCATGCTACTCACCTCCCTTCATTTGCGATTCCGCGATGGCGCGGTACACCTCGCAGGTTTCCATAAGCTCGCCATGCGTGCCCAAGCCCACAACCTCGCCGTCCTTGAGCACGACAATCTGGTCGGCGTGCAAGATCGTCGAGATGCGCTGCGCGATGATGAGCACCGCAGCGTCACGCATCTCATCTTGCAACGCATGGCGCAGGGCGGCATCAGTCTTAAAGTCCAGAGCAGAAAAACTGTCGTCGAAGATATACAAGTCGGCGCGCTTCATGAGCGCGCGAGCAATGGCCAGGCGCTGGCGCTGGCCACCCGAGAAGTTCGTACCGCCCTGCGCCACCGGGGTATCGAGCCCCTGCGGCTGATCGAGCACAAAGGTGCTCTGGGCAACCTGGAGCGCATGAAGCATGTCGGCCTCAGTCGCGTCTTCGTTGCCAAAGCGCAGATTGCTTGCCACGGTGCCCGAGAACAGCCACGCCTTCTGCGGCACATAGGCAATGCGCCCGCGAATCTCGCCTTGCGAAAGCTCGCGCAGATCGATGCCATCCAGGCGAATGGCACCCTTCGTGGCATCGTGGAAGCGCAACAGAAGCTTTGCCACCGTCGACTTGCCCGAGCCCGTCGAGCCCACAATCGCGGTCGTCTGACCGCGACGACAGGTAAAGTTCAGATCGCACAGCGTGTCCTCGTCGGCGTCGTCAAAGCGAAACGACATATGATCGAACACGGCGACCGCATCGGCCCCGTCCTTTGAGTCGGACGCGGCCGCATCAAGCGTACGCTCGCCGTCCACGATGCTCGGCTCAATCTCCAGCACTTGCTGTGCACGACTTAGGCATGCCGCGGCGCGTGGCAGCGTTAGCACCACCATCTGCGCCATCATCACAAAGAACAGAATCAGGATTGCGTACTCAAGCACCGCCGAGATGCTCGCGATCTGCATGGCGTGGGCGCCCACGCGGTTGCCGCCAACCCACAGCACCGCCACCTCGGCGATGTTCATCAAAAAGAAGCTTGAGCTGTCGAGGCCCACAAACAGGTGGTTGACTTTGATGGCGTTGGCGGCGTAGTCGCTAAACACCTCGTCCAGGCGCCGCTCCTCGTGACGTTCCTTGTTAAACGCACGGATGACGCGCACGCCCACGATGTTTTCGCGCAGCACCACGTTCATGCGGTCGATAAAGCTCTGCAAGCGCATAAAGATCGGAGCCGCGTTGGCAACCGTAAAGACCGCCGCCACCAGCACGATCGCAACCACCACGCCCAGAAGCGTGCCCATGGCAGGATCGATAAACCAGGCGAAGATGATGCCCGCCACAGCCAAAAACGGCACGGGCAGCACCAGCTGAATCGTCTGCAGAATCGCCTGCTGAATCACGTTGATGTCGTTGAGCGAGCGCGTGATCATCGATCCGGTGCCAAAGCGCTCAAAATCGCTGGCCGCGAGCTCGAGCGATTTGTCGTATACGGCATTGCGGATATCGCAAGCCACGTTGGCGGCCAGGCGCGCCGAAAGATAGCAGCCCAGCACCGTGCCGCCGCTAGCCATGCTGGTCGCGATAAACATGTATAGGCCGTTGCGTAAAATGTAGTCGACATCGCCCGTGGTAATACCGGTGTTGACCATGTTCGCCAGCATCGTGGGAACCAGCAGCGTACCGACGTTATCCACCAGCAGCACCAGCAGCGTCACTGCGACAAGCCCTCGGTAGGGCTTCAAAAACCTCATTAACAGTCGCACGACTCCCCCTCACTTTGATTCTCGGCTTGGCTCTCGGCAGCGATATGCTGCTTAAAGGCATCGCACTCATCGCCGAGCACCTGAGAGAATTTGCCGATCAAGCGCATGATTTCGCGCTGCTCACACGGCTCAAGCGCGCCAAAGGCTCGCTGCTCGGCCTTGAGCGCCGGCAGCGCATAACGCTCGGCAAATCGCCTGCCCTCTTCGGTCAGGCTCACAACCTTGTTCTTACGACTGCCTTCGGCAAACTCCAACGTTGCGAAGCCCCGCGCCGTCAAGGTTTTAATTGCCGAGTTGATGGTCTGCTTGCTGTAGAACCATTCGCTTGTCAGACGGCTTACGGCAATACTGCCGCCCGCCGTGCTGGTATCGACGAGCATCCAGTAAGCGCAGTCCGAAAGGCCGCAGGCGCGCGAGAACTCCGAATAGATATGGTCGAGTCCATTGAGCAACCGGTCGAAGTCGACCAGTGCAACCGCACTATTCATCTATCCCACCATTCGATTGTCCGATTTTTGACCAATTATGTGTCTCTAGATTAGTCCGAGTTTTGACTATCGTCAACAGGCTCTCCGCAAATGCGCGCACTTTTATGGCCTATCGGCAGAAAAAGACCGCCGGCGCGGGGGCGGCGCCAGCGGTCACGTGAAAATCGGGTTTATTGCCTGTTAAGCGGCGACGGCCTCATAGACCGTAGCGCCCGAGAAGCTGTCATGCAGGCTCTTGCCGGCAATCCACGGCAGCTCGACGACCTCGCAGACCGTGTTGACCAACTCAGAGCAGTCAGTAAAGTGGCCCTTGTCGTTGAGGGCCTCGCAATCCTGAACACGCCAATAGCCATCGGTGTGCGTGATGTAGTACTCGTGATCGTTGATCGACACGAAAGCGCGCGTCTTGGAACGCAGCAGCTTCAGAAATCCTTCGAAATCGGTCTCGACGACATCTCCAGCCTGGAACATGATGTTACCTCCTGGCCCGGCGCCACCACGGCGCATTGATAAACGTTGGTACTCCTTTAGTAAAACCTTTATCAGAGGTTATGCGTTCGTCATTTAGGCAAGTGGTAAAAAACCGCAGGGTAGACGGGATAAAACGTTTAACCATCCCATTTGTTTGTCACATTCTGAAGGTACTTTTATGCAAACCTACTTTCCCAATTGGAATCTATCCTTTTGGCCGGGCAATTGACCGTCTATCGTTTGAGCCCGACGGGTATGAACGGGGCATCTGCAACGCCACCGCAAGGAGACACCATGGAGACTATCGAAGCACTCATTCACCGTCGCAGCTGCCGCAACTACAGCGATCGTCCCGTCGAGGCCGAAAAGCTTGCACGTATTATCGAAGCCGGCCAATATGCACCGAGCGGCATGGGGCGCCAGCCGGTGACGTTTGTCGCCGTCACCGACCCCGCGACCGTCGAGCGTCTCTCGCAGCTCAACGCCCAGGTCATGGGCAGCAACAGCGACCCCTTCTATGGCGCCAAGACCGTTGTGGTGGTGCTGGTCGACCGCAGCGTGCCCACGCATCTGGAAGACGGCTCGCTCGCCATGGGCAACTTGCTCAACGCCGCTTATGCGCTGGGTGTCGATTCGTGCTGGATTCACCGCGCGCATGAGGTCTTTGACTCGCCCGAGGGCCTGGAGCTGCTGGCCAGCTGGGGCCTGCCCGCCGACGGCAGCCTGCGCGGTGTCGGTAACTGCATTCTTGGCTACGCCGAGGACACGCTACCCGAGGCAAAACCGCGCCGCGACAACGTCGTCTACGTAAGGTAATTAGTTCCGCCGTTCTACCGAACGGCGGGCTCGTTGACGCTGCGCGGGCCGCATTCACGCCAATCTGACGTTCAATTTCGAGGGCGCGACCAGAAGGTCAGCGCCCTCTCATTTCACGTCACCTTGGCGCAAATGCGGCTCGCTCGCTTTTGGCGACTGACATCGAATGAGCCACTGTCTTGGGCAGCTAAAAAAGCCCCGTCCCAAATTAGCTACCCCACTCGTAACTTATATTGACGTCGCCGTTGTCGTCGTTTCGTTCGTCTGGGCCGTTTCGGCGCCATCGCCCTGTTCGTCCTCGTCCTTTTGCGCATCGGCGATGGTGGAGGCCGCCGCAACGATACCGCGCTGGGGCGCGACGCCTGTCTGGGTCTGTGCGCCCTCGACAACTTCTGTGCCTGCATGCGCGAGCTCGGGCGATTTAAACATTGCGTCCAAGTTGGCGCCACCGCCGGCATATCCGAGCGCAGCGAGCGCGATGACGATCACTGCAACGGCGGCCACGATCGGCACGTAGCGATGCCAGCCGGCGGGATTGAGCCCGCTGCGGCGAGCCGCCCCGCGGCTGATGTAGCCGAGCGTTCCGTCGTGCTTGAGCTTTGAGCCCACCACGCGTTTGCGGCCCCACAGCGAGGACTCTGCCTGCATTGCCAAGCGGGCGCTTGCCGAAGGATAGCCGTATTTAGTGCGCTTGAACGAGCCATCAAACCCCGAGGCGTGTTTGCCCCACGTCACCGATGTTGTGCGTCGGTTGACCGGCGCGGCACTCCGCCTTCTGCGGCTCGGTTTTGAAGTCTCAGCCATATGCCCTCGCACGCCGTAACCAAATCGAAACAATAACGCTTTGGACTGTAGCACACGCGTCGCGTGCGGTCACGGGCGCCTCGCTCAACGGTCATCGTCCTTCAGCAAGCGCCACAGCGTTGTACGGCTTATGCCCAGCACCTCCGACGCACGGGTTCGGTTGCCGTGGAGATGGTCTACAACCAGATGCGCGATATCTCGCTCGGTATCGGCCAGCGGTCGCAGGATATACAGGTCACTTTCAAGCGTCGGGGCGCCAAAGGTTGCGGTCTTAATCACGTCCTCTTGGGCGAGCACTTCCTCCGCCACAGCGCGGTCCACCGTGCCCGTCCCCACCAATATATACAGTCGTTCCGAGACCTCGCGGAGCTGCAGATAGTTGCGCGGCCAGCGGTAAGCATCGAGCGTCTTCGTCGCCGCGGCAGACAGCGTGGGCGCTGCCGTCCCAAATGCATCAGCGAGATATTCCAAATAGCGCGCGACCTTCGTCGACGCGGCTCCCTGCTCGGCGATTGCCGGCGCCACGCTCACCGCACAGGCGAAGCGCTCGGTCACAAACGCGGCTTGATCACTTTCGCCGCCGCCCGGCATGTCATTCGCTGTCAGCACCACATGGCAGCGCGTCGCCAACGCGGTGTCGGTCATCGTGGAGACCAGCTCGCGGAGGCGCTGGGGGCCAACCGCATTCCAGCCCTCAATGCAAAGGGTCAGCCCCGTTTGGAACAACGGCGATTCGGCGCTTTTGAGCACATGGCGCCAACCGCGCTCGGTGAGTTCATCGAGCGCAAGGGAAACAAAGGGCTGATCGGCAAAAGGACCGTCCAGATAGAGGCGCTTGGCGATCTCGACCTGACCCGCTCCCAGCTCACCCTCGAGCATAAGGGGCACACCGCGCGCGTAGCTCTCGGCAACCGGCGCAGCCACCGAGGCCGCCCCCTCAACGATGCCGTACGCGCTCGATTCGTAGCGGGCCTCAACCTCGTCGGCGTTGAGCCACTCGATACCCGCATGCGCCGCGGCGCCGCGCACCTCGCGGACCACGACGACCCAAAGGCCCCCGCCCTCTTTGTCGGTGGGGCGAACGGTCAGGCTCAGGCGCGTACCCGCACGCCCCATAACCAGACGCGCGCCGTCTCCTATACGGTCGAGGCGCTCAGCGACAAAAGCCGCCACATCCCGCTCGAGCGCCGTGTCATTCATGGTCGAGATCGCGACGTCCCCACGCGCATCGATTGCCAATGCCGAGGCCCCGGCAGCAGCCAGGGCCTCGGTCAAGATGTTCAGCTTGGCATCGCTATCCATGATTTGCCCCTGTCCGCAGCGACGTGCAACCGCCGACGGTCGCACGACCGAGTGTTTCAAAATTGAACGATATTGCTCACCAAACACTATAGGGCAGAAAGCGCCGTCCTGCGAGTATAGGTGTTGCCCCGCATCGCCATCCTGGCGGGGCGATAAGAGTTCTTCGGGACTTATAAACCTGCGGACAAGCCATACCCGCAAGAGCTCCTATCGCTCCACCGTGAGAATGTGCTCGCCAGCACGCAAATAAGCTACTTCTCTACCAGATTCCCAGCACGTGTTGCATTCCCAAACTCATGCACGCAATGCCAATCCAGCAGCAAAAGCCCAGCGCGATGGGCTTGCCGCCCTTTTTGACCAGCTCGACGATATCGGTATTAAAACCAATAGCCGCCATGGCCATCACAATAAAGAACTTCGACAGCTCCTTGATGGGCGCCGTGATGGACGCGGGAAGCTGGAGCACCGTGGTGATCACGCTCGCCAGCACAAAGAACAGCACAAACATGGGAAACGCACGTTTAAGCGAGAACGTGCTTTTGGCGTCACCGCCGGCCTTGCGTGCCAGATGCATCTGCCAGCATGCGAGGACCAACGTGATGGGAATAATGGCCAGCGTCCTGGTGAGCTTGACCACTGTGGCGCTCTCGAGCACATTGGCGCCGGGATGCATGCTGTCCCAGGCGCTCGCCGCAGCCGTTACCGACGAGGTGTCGTTGATGGCGGTGCCGGCAAACAGGCCAAAGCCCTCGTTGGTCAGCCCGAGCATGCCGCCGAGCGTCGGAAACACGAGCGCCGCGATAACGTTAAACAGGAAGATGACCGAAATGGCCTGGGCAATCTCGCGATCGTCGGCATCGATGACGGGCGCGGTCGCAGCGATGGCAGAACCACCGCAAATCGACGAACCCACACCCACAAGCGTCGCGATCTTATCCGGTACGTTCATGACGCGGCAGAGCACAAAGGCGATGACAAGCGAGGTCGAGATCGTCGCCACGATAATCGGCAGCGACTGGGCGCCCTTGGACAGAATCTGGGAGAGGTTCATGCCAAAGCCAAGCAGGATAACCGCGTACTGCAAGACTTTTTTGGACGTATAGGTAACGCCGGCGGCGAGCGGTTCGCGACGATTCTTGGGAAAGACGAGCGCCAGGACCATGCCAAAAAGGATGGCAAATACCGGCCCGCCGACCACCTCAATCTGTTTGCCGAGCAACGTCGCGGGGATAGCGATGATCAGGCAGAACAAGACGCCTTTCCAGCGCTCGCGTACGATATTTGCCAGTTGCATATGGGATTCCTTCTTTCTATTTCACGTTTGCGACGGCTTATGATACGGCAACATTGAGCGCAGCCTTGCGCAAACACAGACTAAGATGCCGCAATAGTTCTCGGGCGACAGCCGAATTACCCACCGCGTAGAGCTGATTCGCGGCATAATTAACAACTGACATATGAGTTTGATAGAACAGTTGCGAGGCGCTATGGAAGAATCGATGCACGTCGGCGAGCAGGAAACGAGCCTACAGGACCAGTCCTACCACACCATTCGACGCAAAATCGTCTACCTGGACTACAAGCCGGGCGAAAAGCTGGGCGTCAAGCAACTTTGCGACGACCTGGATATGGGGCGCACGCCCGTGCGCGAGGCTTTAGTTCGTTTGGCGCAGGAAGGCCTGGTGCGCACCGTGCCCCAGAGCGGTACCTACGTCTCGCCCATCAACCTCACCCTTGCCGAGAGTGCCTGTTACATCCGCGAGCATCTGGAAAAGCAGGTGATCGTGGAGTGCTGCGCGCGCGCCACGTCGGCTGGCATCGAGCAGCTCGACCGCGCCATCGTGCTGCAGGAAAAGGCCATGGCCGAAGAGGATCGCATCGGCTTCTTTTTGAGCGACAACCTCATGCATCACATGATTTTTAGCATCGCATGTCGCAGCACCGTGTGGTCGTGGCTCGAAGAGACCAATGCCGACCTTGAGCGCTTCCGCTGGCTGCGCGCTGCCACGCAAGTTCTCGACAATCAGGACATCGTGAACGAGCACAAGCAGATTCGCCGCGCTATCGCCGGTCGCGACCCCATCGAAGCGAGCTTTTTGGTCAGCAAGCACCTGCATATGATGTTCCGCAACCAGACCGAGGTTCTGGACCAGTTCCCCGAGTACTTCGAGACCAGCAAGCTCCGCTAACCTGCCAAAAAGGGACAGGTTTATTTTGGCAGGTTTTATCCGGGCAAATGAAACAAGGCCCGGCTCCGTCTTGATGCGGAGCCGGGCCTTAGTCGCTAGAACGGCGGAACCAATTACTCTACCGTGACGCTCTTGGCGAGGTTTCGGGGCTGGTCAACGTCGCAACCGCGCAGGATGGCGACCTCGCGGGCGAGCAGCTGCAGCGGGACACTCGCCGTGATGGGGCTGAACACGTCGCGGACTGCCGGCACGCGAATGATGCAGTCGGCGATCTTGTTGATCTCCTCGTCGCCCTCGGTGGCAACAACGATGACCTTGGCGCCGCGCGCCTTGCACTCCATGAGGTTCGACACGGTCTTGTCGTAGGTGGCACTCTTGGTGGCCACAGCGATGACGGGGAAGCCCGGGTCAATCAGGGCGATGGGGCCGTGCTTCATCTCGCCGGCGGCATATGCCTCGGCGTGCAGGTAGCTGACCTCTTTGAGCTTGAGCGCGCCCTCGTAGGAAATAGCGGCACCCATGCCACGGCCCACGAATAGCGCCGACTGCGCATCCTTGCACAGCAGGGCGGCCTCATGAACGGCCTCGGTCTGGGTATCCAAAATCCACTGGATCTGCTCGGCCGTATCGGAAAGCTCGCGGAACAGCATGCGCGCCTGCTTGGTGGTCAAGCGGTACTTGACCTGCGCCAGCAGCAGGGCCAAAAGCGTAAGGCTCACAACCTGGCCGATAAAGCTCTTGGTCGAGGCGACCGCAATCTCCTTGTTGGCCTTGGTGTAGATGACGCCGTCGCTCTCACGCGCCACGGGGCTGCCCACCACATTGGTGATGCCGAAGACCTTGGCACCCTTGATGCGCGCGTCGCGAATGGCGGCAAGGGTATCGGCCGTCTCGCCCGACTGGGACACGGCAACGACAAGCGTCGTCGGCGTAATGATGGGATTGCGATAACGGAACTCGCTGGCTGCCTCAACCTCGGTGGGGATGCGAGCCCAGCCCTCAATGAGATTCTTAGCAATGAGGCCAGCGTGATAGCTGGTTCCGCAAGCGATCACGTAGACGCGGTCGATGTCGTTGAGCTCCTCGAGCGAAAGGCCCAGCTCGTCGATGTCAAGCTCGCCGGCCGGCGTCATACGACCGACCAGCGTGTCGCGCACGACGCGCGGCTGCTCGTGGATTTCCTTGAGCATAAAGTCGGGATAACCGCCCTTTTCTGCCATGTCCAGGTCCCAGTCGATGTGGGTGACCTTGGGCTCGATAACGTTGCCGGCCTCGTCGGTGTACTCGACGCCTGCGGGCGTGAGCCTGGCAAACTGACCGTCCTCGAGCACCACGACATCGCGGGTGGCGTCGATGAGCGCGATGACATCGGAGGCGACATAGGCGCCGGTCTCGCCCGCGCCGACCACGATCGGAGAATCCTTGCGGGCCACGGCGATCACGCCGGGCTCGTCAGCGCACACGGCGGCCAGACCATAGGCACCGACCACGTGGGTGCAAGCCTCGCGCACGGAGGCCATCAGGTCGTGCGTCTCGGCATAAGCCTCTTCGATCAGATGTGCGAAGACCTCGGTATCGGTCTCGCTCTTAAAGTGGTGGCCGCGGCCCTCCAGCTCTTCGCGCAGCTCGGCGAAGTTCTCGATGATGCCGTTGTGGACGATGGCGATACGACCGTCGCAGCTGGTGTGGGGGTGAGCGTTAACGACGGAGGGCTTGCCGTGGGTGGCCCAACGGGTATGGCCGATACCGCAGGTAGCGTCGCTGTCGATGTTGGAAAGCTCGCTCTCCAGGCCCGCGACCTTGCCCACGCGGCGGATGACGTCGAGGTGCGCCGCGGCGCCCTCGCCCACCTCGAGCGCGACGCCCGAGGAATCATAGCCGCGATACTCCATACGCTTGAGGCCCGTGACTAGGATGTTCTTTGCAATATCAGAGCCGGTGTAGCCGACAATTCCGCACATAGGATAAATCCCTTCGTTCGCGTGACTGCAAGACGTCCACGCACAAGGGGCGCTGAGACGTATAACGTTCGAGTATTGTACTCACGCAAACGCAAGCTGATATACCAGAAGTGGTATCTCAACTTAGATACCACCCGATGCACACACGTCCAGCCGGTCCAAACCACCACAATGGGGACAGGCACCTTCGTGGTAGTTGCGCTGGCAACGACGTTTTCCCAGATAAAACCTGCCAAAATAAACCTGTCCCTTTTTGGAAGGTTTGGGATGCTACAATCTGGCTTGTACTTGAAACGCATCAAAGGGGCCGCTATGGCAAAGATAAAAATCAGCGACGTCGCGCGCGAGGCCGGGGTTTCGCTGGGCACGGTTTCCAACGCGCTCAACCACCCCGAAAAGCTGCGCCCCGAGACCCTTAAGCTCATCAACGAGACCATCAATCGCCTTGGCTACCTGCCCAACCAAAGCGCTCGCCAGCTCGCGGGTGGCGCCACCAAGTCCTTTGGCCTGGTGCTCCCCCGTCTCGATCACGGCTTTTCGCTCCAAATTGCCAGCGGCGCCCACAACGAGGCCCGCAAGCACGGCTACGACCTGCTCATCGCCAACGCCGATAACGACGATATTCTCGAGGACCATTACCTGCGCTACTTTATGGGCACCCAGATGTCCGGCGTCATGGTTCAGCCCATGGCATCCCCCGACTGGCACCCCGCCATGACCAAGATGTCCGTGCCGATCGTCCATCTGGACATCCATTGCTCCGAGCCCGGCTACTACGTAGCGGCCGACAACGAGGCCCAGGGTCGCATCATCGCCGAGCTCGCCATCGCCCGCGGCGCGCACCATATTGTCGTCGTCGGCCGAGCAGCATTTATGCAGCTCACCCTACGTGTGCTTGGCATTCACAAGGCCCTCGCTCTGCACCCCGATATCAAGATCGAAGTCATCGACGCCGGCGAATGGAATACCGCCGCCGACGGCTACGGCATCGGCGCCCAAATCGCCGCGCGCCCCGCCGACGAACGCCCCGATTTTGTCGTCGGTCTGACCGACGTGCTGGCCTCGGGCGTCATCTCGGCGCTGGTCGACAAAGGCATCGCCGTCCCCGGGCAAGTACGCGTAGCAGGTTGCGATGGCAACCCACTCGCTTGGAGCGGATCGGTCCCGCTCACTACGGTAGCGCCCCCGGGCTACGAGATTGGCCGCAAGGGCGTTCAATTGCTCATGGAGCAAATCGAGAACAAGACCCCGGCAAAGACCAAGCATATCCGCGTCGGCTCTGCAGCGCGCACCGTCACCGCAGTCACCGCCGCCGAGGATATCAACCGCCAAGAACTGGTACGTCCGTTCCTACTGGAGCGCGCCAGCACCCAGGCAAGCACCCAGACCGACGCCACGGCCATCAACCTCGGCGCGTATCTATAGCACGCCCGCAAGTATGCTATGTCGCCGCTTAAGCAAAAGGGGCCCGACCATTGCCGGGCCCCTTTTGCTTAAGCGCAAACGTGGGCAATTGCTCGTTTCAACACCGCAATTGTCTAGCGCACGGCCTTGACCGCCGCCGCCAGGTCGAACAACGTATCGAGCACGGCCTCGCAGCCATCCACCACGTCTTGCGGCAGCGGCACGATATCGGGAACGGCAAAGACATGGCAGCCGGCCGTAATGCCCGAGACGCAGCCGTTGCGCGAATCCTCGACCACGGCACATTCCTCGGGGGCAAAACCTGCGCGCTCGCAGGCGAGCAGATACATCTCGGGGTCGGGCTTGCCGTGCACGACGTCCTCGCCACACGTTACCATTTCAAACTTGTCAAAAAGACCGACCATCTTAAGGTTGCGCTCGGCCGTAACGAGGCGCGACGACGTCGCTAGACCCACGTGATAGCCCGCAGCCAACAGCTCGTCTATGCACTCGGCGGCGCCGGCCTTAAGCTCCAGCTCGGTCTTGACCATCTCGTCACGAATCTCCTTGTGGCGGACATAGACCGCCTCGGTGGTTTCATGGCTGCCGTAATGCTCATCAAGGATGTCCATAACATCGGGCAGCGTGCGGCCGATAAACTGATGAATCAGCGCTTCATCAATCGCGAGCCCCAGCTCAGCGGCGCCTGCCTTCCAGGCCTTAATCCCCAAACGCTCGGTATCGACCAGCGTTCCATCCATGTCAAAAATAACAGCCTTGATCATATCGGTCCCCCATCGACTCTCGCTGTCGCGTTGCTGCAACTCTACCGCATTTGGCAACTTGTATATAACGTATATGCCATATTGCACTTTCGTTACACAGATAGAAGTCTTATGGCAAGTAACGCATTAGGATTATAGTTTTCGATCGAGTACTCAACGATAAGGAACGTTTCATGATTTTAGACACCACGGCACCCGCAGAGGAGCTTCAAGACAAGCTATCGGCGCTCGAACAGCTGCTTTTGGCATACGGACGCGTCGCCATCGGCTTTTCCGGTGGTGTCGACAGCAGCTTTTTGGCCGCGGTCTGCGCCCGCATCATGCCTACCAATACCCTCCTCGTCCATCTCACCACGCCGCTCATCGGCACGCCCGAACAGACTTCGTTTGAGCAGTCCGTTGATGGGCAAGCTGATGAAGGGGCGCATTTTAAGCTCCCCGTGCTCAATCTTTCGGTCGATCAGCTGCAGCTCCCCCAGGTAGCCTGTAACGATGCCAATCGCTGCTACCACTGCAAGCACGCCGGCTTTACCGCCATCGTCAACCACGCCAAGTCGCTCGGCTTTCCCACCGTCATCGATGGCAGCAATGCAAGTGATCGCGGCGACTACCGCCCTGGTATGCGCGCGGCAAAAGAGCTCGGCGTACGCTCCCCTCTCATGGAGGTCGGCTTTACCAAGGACGAAGAGCGCGAGCTGCTGCGCGCATGGGGCTATCCCGTTTGGAAACTGCCGGCGGGAGCCTGCCTTGCCACGCGCGTCCCCACGGGCGAGGAGCTTACGCGCGAGAAGGTCTCCCTGATTCGCGCCTGCGAGGATTACCTGCACGATCTTGATCTGGCACAGGTACGCGCGCGCTTGGTCGGCGGCTGCATGCATATCGAGGCCGCACCCGCAGATGTCGCCAAGATTGCCACCCTCGGCGGTGCCGCCGTCGACGACAAGGGCAAGACCCCGCTGCCCGCCGTTATCGAGTCCGCGCTGCGCGAGCTGGGCTGCGACCATATCTCCCCCGAGGTCACCCCCTACATTCACGGCAACATGAACCTTTAGGTTACGCCGTTTTACAAACGGCGTAACTGCTCGACGCTGCGCGGGCCCCGGGCACGGCAATCTGACGTTCAACTTCACGGGCGCGACCAAAAGGTCAGCGCCCGCTTGTTTCACGTCACCTTACCGCACCCGGAGCCCGCTCGCTCGCATATGCTCAACCTGCACTGCGTTAACTGACCTGCCAATAAGGGACAGGTTTATTTTGGCAGGTTTTATCTGGGGAAATATCGCGAGGCAGTCGCCCCCTAGCACCCATCTCACTTCGAGAGACACAAGAGGGGCGACTCGGCTGCATCTACTTCTTCCGATAGCGGCGGTTGCGGCTCGTCGACGAACCCATTACTTCGATGAGTCCTTTATCCGCCATTTTTGGCAGATGGTAGCGGACGGACGAAATTTTGACCCCCGATGCAACCGCTATTTCTCGCGCCGTCATATCCACTTCGGCGCTGAGAGCCTCCAGAATCCTATCCGCTGTCGAAGCTGACGATTCTCTGCTCATATCGATAATCTCAAACGTGTCTTTGCCACATTTTGACAGGACATGTTTATCGACAAGATTCCCGCAGATCAGGCGAATGTCATCCGAATCCCACTTCAGGGCCTCTCGTATTTTTTGAACATCGCATACGCACCCATGCTCCCGCATAAACATGAGCAATGTTTCCTCGCGATCCGTCAGCTCGGTGCCCACATGGCTCTGAATCCACGTGCGGTTTTCAGCAAGCTCCGCCCCGTGCCGGGAAAGCAGCACCGTAAACGAATCGGCCTTAACGATAAATTTCGGCCTTCCAAGCGAACGAGACTCCATCTCGCGAATCATAGCCGGGATACCAGATCCCTGGCTTTCTGCAACGGCCCCCTCGGCATGCTCTAACGGCGTCGCCCCCATTAGGCTCATGAGCTTTGGGTTTCGGCAGCGCGATTCCCCGTCTGCAAGATTGTCCACCGTCTTTCCGCCCCAAAGCCCACCGGGGTTTTTGATCTCTATTCTGTCTGGATAGATATCGACACTCACGGCCTGCCCCACAAACATGGGCGAATATTCTCGATGGATGCAGGCATTTGCCAAGGCCTCGCGCAAAACCTCCTGGGGAACTTCCCAATCCTCCCTTCTGCCAGCGCCTTGCACTATCGTCGCTTTGCGCAAGTTTCGTCCAATCGCGGCAAGGGCATCTTCGATGCAAGCCGGAATCGGGCCATCGCACAACTGGCGGTCAATAAACCGGGGTTGCCCGGGTGCAGATTTTTCCACATCGGAATGAACGGCGACATCGATCATCAGTTTGGGATAGAACTGCTGGGGGTAAATTCCCGCCGACAGAAGCCCCGCGAGCTTCACGGCACCATCCTTTGTAGTGATATTGAGTCTGACCAGCTGCTTTTCCAGCGTATCGGCCCCGCGCAAAACGCGCGGGGTCTGCAGCCGGCGATTTGCGATAATAGACCGCACGACATCTGGATCCAAATCCTCGACCGTTGCCTCCGAAACCACCGTGCCGTCTGCATCGCTCGGAAGCAACGCACTCTGCAGCTCATATAGCTCAGCGGGTGACATCTTGATATCTTTATCATCCACGCGCTTGTAGCTACCGTTCTGCACGCCGCGCGCGCCGATATAGCAAGGCTTCGCTTTAAGCTCAAGTTCAAAGATGCGCACCAGAAGCACCTGGAGCCCGTCGACCTCGCCTCGATCAAGCTCGTACCGCGGCGCATGGGCCACCGCTGCCGCTGAGCCTCCGTCTCCGATACCCGAAACAAACTGATCGCGCACCCTATCGATAGCAAAGTTAGCCGAAGGAACAAATCCTTCGGCCTCGTTCAGGCCCAAAATAATGAGCCCACCCGCAGTGTTCGCAAAAGCGCTCACTGTCTCCCATACGTCTGCGCTCAATTTATTCGTGCAGGCTTTAACTTCTACCGATGCGTCATCAGTCCCCCGCCTGCGAAGGCGCTCAACAATAAGGCCAAGAGGTTCATCCAGCAGCATTGGCATTCCGTCTCTCTAAAACGATAGATTTATCTCTCTAAAGTATAGTATATCTCTCTAACTTTAGAGAGATAAGCAACTTATTTTAGAGAGACATTTAGAGAGATGTATCGAATTCACTGTTAGATAGCCCAATGTTATCTCTTTAACTGGCTTTCTCTTTAGAGAGACAATTAGAGAGACGAGCGCGACCTCTCTAATCAAGGGCACCACTCTTTAAGGTGCACACTCCCTAACCGTGCCCTAAGTTGCGGTGAAATAGTCCCCCGATTAACCTACCAAAAAGGGACAGGTTTATTTTGGCAGGTTTTATCTGGGGAAACGCTGAATAGCCCCACATTCACAACCGCCGCAGCTCCATATGAGGCAAATGAATCCGTAGCATTTATCCCAAATCTTAAGTATTTGTTCGACAGAACGGCCCCTGCTGGCTCCTGCTAGACTGGTAGACTCCCAACCGTCCATCCAGGAGCCTCCATGTCGCGCAAGTCCGCCTACAAGCAAGTACTTTCCATCGGCACCGCCGTGGTGCTCGGGTTTGCGCTGTTTACGGGATCGCTCGACGGAGCGCCCAAGTTACTGTCGCCGCAAAGCGATGAGCAGGCGGCGGCTCTGGCCGAAAAACAAAACGAGAGTCCCAGCCGCACCGACGACGAGGCAGACCTGGTCGCTCGGCTCGAATCGGGAACGGCGAGCTCCCCGGACCCTCAAAACAGCCAGGACTCTGGCGATGGCTCCGATTCCGCCGCACCCGACACCGATGACGACGCTTCCGCGGACAGCGCCGCCGCCCCCATCGACGAGGTCGAAAACCCCGATCTTGACCGCGCCCGCGGCGTATACCTCAGCAGCATTCCCGACTACGCTGGCAACCCCTACGTTGCCCTTCGCGCCGACAGCATGCACCCGCTCGGCACGCCATCATTCACACTCGATGAATACGATCGCGCCACCGAAGAGGGCTGCTTTAAGAAATTCTCCAAGCTCGACAGCCTGGGCCGCACTCGCAAGGCGCTCGCCTGCGTGGGCCCCGAGTCACTCGGTCAAGGCAAGCGCGGCGATATCTCGCGTATCCATCCTGCCGGTTGGCACCAGCAGCGCTACGACTTTATTCCGGGCCAGAGCCTCTACAACCGCTGCCACCTTATCGCCTGGTCACTCTGCGGCGAGAACGCCAATCGCAAGAATCTCCTCACCGGCACGCGTTATCTCAACGAGACGGGTATGCTGCCGTTTGAAGAGCAGATTCTCAACTATATTCGCGATACGGGCAACCACGTGCTCTATCGCGTCACGCCCATGTATAACGAAGAGGAGCTTGTCTGCCGCGGCGTGCGCCTTGAGGCGCAATCGGTCGAGGACCACGGCAAGACCCTCTGCTTCCACGTGTACTGCTACAACCTGCAGCCGCACGTGCAGATCGACTACGCCACCGGCCGCAACCAGGCATCCAGAGACTAGTGCCGACCGCACCGCCCGTAACCCAAAAATGATTCGTTTTCCTCCGTCCCCATGGGATCAAAAAAGGCCGCCCTGGATTACCCAGGGCGGCCTTTTCGTCAGCGTCCACATTGCAGGCAACGCCACACGCTACTTGGCGCGACCCTCCTCATAGCGCTCGACCAGCTTGGCCTGAACGTCATAGGGAACCTGCTCATAGCCTGCGGGCTTCATGGTAAAGTCACCCGTGCCGCGCGTGATAGAGCGCAGGCGCGTCGAATAATCCGTCAGCTCTGCCAGCGGCGCCTGGGCAATGACCACGGTGTCGCCGCGCTCATCGGTCTCCATGCCCGTCACGCGACCGCGCGATGCCGAGATGTCGCCCATCACGGCGCCGGCGTAGCTCTCGGGGATAGTCACCGTGATTTCCTCGATGGGCTCCAGCACCACCGGGTCGGCATCGGCGCACGCCTTGCGCAGGCCGATGCGAGCCGCCGCGCGGAACGCCATCTCGTTGGAGTCGACGCTGTGATACGAGCCGTCGTACACAGCCACGCGAATGCCCGTGAGCGGGTAGCCGGCAATGATGCCGTCCTTCATGGTCTCCTGGACACCCTTGTCCACGGCGGGGATGAGCGAGCGCGGGATGCGGCCACCCACGACCTCGTCTACAAACTCATAGCCATCGCTCGTGCCGTCGGGCCCAATGAGCGGCTCAACGCGCAGCCAGCAGTCGCCATACTGACCGGCACCGCCAGTCTGTTTCTTGTGGCGGCCCTGCGCGCTTGCCGTACGGCGAATGGTCTCGCGATACGGAATGCGGATCGGCACGCTTTTTGCCACGACCTTGGTGCGATCCTCCAAACGGTTGAGCAGCACCGAAACCTGCGCCTCACCAACGGCGGAGATGATAGTCTGGCCCGTCTCCTCGTCGCGGTCGATGCTCATGGTCGGATCGGCCTTGCAGGCCTTCTCGATAAACGTGTAGAGCTTCTCTTCGTCCCCGCGATTCTCGGCCTCGATGGCAATGCGGTACTGCGAGTTGGGGAACTTAAACGCCGCAGCCTCGACCTTGCCGGTAATCGAGAGCGTATCGCCCGTCTCGGCCGCCAGCTTGGGTGCCACGATAATGTCGCCGGCATAGGCGTGACCGACCTCGGTCATGTCGCGGCCGCACATCACATACAGGTGAGCCAGACGATCGCTCTTGCGGGTGCGCGCGTTGATCAGCTCAAGGCCCGGCTCAAGCGTGCCCGTCAGCACCTTAATAAAGCTGATGCGACCCTGCTGCGGATCGGCCAGGGTCTTAAACACAAACGCCACCGGACGATCATCGTCGCTTGAAATCTTGAGCGAATCGCCGTCGATAAGCGGCATCTCGCCGTAGTCGGTCGGTGCCGGGAAGTATGTGGCGATGTCGTCCATCAGCGAGTTGACGCCCTGCTCCTTAATGCAATCGCCCGCAAAGACCGGCACAAAGATGCGCTCGGCGATCGCCTTCGACAGCAGGCCTTCAAGCTCCTCCTGCGTCAGCGTCTCCTCGCCTTCCAAGTACTTCATCATCAGTTCATCGTCAGCCTCGGCCACCAGCTCGCACAGATGGTCATGGGCTTCCTCGGCCTGGGCACGATACTCCTCGGGAATCTCCGACTCAACGGCTTCGGTACCGTTGCAATGGCGCGCCTTCATGCGCACCAGGTCGATGATGCCGTCAAAGTCCTCGCCCTCGCCCCAGGGAAGGGTCACGGCACCCAGGCGCGTGCCAAAGCGCTCTTGCAGCAGGTCCATCGTGGTCGCAAAGCTGGCCTCGGAGCGCGACAGGCGGTTTACGAACACCGCACGCGCCAGGCGCAGGTCCTCGGCGGCATACCAGAGCTTAACCGTCGTAGGCTGCGGGCCGGCCTCGGCGTCGACCACAAACAGAGCCGTCTCGCAGACGCTCATCGCGGCAAAGGCGTCGCCGATAAAATCGGGGTAGCACGGGGCATCGAGCACATTGATGCGCGCGCCCTTCCAGTCGATCGGCGCGATGGTCGTCGAGATGGAAAATGCACGCTTGACCTCTTCGGGGTCATAGTCGAGCGTGGGCTTGGTGCCGTCGTGGCCGCCCAGGCGGGCGGTCTTGCCGGAAAGGTGGAGCATGGCCTCGGCGAGTGAAGTCTTGCCCACCCCGCCTTGGCCTACGAGCACCACGTTCCTTACGTTACCGGTCTTGGGAGCACCCATGATGACCTCCTTGCAGGGCCGCGCGCAATGCGCGACGCCAACGGGGAGAGTTCGCGGTCGGTGCCATCCCGGGAGCAGCATGGTCGGCAGCCGAGCCGACTCACCCTCCAAATGTCCTATGCCACCACCCTACCCTCACGGGCGGCTGTCCATGCATACCTTTCGGCGCACGTATGAATACAGGCGGCGAGAGGAAGAGACAAGCTTGTGAGGCGATTATTGAACCCCGTCGATGCAAACAAAAAGCCGCCACAGACCGTAAGACCTGCGGCGGCTTCGCCTCAATTAATAGTTGAGTAAATACCTGAGCCTATCCCTCGATACGGCTCAAGAACTCACGGGTGCGCTGCTCGCGCGGATGGTCGATAACCTGATCGGCTGGCCCCTCCTCGACAATGCGGCCGCCATCCATAAAGACCACGCGGTCGGCAACATCGCGCGCAAACTGCATTGCGTGGGTCACGATCACCATCGTCATATTCTGCGCCGCAAGGTCTTTAATGACACGCAGCACCTCGGCCGTTAGCTCGGGATCGAGCGCCGAGGTCGGCTCGTCAAAGAACAGGATCTCCGGGTCGAGCGCCAAGGCGCGGGCGATACTCACACGCTGTTGCTGGCCGCCCGAAAGCTCACATGGCACCTTGTTCTCGTTGCCCGTAAGCCCCATCTGCGCGATCAACTCGCGCGCACGAGCTTCCGCCTGCTCGCGCGGGCGCTTAAGCACGCGGATCGGCGCGTCGATGATGTTTTTCATCACGGTATAGTGCGGGAACAGGTTGTAATTTTGGAACACCAGGCCGAATCGCGAGCGTGCCCGCTTGGGCACATCGCCCTTCGCATAGACTGCGCCCGAACCCGCATCCGTCGCAACGGCAAGGTCACCAAACGAGAGCGAGCCTCCGTCGAGTGTCTCGAGCAGCGTGGCACACCGCAGCAGCGTGGACTTGCCGCCACCCGAAGGCCCGATAATCGCCACGACCTCGCCACGCTTGACCTCGAGCGAGATATCCTTGAGCACCTCATTGCCGCCAAACGCCTTGCGCGCGCTTTCGATTTTCATCACTGAGTTAGTCATGATAATAGTCCAGCTTCTTTTCGGCGGCGCCCAGCAGCATCTCGACCACAAAGTTAAAAATCCAGTAGATCAGCGCCGCAATCGCAAACGGCACCATGCTCACCTGCGAGGCAACCAGCGCCTTGGCGGTCGAGAACATCTCCCCCACGCCGATGGCAAACGCCAGCGACGTATCCTTGACCAGCGTGATGATCTCGTTGCCCATCGCCGGCAAAATGCGCTTGGCGACCTGCGGCATCACGATATACAGAAACGTCTGCAGACGCGAGTAGCCCAGCACCTCGGCTGCCTCGTATTGACCGCGCGGAATGGACTGAAGGCCCGAGCGATAGATCTCGGCAAAGTAACCGGCGTAGTTGATGATGAACGCCACGACGCACGCCGTCCACTTGGAATCGGGCGTGAGCGAAATGCCAAACACGTAGTACGGGGCAAAGTAGATGGCAAACATCTGCAGCATGAGCGGCGTACCGCGCATGATCGAAATGTAGATGCGCGCAATCCAGCGAAGCGGCGCGATTTTGCTCATGCGCATAAACGCCACGGGAATTCCCAGCGGAATCGACCCGAGCAGCGTCAGCACAAACAGCTGCAAACTGACCAAGAATCCCTGGCCAAGCATCTGCATCATGACCTGAATAGACAACCTACCTTCTCCTTCGCAGCAACAGAACGGCTAATCTTATTCTCAAATAGGCACAGTGCCCAAGATTGCGAGCGACAAGCCCGACGAAGCGTACTTTGGTACGCGAGGAGGGTTGGAGCCGCAAGGTTGGGTGCTGCGGCTATTTGAGAACCCAGTTGTCGAAGGACAGGCCGTAGCTCGCGTACTTGTCGCACAGGTCCTTGACCGTGCCGTCCTCGTAGAGCGCCTTGAGCGACTCGGTCACGGCATCGGCGGACTTGGTGTCGCCCTTCTTAAAGCCGACGGCGTAGTGCTCGCTGGACAGCGGCTCATCAAGCTGCGTATAAGCATCGGGCTTGGCGGCAAGCTGATACTGGGCAATCGAAAGATCGCACGCCACGGCATCGACCGCGCCGCTCTCGAGCTGCATAAAGGCCGTGTTGTACTCGCCGATCGTGTCGAGCGTGGCAAACGTCGCCGCCAAATCCTTCTGATCGCCCTCGAGCACGTCCTGAGCGGCGGAATCGGTCTGGGTGATCACCGTCTTACCGGCAAGATCATCCCAGCTCTTAATGCCCGCATCCTTCTTGACCACGAGCACCTGCTCGTTGAGCATGTACGGCTCGGAGAACGTGTAGTCGTCCTCACGGCCCTCCATGGTAAAGCCGTTCCAGATGCAGTTGATGGCGCCCGAGTTAAGCAGCGTGTCCTTGGCATCCCAATCGATGGCCTCGTATTTGACCTCCCAGCCCTGCTTATCGGCAACAGCCTTGGCAAGATCGAGATCAAAGCCGGTGTACTCGCCATCGTCGCCCACAAAGCCGTACGGAGGATAGGACTTATCAAAGCCCACCACGAGCTTCTTGGACTCCGCAGCGCCCTTCACGTCCTTGGCTGCAGCAGAACCGGCAGCGGAACCCTTGCCGGCACCACCGCCGCAACCGACAAGACCAAGGCCAAGCACCGTAGCGAGCGAGCCGGCTAGACCAACAAACTGACGACGAGACATATCGGTGTTCATGGTATTCCCCCTTGATGGCACTTTAGTTAAGTAAAGTGAGTCGTGTAACGTCCAGAATCATACACTTTAGCGTGATAGAGCACAAGGCGAGTTTGCCCGCCGCGTGAGGGGTGTGGGGGTTAAGTTTCCTGCTCTACAGTCCTGCTCACGACGGAGGCCACATTAAGTGGCCTCCTGTTCGTGCGGAACTCGCGATAAACTTAACCCCCACACCCCTCACGCGGCGGGCAACCGTCGTTGGGCTTATCGCTGACACGATTAAACCGCTTGCATATCGTCTGCTGGCTTGGCACGGTACAATACTTGCAGCTTTAATTCATGAATTAGTGGAGTTATTGATGGCAGAATCTCGTGCGGAGCGTAGGGCTCGTCGTGCTTTGGTGGAGGCGGTTGAGGGGTCGAAGGAGGAGAAATCTTCTACGAAATCCAAGTCTTCTAAAGCTGCAAAAAGCAAATCGGCTAAGGGCAAGGCTAAGGCCAAGCGTCCCGGCTCTCGTCGGAACGAGGATAAGGCATCTCAGACTCGCTCCAAGCGCTCGCATAAAGATCGGGTTTCGTCTGCGCGTAAGGCTGTGGACCCCAAGTCCCCCTGTTCGATCATGAAAGCTTGCGGTGGGTGCACGGCGCTCAATCGTCCTTATAAGAAGCAGCTCGCCGCCAAGCAGGCTGCTATGGAGGAGCTTTTTGCTTCGCTTTGTGAGCGTGAGGGCATTGCTGTAGATCCTATTCGTGGCATGGGTGTCACCCTGGGCGACCCGGGCAAATATCCTGCGCCGCGTGGCTTTCGTCATAAGGCTGCCACTCCCTTTGCTCCCGGTAAGGAGGGTGCTGTCCGTTGCGGTTTCTTTGAGCGCGGCACGCACAAGATCGTTGCCGTACCCGAGTGTCCTGTCGAGGCACCGGGTGCCCGTCAGATTCTCAACGGCATCGCACGCGAAGCTGAGCGCCTGCGCATTCCCGCCTTTAACGAGGACAAGCATCTGGGCTTGCTTCGCTATGCCGTCGTTCGCTGCGGCTGGCGTACCGACCAGGTCATGGTCACGCTCGTGACCGCTCAGCGCGACTTGCCGCATGCGCAGGAGTTCTTTGAGGCTGTCGCCGCACTCAATCCGCACATCGTCACCGTCGCCCAAAACATCAACGGACGTCCCGGCAACGCCATCCTCGGCGAGGAAACCCGCATTGTATATGGCGCCGAGTGCATGCGCGACCAGCTGCTCGGCTGCGAATTCGATATCTCCCCTACCGCGTTCTATCAGACCAACCCGCAACAGACCGAGCTGCTCTATCAGCTCGCTATCGACGGCATGGATCTGCACCAGGGCGATGTGCTTATGGATGCTTACTGCGGCAGCGGCCCCATCGGTCTTTGCGCAGCTAAAGATGCCCAGAACAAGGGGATCGGCATCATGCTGCTCGGTGTGGAGCGCAACCCGGCGGGCATTGCCGACGCACGCCGCAATGCCGAGCTCAACGGCCTCACCCGCAGCGCTTGGTTTATGGCCGACGATGCCACCGATTACATCCTAGATGCCGCCGACAACAACGAGCGGATCGATGTCCTTTCCATCGACCCGCCGCGTGCCGGCTCCACCCCCGAGTTCCTCGAAGCTGCCTGCGCACTTAAGCCGCGCCGCATCACCTATATCAGCTGCAACCCCGTGACTCAAGAGCGCGACCTGCATCAGCTCCTCGACGGAGGCTATCGCCTGCTCAAGATCACGCCCGTCGACATGTTCCCTCACACCGACCACACCGAAACCGTAGCGGTCCTCGAACGCCGCTAACCAACCTCAGTATATTTTTGGGACAAGAAAGGGGGCGACCCGCCTGGGCCGCCCCCTTCGCTTGGTTTATAAACTCCGCTACATCCCATTGCGCAGATCGCACACGCCGGCTGCCGCCATCTCGCGCAGCAGCGTCTCGCGGTCGCGCGTCACGATCAAATCCAGCGGGAAGTGAATCTCGTCGAGCATCTTGCGCGCGTGATCGAGCTTGCCAATGGCCATGCCAATGTGGGCATCGGTCGACACGCCAATGCCCACGCCCAGCTCGGCGCAGCGCTCGGCGATCTTGCGGCATACGGCCCAATGCTCAGTGTCGACACCGTGTTCAAGACTATGGTTGTTGATCTCGATAATCTTGTGCTTGGCCTTAGCTGCCAACAGTACCTCGTCGATATCGAACGGCACGCCCGAGCGACCCGCGTGGCCCAGCATGAACACCTTGGGGTGTTCCAAGGCATTGACATACATCTCGGTCGTTTGGGCCAGCGTCGCGCCCTCAGCAATCTGCGGATTATGCACGCTTGCAACCAAATAATCCAAATTACGCGTAACCAAATCGAACAGTGAATGCTGACGGCTGTACGAATCGCCGGCGATATCGAGCGTGACAGGAGTGTCCTCGCCAAACAGGCTTCCGTCCAGCGAAACGATATCGGCCTCGGCACCACGCAGCACCAGCACGCCGCTCCAAATGCGCGGCCAGATATCCTGGTTGATAAAGAATTGGTAACTGCGCAGGTCATTGGGGCAAGCCGTAACCATAGAGCTCAGATGGTCGGCAGATCCGAGCACCTGCAGGCCACGCTCTGCCGCCCAGTACACATTCTCCTCAATGGTCGAATATGCATGCGCAGAGAACATCGTATGGGTATGAATGTCACAAGAAAGCAGGTAGGGCATCAGGTCTCCTTATCTGGCACGGCCGTCGCTTATATTCATTGTACGCATAGCCTTCGATAGTCGTAAAACCGCTCCATCCCAAAGACACAACGTCCATGACAACGGGGTCCGGCTTAACACCAAACCCCGTTTCACGTAAAACATTGTAGGCAGAGCGCTTTACTTTTAACGATACTCGTCCGCCAACTGTTTCCAAGCGGGTAGCGAATTGACAATCGTTTCGTAACTCACGCAATAGCCCAGGCGGAACCAACCCGGCATACCAAAGCTGTCCGAGGGAACCGCAAGCAACTCATACTTCTTTGCGCGCTCGCAAAACGCATTCGCATCGGGCTCGAGTGCCTTCACCCACAGGTAGAAAGCACCGTCCGGCTCAACATAGGTATAGCCGTAGTCCGTCAAAGCATCGGTGAGCGCCGTGCGGTTGCGGGCATAGGCCCCGACATCACTCGGCTCATCGATGCAATCGATGATCACGCGCTGGAAGAGTGCCGGTGCGCATACAAAACCCAGCGTACGGGCAGCGCCCGCAACAGCCGGCATCAGACGGGCAGCCTGCGGATTGGTGTTGGGAACCAAGATCCACCCCACGCGCTCACCCGGCAGCGACAGCGACTTGGAATACGAGTAGCACACGATGGTGTGCTCGTAGATCGAGGGCACCCAAGGCACCTCGGCACCGTACACGATCTCGCGGTACGGCTCATCCGAGATGAGCATAATCGGATTCTCGGGATCGCGCTGAGCGTTGGCCTCGCGCAGAACATTGGCCAGTCGCGTCAGCGTGTTGCGTGTATATACGGCACCAGTCGGATTGTTGGGCGAGTCGATGATGACGGCAGTCGTCTTATCGGTAATCGCCTTGAGCACGTTGTCCACGCTCAGCTGGAACGTATCTTCATCGGCGAGCGCCTCAACACACGTACAGCCGGCCTTCTCAATCCAAACACGATACTCCGGAAAGTACGGGGCGATAACAATAACCTCGTCGCCCGGGTTCGTAACGGCGTTGAGCGTGCAGGTGAGCGAAGCCGCGGCACCCACCGTCATAAAGACGTCCTTACCCTCATAGTTCGTTCCAAAGCGGCGGTTGAGCGATTCGGCGACGGCTGCTCGACATTGCGGCAGGCCCGGAGCGGGGGTGTAGCCATGCAACTGGTCACTCGGCAGCTCCAGGGCCTTCTTAATGGACTCCGCCACAGCAGCGGGTGCCGGAACGCTCGGATTGCCCAGCGAAAAATCGAATACGTTTTCCGCACCGATCTGCGCCTTGCGCTCAAGGCCATAGCTAAAAATCTCACGGATGATGGAGCTTTCCGCACCGCGAGCATACATAGTTTCGTTGATCATCTGTTCCCCTTTCGCATAGGCGCTATTGTACGCTTTAGCCGAGCAAAGTGCCGCAGCAATGTTGATTGGGGACAGACTTAAATGCGTGAAAACGCTCATTTAAGTCTGTCCCCAATCAACAGGCGGCCCCATATCGCTCAAAAGAAAAAGCCTCCGCAGGTTTCCCCGCAGAGGCTTTCGCCACAAAGGCTATTTGTCGGCGTCGGTGTCGGCACCGGCATTGACGGCACAGTCATCGCCGGCATCATCGGATGCGGCTTCGGCATCCTCCTGCATGGCCGCCTGCGCAAATGCCGCGGCATCGGCCGCCAGCTCCTCCTCGCTCATACGAGGCGCACGCTTCTTGGTCGGCATGCCGGCCGCCTTGGCATTGCGCTCCTCCTTGGCCGCCAGGATATCGCCCTCGCGCTCAAGGTAGGCGTCCCACTCGTTGTCGAGCAGGGCATTCACGGCGTCGCCTTCGACGGTCTCGCGCTCAAGCAGCACCTTGGCCATCAAATCGAGCTGGTCGCGACGGGCATCCAAAATCTCGACCGCACGACGATGGGCCTCACGCATAATGCGCTGGACCTCGATGTCGATGCGGCGCGCCGTCTCCTCGGAGTAATCCTGGTGATCGGCGTAGTCGCGGCCCAGGAATACCTGATGCTGCGCCTCACCAAACACCTGCGTTCCAAGCTCCTCGCTCATGCCCAGGCGCGTGACCATCTCGCGCGCCATCTTGGTCGCGCGCTCCAGATCGTTGCTCGCGCCCGACGTGATGTCGTCGCACATGAGTTCCTCGGCAACGCGACCGCCCAAGAACACGGCAAGCTCGTCGAGCATCTCGTTCTTGGTCTTGAGGAAGTGGTCCTCCTGCGGAAGCTGCAGCGTGTAGCCCAGCGCCTGGCCGCGGCTGACGATCGAGATCTTGTGAACCGGATCGGAGTGCTCCAGGATGTGACCCACCAGGGCATGGCCGCTCTCGTGGTAGGCGATCGTGGTGCGCTCGGCCTCGGTCATCACGCGACCCTTGCGCTGCGGACCGGCAATCACGCGCTCCATCGATTCCTCGACCTCGTCCATCGAGATCACGGAACGATGGCGGCGGGCAGCCAGCAGCGCAGACTCGTTGAGCAGATTTGCCAGATCGGCGCCGGTGAAGCCAACGGTCATCTGGGCGAGCTTCTCAAACTTAACGTCCTCGTCCATCGGCTTGTTCTCGGCATGCACGCGCAAGATCTGCTCGCGGCCCTTCACGTCCGGACGGTCGACCGTAACTTGACGGTCAAAACGACCGGGACGCAGCAGCGCCGGATCCAGAATGTCGGGGCGGTTGGTGGCGGCGATCAGGATGACCGACTCGCTTTCCTCAAAGCCGTCCATCTCGACCAGCAGCTGGTTGAGCGTCTGCTCGCGCTCGTCGTGGCCGCCGCCCAAGCCGGCTCCGCGCTGACGTCCCACGGCATCGATCTCATCGATGAAGATGATCGACGGGGCCTGGGACTTGGCCTCCTTAAAGAGGTCACGCACACGGCTGGCGCCGACACCTACGAACATCTCGACAAAGTCGGAACCCGAGATGCTAAAGAACGGCACGCCCGCCTCGCCGGCAACGGCCTTGGCCAGCAGCGTTTTACCGGTGCCCGGAGGGCCAACCAGCAACACGCCACGCGGGATCTTGGCGCCCAGCTTGCGATAGCGATCCGGATCGCTCAAAAAGTCACGGATCTCCTCGAGCTCCTCGACTGCCTCGTCCACTCCGGCAACGTCTTCAAACTTGACCTTGGGGCGTGTGGCCTCGTTGGTCTTGGCGTTGGTCTTGCCAAACTGCATGTTCCTGTTGTTGGCGCCCATCATCTGGCGCATAAAGTAGAACATGATGGCGATAAGGGCGATCGTCGGAAGCACACTCATCGCCAAGTCGCCCCAAAAATCGGGATCGTTGGTGTTGACGATGTACTTGGTATCGGGGTGCTCCGCCATGAGCTCGGCAAGCGAATCGGAGCCGACATAGGTCGAAGAGAAGCTCTTGAGCTCGCTCGTATCGCCCTTGTCCTTTTTTGTCTTCCAGTAATGACCCGTCACGCTTCCGTCTTGAACCGTATAGGTCAGATCTTCGACGCGATCCTGCTTGATGGCGCTGACCATCTCGCTCGTCGCGAGCTTAACGGTATTGCTGGAGCTGGCAAAGCCGGAACCCATATTAAAGAAGGCATAGCCCAGAAGCGCGCAAGCCAAAAGAAAATACAGCCAGCCCGTACGCGTGGGCTTCTTGCCTCCGGGCATCCCCGGGATCTTTGGGTCCCGGGGAGTCTGGGAATTGTTGTCGTTACGGTCGTCGGGCATCTTACGAATAAACCTCCGGTTTCAAAATGCCCAGATACGGAAGGTTGCGATAGCGCTCGGCATAGTCGAGGCCGTAGCCCACCACAAAGGCATCGGGGCAATGGGTTCCAACATACTTGGGCGTGATGGCCGAGACGCGGTCCTCAACGTCCTTCCACAGGAAGGCGGCGACCTCCAGAGAAGCGGGCTTGCGGCTCTCGAGGTTCTTCATCAGATACTTGAGCGTCAGGCCCGAGTCCAGAATGTCCTCGACGATCAGCACGTCGCGACCGCGGATGTCGATATCCAGGTCCTTAATGATACGCACGATACCCGAGGACTTCACACCGTCGCCGTAGCTCGAAACAGCCATGAAATCGATGTTGGTCGGCAGCTCGATCTTACGCATCAGGTCGCCCATAAAGACCACGGCGCCGCGCAGGACCGCAATCAGCACCAGATCCTTACCCGCGTAGTCGCGCGTAATCTCCTCGCCCAGGCGAGAGACGATACCGTCGATATCATCCTGCGTGAACAGAACCTTCTCGATATCCGGATGTTGAGAAGCCATGACAACCCTTTCTTGTGCTTATCGCCCACACACCGCCGTATGGACGCGAACTACACATTCTAGCAGCGCACGGGGTAAATTTACCAGCCCGTGCGCCATCAGCGCGGGAATACCGTCAACGTCGCACAGAATAGCAGGCGTGGGACGCTATTCCGCATCGACCACACGGAGCAGATATGCCACGCGCGTTGCGGCCGTGCACTTAAAACGCTCGTCCGCGCGAACTCCGGCGACCCACACCACGGCACCCCCCGGCGCCGTCCTCACCATGGGCACGCCGGCGCGCTCGGAAACGGGAATGCGAGCCTCGCCTAGCAAATCGGATACTTTCTTGCTTCGGCCACTCATCCCTAACGGGCACATCACGTCTCCCGACGCGGGACCGTCCACCCACAGGCGCGCCAATCGCGCCTCGGCAGGGATCTCGCCACGCGAGCCCGCCAGGATCCGCTCACTATCGCTGTCGGCAAAACCCAGGGCAGCCGCGTCTACCAAAGCTGTCACTTCCCCGGCAGCCGCAAGCTCACGGGCGCGGCGCACGATATCGCATCCCGGCTCAACAGCCATCGGTTCTGTGACCAGCATACGTCCCCCGCCCAACGGCAAACGACCGGGTACGGTAACCCAGTCCGCGACCAGGCCCTCGCGAGCCGCCGGCGCCTTAAACGCCAGCATGCCAAACTCAATGCGTGCGTCAATCCCCGCCGGAAGCGTGACCGAGCCGGTGCCCTCGGCAACGCAGGAAAGGACTCGCTCCACATGTCGCATCTCGGGACGAGCGTCCGGATCGATGCGCTTAATCGCCAGTCGCACGATGCGCCGCGCGATTACCACCTCGGCCGCAGCCAGGCGCCTGGCATCGAGCACCAGTGCGCCCGCCGCCTCCTTACGCAGGCAGCTTCGAAACGCCTGTGCCGAAAGCTGAGACAAAAACGCGTCCTCATCGCCTAAGATCTCGCAGGCGGTGCCAATCGTCTTGCAGACGCTCGCGTTGCGCTGCGCCACCACCGGCATCACTCGATGGCGCACGTAGTTTCGCAGATACGAGATATCCTCATTGCTCTCGTCTTCACGCCACGGCTGACCATGTACCTGTAGATAGCCCACGAGCTCGCCATGAGTTAGGTCGAGCAAGGGACGCACCACGATATTCCTCCGGCGAGGAATGCTCGATAGGCCAGCGGGCCCCGAACCCTTAATCGCGTTCATCAAAAACGTTTCCGCGCGATCCGAAGACGTGTGCGCGGTGCAGATACGAGCCGCCGTTCGCGGTGCCCCCGTCTGGGCGCAGAGCTCGCGAACATACCTCCGCGCCGCGGCATAGCGCACCTCGCGGGCCGCGGCCTCAATATTGCCCGACTCCCCATCAAAATAAGCGTGCTCCACGCACAGCGGTAAACCATATTTCGCGCAGAGCTCACGCACAAAGGCCTCGTCGCCATCGGACGCCTTGCCGCGCAGATGATGGTTTACATGCAGCACATGCAGGCGCTCGCGAGCAATGGGGGCAACACCGCGTCCGTCTTGGATATCCAGCTTTGATGTGCACGCCATAAGAAGCAGTGCCGTCGAGTCCGCGCCGCCTGATACCATGAGCACGACAGGAGCAGCCTGCTGCCTCGTCCGGGTCTCATCGACTGCCCCAGGCACGGCATGGTGTCCATAATGCTGAGATACCGTAGGCATTTGCTTCCTCCTCTATTCGTCCGCACCCATTGTATCCTTTGGAATCTTATGTCTCGTCTGCACCTTCATATCCTCGGCAGTGGCTCTAAAGGCAACTGCGCACTCATCGAGGGCCCGCAGGGGCTCATTATGGTCGATGACGGACTGTCTCGCCGCGAGACATTAAAGCGCATGGCAGAACTGGGGCTCTCGACAGACAACGTCTCGGCTCTTCTCATTACTCATGAGCATAGCGATCACATCAAGGGCCTCGATGTCTGGTGCAAGCACTGGCACGGCCCCCTCTTTGCCAGCAGGGGCACTCTTTCGAACAAAGAAAATCTTTCGCATCTGCCTGTCGAGGAATTCGATCCCGGCGACGCCCCATCCATTGCCGGCATCCACGTGCAAACCTACTCAACATCACACGATGTCATCAATCCAGTCGGTTATCGATTCGACGCCCTCGATGATTCCATCGGCTTTGCCACCGACACCGGAGAGCTAACGAGCCAAGCCATGAAAACCCTCAAAGATTGTCGAGTCCTCGCGCTCGAAAGCAACCATGATGTGACCATGCTACGCGAGGGAGAATATCCCCGCTTTCTTCAGGAGCGCATCCTGTCTGCAAGGGGACACCTCTCCAATGGCCAAGCCGCCGAAGCCGCGCGCGAACTTGTTACCGATCGCACCGAACAGCTCATTGCCATGCATATCAGCCAAGATAACAATCGTCCGAGCCTTACCGTCAAAAGCTATGCCAAAGCTCTAGCCGCAACCCTGGATGACGAGGTCGGCAGCTCCGCAACCCTTCTCCAAGGATCGCGAAAACTCTCGATACGCCCTGCGAGTCAGTATCAGCCGGCAACCATTCAATAGACTGTCCTAGACAGCAAAAGGGGCCGAGAATCGCTTCCCAGCCCCTTTTGCTGTCTTTTAATAGCGCAGAACACCAACGAAGTTAGTCGATGGAGATCTTCGTAACGTTCTTCTTCTCGACGATCTTGGGAACCGTAACGGTCAGGATGCCGTCAGCGTACTTAGCCGAGAGGCCCTCGCTCGAAGCGTCCTTTAGATACACGCCACGCGTCGCGCTGTACGAGCTGAACTCCTTCTGCAGGAAGTTCTTGCCCTCGTTCTCCTCGTCTTCCTCGACATTCACGCTAATGGACAGACGGCCCTCATTGAGCTCGACATCGATATCGTCCTTGGCGACACCGGTCAGATAGGCCTTGACCTCATAGCCGTCGCCCTTATCCTCAACGTCAACGGGAAACGCCTTGGAAGCAATCGAGTTGTTTGCAAGGTCGGTCATATCATCAAACAGATCGAACAGCGAGCTAGCAGAAGGACGAACGCCAAAAACCGAACGATAAGGAACCATGCTTGCCATGTTTACCACTCCTTTTAAGGACTGCCGAGTCATCTTCTAGGTGACCGGGACTTCTTTTGACGCTCTTATATATGCCCACCCAGTGCTCATATATACATCGACTATAAAGTTTTTTGAGTCCAGTACTATAAGCATATCTAAGTGTGTTTGACTCAGGTTTTAATAAGGTTAAGGTTCTTTGAACCAGAGCTTAAATAACAAGTATGTTCGCAGCTACAAATAGCAAGGGGCTTACAATGAGCGCGTACACGTTGTTGGTAACGAGCTAAAGGGCATCATGGACGACCAAAACCAGAACAAAATGTTTATGCCGACGCAGGGGGAAGATACTTCCACGCAGCCGCCGCGGTTCCATCGCCCCCACATCTCGCAAGAGCCCATTAATGATCCTGAACCCGAGTATGTGACGAGAAATCGATATCAAACGCTCGAGGATGCCCAAACGGGACGCAAACATATGGGCGTCGCCTCGGGAGACCCTGTATATCTGAAAGACGCACCATTATCTAAAAACAGCGCAGCTAGTGATGAGCCGATAAAAGCATCCGCCGCTCATCAACAAAGAGGTCCTCGACCAAAGCAAACCTTGACGCATTCGGCTCGCTATCTCGAAACGCCAAAACAGGGAAAATCAATCTTCGTTTCATCAAGTAAACGACGCAAGCAGCATCGACTGACAATCCTGCTTTTGATCATTGCAGCCATAGCAATTGCCCTTGTTATTCGTTTTATTTTCTTTAAATAAAAGCTCAATACCAAAAAGAATTAAATCGTCTGGCGTAAATGAGTCATTTATGCCCGGTAAACGCAAAAAAGGGGGAGGCCGCGAGGCCTCCCCCCTTCTCAGTTCAAGCGTACGGCTCGG